>Ga0210405_10000225_pt1 | contig 79611 bp, 130 predicted proteins | sample IncBWH11MmetaG_FD_155492 | JGI IMG/M metagenome (GOLD analysis project Ga0210405, IMG submission 155492) | Forest soil microbial communities from Barre Woods Harvard Forest LTER site, Petersham, Massachusetts, United States - Inc-BW-H-11-M | ecosystem: Environmental > Terrestrial > Soil >... | reverse complement strand
AAGTGATCAAAGTTATCAATATATCTGTATAGATGGAGGTGTGATAGGAGTTAGTGGCCAATCACTTCCTATTCATGCTGTTGCTACTTTATCTGGAACTTGGGCTGTTCCTGCTGGTAGCGTAAATACTATAGTCACATCTGTTCCTCCAAATATTGGTTTATCGGTTATTAATCCTACTGATGGTATTCCTTCTATTGGAACAGAAGATGTAACTTCATTTAGAACAAGAACGTTGACAGCAGGTCTTGCTGCAACAACTGGAATGGATCGTTACTTAAAGACGTTGCTTTGGAATATTCCCGGAGTGGTGCAGCGCCTCGTATCAGTTCGACAAAATCTTGATACAGGACGTTGGATAGTTCTTTGTGGTGGCGGAGATCCTTATCAAGTAGCTTGGGCTATTTATTATGCTTTATTTGATATTCAAACATTAGAACGTACACCTATCCAAATTTTTAATATGACAAATACTAATCCTATTTTGATAAGTACAGTAGCAAATCATAATTTGGTTGCTGGTATGCAGGAAACAATTTCTGGTATTACAGGCGGTATGTCAATATTAAATGAACAAAAATATTATGTTGACGTTCTTGATCCAAGAACTCTTGCTATATATAATAATTGTGTTATCAGTGAACCTATTCCTGGGGTTCCTACCCCTCCTCCAGTTTTCTCTAATCCAGTAAACGGAATACCTATGCCGCTATATGGCGGTAATGGCATAATTACTCCAAATCCTATTCTTCAAGAGATTTATTTGAATAGCTTTCCAGACAGCTATCTTATTCCATTTCTATTACCGGCTCAACAATTGGTTACTATAGTTCTAGTTTGGGATACTGATTCTCCAAATTATGTATCTTCTTCTGCTATTTCACAAGCTGCTGTTCCTGCGCTAATTAATTATGTGAATAGTCTTTATGTTGGAATAACACCAATTAATATATATGATATGCAAGCCATATTCGTAGATGCTATAGCTGATATTCTTCCATCCGAAAATTTAACCGTGATTAATTTTACTGTATCTTGGAATAATGCTACTCAAGAGCCAGTGCCAGGTACTGGTGTTATTTATGGAGATCCGAATAGCTATTTCTATACCACTGCTAGTAATGTATTTGTGAATCAATTAACACCATGAAGCAATGGCAACCAATATTAGGGCCAATAGCGCCCGTTATACCGATACGTGGTCTCAACACGATAGTTGCAGTTGCTGGGCAAAGTATTACAGTTGCTGGCGCTGATGCTATTGGTGGTTATATTATTAATCCATACAGTGTTCAAGATCAGGGTTTAACGAAACTTCATACTCTTTATGTTGATCCAACAGGTCCAGCAAAGACTTTTGAAACTGCAACAACTGTAGCAATTCCACCTGGAGGTTTTTATTCTTTACCACCGAATGTACCTACTGGTATTTGGGTAAATTCTAAAGCATCTGGACATAAATTTACAGCAGTTCAACTTTATCAAGAAGGGCTTGCTCCACCTTCTCAAGAAAGATTGGATGCAGCTTATAAACTTGGTACATTTCCACCTGTTGGTCCTACTGGCGTATTAGTTTCTATTCAATCTTATTTATATCAAGAATACTCGGATGATGATGATCTACAAGCGTTTGTTGCTGCATATAATTCAATGCAGCAGGATATAACTGACACATTTAATGGTCTTAATTTACCGATTTATACCAAAGATCCTGTTTCTGGTGCGCTGCTAGATTGGGTAGCGCAAGGTCTTTATGGTATGTCGCGCCCCAGTCTTATATCTGGGGAGTACAAAACATTAGGTCCATATAATACTGGGATGTATAATACTCAAGAATATGAATATTGGGATTTATTATTTCCGGATCAAATTGCAAAGACTAATGATGATATCTTTAGACGTATATTGACATGGCATATTTCTAAACGGGAAGGAAAATATTTCACTATTCCGTGGCTTAAAAAGAGAGTAGCTAAATTTTTATATGGTGAAAATGGTACTCAGCCTAACATAGACCAAACATATCAAATAAGTGTTACATTTGGTCCTAATTATGAAGTTACAATTAGATTTGTTTTGGGTATTAGAACTGTAACAGGTGGTACTTTATATAACGCTAATAACTTCAAATATAATACTATGCGATATAATGAGTTAGATTCAACATATCAGTCTTTGCCTAGATTACCAAATATGTTAGAATTTTCTCAATGTGTTGCTTCTGGCGTGCTCGAACTACCCTTCCAATTTACTTGGAAAGTGGTAATAGGATAAAAATATGACAACCTTAATCTTTGGAAATAATGTAAGTTCAACTCTGGCTGGGGCTATTACTCCAACTAGCAATACAGTCAACCTAGCGCAAGGATCAGGTGTACTATTTCCTCAACCTGCTAATAATCAACAATTTATTGCAACTATGATAGATCAACTAACTGGAACAGTAAGAGAGATTGTTCATGTTACAAACATTACAAATGATACAGCAACTATAGTTCGTGCTCAAGAAGGAACACAGCCATTAAGTTGGAATACAGGAGATATATTTGCTCATTTGCATACTGCTGGTGCAATGTCAGCAATGATGCAATCATCAGAATTGAATGATGCTAGTTTAATTCATAACGGAAATGATACTGGAACTGTTAATTCTATTGTTGCTAGTACATTTCCACAACCATTATCTTATGTTCAAGGTGCGCAATATGATATTATGATTGCTAACACAAATAATGGTACTTGTGTTGCTAATTTTGATGGTTATGGACAACATCCAGTTTATAATCTTGATGGATCAGCACTTGCACCAGGGACCTTAATTGAAGGTCTGGTGATGCAGTTTATATATTCAAATAACTCTTTCTTGATTCCTATTCATCCTACGGCAGGTGGTGGTCCAGCCGGTCCTTCTGGCCCGTCTGGACCAGAAGGTTTAACAGGTCCGGTTGGTCCTATGGGTCCGGGTGGTCCTCAAGGACCGCAAGGAACTCAAGGTATAGCAGGTCCAGTAGGTGGTGGAGGCCCTCCTGGGCCTGCCGGTCCACAAGGCTCTCCTGGTCCACAAGGCCCGGGTGGCCCTCCAGGCCCTCCTGGCCCACAGGGACCGGCTGGTATATTTAGTGCCTATGGACAACCAGGATCTTGGTATCTTGTAATTCCTGGTGGTCAAGCAGGCCAAGGTACAGCCTCCTTTACTGGTAGACAAATGGCAGATTATGGCGGTTCTTGGTTGATGGTAGGTCAAACTGTTTCATTTGATCCTGTACCAGGTAGTAATACTCTACTCCAATATTATCAAAGAGTAGCATAATGCTAGTTGAATCTCAAATAAAAGAAATGATAGCAACTCTTCATAATCCTCGTTATTGCAATCCAGAACATACTGGAGCTATTAAATTAACAGGGATAATTGAAAATGAATTTATACCATTTTTTGCTAGTCCATATGATAAGAAACTATATGGCAGAATAGCCTATGCCAAAGCCATTTCTGGAGCTTATGGCAAGATACGAGAATACGATCCATTAGACATGTATTAGGATAGAAAATGGCAACTCCTACAGCTGGTTTAGCTAAACAAACTCCGGCTACTCCTGGTAATCCTGTCAATGCACTTGCTGCAAATTTGTCAGGTGGTTATATATTAAATCCAGCTAGTGCTCCTGGAAATTTATTTGTTGATCCGACAGGTCCAGCTTCGATAAGTGCTAATGGTACAACATTAGCACTTGCTCCTGGTCAACCTTTTTATGCTATACCTGGATCTACTTTGCCAGTATCAGTAGCAAGTACATTTCCTAGTCATCAATTTGTTTCTGTACAATGGGTATAGGGGTTAATTGATGGACATTACTTCTGAATTTGCTGGCGGTCCTGGCGGTCCACAAACGCCTTGGGTCTCTATTGGTGGAACCATTTCTTATAGTGGCTGTGTTCTAGTTCCAGCAAATGTACCAGGAGGCGATACTGGTCCTGGAACTATTAATACAAGTGGTTTTTATATTAATGGTGTAGCATTTTCTCCTTATCAGCTACCAGTTGCATCAACAACTATACTTGGTGGCGTTAAAGTTGATGGAGTAAGTATCACTATAACTAATGGTGTAATTTCTTCATCATCCGCAGGAAGTGTAGGAATTTCCGTTGGCACTACTCCACCTCCTAGTCCAGTGCAAGGAGCACTATGGTGGGATGATGTAGGAGGTCAACTTTATGTTTGGTATAATGATGGTAATTCAGCACAATGGGTTACAGTTGTTAATCAAGGTTTTGGAGGAACTTATTTATCATTAACAGGCGGTACATTAACTGGTGCATTAGCAATCAGTGGCGCAGCAGGTACAGTACGTGGTTATTTTGGAAATACACTTGCGGCGCCACGTTGGCAATTGCAACTTGGCGATGGAACTGCCGAAAGTGGTTCTGATGCAGGATCTAATTTCAATATAATTGCATATGGTGATACAGGTGTAGCAAAGCAAATATTGAATATTAATCGTGCAACTGGTGCTATAACACTTAGCACACCACTTGCGCTTGCTGCTGATCCGACTACACCATTTCAAGCTGCAACAAAGGAGTATGTTGATAATAAATCTGTAGTTGCTGCAAATCGCATTATTAATGGTGATATGACTATTGATCAACGTCATAACGGTTCTAGTGGTACTGCTTCAGGTTATACTGTTGATAGATGGGCTTATAGTGGTACACAATTGACTAAAGGTACATGGGGACAAACTGCTAGTGGAACTGCGTTAACTCAATTTTATTATTCTCTTGCTTTTACTTCATCATCTGCATACGCATTATTAGCTACTGATTGGTTTGGTTTTTATCAATCTATTGAAGGATATATGGTTAATGATTTTGCTTGGGGTACAGCTCAAGCTCAACCTGCAACATTATCTTTTTGGGCTTTTGGAAGTATATCTGGAACTTATGGTGGAACCATTCGTAACTATGCTGGTACAAGATCATATCCATTTTCTTATGCGTTAGTTGCAAATATTTGGACTAAAATTACTATTGTAATTCCAGGCGACACAGCTGGTACTTGGGTAATGACAGGTGTTGCTGGTTCATTAGTAGTAACTTTTGATCTAGGTTCCGGTGCAAATTATCGTGGTCCTCCTAATAATTGGGCATCAGCCAATTATACTGGTGCTACAGGAACAGTTAGTATTGTTTCAGTTAATGCAGCCAATTTCTATGTTACTGGTGTTAAGCTAGAAATTGGCAATACTGCTACACAATTTCAAAGACAATCTATACAAAAGAATATAGCCGATTGTCAAAGATATTACAGTACACTTCAAGGAGTAGTTGTAGCAGGATATAATACTGCTGGCCAAAATGTTTGGGCTTGGTCACCATTTTTAGTACCCATGCGAGCCGTTCCAACAGCAACTCCTTCTGGTATAAGTTATAATAATGCGAGTGGATTTTCCATTACTCCTCAATCAGTTAATGGATTACAAATGGGATCCGTCATAACTGCGGCAGGTTATGGTTTTGGACAAGGCAGTATTCTTTTGAATGCGGAGTTATAATCTTGGCCGCTATTGATTTTCCTTCAAATCCGGTCGTAGGTTCGTCCTTCACAGCCGCTGGCGTGACTTGGGTTTGGGACGGTGTTAAATGGTATATGTCTGCTCTTACTGGTGGAGGTGGAGGCACTCCTGGTGGAGGTGGTGCCTCAATCACAGTTAGTGATAATCCTCCCATTAATCCAGTAGCCGGAGCATTATGGTTTAATAGTGCTGTTGGACAACTTTATGTTTATTATAATGATGGTAATTCATCTCAATGGGTTGTTGTAGTTAATGCTGGTGCAGGAATTGGTGATGCGCCACAAGATAGTTCCACTTATGGCCGCAATACTGGAGGTTGGGTACATCTTACTCATACAGATATTACGGATTGGACAACTTCACTTGCGCCTTATGCGTTAACTACCAGCGTTCCTGTTGCATCATCTACAACGCCGCTAATGGATGGAACAGCGGCTATTGGTACAGGAACAACTTGGGCACGAGCAGATCATAGACATCCAACAGACACATCACGAGCGGCACAAACATCACTTGCTAGTTATTTGCCATTAGCAGGTGGCACAGTAACCGGAGCACTTTCTCTAAATGGTGCTGTAAGTATTCCTGGTGGACAAATTGTTATTTCTCCTGGCGCGGCAGGTGGACCTAATCCAGTTATTTGGCTTACAGATGGTTCTACCAATCGTACAGCATTTTATTTTAATGTTTCTACTGGTGCTACAACTTTATCTGATCAATATAGTGGTTCTAATATTGGATTATTAGTTGGTGGTGGAATTAATCTTAATCCTACGAGTAGTCAACCAGTTACTGTTAGTGGAAGTCTTAGTGTCACTAGCAATGCAACTATATCTGGTACTGCAACTATTAGCTATGCAACTATTAATGGCACACTTGGTGTTGGCCAAAGTGCTAGTGTTACTGGTGCTTTTACTTGGGGTGGTGTTGGATCATTTGGAAATGGTGGTGGTCAAGTTTATTGGGATGGTGGATCATACTCTTACCTCACTTGTCCACCTTACAGTTCCAACATAGGCGTTGGTGCCAATATTAGCCTCAGCCCTCAAAGCGGGGCTAATATGCTTCTTCAAGTTGGACATGGCTATCAAGCCGGTTTAACTACTTGGACTATATTATCCGATGATCGCATTAAAACAATTGAAAGTGATTACACAATTGGACTTGAGGAAATTATTCAACTTAGACCTGTGAACTATATCTATAAAGGTAATGATACGCCAACCGCGAATAAGAGTGCACTTCGCGTTGAAGATATTGATCCAGAAAATCCGGATGCGCCTATTCCTGCTGAAAAATTAGTGACAGAAGCACCTTATCCAACCTCAATGCATTATCATTTTGCTAAGGAAAGACGATCCTTTGTTGGATTAGTCGCTCAAGAAGCAGAAATATCTTTTCCTGGTATAATAAGTAAAAAATCTGGTTTTATCGATGGTGTAGAAGTGAATGATTTTCGCCATTTAAATGCGTCAGATTTAACTTTTGCTCTCATTAATGCTGTTAAGGAATTAGCAGCGCGCGTTTCTGAACTCGAAGCAAGATAAAGGAGAACAAAAATGCCAGGTACAATTAAAACTGTAGCATGGATCAGGTTACCCAATGATCTATTCGCTCCTAATAATGTGGATACAGAACTTTTTAAATTTCCAGCCAGTTTAGATCCAGGACCTCGTCTGGTTAGACTTAGTGTAACTGGTAGTATTATACAGGATACTACCAACACTGGTATTAGCATTAATGCCTCAATTAAGGCACTTGGTCTTATTGTTCCTGTGCCTAATTTTGGCAAGGTACAAGGATTAAATTCTATATTTTCACCTAGCGGTTCAATTGAAATCGTTGCCAGTATCCTTGGTGGACATCAAGAATTGGTAGTTCTATTTACTCCATATCCTAGTCCACCTCCAGGTGCTTCTCCAGATTATACGTTGTGCGGAGTAAATGGTACAGAATCAAAGTATGCTTGGCAAGCAGTTCTTGAGGATCTTGGTTCATCAACATAATGTATAGATTTTTAAAGGCAGCGCGATAATGGCAATGCTTGATTTTCCTGCATCACCTACTGTTGGTCAAACCTATACCGTTGGTAATTTAACCTGGGTATGGGACGGTGCCAAATGGCAAATGAGCGCAACTCTCAGCGGCCCATTTTTGCCAATATCTGGTGGCACATTAACAGGTCCATTAATTCTTGCTGCCGACCCAGCAGTTCTTATGGGCGCAGCAACCAAAAATTACGTTGATACACAAAATGTACTTCAAAACAATGCTGTAGCTGCTTTGCCAGTAGCGATGAATGATAATAGAATTATTAATGGAGCTATGAGTGTTGACCAAAGAAATAATGGTGGAAGTGTTGCTGTAGTTGGTGGGTATATTATTGATAGATGGAATACTTGGGCATCTACAACTGGCAAAGCTACAGCTGGACGTGCGCTTAGTGCTGCATCTGATTTGGCAGCAACTGGTTTTGGATATTGTTTTAGATATACTTCCCTAGCAGCTTATACAATTCCAGCTACAGAAACATATGGTTTTGGACAACCTATCGAAGCTGATTTAATTTCTGATTTTGCTTTTGGTACACCTGGTGCAAAGCCAGTCACGTTATCTTTTTGGGTTTATTCAAATCCTGTAATAGGGACATTTGGAGGTTGCTTACAAAGCTATGCTACTCCTTATCGTTCTTATCCATTCACTTTCTCTATTCCAACAGCGCAAACATGGACAAAAATTAGTATCACTATACCTGGCGATACCGGTGGTTCAGCAGTATGGCCAATAAATGGTACAGTTGGCGCTATGTATGTTATTTTTGATATGGGTTCTGGATCAGGTCAACGAGGTCCAGCAAATGCTTGGGCAAGTGCAACTTATAATGGTGCAAATGGTACAGTTAATGTATTTTCAGCTCCAAATAACTTTTTTATTACTGGTGTCAAATTGGAAATTGGTTCTGTAGCAACTCCATTTAATCAACAAACTTTATCCAAAATTATGTTAGATTGTCAACGATATTTTTCTAATAGTACGATACTATGGTTTGGTGCTTATTCCAATGCAAGCCAGAGTTTTGGTCAATCTATAATATTTCCAGCACGAATGCGAGCACCACCTACTATTACATTTGCTGGACTAACCTATGTTAATGCAAGTGGTATAGCCATTGCTAGTGGTCCATCTCAGGGATCAGTTGGTATTTATGCAAATGCAACAGCAGCAGGGCAAGCAGTTTTTTCAGCTAATAGTGCAATTCTGACAGCGGAGCTATAAACATGTCATATACACAAGTTTGGGACCATATGAAAAATCAACCACACGACAGTATTATCCAACGCGACGAGGATGGCGCATTTATCCCGTTTGATGATGCTAATATGGACTATGTAGAATACAAGAAATGGATAGGCAAAGGTAATCAGCCTAAAGGCTGTGAGGCGCCACCTGTGCAGCAAGAAGAACCAGTACAAACGCAAAAAACTGCTCCAAAATTTTGAGATTAACAAATGATTGATTTTCCTGCAAACCCAACTACAGGTCAGTCGTTTACGGCTGCTGGTGTAACTTGGGTTTGGGATGGACAGAAATGGAATGTAAATTCTGTTGCTGCTGGCCAATATATTATTATCAGTGCTACACCGCCAACTAATCCAATTATAGGATCGCTCTGGTGGGATAGCACTGGCGGTCAATTATACATCTATTATAATGATGGCAATTCAGCCCAATGGGTAACAGCAATAAACCAAGGCTTCGGTGGTTTGTATCTACCTCTTTCTGGAGGTACTCTAACAGGTCCACTTATTCTTGCAGCTGATCCAACAGTTGCTCTGGGCGCTGCAACCAAAGAATATGTTGATATAGCACCAAACATAATTCCTAAGAATTATCCATTAAATAGCAATCGTATTATTAATGGAGATATGCGGATCGACCAGCGCAACAATGGTGCGAATGTCGCTGGGGCAGCGTCGCTTTTATACATCGTGGATCGATGGGCTTATAATTCAAGTTTAGCTGGTCATTTTACTTTGGGTCGAAACGGCGGCGGAAGTGGGCAACCTGGACCTCTTGGGTTTCCCTACTGTTTAGGGGCTGCATCAACGTCAGCCTATGTTTCGGCTGCTAGTGACATTTTTCAACTTTTCCAACCGATCGAAGCTGACATGGTTAGCGACTTCGCTTGGGGAACACCAAACGCGCAGCCAGTAACGCTGTCGTTTTGGGTTTATTCGAGTTTGACCGGAACGTTTAGCGGCTCTGTCGCCAATTACGCTGGCACTCGTTGCTACCCGTTCACCTTCTCGATCCCAACTGCGAGCACATGGACGAAGATCGTCATTACCGTCCCTGGTGACATCGCCGGAACATGGGTGATGAGCGGCAACGGCGGTTCGATCTATCTCCGTTTTGACCTTGGTTCTGGATCAACCTATCGCGCTGCTGCCGGAGCGTGGCTAAATGGTATTTTCGTCGGCGCTACTGGCGCAGTGAGTGTCGTCGCGACCAACGGCGCGACCTTCTATGTGACCGGCGTTAAGCTAGAAATCGGCTCTGTAGCAACACCATTTAATTATGATTCATTAACAAAGAGATTAGCAGATTGCCAAAGATATTATCAACAGCCAATAAATATAATGGCAGTTGGTTATGGTGCAGCTGGAGGCCCAGCCATTAGTCAATATTTATTACCTGTTATGATGAGAGCAACTCCAACCGTTACTTTTGGTACTGTAACTTATTCTAATTCAACAGCATTGGTAACTAATGTAATAACATCAGATGGATTAAGATTACAAGTTACAGTTACAGCAGCAGGTCTTGGATGGGGTGCATCGGTTCCTCTTATGTTGGCAGCGGAGTTATAATATGAGCCCTCTAGGAATCATCCTTATCGTTATTCTTGTTATCGTTCTTCTTGGAGGTATTGCTGGTCCAAATATTAATCCAGGAATTCGCTATGGCTACGGCTTTGGCAACGGAGGCATAGGCATAATTGGCATTCTTTTGATTGTTCTTATTATCATGCTCTTATCAGGATATCACCCATTCTAGGAGATAGCAATGCCGTATGATCGTAAGTTCTATTTTGATACTGTCAGAAGAGACCTCTTCCGCGGTACTTTGACACAAAAACAAGTTGATGGTCAAGAGTATTTATTGGGTATCTGGGAGCGCCACTTCGAAGAGCCAAATCCTCGTGATGGAACAAAATGGTTAGCATATGCTCTAGCCACGTTCTTTCACGAGACTGCTGAAACTATGATTCCCATCGAAGAATATGGGAAAGGTTATGGCAAATCCTATGGTCAATCAACCGGTCCACATAATCAAAAATATTATGGGCGCGGCCATGTACAGTTGACTTGGGAAACGAACTATAAGAATGGAGAGAAATTTCTTAAGGACAGATATGGTGTCCATACAACTATCTATTCTGAAGCGCACAAGATGTTGCATGATGAAACATCTGCGCTTATCTCTTATGACGGTATGATCTATGGCTGGTTTACTGGCGTAGGTCTACCCAAATATTTTAATGCGACTGTTGAAGATCCACGAAACGCGCGCCGCATCGTCAATGGCACAGATAAGATGGATCTTATTGCAGGATACTATTGGAAATTTAAAGCTGCTTTGAAACAAATTCCTAAAGCCCAAACTCCAGTAGAAGTTGAGGCAGAATTGCCTGGCCTTCCTGAAGCGCCAGCTATGCCTGATCCTGCAACAGTTAAAGAAGGGTGAACCAAACTCTCATTAGTGTTATCGCTCTTTGTGGCGCAATCTTTATTCTCACTATCTTTGCCCTAATGGATTTCTATGCCGTATCACAATGTTTTTCTCTAGCCCATAGTGGCCTCGCTACAACTGATCTTTGTGCACCAGAACATATCTTCAGAACTGCACTTGAAATAGGCGGTATGGCAATCGGGTTATACGGCGTGTATGGTGTAGCAAAGGTGCTGGGGAAGTGAGTAATGAGGATAAAAAGACATTCACTATAGTTACCATTATAGCGGTAATTGCTGTATTTGGTTTATTATATGGTATATTAGGAATGGGTTTTTACACAGAATATGAATGTGTTCAATTTTTCATTTTAAAAGTAGAAAAAATACCACCAGTTTGTAGTAATACAGATTTAGCTAGAACATTATTGGAATTTGCAGGTCTTATAGTTGGTGTATTAGCAGCAATAAAAGTATTTATGGCAAGTATGTAAGATGGGGGCTTTCGCCCCCACCTCTTTGTGGCGCCTCAGATCGCTACGCTGAGCCGATCCTTGCGCTGCCGACGCACGCCCAGAAACGCGAGAAGGCCAAAGCCGGCGACAAGCATAGCCCAAGTCGAAGGCTCAGGAACATTGGTCGTCAACTGGACTGACCCGCCGAACGATTGGCGCGGTGCAGTGAAGTCCACAGCGAATTGAACTTCATCCGAGGTGAACGGACCTGTTGCCGATGAGACAGGTCCAAAAGACCCGTCGAGTAGCGCCACTGGAAACGTGTGCGTGGCGAGCAGCGCACCATCTGCGAACGTGCTCTCAGTCGTCGGGCCAGGATCGTTGGTAAGGCCGTTGACCGTGAAGGTTGAGAGCGTGTTGCCGAGTCCGCTGATGGCACTTTGTAGAACATCGAACGTCAACGTGTGCGAGCCAGTAAAGCCTAACGCTGCTGTGGCGTCTAGAGTGACGCTTGACAGATCGGCGTTCGGCAGGATTGGAGCGCCCTGGGCGTTGATCGTGATATTGGCGAAGTTCGCATCATTGGTAGTGAGCGACGCGGCGCCAGTTGTAATGCCTGTGATGTTGTCGATCAACGTCCCATTGTCGAACACTTCGATTTGCAGCGTGGCATAAGCCGGAGCGATAAGCCCAAGAATGGCTGCTCCAGCAAGTAGCATAGCTTTCATTTGTTGCTCTCCAGATCTGGGTGGACGCACTGTACGCCGCATAACTGAGAGCTGTACACGCACTCCCAATTATTCATGAAACATTACGGAAAGTTAATCTTAGCACCGCAATGCAACAAAAGCAAGACGGTTTAGGTACAAATATTTTATGTGAAAATCACTCGCCTTTAATGAAAATTAAATAAAGTCCATTAAGCATAATCACAGATCCTGGTATAAACAGAACTTCCCAACCTAAAGCATTACCTGTCAAATTATACAGAATGAGCGATAGAATTAAAATGAACATTCCTAGAAACAATCTGCTGGGACCTTTTGTCATGGAAACTGCCAATGTTCGAGCGTATGATAGAAATCAACTCTCGGCACGAACCATCACATAGCGATCAATTAATTCATCAATTAAGAGCGGCGCGTATTCGTAAAGGTTGGACTCAACAAACATTGGCAATATTAATTGGTGTACATACAAACGAAATACATCGTTGGGAGAATAAACATCATCTTCCAAACTCCGATACATTTATGGCTTGGCTACAGATTTTAGATTTTAAGATTGTTGGACCTGATAGTTTTGATGAACCTGATTATCAGATTTAGCTACCAAGTCATTGTTGCTTTATAATATTCCATTTTGCAGTTACGGCTACATAGATTGGTAGTAAGATTTGATTCAAAAAATTCTTCTCTGCAATTCAAACATACTTTTCTATTTGCTAATGGCTGTTTATCCTCCCATTTAATTTTACACATTGTTCCACAAAATTGATAGTTCGAGTCTATTGCAATTGGCTTAGAACAATTCCAACAAACACGAGTTTGTGGCATTGCTTCAGTTCTTATCTTTGGTTGTTTCATTTGCTACCTCCTGTTTAAACAAGTCCAATTGATCTGTATCATTTAGCTTTTTATGTTGCCAATTTTTAACACGACAGTTAGTTGAACAAAACTTATGATCTTTACGCCAAGTTTTTAATGGCTTGTCGCATTCAAGACACTTTATCGTCCTTTGCATGGTTTTGATTGTACTCCATCTTTACGGCTTTTTTACGACAAAATGTATAACATGCGTAAAGAAAAAACGGAGGCTAGACGCATAGCTAACAGCCCCTTGAAGCGTAAAGAGGGCGTAAATAAAGCGTAAAATAGGCGTAAAGAATAGGCCACTTCGGCTCCGGCGACCGCGGATTTCCACAGAGCTTCTCAGGTAATTGTTATTCCGACCCTCGTGGTTTTCGCCAGAAGTAAACTGGGCTACTATTTGACTTAAAGATTTCCCATTCTTCTTCATTCTCATCGCTCTTGGCGATAAGAGAGTTGGCAGCATGAAGAACTGATTGACGCGCGTTTCGTGGCGCCTCACCAGCAGGGTAAGCTCTATTCGCCAGTTCTAGGGTATTGATATATCTTCCGTCTATTGGAATGTTATCCAAAATTCTCTGTTCTAGCGGAGAATACCCAATCTTTACTTTTTTCTTTGGCACTGAAACTTGATCTATCATTTCAATGATTCGATCCGAATGTTTCATCATATCGCGATACCCACAAAGAGAAAGGGCGCTCCTGAGAGCGCCCTATTTATTTACTCAGCAGCTTGCTGCTCTTCAGGTTCGCCCTGGTATTCGATCTTGACCGGAACGAAGTTGAAGATCGTATCCTCGCCCTTGGCCTTGATCGTAAACCTCCAAGGCTGCTCGTGCTTGGAGAAGAGATAGTTATCGAAATTGGCAGCAGACACGACCTTCTTGATCGTGATGTCTTCCTCGTCAGGATCTGCGTTGAGCTTCTCGACGATAGCTGATGCAGCTACAGGTCCATTGCCGTCGATAATGAACGCTGCAACCTTGGCGCGACGGGAAACCGCCGTCGTTCCAATTTCGTTGAGAATTTCGGCCGCGTGTTCCGAGCAACCCAAAGTCTCCACGATCTTATCGACCTTATTGACTTCTGCCTTCTTCTTCTTGGGTTCGCCCGTTTCGTCGGTGGCTGCCTTGCGACCGCGAGTGGGAAGAACGTAGGTTCCAGCAGCGATTGCATCAAGCCGAGATTGCGCCTCAGCAGCGATTTTGGCGATCTTCTCCTCGTCAGTCATCTTCGGAGCCTTGGGCTTCTTCTCCTTCACGGTTTCCTGAAGCCTCGTCTCATCTGCCGTCTTGAGGATCTCAACAGCAGACGGTGGCGCCCCATCCTTCTTGATGGGTTTGCCGCTTTCTCCGCCAGAAAACTCCCAAACTCGCACGAGCGCCTGCGATTGATCTTCGTCGTTGGTTTCGATCTCGCCAATAACGGCGTTGCCGACAGCTTTGGAAAGTGCCTTGGCATCAATCTTGGCGCCTTTCTCGGTATAATGCTCATGCGCTACAGTCTTATCCCCAACCGTATAACGCACCTGGTAATGTTTTGACATACGTGCTCTCCTTGCTGGCGCTGGATTTAGCGCCTGGTACAGAGTAGCACATTTCCGCTCGCATTGCAAGCGAAAAAAGAAATAAACTTGCTTTTTATTTAGCTGATCAAGCATGTAATTATCAATCTTCAATTAACTGCCTTATGTCATCTAATGCGAATTGTGCTAAATCTTTCTTGGCTTTTAAGTTCTCAGCAATGCCTTTGTCAACTGTCTTATCAGCAACTATGTCCCAAATAGTTAGCGCACCACGCATACCCATTCTATGGACACGATCTTCTGATTGCAATCTATGGATTAGATTATATGAGTTGTTGTAATATATCATAGACGTACAACCTGACTCTTGCAGATTACCTCCAATTCCCTTAGCTTGATTTGATAATAATATCTTTTGTTTGCCATTCTTAAATTGTTCTACTCCGCTCATTAATGCAATGTCTTTACCAAAATCCTTTTTAAATGTATGTTGAATACATTTGATATCTGGGATGAAGCGCGCCCAGATTATGACCTGCCCCTCGATTTGCTTTACCATGTCTAAAGCAATTTGGGCACGTTCGTAAGAGAAGATTTCATAATCTCTCTTACTTGCAGTCTCATTCTCATCATCGTCAGGTAAGAATCCAGAGCAGATCTGCTGGAGGCGCACCAGAGCGGCCAAAGCATTCTTGGGCGCGACTATGTTACCTGATGTCAATTCTGTCATAAATGCATGTTTGATATTTTCATAATGCCAACGTGTCTCATTGCCTAGCATATAAGTTCGTTTGGCGTAAATCTTATCAGGAAGATCGAGACATTCCTTTTTGGTTTTTCTAAAGCAATGTGGCGCAATGATACTATAGAACTCTTCAACATTTTTGCTGCCAACAACCTCTTGTCCAGAATATCCTCCAAGCTCACAGAAATGTGCTTTAAATGGAGTCACATAGTTATATCCAATAATCTTAGGATCGAGAAACATAAATTGACACCAAATATTAAGTAGGCTAGTGGCAATAGGAGTTCCTGTTAATATTCTACGATACTCAACTAATTTGCCAAAATCTATAGTTTCTTGTGTTCTACCAGATGTATAATTTCCTATTTGATGAGACTCGTCAATAATCATCATTATCTTAGCTTTACGCCTTATATTTTCATATATTCTATTTCCTTTCTTGGTATATCGTACATCAAATTGTGCACCAAATAAACGGAAAAATTGAGTAATGGCAAAGTAGCCATCCTTAGTATTAACTGAGTCTATATTCAAAGAAAATATGTTGAGTAAACCTTGCTGTCTTAAATCAGTAGATTCATAAGCACCTTTCCCTTTACCATGACGATTCCATAGAGTCATATTTAAAGGAATAGATGGATCTATATGCTTTGGAATTTCTTCTGCTATCCATTGTTTATGCACGCCTTTTGGTGACAAAACAAGAACAGCATCAATTTTCTTTTCCATAAATAGAATACAGAAATTGGCAATAGCCAAGGCTGTCTTGCCTAGTCCCATCTCTAAGAACCAAGCAAACGCTTTGCGATATGTGCTGAGATTAAGTCCTTCTATTTGATGATCTTTAAGCTCGTACTTCGGATGATAATTGAATTTGATAGGTTTAATATCATCCATCATCTCTTTAATAGATTGAATTTCATCTATTTGTTTTAATTCTTCAGTAGAATCTTCCCATTCGATTTCAAATCCGCTCTCTTTGAGAACCTTAACATTCCAATTAGACATATCATATCTAATGGATTTAGATGAATAGCGTATTTTTGGTCCAGACAGACGTGAAAGTATTCTTAAGAACTCAAGCGGGAACGGCCCGTGAATCATCAAATAGTTTGCTTCTGTGATTACTCTTATCATGCGAAAAGATCTGGACCTTTCATCTTCGGCTGCATCTTAATTTCTAGATCAGACATCTTACCAAGATACCTAATATTTGAAATTAAGATCATTCTAAAGCCTCTTGGTATGCGTCCTCTAATGGCATACAAAGAATCACCTGCACCAGCTATTTCTTCAATTTTCTTACCTGAAGTAGAATAGTCATATCTATCAATCTTGCACAAAATCTCATCAGTATCGTCATGCACGAACAGATTAAGACTCCAAGATGGACCCTCAATTCTTCTGCCATCTCTCTTTGCTAATGAATGAAGATCATTTTCATCCCGAGGCTGTATCTTTTTGACAAGCCCAAGAATTGTGTATTGATCATTCAATCCTGCATAGAGATCACATATAGGCGTAGGCTCTGATATAATATTGATCTTACTTAAATCTGGATGTATTTTGTTGATTGCATCTCTAATAGGAGTGAGTGAGTCTATCTTTGTTGATGCAGTTTGCAGTTTTGCCATTATGGCAGGAGTTAATGGTGCGCCACCAGGTTTGCGTGACTCCAATATCTTACGCACCGTAACTGGACCGACACCCTTGATATTCGTAAGAGGACCAACGAGGATTTTCTTACCATCCTCTTCTTTGATATTCCATCGCTCTGTAGACTTCTCAATATCTAACGGTTTGTATTTGATACCTTCCATATCTAGCTCACGAAGCAATCTGAGTTGCTTCATAGGCTCGTACTCATTGTCTAATGTGGCTGCTGCAAATTCTACAGGATGATACGCTTTAAGCCAACAACACCAATACGTTATCAAAGAATACGAAAGTGCATGTGACAGATTAAACGACCAAGCACCCATTTGGATTAGTTCTGCCCAAATAGTGTCTATCGTCTTTTCATCTAATCCATTCTCAAACGCGCCTTTCTTAAATGGCTCACCTAACGTCTTCATTTCTTCTACGCCCAAAGATTTGGACATAGCCTTTCTGATCTTAGTAACGCCGCGAAAGTCCATTTTGCCAACATCGCGACAGATAGACATCACCTGCTCTTGATAAACTACCTCTCCATATGTAACTTCCAAATATGGAATTAGCATAGGATGATGATATGTAGCAGGTTCTGTCCCCATTCTTTTACGTGTCCAACGGACTGCTCCACCAGCAGCAACTGGCCCTGGGCGCGACAAAGAAGTGATAGCTACCAAATCTCCTAATCTATCCGTATGAATAGATTGAAACAAAATTTGCAAACTCTTTCCATTTGCTTGAAATATACCTGAGAACTGTTTCTTATTCAATACGTCGAACGCTTTTTGATCATCTAACGGGAGCGCCTCAAGGAAACCGTTCTTTGGCTGTTCACCTATTAGTTCTAAAGCTCGTTCAAAAACGGATAATTGAGATAGACCCAAAATATCAATTTTAAGAATGTTGAGAACTTCTGCATCATATTTATCTGCCATGATTCCGCCAGTCCGACCATCAATAGCAACATAGTCCAATACTTCACCACTAGTAATGGCGATACCGGCTGCGTGCTGGCCAGCATTAGTTGCATGATCTTCAGCTTCAAATACTGCTGAAATTTCTGGATATTCCGTGAGTAGTTTCCTTCCGATTTCTGTGTCAGAGAAAGTCTCCTCAAATGATTGGAGCGCACGGGAATCTTTTGATGATCGCTCGATAAGTGTGTCAGCTACCTTGTCGCACAGCCACTTTGGTATACCCAAAGATTGTCCTGCTGTATTGAGAATTGATCTTGGCTTATAGCTCATAACTGAGCCTAGCCGCGCCACATGTTCAACTCCATACTTGTCTTTAATATAGTCAAAAACCAAATGCCGTTTAGCGTCGCTAAAATCAAGATCAATGTCAGGAAGATCTGCCCTCGTGACGTCGATAAATCTCTCGAAGAGAAGGCCAAATTTAATAGGATTGACGTTTGTAATACCACAAAGATAACAGAGCAGACTACCAGAAGATGAGCCACGGCCCGGTCCTACGATCATGTGTTCTTTGGCATAAGCAACCAAATCTGCTACGATATAGAAATAGTCTTGGAAGTTCTTTTCCTCAATTAATTGTATTTCTCGATCCAATCGTTCTGCATAAATTGGATCATTTAAATCTATTCCCAACTTTGATGCGCCATCTTCGCACATCTGTCTTAATGAATAATTATGAGAAGGTCGGAAAATGTCAGCCTTAAGCAATTTGGCATTACAAATATCCAATGCAAAGTCTCTATTGATTATCGCACATTGTGCGTCAATATCTGTTACACAATATGGGAGCGCCGCTCGCCATTCTTCATCTGTCATAATGTACTGTGGAAATAGAGATGTTTCTGAGTTCTTACCTATTAAGGTATGATATGGCAATTTATCTTCTGGATATGTAAAAACATTATCACTACTAGCTATAAATTGAAATCCTTTAGCCTTTGCTTCTCTGAATAAGCCAATAGGAGTGGATGGAGACAAGGCAATAAAAAAATACTCATGAGGATAGATTTCAGACAGCAACAATTTATTATCAGCAATCTTGATTACTTCTTCTGTAAGAATAGCTTCTTCATAAGATAAGACTGGATAATATCCTGTTTTGGATGTTGCCTTTAGAACTAATTCATTAATGGTGCGGAGCTTGCTTGTGGCGAAAAAGGTCCAGTAAGATACTGGCGGTTTCTTCTGGCCTAGAAGTGGAGTCACTCCAAGCTCTACACCAAACACGGGTTTTACTTTAACTTCATCACATAGTTTATCCCAATCTGTAAATCCGAATGTAGACAAACGATCTGAAATGGGCGCTGCTAACCAGTCACACTGTAGCACTCTATTATGAACATCTTCAATTTTTCCGTATGCGTGACGAAAACTATATTCTGACTTGATTCTCATTTGTCAAGCCCTGCTCCTTTGCGCTCACAAATTTTCATCATTAAAAACATCAAGGCATGTGTTGGATCAGGTATCAAATTATCTTTATTGAACATACCAAAAGCAACGCGACATGCAACTGAGAGACGCTCATTATTGCCGCCACGATGGCTATTATAATTCTTCATAACATGTTCTAACATATTTCGTGCCTCTTCCCACGTTTCTGGGATTTCTGCCTCATGTCTGTTGTATCTGGACACGTAATACTTTACCTTCTTCATAACAAGCCGCGCTTATATAATTCAACAGTGCATCTCACGGTTGCTGCAACGTCTGCATCTGCGGTATGTGAATCTTCAAATGCAACTCCAAACAATTCTGTATGAAGGTTTTTAAGACTCAAACGATAGCCTTTAAGGTGTATTGTGCTGGCAACAAGATCAAGTTTCTTTGGCCATTTAATTCGTCTATTGTCTCTTTGGCATTCTAACTCTATCATACTCATATCGAAACCTAGATTTTGACCTATGATTAATTCTGATGTTTCTAAGAAAACAATTATATCTTCCAAATGATCTTTAATTGGTGGCGCACCAGAGACAGAGTCATTAGTAAATCCAGTTATCTTTGTGATCTCTTCTGGGATAGGTTTCTTTGGTTTAAATACTTTATAATATGATACTTGTAATTCACCACTAGGCACAATTAATGATTGCATTGCCAGAGATATGATCTCAGGCTGTGTATCCAATTTACGAGCTGGGTTAATGATTAACCCAGTTGTTTCTGTGTCAAATACTGTAGCGATCATTTAAAACCTATTGATCTTAGATAGATTATGAATGCGTTGATAGTTCCTCTAACAAGCCAAAGTTGGTTATCAGATAATTCTGTCCATTCATACTCGCGTAACAGTTTTTGATTATCAATATCCCTCCCAGAATCTCTGTCTTTTGCAGTTACCCATTCACGGCTCTTTTCTGGATATTTACAGCCTGAATATTTCCATTCATCTTGATGCCAATATATCCATCTAGCCCAATTCAATATACTCAATTCCTTTATGTCTTTTGGAATTGTTGTTGGTTGAGTAAATATTGGTTTAGAATTAGTTTGATTAGTTACTCCATTTAACCCATTGGCAATGTATTGAGTAAATCCAACATTAGGGTTTGCTATTTTTGATTGATTAATTAATTCATCTTTAATTACTGCTGGCCATCTGCTCTTAGGCCATTCTTCTATTAGATCACGAACTGACCTGTTATTTCCTTTCCATGCCCTTTTGTATTCTTGTTCAGTATATGGCTCATTACCCATTGCTACCTACTCCTTTGGATCGAATACTGCCAAACGCAACGCATATCCTGCCAAATCTATCAAACTATCTTTATTCCCTTTTTTTGAATATCTACTGAGTTTATCTATTATATAGATCAAGAATTTAATTCTGACTGCTGCTTCAAAAGAGTTGACATGTATTCCTTCTGGAAATAATATCATCAATATCTGGGCAGTTTTGTGTTCATTACTACCATACTCTGCTTCACGCTCCTTCATAGTCTTTATTAATTCATTCATAAGTCCTATGGCTTGTTCTGTTTCTGATAGTTCTGTCACGCGAAGAGATCCTTTGGTCTTACGTTTCTTATTTGAAGTGTAGGTATCCCCAATTTGTAAAATTCTAATACTGATTCCTCATTATCGTCAATAATAAAATGTATTTGATAAAATCTATCCTTAAAATGTTCTTTGATTAATCTAAGTTTCAACTCGCTATTTTTGGTATAATCCTCGTCTGGGCGCATCAAGATAGTATCTATGTCAATTCTATTACGAACTAACCAACTGACTGTTAGAGTTCTAAATTTTTCTGGTCTTCCAGTAAATGCTATAATCTCGTAGTTCATAGCAGAAAGAGAATTGATTAAATTAGCTACGTTCTTGAATGGCTTATCGTACTTAGCGTTTTCGTAATATTCATCCCAAGGATTGACACCTATCATACTGTCGCGCCAAAACGCGTCAGACACAGTATGATCGAGATCAACAACAACTATCATTGATTTATAAGACCGTCCTCATCTACCCAACCTTGATCCCATGCTTTTTCGTATGTGAATTTCTTTTGCATATATGGATTGTCGAACCTGCTTTCATTCTTTTGTCGCGCCACCTTTCCTTGCTGATAACACATTGATACATCTAGGGCAAGTTCTTCTGCCCAATTTAATTTCATAACTCTTGCCCTCCTATAATATCCAATTTCTTAACCATGTCTACCTTTTCTTCAGGTAGCAGGTGCTTATTTTCATAGATCATATCTTGCAGATCTTTTCTGGCCTTAAATGCATCATTTTTATAGAAAAGATAGAACCATGGATATGTTTTCTCGACTTCAATTATTGCTGCATCAAGTACATTTCTGTACTCATTTTGCACACGTCTACTGACGCGTTTCCTTGTCAAATTAACAAAGTTACGCATGTTGATATGCATACAAATATTGGTGAGAATATTCGTTGGCAATATGCCTCTCGCATCCTCAGTCGTTGCACCTGAATCAATTAATATCTTATAATTTTTGGCAATCATTGCCATAGTATCATCGTATAATCCTTGTTCTCCAACAGACGGACCTCTAGCGTATTCAAAATCTGTCATCTCAACAATACGCATAGCTTGTTGAGCATATGAGGCGTGTCTGGTGCGCACCAATTGGTGGGTAAATGCTCGTGTCACTTTCTCTATAACAAATGTGAATTGAACGAACTCCCAGCTAGATGGAATTGTACCTGCTGCCAATTGCACTTCTTTAAGAACTTCAAAATCTTCTTTTGCTTGGATTTCAGCAAGTAATCCTGGAGACATATTGAGTCTTGTTGATCTAGTGTATGCAATCATATTTGCAGCATAGCGACTTGGATTTGGAGAACCAAATCCTGTTCCGTCAATAAGCGTTACTTTCATTATGCTCTCCCAACTTCTTCTTTTTGGCCTTCAAATCGTTTAATCTGTTCTTTCATCATAACAACAATATCTTTTCTATCAGCACCGTTGCTGATATAATTGCAACGCCCATCTTCGTTACCAAATGGAAATACCATTAATACAAAACCAACTTTTTTATCTTTACCTTTGGCTTCTCCATTAAATAGTTCATCAATAGCTTGAGCTAATGCTATCATCTTTTCTTTGTATTCCGGTTGTATAGCTTGATCACCTAAAGGAGGTAGCTTTTTCATTCGCATCCTCCTATGATACTACCTTAATAAGAACCCAAGCTTCTTTACTTTCTCCAGAATGGACTGCACCTTGCGCCCAATCTAAAGCACCATCGAGTTCCTCTAATTGATTTTCTATGCTGTCAAGATAGCTCCTTATTTCTGAAATAGTAATAGTTACTAGCTCATGTTCGTTGGCTTCTTCAGCAGCCTTTTTGAGAAGTTGCTCGAATGTCATTTGCAGATCCATCCTTCTATTTTGCGGACATCGTGGATTAGGTCGTCAAGTAGCAGTTTTGGTCTCCAGGTTGCGTAGCGCCCCAGAGAATAGATACCATATGTGACAGTTGCCCAACGCATAAACGCCTTGCGTTCTGCTTCATCTATCTCTGTTATTTTGAAATATGGCTGTCTCTTAAATTCGGCATCAAGTACCACACAATCATATAAACCAAGGGAGTTATAAACATTAGCAAGATCAACAATATCAGGAATTTCTCCAAGGTTGGGGAATTCCACAATAATTTGATCTCCCGTAATAGTGGCGCGACTATATACTTGTGGACCTGGGTATAAAATTGAGACATAGGCATCGCAATCCAATATTCTGCCTGTGAAGACCCAACCTGGGATACTATCAAAATTAATATCATGTTCGTATTCTAATAATGCCATTAGCACAGGCATTGGCAACGTAGAAATAGCTTTAACTGGTATGTTTGCTTTGTTTTTTAATGGATCAAATCCTGTGCCATAGCAGACATTAACATTTTCTGCCATTTGTTCTACTAGATTTTGAGGCGCAATGTAACGCTCAGATTGAATAGTTCCAGTAATAATGGATCTATCTGATAGATATTTACCAGTGCATTTCCTGGAATATGACAAACTATCTGCTACCACATTCATATATGGCTCGTAAGTTTTAATCATATTAACTTTTTTAAAAGGAATACCCAAAATATTGCCTATTTCTGGAGTTCTAAAACGTAAGACTGCATGATGGTTATTTGGAAGTTGCTCTTGTTTTTCAAACACAGTTACTCTGTGGCGCCGCAGCATATTAGCTGCCAACAAGCCAGACATACCTGCTCCAATAATATGGATATCAGTCATTACGCCGCTTCCATACATCGTATAAAAACCAAACGATAATCGTACAATACGTTAACGCCTCAAACCAATCGTGTCCTGCCATTTTCTTACTTTGGTTTGATAATAGCTTTTTTAAAAAAGCGAAAACCCATCTTATCGAAGGGTGGCATGATATTCTTTCTTAACTTCTCACGCAGAAATGCTTTGAAGGTGCTAGTGTGAATGCTCTCAAACTCGTCAAAATGTACCTGATTTTCTTCGAGCAGTTTACGTAATGCCATCGCATAGGAATGCTGGCCTCTGGTGTAATCTATCTCGAAATGTCTTTTTATAATTTCTTGGCCGTCATTTTCTGCCACCCACTGGATCGCATATTCCCGCTTTTCTTCACCTTTAGCTAGACTGCCCTGAATAACATCGTCTATGGAAATCTTGCCGCCTCCTGTCATAGTAAATTCTTCCGAGCCAGCAGACATCATTGCTCTGGGCAAATCTACTTCTTCGATTTGGGCTAATTCTCTATTCAATTCTTTTAGGTGCGCCTCAACTTGCTCAATCTCAGCTTGTAGCTCTAAAGCCTTACTCGCCCATTTCGATATGGACGTCAACTGCTCTTGAGATGGCGCAACAAATCCGAAAAGATCACGAATATCGTCGTTCATGTTAAGCGTCCTTCATTGCACATGCATGGCTGCAATAAACTGCTGGGCCTTTATATAAATTGCCACAATAGTCGCAATTTCTTTCAGGAAAATTATCATCTCTATATTTGGGAAGTATAGGAGTTGCAGTCATAACACGTATCTCATCAATTTCGTTTTGCGTTAGATCAGGCAATTGATTAATCCATGTGCAAACTGCACATCGTTCTCTGTCATCATCTGCCCATGTATATACATGGCAATTACAATCTATGCAATCAAATTCTTTATAGTCCACTACAACCTCCAATTTAAGCCATCGTTCTAGCTTTTCTATATTAGTGAGAGGGAGATATGTTAATCTTATTCCCATATCTCCCTCATTTGGCCTAATTGCTGTTTACAGCACTCCGCATTGGTATAGCGGCAAAACGGCCTGGTTTGAGTTACACTAGCTTTCGCTACTACGGATTATTTCCACGGTGTTCTCAATCTCTCATGGACCTCGTATGTCCCCGGTCCTCAGTATGCCCTTCAGGACATGTCTACCTCCATTCCGATTAGGCGCGATCAGTCCATTGCTATGCTAGGCGTTGCTCATTGAAGGGACTTCAATCGGACTTCTACCGAACCTAGCCTTCCCATGCTCCTTAATCTTTGAACCTGTCATCTGTTCCACGACCCTTTATAATATTGGATTGCAGAAACATGAGATCACAGATCGCACATGCTATATGTGACAATTGAGTTGCTGGATCAATTGTCACACCGCGTTGAAACTCAAAAATGTGGCGCTGCGCTTTCGCGAGAAGCTCAGTATAGCTCTTTGGATGTTCTATCCATCCCCAAGCGCCATGTTTCTCTTTACCATACATAAGTGCTCGTGACACTTCTTCAAGAGCGTCGATCGGAATTAATGTATGGTCTATTTTAACAGGTGTTGGCATAGATTCAGGTTCCGGTGCCGGTGGCTCCTCAACCACCGGTTCTGGTTTGGTCGAAAGTGTTCTCAATAATCTTGGTCTTTCTACACCAAGAAGTCTCTCTTCAATTGCTCGGGTTGCGTGTTCACCTACATCGTGTTCAATAAGGCTCATTTCATCTCCTCACTATTGGAAGAGGTAGAGGGAATCGAACCCTCAGATATATAGGCGTAACCCCAATATCTCGCACCAGCACCTCCTTAGAATGGTATATCCTTTTCGGTTGGATCTGTTTTTGGATTTGCTCTCCCTTCAATAATAGGACCAGTTTCGTCTTGAGTTGTTTCAATATCAGGACGAACAACGTTGGTACGAATATCTTCGTAAAATGACTTGCACAGTCTAATGAGTTGCTTACTTGGATCAAGATCCATTATTAATTCGCCCTTAACTGGCCTAAATGTGTACCAATCACCTTGGTCGTTTCCATCACTGATAATATCCAACTTCCAAGATCGCCAAAAAAGGGGCGGCTTCCAAAGTTCGTTATTCGGAAGTTGTACCACTTCTGCTCTGCATAATGTAAGCCATTTTCTTGAGTGCTTTAGGTTGGTTGCCTTAAGCGGAAAGAAAATTCTTGACCATGAGGCGCCATCTTGCAGAAGGCAATACCATTGTGCCGTTTCTTGGACAATGTTACCATTCGTCAATACGTTCTCGTTCTTGTCGTTCTTGACAGTGTGCTTCAAAATTGAAGCATCGTCTCCGTGGTTTGCTGCTAAGCCACCGCGGTTCTTTGTCCATTCAATATAATCCGTAGTAAAATGGCAAGGAACAACGAGAACTGATTCCTTGTAAATGTCACCAGTTGCCACATTGCAGAAATCACCGATCTCTGCACCCTCAATGTATTCTGCTTTCTTTTTGTTCAATTGAGGAGACAGTGCTTGCAGAATGACTAGGCGTGGAATAAGAACGTCTTTGGACTTTACATTCTCAGTTCCCATCCCTCCTAGCGATAAGAGTTCATCATCTAAAGCTAGTTGACCTTGGGTCGTTGTTTGCACTTCGTTCATTACCAAACTCCTATGCGAAAAGATCACGTTTCGGTTTGAGAACTTCGTCTAGTCTATCAAACATTTCTTCCCAAAACTTTATAGCTATTGGAAAGCGAGGAATTCCATCTGGAGTTAATGCTTGATATTTCACCGTAACAGAATGATACTTCTCTCTTTCCTCCAAAAGTTGTAATGTGAATTCTTGTGTTCCAGATATACCTGCTCTAAATTCTCTGCCATCTGGTAATTGGCAAACAGCTATTTTTGCATAGCCGCTCCATTGCCCTGCTCCTTCTTCAATTGATTTTAGTTCATATTCTTCGTCAACGAACTCTTTTCGTTTGAGAAGTTTATCTGTGCGCTTCTGTTGATATGCAACATTGTGGCGCACAATTTGTCCTTCATATCCGTCCAATAAGAGTTCTTGATTGTATATATCCAACTCATCTTCCGTTGTAACAAACCGAGTTGGAACTGCTTTTATCATATTTATATTATGATCTAGATTAAATAAATTGTCATGTATATAATCCCATCTCTCTTCAAATATAGAGTCAGAATTTTCTAGATTAAACATATCATATATCCAATATTCTATAAGCTCTGCTGACTCTTCTAAGTCCGCAAACTCAGGCTTAGTCTTTCGAGCCAAAGAAATTATCTTATTGAAGTTATCATGCAGGTCGTGATTATATAATTCTCCATCTAAAATAATTTCTGGATGATCTTCAAAAAATGCCTTCAATTCTCCCTCGATATGAGGTGTAGAAATGATCTGCTTATTGGTGCGCGTCCAAAGCCCATCTACATTTGCCAAGCATCGAACGCCATCTAGCTTAGGTTGAGCAAAACATGGGCGCTCCCATCCTACATATGTATGAGCTAACATCGGTTTAATAAAACTCATTCGAGACTCATTTATATCTTCGATATTGAGTTTGTAATCTATTTTCAATTTCTTTTTCATTTCTGCATTGGCATAAAATATAGCTTGCTCCATTATAGATGATTGTGATTTTAATTCTACTTCTGTCCATTGTGTTGTTTGGATTTGCCCATTTAAAGTACCGTGATGCGATCTCCAGCAACCTTCCCATTCACCTTCCCCCACTTCGGCTTGCCAAACTCTTATATTGCCAGAAACGTCCTTTTTATAGATCTTATCCAGAAACATCAGAACCCATCCTTCTCTCTTAACATAGCATAGTTGCGCGAGGAAAGCAACCGAAAAATTTACACAGTCCGATCATGTGATTTCTTAATGACTCTATATACACCTGTTGTCACTTTCTCAATCAACTTCTTATGCACCAATCTAACAACGGCATTATTAATTGAGCTTTTATTGTAACCTAATGTTACAATATGATGGCTCATTTCTGCCCATGTTGCTGATGGACGACTCTTTAGAAATTCAAAGGTATGATCTTGGCATGTTTTGCCTGATGGATCTTTATAATGGCGTTGCCCCTTTCCCTTTGGTGGCGCTACCAACTTCTGGTGGCTATTAACCAGTTGCGCCACTTTAGAGAAATGTTCCGCTTTTGGTTCAGGTAACTCTTCAACATGAACATTAAGTTCATCTGGCAATAGTTTTGCCATCATAGCAAACATGATCTCTGCATTACCTGAAAACTCTACTTTATATTTCATTTTACTTCTCCTGTTTGATGGTAAGAGAGGCTGCCACCGGCCCATTCCGGCGACAGCCTCAATATGCGACGTTACTTGGTTTCACAGGCAATGTCTAGGCCCACGCGAGGACCTGAACCAAGTCTTGTAGTGCCAAAACTCTTCCTCAATATAGCCGCGGGGTACAGCGCAGGCCATTTACTAAAGAGTCCATCACTAGCCGGTAGTCACACTTCCGATGCTGGGGTTGTATCCTCGGTGGGGTTCCGGTTATCTTTTTGATTTTTTCTTGTACTTGCTCATTTGAACAACATGCCGTATAGATGTTTTAACTGGCTTAGGTTGTTCCATTACTGGAAATACTTTAACTTGTTTACCAAACTCAACAATGCCTAGCTTGTAACCTAATGATCTAAGTACAGCATTTATGGTTGCGGCTTGTGGCTTCTTAGTTTTGCCGTTAAACCAATTTGATAGTGTTTTTGCGCCTACGCCACTATTATCTTCTATCCATTTATAGTTGACACCGCTGTCTTGATAGACAGTTCGGATTTCATCAATTATAGGATCTTTATCCACAAAATTGTAGGATTTATAGGTGAAAGTCGCCATTTTCTTTCCTTCTGGGGTTGATTTGAAGTTTTACAGTTTAAGAAAGGTCTTGCTTTCTTTTTCGGTTTATGCTACTCTAATTTAGGCAATAAGGAGAAATAGAAATTATGCCAGATCTGTTTACAGATGAATACGATCGTGCAAAAAAGAATTGGGAAAAAGCCAAGGCTAATTACGATGAATCATTAAGACTTTATGACGCTATTTATATTTTATTAAAACATAATTATGAAGAACTTACTGAGACATATAAAGAATTTAGTGCTCAACAATCTAAGACAATTAAAACAGCCAAGAATTTAAGATCAATACAAATTAAAGCTGTGAAAAAGGGAGAGTAAGATGGAACTCAATATCGAGCAAGCTCTTCAATTTCTTGACATCCTAGAGCCTAATGGGCGCCATACAATAGCTTCTGAAGCGCCATTTGGCGGACCTGATAACGGCCCAGTCTGGGAAGCTGGGCGCACCTTTGAAAAGGAACAAAGAGAATTATTGATTGCAGACATTAAGAAGCGCCAAGCTCGTAAGTCCAATGTTTATTACAGTGTTAACATACCATGTAAGATTTTTGATAGACAAGGCAAGGGTGGCAAAAATAATATAGATGATATCATAGGTATCAGAGCCTTAGCATTTGATATAGATTTTACTTCTTTTGAAAGAGATCAACAAAAGGTTTTGGATTTTATAGATAAGGAACTTGAATTAAAACCATCGCTAGTTATTAATACTGGCGGCGGCTTTCACCTTATCTATCTTCTCAATAGGAGAGAAGGTGTCAAATTATTTAATCCAGCAGATACTGAGCAGAAAAAAGCTGCTAATTTAGGATCAATTAAAATGCGCTCATTCGTTACTAATCTTGGGCATGATTTTGAGACGTTCTTACGTTCCAAAGTAGCACATCTTCCAGTCAAAGTTGATAATATGTCCAACGTAGACCGAGTGATGCGTCTTCCAGGAACGGTAAATTATCCAAAATTAGAGAAGCAAACCAAAGGCCAGCAAGTAGCGTTAGCACACATAGCCAGAAATTATTGTTATAAACATAGCATTGATGAATTGAGATTAAAAGTGCCAAATATAACGCCAATTCGCGCACAGTCGCAGAGACAACCATTTATACCTCGCAAAGATTCCAAATGGACAGCATACAAGAAAGCGTTGGCATGTATAGAGTTCATTCGAGACGAAGGATTGGCAGACACAAACGAATGGTACACACTTCATGTAATGCTACCATTAATAGGAGCGATACATGACGAAAATGAAGCAAATCAACTAACAATTGATGAGGCAACAGAATTGTTTCTTGAAGCTGTAAGCGGCGGCGCCAGATACGGTGTAATGGGGCGCGGCCAAGGTTACTTTATGCGGCAATGGAAATCGCATCGCCCAGAATTTCCTAGAAATGGGACTAAAAGTCTTGGAGGTCTTATATGGGCAGCAAAGGAGAATGGATTTAAGCCGCCGTGGATAGGCGAAGTCATGTGGGAAGAAGATTATAACAGAATGATGGAGGAGGCGGAGAGAAACAGACCTGTCATCTCTCACGCCGATAAGGATCTATTTGGCTCCAGTTAGTTGGAGTTTCTTTTCAATAAATTTAGTAAACGCTATCTCACGCTTTTCTTTTGAGGCAGAATTATCTGGATGTAAACATGCCATTATAGTACGGAACTCATCTTCCGTAAATAATGGCCTATGTTTGTTAAGCAATTTCTCGTATAGATCAAATTTCTTTTGCGCCTCTGTTTTGAGCTTTTCTAATCCAGCTCGATATGCTTCATTATGTTCGAGCATTTTAAGCCTAACACGCTCATCAAATTCTGCTTCAATTTCTCTTTTCCTTCTAATTATCATAGCATTAATATGGTATTCTTGCGCCTTACTTATTTTTACTGGACCTAACAATCCAGCTTGCAAACTCTTATTCTCATGTAATGCTTCTGAAGCTGTACTTTTGGAACAACCTACAGCTTTAGTTATTTGATTAATTGTAGGTAATTCTTTTTTGTCAGCTTCGTAAACTTGAATAAATATAAGTGCATCATAAATCTTCACGTTTGTGTTCTTTTCCACAACAGTTACATCCATTTTACTCTCCTGGTTAGTGGGGACCAGGTTTTACCCTGGCCCCCGTTTACGCTACGCTTTACTCAGCAGCAACTTGAGCTTCTTGCGTCTCCTGCTGCGCCGCTTGCGCCTCCAACAACTTGAGGTTAGCGAGGCGCTCTTTGCGACCCATAGCATACTCGGGACGACGCAGGATGGTCTCAATGGCACGCATGATCTTCGACAATTTGCATGTCGCAACATCAGCAATGCCATCCTCCTTGGCAACATCTTGGATCTGCCTTGCAGCAAATCCTCGATCAACGAGAAAGTTACCAGTAACCGACAACTTGTTAGTCACGCCGTCGATGTACTGATAAAATTCGTCGCTTGACCACAGTTTCTTCAAGATCGAGTGAACATGATCCAGAAAACTCCGTGGATTACTCACCTCGGGCAGTACCCTCGGCAAGTGCCAGGTAAGCTCAGTGCTTTCCATTGTGTACTCCAAGGCCCCTGTGAGAGTTTTATTAGTGGCGAGGGGCAACACCACTAATTCCTCTGTTCCAATTTGACAATTAAATCTTCAAGAGCTAATTCTGGAGTCTCTCCATTTCCTGTTACGTCTAATGTACTGAATGAGGCGCAATATCCTTCAGATACAGGATTAGGCCATTCATCTAAATCTGACATATAAAGATTTAATTTTTCTGCAATATCCCAAATACGCTTCTCACGCTCGCCAACATTCATTAGAACCTCCGCACTTACTCATTTAATATCTTAATGAGATCTTCTTTCTCTTTCATATCACCTGTTCTTACAACCCATTGCTTTTCAATAGTCATATTAGGTGGAATAACAATTATAGCCCTCCAAGAATCGTAACGAATCATACTCGCAATACCTTCTGCACCACGACGCATCATGTAGGCTTTGAGTCTAGGATCTTTCCAAGCATCTGGATAATTTGCATCGCACCAAATTTGTACTACTTGAATCTTAATATTCTCGCCTCTATCAACAGCTATAACAAAATCTGGCGTAATATCAATGACATAATGAGATCTATCTGGGCGCGCCAAATCGTGCGTATCATCACTAACAAGCCACCGACAATTCCAAACATGGCATGATAAGGGCATTTTGTTAGTATGATAAACAAGACATCCCTTTATTTGACGTTGATGCTTACAACGTATATTAGCAGGTTTATCCAATTCTAAAACTGGCAATAACTTGCAGCATAAAGTGCATTCACCACATTCGCGAGTCATTTAGTTAACTCCAAAAGTAAATTTGCCAATTTAATTGCTTCTTCTTTTGACATTTGATATCCACATGTCATTTCACTAAAATGAATCGCTATTAAGCCTCCTTCAAAATCTGGATCTTGATATGTTAAAGCTCCAACATAATATTTTTCTCCAGGTTTACGATTATTATGATATCCAAATTCTTCATATTGAATAGAATAAACTTCTGCTTCAAAATTTTTGCAGCTACTATAATTGACACATGATTTTGGTATATTTCCATTTTGGTCTCTGCATATCCTATGTTCTGGGAATGGTATTACATTGTCAGACATTAGAATAGTTCTTTCTTTGGTTGTATCATACTTAAATGCTTGCAGCGCCCACCTGCTGGGCAATCACAGTGCATCTCACCTCCCCAACGTTTTATTACATACACTTTCTCAGGTTCTTTGTAATGATAAGTATTGACTTTGAATACTACCCAATGATCTTCGTCGATCTGGTGTGGATAATATTCAAAATCTTCTTTCATTTAACCAATCCTTATATTTTTCCTGTTGTCTTTGCCATTTTTCGCTTTGCCATCTTTGATCTTCTTGACGTTCTAGGCGGCGCTCACGAACATCTGGGCGTTGATAATCGTCACCATTATAACCGACTAAAGTGACTAGTAGCATTAGAGTTTTCATGGTATTTCTCCATATGCTAACTTGTCAGCTAGCACTTGCGCTTCCTCACCTACCGTTTCTTTATCCTGATAAATGATCCATTTTACATCATCTTCTATATTAGGATCTTCATCCATAATTACAGTGTAATGTTGATCATTCTCTGCTTCTTTGAGTAACTGGTGCTGCCTTTTGGCAGCACCAATAGCGTCGATTATTGTTGAATAGTCTGTTGTCCATTCAGGTTGACCTTCCACAGGAAAGTCGCCTACGAATGTTATCACAACATACATGGAGCGCCCCTATTTACTGATTTTTATAACGACATATTGGATATCTCCGCCACCGTTGAGCGCATCTGCTTGCGCCTCATCTAGCGCATGTTCCAATTTAGTTTGGATCTCATCTTGAAAGATTTCTCTTTCGATGAATTTATTAATGTCTTCAGCCGAATATTCGAGAACTTCAACATTCGGTTGATTGATGTTTATTGTCATACGTGGCATTTGGTTCTCCTAAAGTGCTTTCTCGATTTCACGAGTAACACGTGTTGACGCAGGTTCCCCATTTCTGTCCAATATCATTATATAGCTATTGATGTAGTAAAAAACTGTTACCCCTTGCTCTTCATGGTCATACCTATCATAGCGTACATGCTCAGAATATCTGTAACCTTTCTTCAACAGAAATGTATGAAGCTTATCATTTAACGGAGTAGTTTTCATTTTTATTCTCCGTCGTCGTACACATCTCCATCTACTAATCTTAGAGGAACTGATTTTACTTTTCTCAATCCTCCATCTTGTTCCCATTGTAGGACTTTTTCTTTCGATCCCCAACATCCTGTTGGAGCGTGATGATAGAAGAATTGGATATAAGCTGATAATCTTGTAATATTTTCGTCATCTGCATAACCAATTGAGTCTCGTAGATCATTTTTAATGATCGCACTTAGAAAGCTTCCTGGCATTTGACCTATTAAGATCCATCTTATAATGCCACCGTGCATACGCAACGGTATGAGTTTTCTATTGAGCGCCTCTTCGAGTTGTTGTTCTGAGAATTCCATGAGTGCTACCTCTCCTGGTTAGTGTTTAGTCTCTTCATCATCTTCTTGAACTCTTGCATTATGAAATCTTATTACAGCTTTCAAAAAAGTATGAAAATCTTGTTCTTCATAATCTGCTAACATTTGACCTGCTGCTTCAGCTAGGGCTACTAAAATGAATTGTCCTTCTTCCATATCTGTAATTCCTGTTGGATACAATTCAACCATTAGTGCGTGAAGTCTGCAACGAAAGCATGTCTTCACATGCTCTTCTTCAGTTTGCTCTTTATGTGGCTTTTTCATTTCTATTCCTAGTTGGAGGAAATGGGAGGAGGAACGGAAGGCAAAATTTCTGACCTCCTCCCACTCTTCATCTGACTTTCGTTGACTGTGCTATATCAACGCCAGTTCCTGTTGGGGGTTTGCGATAGCCGCAGGCTGGTATGTCAGACAAACTAATAATCGCGCTTAGTTACTGGTCTAGCTCTTAACTCTTCAGCAGTTAAGTCGCGCAACCAATGTATTTGGAATGGTCTCCATTGCGCTTCTTCCAGAAAATATCCATCGATATATTTTTGGCCTCTAAGACAAGCCAATGCATAACGATGATGACCATCGACAAGTATTGCGTTAGGATATCCATTTCCACCTATTGTTCCGTCTTTTACCATTATAATTGGCGCAAGATCTTTTCTGGAAGCAAGTTCCAAAACTCTTTCTGGATTAACTACGTTATCACGCTTAAAATTGTTAAGTAATTCATATCTTAATGGCAATAGGAAAATTTCTGGCTTATTCTCTATACACCATAAACGCAGTTTTTCTGCGTTTACATGAATGTTCGTTCCGTCATCACCTACGAAACTAAAGATATTACTCATTAGTCTTCACCTTTATAGTCATGTGTCCAAGGCTTTTTACCTTGAGCAACCCTAGTCTTATTGAGTTCATCTAAATGATGTTGTGCGCTTGGAATTAAACCTTGCTCCTTTATGTCAACTTCTACTTGATTTGCCATTTCCCTTAATAATTTCGGTAGTGATAATGTAATTTCAAGAGTTGCTTGGATATCAAAACTAGCTATTGAAAAACCATTACCCTTATTACCAGCTACTATCATTAGTAGTACACCATGCGCTTGTGTTCGCTGCTGTACCCACGTGGCTTCTTCATCATAGTTACCTGGACCTATTGACATCGCTATGCTCCTTGATGAGTTTCTCTGCATATTCAATTACAGCTTGATCAAATTGAGCATTAGTCATATTATGTAGACGTTCCTCATAAATACGAGTTTTTTCGGTTAATGCTGAATATTCTGCTTTAAAGGCGTGAGAAGAAATTTGCCTGATCATTTCTGCATCTTCAAGTCTGTATGTCATCTTTCTCTTCCTTGAAGTATCTTTGAGCTTCCCACATAGTTACAGTCTGGTTATCTTCAGTAATGACACCAAAGCCGCCTTCTGATGGTTTTAACAAAACTCCAGTACCTTCTGTAATGCCATATTTGAAAAGTATCTTTTTAATTTTATCATTTATTTGAACGTGTGTTGCTTCTCTTACATCACATGGAATCATTTTTAAGCACTCCCAGATGAGGCATAGTTAAATAGATAAAATCTTCAACACATTGTTGAATTTCTTGTGCCAACATATCTGTGATTCGTTTCCTATCTTCATCTTTGATAGGTTCTTCTTCCAAAAAGAATTCTGCTAAATCCCAAGAATGTGTATCTACTGATATTTCTCTTGCCATTTTACTCTCCTAGTGATTGGGGCGCCACACGAGCAGCGCCCCAAAATTTTTACTTGGGTGACAGTTCTCCTAGTTTGTTAATGATATCGTCGAATGGTGCATCATCGAGATCATCTTTGATACCTTCAAGATCTGTCTTTGCCTCCTCAATTGCGTCGATAGCTTCTTGAAGAGCTGTGCCTTTGTCACCTTCTTGCTGACTCTCAGAAAGCTCCTCAAATTCTCCTTCGAGTGTATCTTTCAGATTACCAAGATTTTCTACTTCTTTGTCAATTTCTCCTATAGCGCTGGCTACAAGATCATCAAACTTTCTGTCCTGCTCAGTAAGATTGTCAATAGCAGCCTTGATGATCTTAAGGTGCTCTTTTTTCATAACAGTCTCCTTGGCAAAATGCCTAATTAATTATTTGATAACGATCTAATTGCTTTGAGACGATCCATTGCTTCCATTAATTCTAATTGTTCTGGAGTTTCTGTCGAATTAATCCATATACCGCTCATATCAGGAAGCGGTATAATTGGAGCATCAGGAGAAAGAGGAGGACTGAAATTAGCGCGAGATATAATTGGAGGTCTGTTACTTTGACGAGTATAAATTCCTCCACATTTCTGTGGATACGGATAATACCAGCGAGAATAGCAATGAGCATCTGCTGCATTTATCATGCCTATGGTTAGTGCTACGACTGAGAGAGTCTTCATCACATCCTCGCTAGGAAACTAGCATCAGCAACGATGATTACTATATTACCAACTAGATAGTCCTCAGTTATGAGGCGCCCCACATTCTCTTCCCATAGAATGTGAGCAAGATGATTTGGTTGTTTGCCTTGCATTTTGCCTTCTTCATTACAGAAGGCAACGCATGAACGTCCACCGAATTTGGTAAAGCGTGGCACAAGTTCTATGTGACCTTCTACACCAAAAACCAACATATCGAGTGTTGGTAATGTTGTGAGCACTTTACCTTCAGCATATGTAGTATCAGTAGGCTTTATGATATACATATAACTGCCAGTAGGTGGCACCTGCGGAAATTCAAATTTAGTCCTCTTTTGGTTCTTGTGCTCTGGCATTCTGGAGTTCCTCTTTTGTTGGGAAAGTTATACCTTTACCGTATTGCCATTCCATTGTAGTAAAATCTCCGCCATCAGTAATGATTACACGCCTTACGATACCCATTTGCGCTGCTACACTGGTAGTATAATGTTTGAATGCTAATACTGCTTCTTCAGGACCAACATAACGGCGCGTATATTCATAAAATTCGTTTTCAAAAAATTGACAAACAGAGAATTCACCTTCTGTTTGCCCTATACGTCCAGATGAATGTTCCATTAATAGTCTCCGTTTGGTAGGTACATTTGCGGAATTGATGCTTGATTTAGTCTTTGTCGTTGACGATACATTCTTTCTTCTTCATTTGACATGGTGCAGATTTCAATTATAGTTTGTGGCGCCTCAGGAGCAACCCTGATCCTAGCCAATTTGCAAATGTTTGAATTAATTGTTGGCTGTACTGTTATGTTATTTGGTACTGGTAATGGTTTTGGTTGTGGATATTGCGGTGCTGGTGGAGGAACCCTGTTCCCATGTATGTCGTAATATGGCTGCTCTGGATAACAGTGTTTCTGCATATCACACATCTCTGCTCTGGCACTACTCGATATCAGGAGTGTCAGTATGATTAGGCTGGATTTCACGTTTGGTCTCCTCTTTGCATAAAGTTAGAATGACGTCATTTAACTCATCAACATTGGCATATTCACCTATATAATGCCATTTATGTTCTTCTCTGTACTGTCCAACATAGACAGTTTCATCTTTATAGCTTACTTCAACTATATAGTTTTTATTTTGCCTAACTCTTACCATTCCAAGCATTGAGTAATAGTAAGATGCCATTTTCTATCCTTTCACTTTTACATGACGACTGATAACCTCACCTTCGCCGCGCCAGAAAGGCTGGACTATCCAATGTTTATCGCCACGTCTATTAAGATATGACCCAACCATATGGATACGCGGACTCTTTCGTTCAAATCCTAGTGGTACACCTTGTTTGTGTATCACATTATCTCTATTGATATAGAGACTAACTGTGGTATGGTCTAACCTTTGAGGTTTATCCATTCTTCTGCGTATTTTATTTAGTTGAGACATATCAACTTCTTCCAATTCAACTATCTTTCTGGAAGATGTCAACAATAACAAGCATGACCAAACCATAATGTATTCGCCATAAACGTCCGCATAGAAATTGGCTACGCGAGAATCTACGCTTCCATACGGAGAATCTGGAGAAGGAATTCTCAGAAATCTTGCACCCCATTCGGACGGTTGATGGTAAGCTGTGTCCCAGATGCTAAGGAGCGCCTCCAATTGGATTTTGTTGTCCTTCCAAATATGCGCTAAGTTAGCATCCAAGAAACTATTGACAAAAGTCGGACTTACCAACTTGCTGTAGTTGAAATCCAAATCGAAGAACGCAGATATTGGACCAACATTCGGAGGTTCACCTTTCTTAATGAAATGATTACTCCAAACCCAAGTTACCTGACCTTTCCTACCAGACTCATCTGTCTCTAGCAGAAAGCCAAGACGAGTTGGTAGTGGTCGATTAGGATACTCGTAAGAGTCTATTGAGAACGTCTGTCTCAATTTTTCTCTTCCTGCTTCTGGCCATTCTACCCATATCTTAGGATATGGAATGGTAAGGTGTGCCATGGCTTCCCTAAGCACCTTGGGGCGCCCCAGAGTAAGCTCCACAGCCGTTCTGATCGCAGTATCGTCAAACAAGAACCGAGGACATCCTTTCAATTTCTCTTCTAGTATTGGGAAGATTTGTATGACAGGATGTTGTATCAATTTTCGTTTCTTAGCTTCATGAACTGTTTCTACGATGCTGTCCATAAGGTACATGACATTTTAAATCCTGGTTGTTGGCTAAATTGCCTAAAAGACCGCCCACAGTTGTGGGACTGTGGGCGGCAAGTCTACACCTGGCTTTTAGCAACTGGGGGGCAGTTGAAGCAAAACCAGGTGATTCGCTAAATTAATAAAAAGCCATCTTACGGGGGTTGGTTTAGATGGCAAGTCTGCCCATTACGCTGCCAATCGTGTGTTGGGCATTAACGCTGTTTACCGCGTCTTAATCGTCAATTGGCTCGTCGTGCCAATAATTTGAATCAGTAAGAACGTCTGGTCGATAATGTGATAACTTTTCTTTCTCACATTTCTCACATACATACGTGAGAAAAATACCGCGAGCATCATATCTCGCTTCTCTTTCCATACCGCTGCCGCAATGGCAAGGTTTTAGTGGTGGGTAACTCTTTAGATTTGCCATTTTGTTCTCCTAGTTTGTTGAAATCTCTCAAACAGGCTTGCGCCTCTTCAAGTTTTATAAGTTTGGCACGCATTGGTTTGTTGTCATACTCTTCACTTAGAGTAGCAACATATAATTCCAAAGCACGTCTAATGATAGCAAACTCTTTCATAGACGTGATTTCTTTTATGTTTTTCATTTTCCATCCCTAGCTAAAAACCGCTCCCACCCTCCCAAATGGGAGCGGAAAGTTGACGTTATATTTACGCTACTTTGGGATCTTCCTCTGGTTGAGGATCACCTTCTTTTACTGGCTCTTTTGCCTCTTCTTTGGGCTCTTTTTGAGTCTCTTTCTCAAGGCTCAACTCTTCGTCTTTATGCTCTTCTGGGTCACCCATACGTGCTACCTCCTTGGCATTTCTGACCTCGTCAGGTGCTGCCTTACAGCACGACTTGGAACGCCTTGTGGCGCCCCAAGTTTCGGTCTATTTGACTGCCTCAATCGCTTCGTTAATTTTGTGATGATATTCTAGTGCCATCTTAACATGTTTGCATTGATGACCATGTTCGCCAGCTTTGCAATTGCACATATCACCGATAGTGGAAAGAACAACCTCATATGTTTCCTTTCCATCCTTAAGAATGATGAAACAATCTCCATATATGCGGTCTCCTCGATATTCATCGAGGAGTTTTTTGCCATTTGCCTTGACTCCGTATGCTGTTGCTACCATTTTCTACTCCATTTCTGTACTGGCGTTTTACAACGCGAGTAGCTGTTATGCTGGGTGGAACCTTATTTTGGAAGTCGTGGAGATAATCATATTTAAAATCTCCACTTAGTTTCTTTACCATCTGCTCCAGGTAAACGTCTACTCTGGACTTCCATCTCTCAAATTTTGCTTGCTCCTCGATCATTATGTACCTTCATATGTTGCATTAAATGGCCAGCACAAACCAATCTTTCACATTTTGGACATTCTGCCACAACACGTCTACCAATGTGCGCCTGTCCGCGTGGATAAATCCGAACCCAAACATTACCGATTAGTTTGATATCTTCATAATCCGGCGGAATAGGATGATTTGATGGCAAACCGAACAGATGCAGAATATGATCATTTCGCATCGGCCATCCGTGCTCAGTAGTAAGATTCTCGCGCACTGGCTGCTTATCGAGCCAATTCTTCCTGCTCTCTTGAGGTGTCATTTTTATTCTCCTGGTTTAGGTTGGTTAGATCGAACAGCGGCTCATCAGCAGTGTAGTCCAGATACCAGTTCCGACGATAAAACTGGCTGTTGCCAGCATAACGACCCAAGCCGGTACTATGACAACACCTCGTAAAGCTGATTTTATTCTTGACATTTTACTTATCCTGGTAGTGGCAAAATTGCCTAAAAGTGGAGCGCATTGCTGCGCTCCAAAGTTCAATGGTAAGGTTTATAATTAGTCGATTGGTGGGCTTTGGTAGTTATCCATAATCAACATCTGCGCGCGAGTTGGCGTGCAAGTGCATTGTGCATCATGGCAAGTTCGCTCGTACTCTGCTCGATGAGCTACTCTGTACTCAGCAACCTTCTGCGCCCTTGACTTAGGCTTCTCAACGGGAGTAATGGTGTCCCCTTCAAAGGCAGATTTTGGATCTACTTTCGTCATGCTACCTACTCCTTTTCTGATCTCGTCAGGCAGCGAGTTACGCTGCGACTATGGAACGCTCCTGTGGCGCCCCATAGTTTCGATCTATTTGACGTAACGAAGTGATGGATTACGTGGCTTATTTATATGTGGTTGATCAAAAATAAATTGTGCGGCATCAACAGCACATTGCACCACAGATACTTTCTGACGTACAATGCATTCAGGAGTAGGAAATTCTCCTGAAGATGGAGCAGCCCAAGATGTTGTTACATCTTTGCCGTCCATTATACCGTGATGGTAGAACATGGTCCATTCGTCTTCCTCGTCATCGAGGAATTTAATTACCAATATCTGCTTCCTGTCCGTAACTTTATCATTGTCGCCGGACAAGTCGTGCCACCAAAGAACAGAATTTGAATCGAGCGCGTCGATGAGATCTTCAAATTCTTCGTAGTAATGCGTTGGTGATATGTAATTAAAAGCATACCACATTTCTGCGTCAACATCGTAAATAAGCTCGATGTTTTCATTATACATTTCTTTGGAAATTCCGTCGTTATGAAGGAACTTCTTGTAGTAATCAGAAACCTGTTTCATTATACAACTCCTATTACTGACCTCGTCAGACAGCGCCTTACGCTGTGACTGGTAGATCGCACCTACCAGTTTCGGTCTATTTCTTAAAGTTTTTGGCCACCCAAGCTATACATTCTTCTTTGGCCATTTCGTTTTGGCAGTCATCGATGGTGCGCCACTTGCCGTCGCCACTCTTATAAATGGCACGGTCAGGAGCGCCATCTTCGATGGCTCTTGCAACTTCACCGTCGATGTAATATTGAAAAGAACCAAGTCTAGCGCCCCAAGCACAAATGAAAGGGTACTTGGCTCGGTTTTCGCGTTGTTTATCCAGTTTCATCCGTATCTCCAATCGCCTGCGACACTGTATGATTCATAGTCGCCGTTTTCACGAGCAGCAAGCCGACGATCTTCAGCATTCTGCTCTAATTCCGTGATGCGTGCTTGTTTCACAACGCGCTTCCCAGAACAAGCGGCGCACGTAATATCATACATGCCGCTCATATAATCTTCTCTGAAGTCTGGGTCTTCATCGAAGTCTTCGCGAGTCAATCCGTTCGCATCAATATTAGGATTGACTGTCTTGCCTTCCCCATCACACACGGGGCAGACGATCCATGGGTCCTTATCGGACATTTTTATCTCCCATCTTTACGACGTTGCCGAGTGCTCTTTGGTGAAGAGCAGTCTCGATTAGTGTGGCAGCTTGAACGAGAATTTTGGCTCGCTCGTCAAGCTCCAACGCCTTCTTGGGAACTGGAGGTTTATTCTCCAGAACCCAGTCGATGCCCTTAGCTTTGCCACGCGCTACTGAGGCAAGCTCTTGAGCCATTGCTACTTCGAGTTCAACTGTTATGGTTGGCATTAGAACCATCCCTTGTTGCGATCAAACTCCTTAACGGGGTTCAAATCTGCGTCGTACCCACCGGCACAGACAAGACATTGACTCCACCAATGTCCTTTTGCATCGCAGACTTTGAATCCACGAATTAGGACATGCTTGCCATCCGGGTGCATCTCTCCAGCACCGCATTTTGGACATGATACGTCCTTGACGACAATGGTGATGGGCTCGAAGCCCGCTGGAAGCGGATCATCCGGCCCTATGACAGTAAGTTTAACATCTTCTATTGGAGGAAGTTTCATTTTAGTTCTCCTGGTTACTGACCTCGTCAGGCAGCGAGAAACGCTGCGACTGGCAGATCGCACCTGCCAGTTTCGGTCTAATTAACCAATATTACGATTTGTTGAATATGTTTTGGTCTTTTCAACCCTAAATCTTTCCTCAGCAGATTCGATCGTACCTTGTATAATTGATGCCATTGAATGCATGTTCACTGCACCACGACCTTTTGTTACTACTGTAAATTCACGAAGTAACTCATCTTCGATTTCAGTAGTAGCTCCATTTAAATATGTGACAGTTTTAATTTGAACAATTACTCGTGCCATTTTCATTCTCCTATTACTGACCTCGTCAGGCAGCGAGGAACGCTGCGACTGGAGAGCTTGTGGCACTCCAGTTTCGGTCTACTGTTTTCCTGACCAATTGTGCATTTTATTCCAAGCCGCTTCTGGTGAATCTTTCCTTGGTTGCGCCAATTTAGCTTCCAGCACTTTAAGATCTTTCTCACTCATATAGTTTAGTCCAGTATTATGTCCGCACCATTTAAAATGTATATTGAATGCAACATCATTTCCGTTTATCAAATCCTTACATTTGTCACAACGCCTCATTCTATATCCCATTGCTCCCTCCCATTATGATCCAATATCGAGATGCCAAATTCCTTCTTCTTTATGTACGCCTTCAATATAAAGGTCATTGAGATCGTGTCCCCAAATGCCATGCTTGCCGTCAGTCTTAGGACGATTAACCAGAACAGAATCTAATGGGGACTGAGCAGGAAGCGTTCTGGTCTCATCTTCCTCGTCGTAAATCTTCACATATCCCTGGCAGATCGCATCAATAAGATCGCACAATCTCCAAGGCTTCTTGCCATTAAACGGCAGATCGAGTCCTTGTGAAAGAGGATACTCGAAACTGATAAAAATATACTCAGAAGTATCTACAATCATCCGTTCGCTATTCCCCTTCAATTGAATGAGAATAGGGTCGATTACATCGTCATTACGATGCAACCAAGAGTTTATGTGAATATTAAGATCTAGTTTCATTAGTACAACTCCTGTTACTGACCTCGTCAGCTAGCGCCTTACGCTAGGACTGGAGAGCTTTTGTGGCGCCCCAGTTTCGGTCTTAATGCTCAGTAAGCCTTTTCAGTTGAAATTTTTCTTCCGTGAGTTCTAACTCGAATGGCATGTTCTTTTTGACTAATCTATCCTTAATATCACACCCTATTCTGTGTATTACCAATTCTGTCGGTAATGGTTTATTTTTGAAGTTCAGAAAACCTTGTTTCCCTGCTGCTTTCCAATCCTCATATATTTGGTGCCCTCTGGTAGATCCTTCCGTAAAGCCGCAAAGATCAGCTGGATCAATATGTCCTTTCTCGTCTATCTCAAACCAGTCGTCGTTATCTGGGTGATCATACATATCGAATCTGGTTCGATATTTTTTGGAGACATATCGAGTATGCTCATATCCCAGAGCTAATAGATTGTCATGCATTTCTTTATTGAACACTTTCATTTTTGCTTCTCCTGTTTGGTGAATTGCATAGGTGCAACTGAGACTTTTTGTCTTTTGCTGCGATTGGCATGTCCAGTTGCTACGCTGACAAACAATCGCTGTAGTGGTGGCATTTTTGGTTGTTTTCTGAAAATACTCCTGTCAACAAGTTTACGCTCTGTCATAACGCTTACTCCTCATTTTTACGCTTACTATTGTAATCAGAAAGCGTAGTGTAACTCAAAGTCTTTCCGTTTAATGTATCACCTCTTGCTATTTTTGACTCAGATCGAGGATAATACCGCTTTCCAGGCGGATTATTCTTCACATATTTTATAACTCTCTTACCAGTTCTTACAAGAAATGTCTCTTTTCTCTTCAAAATGTCGTAATTTTGATCAATTGCTAATTCCGTCATAGGCTTTACATCTCGTTCTTTCAATTCTTTATTTGGATCAATCCTGTAGGTTAAACGCAAAGGAGTGATATTCATATTTTTATGTGCAGATCTCACACTATCTACGGGATTTGCTTTCATATGCCTTATCAATGCGCGTTTTTTACTAGACATCATACTTTTCCTTGCTAGAAATAACACCAGCGAGCACAGCATCCTTCTCAGAACGCTGTGCTCTGTGTTGTTATTTCAGGCGGATATTTCCGTCCGCCGAAACGACGCAAATGGCAGGTTTTTCTCCCTGGTGCTTTTTGCCCTTTGAGGAGAGACTGCCTAACCACTTACTTAACCGCTCGGCGAGTCATTTTGCCGGGTTTATTTCGCTCTTCGCCAAGTCTCAGGCTGCGCCGCAGTTTCCTCTGCGGGAGAAGAACCGTAGCACGTTCGCGGAAGGAAAGCAAGGGGAACAAATAGGGGGTAAAAAGGGAACATACAGAGAAAATACCATGATAATCACTGACCCATGAAACTTCAAATATTGAATTCACTACATAATTCAGCCATTATTCATTCACTGATTGGCGATTGATTGTCATAAGCTGAAATAACTCGATAAAATGAGGCGCACCCATCTTTATTGGGACTCACTGTAACGCTGTAACGTAGTTACGTAGTGCTAGGCATACCTTTTCCACATTTCTTCAAAATCGTCTCTGAGCCAATACCTAACTGGCTCGCCTTTTTCTGGCCTTTCGATACGACTGTATATTTGGAAATCACGTAATGTGTCTCCAACTTTTCTTTTTGTTATTTTTTGGCCGTCATAATCTACTTCGTGTTCACCTTCTTTGTCCTCAATAAGCTTCTCGTACATTCTCTTCACAGAGATCTTAGTGACTTTAGCTCTATTGAACACTCTCTGTGTATCACGCAGTATTAGCTCCTTGACATCTGGATTAACGCTCTCAGTTACGAACTTGAGCGCCACCTCTCTCGCTATCTCGCCTCGACCAAACGAGTCTCCAATAGCTACGAGCGATCTCCATTTATCTGCGTCACGACCTACTAACTGAGGCGGCATTTGTGGATCAGAATTAAGAACTACCTGATCACCCCAATTATAGAAATGTGGTGCAAAGTGCTGCTCTCTTGCTGAGAATCTATCCATTGCTTTATCTGAGCGATGGAGTCTTATAACTATTGACCGAGTCATAAGAGTTGCTGGCAACCTACCAATACCAGCAAGTGCAAGAGGAGCAAAAACTGGATAGGATATAACTTCACCGTCCTTTCCAGTTCTTATAACACTACCACCCAATCTGTCTCCTTCATTTAAGACAGACTTCATGCCTCTTGATATTGACATGTTATCTACTTCATCTAGCAGCATTGTATGATTGCTTGCCAAACGAAATAGAGCGGCTTCAGTTGGGTCTATTACTCGTTTAGGATTCCAAGCCATTGCAGCTAGTATCTCCAAAACTGTACTCTTGCCACAGTTAGGAACTGGGCTCAAGATAGCTAATCTTGGAGTCTTGCTATAGGTGGAATACACATGGGTATGTAGCGCCCATAGAGCTAATCCAACCAGGTAGTGCGCTGGCGCATCAATATGCTTAGCGATGGTACCAGCAGTGTACTCAAGAAGATTTGTCCTGGGATCTTCTTGATTTGAGCCGTTTTGTATTAGTGACATTAGCAATGACATGATTATTCTCCTCTGTGAGATGGCTAATCTACACGGAACAGAGTTACATGTCACAGTGTCCAGTATTCACAATGTCAAATAGCCCTAGGCAGTGGATCTAACCGCCTAGAGCCTATTATAGCACAGTTCTATTGATGATGCAAGTCACATAATAATGATGACTATGACATGGATCAATCAGCCAATGATTGATCCTATTGTGTCAGAAATAAACGAGCGGGATAGGCTACGTAACTGCGTAACTGCGTAACGAATGATGAATCAAACTGCTTTCACCACCCGATCTTTATGTTCCAACTCAGCGATCTTCTTTTCCAGCTCAGACAATGGCATCTCAGCAATATTTTCATCTTCTGATTTAGTGATGAGAGTAGTGCTGTCACCCCATTTACCAGGACGTCCAGCCTTCAAATGCCTGAAGCGCACCTCAACTCTGAGTTTGGCTCGCGCAATGACTTCAGCATCTTGGACTTTAATGGTTTTACCACTCTTAATAATTTCCCTCATATCTCTTGTTGCATCATCAGCAATTGAGATCACTTCTTCCTCAAATATAGTCAATCGGTCTGCAATGGCCATATTATACAGTGCTTGGAAGTCAGCTTCTGACTTCAGCCATGCTGAACAGCGGCGCACAGTTGGCATATGACTATCTTTGCACACGTTGATCAATAGCTCACCAGCACTGATCCTCTCACAAATCTCTGTTGCCAATTCTTCTGTGTATTCAATTTTATCTTTGATCTTTTGATTCTCTTTGAAGCGCTCACGATTGATCTCATCTTCCTTGGCCTTCCTGACGCGCTCAATCTCAGCATCCAATCGCTGTTGCTTTTTGAGGCGCTCATAATCCTCTTCCCACATAACAGTGGGGCCAGGGTCGATATTGTGTACTGGATCAGTCATGTTGCTGTGACTCCAACCGCCTCAGTTTTTCTTCCAGTAACCTACGTCTCCGTCTACTGATTACCAACTTATAATATGCCAAATTGAATGTATGCTTTTGTTCTTCAAATATTTTATTAACAGCAGCTATCAATTTAGTCCGTTCCTGATTGAGTAAGCGTTCCTGTTCTTGGATTGTGGCTATAGGTTGTTCCTGATTTTGAAGTTCTGATTGTCCTTGAATCCAAGCATTCCGCCAGATCCTTGTGGCGCGCTGTCTGGCAGTTTCAGGTGAATCTTCAGGCATGATCAAGTGTAGCACAAATCGAGCGCCGTGTAAAGTACAAAATTGATCAGTAGAATGATTTTGCTTTACAAACGCGCGTTTGCGTGCTATTCTTATCGTTCGTTCGGTAGCAGGAGATGATGATGCCAGAAATCGACCTAAGTAAACTCATCGTTAAATGCGTTGAGTGCGAAAAAGAATTCGCTAAAGTTCAACCCATGCAGAAGTTCTGCTCAGATCTGTGTCGTGGGCGCCACTATTGGAAGAATAAGAAAGCCAAAATAGAGGCTGAGAAGCCCAAAAAGCGTGATCTATTCGCGGCATGATAATGGGAGGTAGCAATGCGTCATTTATCAGAAGTAGAACAGTTTTGGTTCGATGTCCTAAATGAAGGTGAATTACCATTTCAAAAGAAAAATGATGACGGAAGTATTGTCATAGATAAGGATGTTATGTATGAATATTTCATACATAGAACTAACAGTAAAATATCACAGGAGGATTTTGAAGTAGAATTCAAATCGTTACTTCCATAATATAACATTTGGGACGGGCGCACTATGGCTGACGATGATGACGACCTATATCCAGATTTGGAACGTATTAAGAAACTTACTGAGGATCCAAGATATCAACAAAATCAACATGGTGCGCCCAGACGAGAATATACCAGAACTGGCGATCCAAAGAAAGATGCCATATTAGAATTAAATGAAGATCATTTTACAATATATTTAAATGGGCGATTCAAAGTAGTCAGAGAGAATCCAGATGGCACATTAGAAATAATGGATAAGAAAGATTTGGTTGCTGGTTATTCAGATAGACGTATTATGATAATGCCAACCGAAGGTGGTGATCCAAAATATGTGCCAATTACGGATGTATGGTTCGCCAGTTCAGAACGTCGCCATTATAAATACGGATTTGATTTCGATCCATCATATTTAGGTAATAGAAATGATAAATATAATTTATGGAAAGGATATAGAATTGAATCAAAAGAGGGCGATGTCATACCATTCTTAGATTTAATGAATAATATCATTTGTTGTGGAAATGTAGACAATTTCAATTATCTAATTGCACTCATTTCCCAAATGTTCCAAGAGCCTCATTTGAAACCAGCCATAGCCGTAGTAATACGTGGAGATGAGGGTGTAGGCAAATCATTCTTTGTGGAGAAATTATCTGAATTGATGCGCCCATATACATTTAAAACATCAAATCCAGCATACATATTTGGCGATCATAACGGGCAATTGAAGAACTGTATATTACTCCATTTGGAAGAGGCAGTTTGGGCTGGTAGTAAGAAAGATGAATCATTATTAAAAGATATCATATCTGGTCCCACATTACCTATTAATGATAAATATGTGCCAGTTTACGAAGTTCCAAATCATCTTCATTTATTTATAACTGGTAATCCAGAATGGCTAGTCAGCGCTGGATTCAAAGCTAGGCGCATATTCGCACTTCATGCATCAGAAGATAAGAGACGTGATACTAAATACTTTGCCCAACTTGACAATTGGTTTAAAAATGGCGGCAATGCCGCGCTCATGCATTATTTCCTCAATCATAAATATGATATTGATCTCAGAATAGCTCCTGTTACTGAAGAATTAATATTCCAGAAACAACAGAGTATGAATGGAGTCCAAGAATGGCTATATAGTATTGTAGACTCCAAAGAAATGCCTTATGGTGAATTGATGGATGGCAAAGTGCAAGTAATCAAAGCTCTGCTATTGAATGACTATAATCATTCTCCAGCTGGGAAGCGCCACCAGTTATCAGAAAGAAAATTTGGTCGCCAATTAGCAGATTTGATACCTGATATGGTAGTTGAGAATATCAAGATTAGAGACAGTCGTGATAATAGACGCAATGGATATGAAGTTCCATTATGTCCCGATGTCAGAAGATCATTGGAAAGTAAGTTGGGTGGTAAGGTTCAATGGTCAACAGAAGATGGTCAATGGTCAGTTTTACGCGGCAATACTGATTTTGATTTCAGTTTGTATAAGCCAGATGCTTGAGTCAATGGTAACAATCTACATTAATGATCTGTGGTTCTGTCCTGTCCTGTTTTCTGAAAACCACAAGGAGGACAGAAATTCCTTAACGATTACAAGGGGTTAGGCCGGCCATGGAGGCTGTCCGGTCAGTGGTCGGGAAGAGGTAGCAAAACGACGCCTCGCATATGGAAATACCAATAGGACAAACAGGACTAACAGGACTGGTCGCCGTAAGTCCTTGTAATCGTTGCACTTTCTTTGTCCTATTTTATATGAAAAATAACAGGACTAACAGGACTGGTAACAGTCCCTGGGCGCTCCATGAATCAATGGTAAGTCATCAGTAATGATTCAGTCAATGGTGAGTGGTAATGGTAGTTGATTGGTATCATCCCATGATCTGGGCGCAACCATCAATCAATGATTGCTATGAAGTCACCATCATCAATCCACGTTGGTGCGCATCCATCAGCCAATGGCACTCATGAAGTTACCAGCCAATGAATGAAAATGACCATGATGAATGAATTATGATCTATATTCAATTCATGGGATGAATGTCATGATATCATCATCACCAAACTCAATTCATGAGATTGATTCAATTCATGGGATGAACGAACTGGACATGAAAAAATGGGGCTTGCGCCCCATTGATTATGGTTTTGTGGCAGGAGTGCCATGGTCCAGATAGTCGTTGACCTGGGTGACGTAGTTGTGGTGGCCGACAGCTATGAGGCCAAACGCGAGGGCAATCAGCAGCCCAATGACGGGAATGATCTTGGCCATTTCAATTTCCTTCGTGGATCCAGAGGAAGTACGTCCGCTTGGGGCCACGGAAGCAGCGCCAGTTGAGGCCACGATGTGCGATGATGATAAACATGGTTTTGTTGGTCCTGAAGTTAGAGGGCAAGAAAAGAGCGGACGCTTGTCGCGTCCGCTCGATTGCGCGTTAGGCGGTTTCGCCCGTCTTGTTCGCGTCCGTGTAACGCGTAATGCCGATTTCGGCCTTCCCGCGCACTTCGTTAACGATTGCGATTTCGAAGCCTAACCGCTCGAAAAAGCTTTCCGTAACGCGTCCGCCCGTGCGTTGTCCGCTAAGGCGACGATAAACAACGCCCGCCTCCGCAAGCGAAACGCCCGGAAACGTTTCCGCAAGCGAATATGTGCCGCTCGGCAATTCGCGCACAGCAAGAAAGAAATCGCGGCGCGGACCTTTCTTGTTAAAACCGCACATTGCGGCGTCCGCGTCCGCAGGAGACATCTGCACCGCAACGCGAGCGGTTCGCGGCGCGCGCACGGTCGGGACAGGCAACGCCTGCTTAACCGCGTCCGCAATCGCTTGCGGCATAGCCTGCACTAGCGCAAGCACGCTAGCGCGCACTTCCGCATTATCCGCGCTAACTTGCGCGAGAACGTCCGCAACCTTTGCGGGCTTTTCGTTCGACATTTGTTTAGTCCTTTTTGCTAGACAAGAGCGGCGCACGTAGCGTCCGCCCGCACCGCAAAAGCGCGGTGCAAAGGGAACAATACACGTAAACGACGTTTGCAACATTACAAAACATTGCGAACACATTAACATTTTGTAATGTTCGCGAATGTTTCGTTTCTCGCGTCCGTTATGCCCTAGTCCGCGATATGCGTTTAAATCGCATTAGGAGGCTGACAGGCGGCCTCGGACATGCGTCCGCTATGCACATAGCCTAAAACGCTAGACCCTATCCCTATCTCTTGCCCTTCTCTGTCGATTTTCTGGCCAGCCGAAGGTCGGGGTCGATCTTCTGTTTTACCTGTTTCACGCGACCCACTGGTGGTGACCGTCACCGGACTAGCATCAAATTTTCACTCATCTTGATTTCTACAACCCCCCACTGTGGAATCATAATGAGTTACAATCCGTTCACGTAGAATCAGATTGAACAGATCTAGGCCCATTAATCAAAATCCATTTACGATCGCGTTTCATCATTCGTGCGTATCTATGGAATCTTGTGCCACAGTCTTTTGAACAAAATCTATGTTGTGGAAATTTTGGAGCAAACTCTTTCTTGCACTGGGCGCATCTAATCATTTGACTTTCCTTAGCCATAGTTGTGATTCAGCCCAGGCTTTAGATAAATCATCAAGCTCATCGAGTAGGATCTGGCGATTAGTACGGCCCTCGTGGACAGTTTCAATTCCAAACCTCATGCACCTACCGATTGATATTACCACCTCGCAGCACTCTTCCATCAACCATCCTACGGCTTCTTCCTCGTTTTGAGGTTGATAGTTTTTGATTTTCATCACTAATCCTCCTTGAGCTGTCAATTTCAATTTTCAACTGTGCTAGTTCATTCTTCAACCAAGCGATCTGCTCAGCAAGGTCATAGTTTGATGAATCGATGGGGCCTTGCTGACCTGGAACACCTTGTGGACCTTGGGGCCCAGTGGCGCCTCTAGGGCCTGGTGGACCTGGAATCAGGGCGATCCTCATGAGTTGAAGCATATGCTTCTTCCATTTTTTGGTTTTCATCTCATTGGTCCATTGGGTGATATCACGTGGTGGTTGCATATGAATCGGGGCCGTTGGCAGCTTCCGCACCAACCGCAGGCGGAATGTCCTAATTGGCCGGCTAGATTACAATTGGCGCGCATAAGATCATCATTCTGTGGTGGGCGGCCTACATAATGAGCGAAGATCTCAGCAGTAATTTGACCTGTGTAAAATCGAATTCTCTCCAATCTTTCTCGATCAGCTTCCATTGCTACGATGCGGCTGGGCATTTCTTGGCGCTCCAGACGGTGCGTTGAACGGTTGCGGTATCTGTCATTTATCTCTTCCATGATTGCGTCTGGAAGACCAACAGGCGTAGGAATGACGTGGCCATCAACTGTCAGTGTAACTGAGATTGTAAGTAAATCGCGGTCAAGCGACCGCAGTTGCGAAATTGGGCGCTGCGATTCAAGCCATTTTTCCCAATCGCCATTTTCTTTTTCTCTGGCTATTAATTCAGCCATATCAGCACGCACAATTTCAAGTTCTACTTTGTCAAATGGCTTCGGTATCACTCCACTACCTGGGCGCATCTTTCGTTTTCCGTGTTCGTCAAACAAATCACTTACCATCATCATCTCCTGGTAGGGGTGGGTATGCCCATGGGCGGGCTTTGACGTCTGCCATCATTTTCTGAAAGCAGTCATCGCAGACTATTGAAGTATCCTCAATTGGAACAGTAGGAAAAAGCGTCGCAGCTTCCGCCAAAGCCTCTTCATCAGACACTCCTTTGGCATAGACCTCATGACAGGCAGCGCACTCATATTCATTCTTCCTTAGCTTTCTCTTCGTTTTGTTGAGCTTTGAGCCTAGCGAGCCTTTCCCGCGCTTTGGCGCCCCACGTGTCTTTACCATGTATTTCTTCCCAGTGTTTCTTGGCGCTGCCTAGGCCGTTGATAAGAAAGAGAATTTCTGGATCACCAGCAATTGTCAGACATTCTTCGTCTGTCATCTCTCGCAGATGAATTTTCTCGTCGTATGCCATAATATGAGAGCATATCATGCAGATGGCAATAGCACCTTCTTGTGGCAGGTTTTTGTGGCCAACACTGGTAGCAGCATCAATTTCTATGCCGCAGTTTAAGCAGTCACAGCCACTACTGAGTCTAGTAGTCTGGAACTCCGTATTTAGAATATTTCTGGCCTTTATTTTAAGGCGTTTTATTTTGGCTTCGCCCATTTTTCTTTCTCCATTTGTGAACTGCTGCTGTTAGATATTCAATACTATATTCTGAGCAATCTTCTGCATATGCCAATAGATCGCCAGCAAGTTCTTCATCTGTGTAGCTATCCATATTATATTCATTTTCTATGGAAGCTTCGAGATTATCAGCTACAATTTTGAAGAGCACTTCATCTGACTCTTTTAATTCTTTTTCCAACATCATTCTTCTCCTAATGGTTTCTTTCCGATCTCAATACGGTCTGAGTCACGTTGCTCTGGCGTGAGTGGTGGCGCTCCTTTAAAAGTTGTCTCGTAGCCATGTTCTTTTAGCCATGCGATGGACTCTGTAATCATTTGATTTGTAGCTTCTAGCCATTGTAGGCGTGCTTTATGAACTGTTGCTAATGGCACATCTTCTCTTTCAAATCCAGTAATACCCATTTCTTTTAGGTGTGCAGTTGCCGCCTCCAATGTTGGGTTGCGAAATAGCTCATTACGCTTTCTATTGAACTCTTGGATTTCTTTAAGTGGATCATTTTGCATTTGGCTCTCCTGGCGGAAATTTACGCATTTGTTCATCCCAGCATTTGGAATGATATACCCAATTAGCAATTAAATCATAGCTCTCGTGTGAAATGACTCCACTACCATCTAATTCTACATATACCACAACAGCTTTCATACAATATGGGCACGTATAAACTTCTGCATCACATTCAAACATTCTACGATGAATTGAATCACTACGTAATTTTCCGCAGCTGGAGCATGGTCCATTATTTGGTGTTGATACGAATGGATGATTTTTATCTTCAGTCATATTTGGGTTCCCTTCGCAACATGATGTTATGCCGCTGCCATGACATTCCATACAAAGGAGATATTCTTGGGTTAACATATTCCAAGCGTGTCCGTTACCGTGGCAGTTTTGGCACCTCATTCACCGTTCCTCAAGCTGCGCATCAGAGAAAATATGAAGCATACCACGAAAATCAGTATGATCAGCTTCAACGACATATCTGACTTTTCCTTCCGTAGTTTTGAATACAGAGACAATGATACCTGGGTATTTATATCCATCTAGTTTCTGGACTTTTTGTCCAACAAAGTGATGAGCAATGTCCTCTCTTGGCATAGCGTGTGATCCTCCTTTTTTATATTGAGGTGGTACCATCTTTACCATTATTTTAATCCTAGCAGGTTGATGATAATTTGTCCACCATAAGCAATCATAAACATTATGGCTAACACAAAGAGAGGATCAATTTTACGCATGATGCTTCTCCCAAAAGAGTTCTCCAAACAAGGCTCTTTCCAAATTCAATATTGTATTAAGATCAGTATCTACGCTAAAATAACTGAGATCCCACATTTTAACTTTACCATCATGGATGCCGCTCTGTGGATCTTTGGCATAGTCTCGTAGCGGAATATGATCGCCACGAACTAATCCAAGAACTGAGTTGGCAGCGATATATGCCATTAGTGCGCTCCTGCCACCGCTCTTAGCGTGCATGTGATGATAGCGCCGTTGTGCTGGGCGCACCTCCCATTTGATTCCTTTTTTGGTTGTTAAAAGGTATTTGAGTTCTACACCAATAGTCCATTGCACTCCGGACTTTGAGACTTTGCAATCTGGAGTGCCAACAGTGCTACCGTATATCGATGGTTCAATCCATTCTAATTTTAACCTCCCTTGACATTCATCTATCCATTCTTGAAGCCATTCGCGGACATCTCCTTCACTAGTGATATCTTTGAGTCTCATTGCTACCTTCTATTTTTGGAGTTCAGAACGTCAGACATTTGATCAAGCGTCGGCGGTGCTATGTCATCTACTTCGTTCCATGGAACGCATTGAATGCACAGAAAGCGCGCTCCATCAATATTTGGAGTGCTTTTGGCAATCCATATAGGATGGAGGCATTTGTTGCAACTGGAGATGATACTATCAGTATGAGGGCCTTTTGTAGAAACCCTCATACATGCTATTACTGTCTCATCCATTGTTACTTTCCGTTATATCTCTCATAGCTTTATGGGCATGTTCTGCTATCAATCTAGCAAGCCCAAATGCTTCTTCCGGTGGCATTCCTATCCAAGCACATGGCTTACCAAAATTAATAATAACATTTCCTTTATCATGAGCAATTCCTAATATGATTCCTCCCTCATCTTCTACGTTCATTTTGCCGTGTGGATAGTCACCTGTTGCTCCGAACTGTGTCATTTCTGCTCCTTGAAGATTGCTTCTACCATAGCCTTAAGTTGTTCTGGAGTTCCCAGATATTCTTTACTGATTACTTCTGCTACCATTATCTTATGTTGTAACTCAGCTTCTTCCCATGTACAGCAGCGCATGGTTTCTTGGCCATCCCAATCTATTTCGTGATCTAGAATTATTTTTGGCATTTCTAGCTTATGAAATGCCATTGTCTCAAATAATACTGGTGCGCCTCTATCAGGCCCAAAATTAAAGTTATGATTAATTCCTAGAAAAACAGTGCTTACTTCAACTAGATCTGTTTTGGTAAAGGCTACCACAGTTTCATTAGTGCCATAGGCTTTTTCAAACCATGCAGACCATCCTTGCATATTAGATGGAACTGGTGTTTTTCCCATTAAAATGAAGAAGCGATTCTTCTCCCATTCTTCCCAATCCATGCACATTTGCTACCTCATATCCAGTCATATATCTTCCAAGTTAACCACCATAGTCCTGCTATTATGATACTGACAAATAATATAAATGTAATTATTTCTCTCCATGGATGTCTAAATGGAGGTTCATATCCTTCATCATAATCATTGTAGTGATCCTCTTCGTCTTCATTTGTCATAGTGCTAACTTCCAAATCTCGATGCTTGCTTTGAATCCACCTATGTCAATTTGTACTTTCTTATTACCAGGCATACTTGGAGGTACATCTGTTTCCAATCGTACTTTCTTATCAATAAAATTACCTTCCAATACTCTAACTATTGATCCTTTTCCGTAATAACGTCTAACTGTTGATCTACTATTAAATCTACCAGATAGTAATAATCCTAGATGTTCATTAATAGCGTTTTTACGTACCATTACTGGATATTCTATTCCTTCTTCATCACGCATAGTAATTACTTTAATGAATTTTTTAGTGCTCCGACATACTTGAGCTGTTAACGTGTCGCGAAATTCAATGAATAAGTAGTGGCGCCACAAAGGGACTGGAAGTCCTTTTTGATTAAATCGTATTGGATAAAATGTTTTCAATGGTACATCGTTAGCTTTTCGAATGGCTTCTGTTGCGCCAGTATTTGCAAAGACTGCCACTACCCACTTGAAATCGTTTTGTGTTTGTGTGGCAAATAGATCTTGCATTGAGCCCTCCAAAACTTGCTTTTCTTACTAAACACTATAGCACAAAATGGTTGTGAAGTCTACGGGGACAGTGTAAACATTACGAAAATTTAATGTTCGGGTTAATGTAAAAGCCGCAGAAAAGACATATTTACCACCCATGCTCAAGGGCTCTCAGTGCGTTTCCTGCTCATTGAGGGACCGCCTCCAGCTCTTTCCCCTAAGGCTGGAATTTAATGCCTGGGCCCTTCTTTAACAGAGCCCCCCAGCCCGGATGGGCCCAGGTTTTGGCCTACTGCGCCAGTTAAGTCAGTCCTGCTAAGGCAGGGAACGAGGCCAAAATAAGGGCCCAAACTCTGAAAATGAGATTGGACGAAGTGTCTCTATAAAGGATTTTGAATAAATGGCTGAAGCTGGACGCGGACTTCGCATTTATCTAATCACAGATGAGCAATTTTCAGCATTAAATGAATATGCTGCTCGCTTCCCCAATGCTCCGGAAATTCAGATCGCACTTGATTCAATTGGCACGCAAGCCATTGGTATGTTGCCTGCTGCTGATTTGGGTAATTCGTTCCAGAGACAGGCGCAGTTTGAGAAATACCGAGCGGCTATTGCTGCGGCTATTGGAAGTGTTGAGCCTGGAATAGTCTAACACTTGGGCGCTTCTAACTGTGTCAATGGGATTCGAGCCTTCACAACCATCCCAATTTGAGACAATACGTAAGCGTCAAATTCTTAAATATCGCGCTGAAGCTTGGCGTCGTTCTTGTCAAACCGACTTACTTTCTTGGTGTGAAGAGTGCGTACATGATTTTAATTTTGAACCAGCACCGCATCATAGACACATTATCAAAGCCCTAGAAAAAGTTATAAAAGGTGAAATTGATCGCTTAATGATATTTGCTCCTCCTGGGAGCGCCAAATCTACTTATACATCTGAATTGTTACCGCCGTATTGGTTTAAAAAGTTTCCGCGTTCCTCTGTAATTGGTTGTTCACATACAGGAGAGCTTGCTGAGCGTTTTGGCCGTAAGGTGCGTAACAAGATACTGTTGAAGTCACCAATTTTAGGCTATTCGCTAGATGAATCAAACAGAGCAGCTTCTCGATGGGAAACCACAAACGGAGGTGAATATTACGCGGCAGGTGTGGGAGGCGCTATTACTGGAAGACGCGCTGATCTCGCAATTATTGATGATCCAGTTAAATCCAGAGAGGATGCTGAATCAGAAACCGTTAGGACAAAAACTTACGAATGGTATAAATCAGATCTTGTCACACGTCTTAAGCCAGATGCTAGAATTATCCTTATCCAGACACGATGGCATTTAGAAGATTTAGGTGGAATGCTTTTAAATGAAATGGATAAGGGCGGAGATCAGTGGACTGTTATAAATCTGCCAGCATTTGCAACTGCTAATGATCCTCTTGATCCTCCACGTAAAGTAGGTGAGGCTCTTTGGCCTGGTTGGGAAAACGCAGAAGCTCTGGAGCGAAAGCGAACTATCTTGGGGATTAGAGATTTTGAGTCTCTCTATCAACAAAATCCGCAGCCGCCTGGTGGTACGTTTTTCCTCGAAAAGGACTTACTTGTTGACGGATTGCCTGTCAACTTTCCTGAGTGGACTGATTGCGTCTTTGCCACTATTGATACTGGCATTAAGGCTGATGCGAAACACGATGCCACCGCAGTAATCTATTGGGCTTTGAACGAGCGTTTTGCGGCGCCACTTACTATTTTAGATTATGATATTTTGCAAGTTCCTGCTGATTTGTTGATAGATTGGATACCTGGCATTTACTTAAAACTTGAGGAATATGCCAGAGCTTGTCGGGCGCGGCGTGGGTCGATTGGTACAGTAATTGAAGAAAAGGGCTCTGGAATTGTCCTTTTGCAACAATGTAATCGACGCAACCTTTTGGCAACTGGTGTTGACGCTAAGTTGGTACAACTTGGCAAACAACCGCGTGCTCTCAATGCTAGTGGATACGTTTCCGTTGGCAAGGTAAAGTATTCTGTTCAAGCTTATAACAAGACTGTGGATTTTAAACAAAGACACGCTAATCATCTCATTAAACAAGTTCACAGTTTTAATGTTGGCGTGCCAGATCAAGAAGACGATTTGGTTGATTGCTTTTGCTACGGAGTATGTTCTTCTCTGGGCGATTCAGAACTTTGGTAATAAACTTCAGCAGGGGTGAAATTGTCGCGGCGTACCTCCCAACTAGCGGCAATTGAGCGGTCTCGGCCTCCCGTCGATGTGATTCCACCCTGCACTTTTGTCTGGGACGCCACGCGTTTGAAGAGCCAGACTAACAAGAGAAACTTACCTGTGAGGAGAAGATAATGCCTTTTGCTTATATTCAGTTCCTCGACCGTAATGGTCGACCGCAGCGTCCTACTGATCCGGACTATGGAATTGACGAACCTGTTGATCCAGGTTATGGTGTTCCTGGCGGTCGTCCTCCGCATGTGGGAAATCGTCCACCAGGCTCTTGGCCTGGTCGTCCTGATCAAGGTCCGGTTCGTCCTGGTCGTCCTGTTGATCCGGGTTGGGGTGTTGAAGGAGGACATCCAGATCAGGGGCTTCCTGGCGGGCGTCCTGGTTTTCGCCCGGAACACCCTGGACATCTTCCTTCACGACCTGGGCGCCCTATTGACCCTGGTTTCGGTTGGGGAGGTGGAGGTCGTCCGGTGGATCCGGACTATGGTGTGGATGAAGGACACATTCCTGCTTGGCCGGTCGATCCGTCTCACCCGATTGCACCGCCGCAGCCTGGCGAACCAGAACTTCCGCCAACTGATCCGCCTCCTGGCACAATTTGGCCGCCGCTTCCTCCAAGCGTTCCTGCTGGAAAGACACTCGTTCTCGTTTTGATCAGCGGCGTCGGCTATCGCTACGCGGTTTTGGATATTCCTGTTCATCCTGATCAGGGCCTTCCGAATGAGCCGCCTACGACTGAACCGCCGGAACTTCCGGATGATGGAACACATCCCGATCAGGGACTTCCTGGACGACCGCCTGTTGCAGGTCAGCCTCGTCCTCCTGGCTCTGTGACGCCTCCGGTTCGTCCTGGACAGCCACTACCGCGGCCTCCTGTTGGCGCCGGCCAGCCAACTCAGCCGATTGCGCCTGGGACAACTCCTCAACCGAAGCGCTAAACTGGGATGGTTGCGGCGGGGTGAATTAACACTCTGTGAACTGGCAAGGGGGACTGACAGCCTCCTCCGCAATCACTTTTAGATAAGAAGAAAATGGCATCTGAAGCAGTAATCGAGAACCCTAGTGGTGGAATGTTTGGCGGTTCCCCACTAGGGACTCCATTAATGAAAATATTGATGGCAGATAACATCGAGCTTGGCTCGTCAGCCAGCTACGAGTTATGCAAGCTTATCTATTCTTACCATCCTTATGGGGCAAAGCTCGTGGATGTGCCGGTTCAATTGGCACAATCTCAGGGGCGCAACATAAATATCCCAGGATCGCCTGAAGATCGTGTAAGAAAAGCGTTTACAGATGAGTGGCAACGAATAGATGCAGATAGAATCATCGCAAATGTGGTAAGATTAGCTAGAATTTATGGAATTGCCTCTGTAGCTTGTATGATTCCCAAAGAAGATCCGACAAAACCATTAGATTTTGCAACTTTATCAAAAAAACCGATGACTTTTAATGTTTTTGATCCATTAAATACTGCTGGAAGCTTGGTTTTAAACCAAAATCCAAATTCTCCAACATTTTTGAAGCCTTTAACCATCGCTGTCCAAGGACAAGCGTACAATTTCACTCGAACCTGCATATATCAGAATGAAGACCCAATTTATCTTGATTATACTACTAGCGCTTGGGGCTATGTGGGTCGCTCAGTATACCAAAGGGCATTGTATCCACTCAAATCATTTTTGCAGTCGATGATTACAGATGATTTAGTCACGAAAAAGGCTGGAATTATCGTAGCAAAGTTGAAAGCACCAGGCAGCATCATAAATAATGTGATGCAGCAGATCGCTGGAATTAAGCGCGGTATGCTTAAGGAGGCGATGACTGGTTCCGTAATGAATATTTCAATCGATGAGAGTATTGAATCTTTAAACCTACAGAATATAGACAACTCATCACGCACAGCACGAAAAAACATACTTGAAAATATAGCAGCAGCAGCTGGAATGCCAGCAAAATTAGTAAATTCAGAAACATTAGCGGTTGCCTTTGCTGAAGGAGAGGAAGACGCCAAAGCTATAGCACGCTATATTGACAAATTACGTGAGTCGATGCAGCCTTTATATGATTTTTTCACTCAAATAGTGCAATATCGAGCTTGGAATTTGGAATTTTACGAGACAGTACAGAACGATTTCAAAGACGAGTACGGAAAAAAGAGCTACAATCAGGCGTTTACTGAATGGTCAGATCACTTTATTGCGATCTGGCCATCTTTGTTGACTGAACCTGACTCTGAAAAGATAAAAGTAGCGAATGTCAAGCTAAGAAGCGTCATTTCTATGCTTGAATTGCTTCTTCCACTTGCTGACGATGATAATAAAGCGACTATTTACGAATGGGCATCTGATAATTTTAATGATTTAAAGGCTATGTTCCCATCTCCGCTTGTGCTCGATTATGAGAAAATGGCTAAATTTAAGCCTGATCCCATGGAGGGTGCTGGTGGCGCCGCGGGTGCGCCCGGAAAACCACATTACAAGCTTGGACAATTAAGCAGAAGTGGCTCTACGCGTGTGGATTCACTTGAAGATGCCGTAATAGATTATCTTCAAGAAGTTGAAGCACGTAAAGCAAGACAGCGTTTACCAGCTCAACAGACGACGGAGGCTCAATAATGCCGTGCGGATCTGAGCATATGAAGAAGCTGGACTCTATGATGGATGCACTGTTTGCGCCCAAAAAAGACCAAGCAGTGATGGGAACTCCTCCAAATAAGGATTGTCCTCCATTTTCCGATAAAAAGAAGGATAATGAACGTGAAGAATTGCGTACAGGCGCGTTGAGTAAGAAAGAATGACGGAGACTATCAATGCTTCCGGCATCCTCTTTGTCACATCTGACAAGAGGGCATTATTTCTTAAGCGTTCAGAATATGGAGATTATTCTGGATTTTACGATCTACCTGGTGGAAAACGGGAAGCCGGTGAAACATCAGTCCAAGCAGCCATTAGAGAATGTTCTGAAGAAATTGGATTCTACCCTTCTGGAGAATTATTTGAACTCTCTCGTAGAATATCCACTAATGAAGGAAACGGAGACAGACCCACATACATAGTTGATTATACTACTTATATTCAAGAAGTAGATGACGAATTTGTACCTCCAAGATTAGATGAAGAACATACAGGCTTTAAGTGGGCACCACTGGAAATGCCTCCCCAGCCATTACATCCTGGGGTAGTAACGACTATAAAGAAACTATTTGCTGATGAATTAGGTATTGCTAAACTTATGAAAGATGGTGAGTTAACCTCACCGCAGCGTTATGCCAATCTTACTTTGTTTGATATTAGAATAACTGGTACTGGATTATCATATCGAAGTGGTATTAAAGAGCATGTGTGGCGCGACAAGTCGATTTATTTGAATCAAGAATTTCTTGAGCGTTGTAATGGTCTTCCTGTTATCTTTGAGCATCCTGGTAGGGCAACATTAAATACCAAAGAATACGTTGATAGAAATGTTGGTTCTGTATTTATTCCATATATTAAGGGTGATGAAGTTTGGGCAATTGTAAAAGTATGGGATGAAAATGCTGCCAAACTTATGGCAGAAAATCAATTAAGCACTTCTCCTTGCGTGGTTCTTACGGGTGAAGACCAAAAAATTAAGCTGAGGAATGGTAACAAATTACTTATTGAAGGTAAGCCAAGACTACTAGACCACATAGCTATTTGCTTTGTGGGTGTTTGGGATAAAGGACTACCGCCGAGTGGCGTGATAACCGCAGAAAAGGAACTTGTTATGGCAGACGACGATAAAGCTGCGGCTTTGGAAGCCGCTCGCAAGGCAGATGAGGCGAAGGCAAAGGCTGACGCAGAAGAAAAGGAAAAGGCTGACAAGGCCCGATTTGATTCTTATTTTGCGTCATTTGCCGATGCGATTAAGGATTCAGTAAAGAAAACCGTCAGCGACGCCTGGGACGAGAAGGAAAAGGAGAAAGCTGACAAGGCAAAAGCTGACGCCGAAGAGAAGGAGAAGGCTGACGCCCGTGCCAAAATGGACGCCGCCGAGCGCGAAAAAGCTGATGCAGAAGCCAAGGCCAAGGCGGACGCGGAAGCCAAAGCCAAGGCGGATGCCGAGGAAAAAGAAAAGGCCGATGCCAAAGCCAAGGCAGATGCCGCCGAACTTGAAACGCTCCGTAAGAGCGTTGCTGACGTTGCAGCCAAACTGCCTCGTCAAATGACGGATGCGGATTATGCTTTAATGGCTGATTCGCAGGTTCGCGCCGACCGCATCTATTTGATGCATGGCAGCAAGGCTCCGCGTGCGCTTGATGGGGAGACTTTGATTGCGTATCGTCGTCGTCTTGCCAATGGCCTCAAGGAGCACTCCAAGGCCTGGAAGGACATTGACCTTAAGGTCATTGCAGATGATGCAGCCTTCGCCAACATCGAGAATACGATCTATTCCGATGCTGAACAAGCCGGTCTACATCCAGCAGATATGGGCGAGGATTTCTTGCGGGAAATCAAATCCGAAGACAGTACTGGTCGCAAAATTTCCACGTTCGTCGGGCGACCATCTGCGTGGATGAACCAATTTGCGGCGCCAAAGAGGATGCTTGTTGGAATCAAAAACAACAGCAACTGAGGCGCTTCATAGGCCGTAACCATTAAGGAGCACTTCTGTCATGTCAATCTCGCTTAATCCCGTTATTACGACCAACGCTGCTGGTACCTTTAAAATCACCCTTGACGGGATGATGCAAGGTATGGCAATGGACGATCCTGCAATCAGATACCAGTTGACGGGTGGTCAATTGGCACCCACGGAAACGCTGCCTATGTTTGGTGGCGTTCCGATTTCTGAGCATCTTCCGCCTACTGGAAGTCTCTGGGATCCAGCGTTGCAGAACTCTATCACGCGTGCGAGTGCCACTGTTGCACCTACTGGTATTAGCGTGTTCAACCAAAATCATGCTATGATCAGCAGTCCACAGAGCCCAGTTCCGCAAGCGGATGCTGGAATGCTTGTGAACTTCTATCGCTTTGGAAGCCGTGCGCGTATTCCTATGGCGATGGACCCGGCACTTTTGCTGCAATTGGCGCCTCCCGGCTACCCAGTTCCAGTTGCATTGGCGCCGGCACCACTGTTCTTCAATATTACGAACCAGTGGGTTACTGCAACTGCCGCTGGCGGAATTGCTCTGCCAACAGCAGGTATGAATGTCATCGGGTACAATCTCGGGAATTCGATGACCGTTGTCTACAATTCGGTCACTGGTTTCGCTACTTGGAACCGTTCTGGCGATACAATCCTTCTTGAAATCTAATCGGAACTTGTGCAACTGAGGCGCTACACGCCTCCCAAATATGAGGTGAACTTACAATGGGTAGCGTCAATCCATCATATGCCATTGTCAATCCGTCGTTCGTTGAACCCGGAATCATTCTCCCTTATGTCCAGGCATCAGGGGCCTTTAGCACTTTGGCCGGAGAAGAACCTCTTGTCAGATTGAGTGACGGAGACCTTTATGTTTACATGAAGCGTCTCGACGTTCGCACGCGTATGGCTGCTGGGCAGGCTGCTTATAATCAGCTGCCGAGTGTCAGCATTGCTCTGTCGATGATCTCTACTGCCAGCTATCTTCTCAGAGTGCGGGCGGAATACGATCACCACGACACCGCGGCTATGGGAAATTGGGGCCTAAACATGGTTGAGGCGCAACGCCTCGGCATGAGACAAGGCCACTTCCAACTCGCGCGCAACGCACTTCTTTATGGCATGAATCCTGTCAATGGAGAAGGTCTCCTCAACGCGCAGGGCGCTGTCGCGGTCAGTTTGCCGCCTGACAGTAACGGCAATGATACCGTTGTCACATATGATAACGGCGAGTTGGGCGTGTGGCTTATCACACAAATTAGCGCCTTGAAGACGCTTACGAACCAACTCGGTATCGGTCGCCACTTTACAATTTTGGGACCGCAGAGAACCCTAGCGGCGATGGAATACCAAAACATCGTCCAGATTGTCCAGTTCCAGCGCGAAGGTGCCGGTTCTGATTCGACCAAGGGAATGTTTGAAAGCGTTCTGAATAAGAACGGCGATACGATTTCTTGGGTTTATGACGATACTCTTATCGGCAAGGGCGTTGGCGGCGGTAACAATGACGTTGTTCTTATTGTCATGCCGGAAGTGAAGAAGCCGGTTGGCAGCAAGATCAACACGAATGAAATTGCCAAAATTGCTCCTGGCATCGAGGCTTGCACCTTGATGTATGCCGATATGGCAGCACCTCGTGAAATTCCTACTCCGCTCGCCGGCGGAGCCATTGACGTGCTGTCTGAGTGGCGCATCACCTCTGGATGGGGCGTCCGTCCTGAGTGCATTACAATCGCCACGATGCAGTACGAGTAATCTCCAGCTGTAGAGATCCTCTTTCTCGAACCTGGACGATCCTGGGCGGTTACGGATTGCTACCCCGTGACCGCCCACGGTAGCAAGGATAGTTCCAAATGCAAATGTTTGTTGCAAACGGCACGCACCAAAACGTTGACTTCCAATATCGCTTGCCTGAATTTAAGAATTATCGCAGGCAGATGATACCTATTGGAGGTCAAATTAGACTTTCAGGCGACTTGTCTATGGAACAAATAGACATTATCGCAAAATTCCATATGAAATATGGAATGATCAGAGTTACAGAAATTGATCAATTTAAGGGATATTTTATTCCTTATATGTTTTCAGTTGATAAACCTATTCCTGCTGAAAAGATTGTTGAGCTTGTTGTCAATAATAGAGAAGTGAATAAGAAGACTGGTGAAAGACTTCGTGCTGAAGCAGCTATTGCTGTCAATGCACAGATTGAGGAAAATGCTGGAGAGAAACTTACTGCGTTCGAGATGGAGATTACAGAGGTACAAAGAAAAGATCGCGATCAGGAAATTGCTGAGAAAATTACGATTACAAGATCCAAAGAGCGTGGTGCGCCGCAAGAGGACGGTAGAAGTCCTTTAGGCGTTGTGACTGATCTGTTCCGTACAGGACAGAAAAGGTCAATGTTCTGATGTCTCTTCAAGATATAGCTCCTCCAACAATAGAAGGATATACAGATTGGGTCTATAGCGTAATGGGTGTGCCTCCATCTGTTCTTCCAAGTGATAGTATCTATATTCAAATGTCTTATGATATAGCATATGAGTTCGTTAATCAATATATAAATATGGTAAATCCTGGGGTTTTTACTGTTGCTGTTTATAATTTGGCAGGTAATTTTCTAGTCAATATAGCACAAGATGATCCTGCTGCTATTCCACCTCCTGATAATGCAGCTACATATTGGGCAGATTTGCGAGCTGGTTTAAATCTTAATAGCTTTGTTCCAGGTCTTGTTGACAATGCAGCAGATCAAGGAACGAGTGCTGGATTGCAATTATTGAATAGTATGAAAGATTTGACTATTGGTGATTTGCAGTTGTTGAAAACACCTTGGGGGCGCGTCTATATGGGTATTGCCCAAAGTGTCGGTTCTATGTGGGGATTGACTCTATAATGGGTTATCCTAATGACCGCAACAATCCTGCTGGAGCTATTCCAGTCTATCTTGTTGGTGGTCCAGGCGGTAAGGCGATACCAGTGAATTTTGTCGCTGGTGGCGCAACGGGAGGTCCAGCTTCTGGTCCAATCCCAGTTTATGTAACAGCAGGTCCAGGAACTCCTCCGTTTGGAACTGATCAAGGCAATCCTAATAATGCCATTCCTGTGTACATTTCAGGTGCGCCCAATGCAATGCCTGTCTGGGATACAGCGCCTGCTCCTCCGCCAATTCCAGTTAATACAACTCCGCCATCTATCACGCCTGTAGGTCCAGTAAACTCAGGTTTACCATTAACTGTAAATGTAGGTATTTGGACTAATAATCCTTTAGGATTTGATATTCAATGGACAAGAAATGGTCTTCCTATTGCTGGTGCAAATTCGGCTGTATATTTAACTACTGTTGTTGATAGGAATAATAATATTGGTGCAACTGTAGCTGCTGATAATGATGGTGGTAAGAGTTTACCTGAAGTTTCTAGTAATACGGTTGCAATTCTGGGACCACCTGTTAATGTTGTTCTTCCAGCAATTAGTCCTGTTGGTCCTGTTGATTTTGGTACAACATTATCAATGAGTACTGGAGCTTGGACTAATAATCCAACCAGTTATTATTATGGATGGACACGAAATGGTTCTAATATATCTGGTGCTAATACAAGTCAATATACGACAGTAATAGATGATGCCAATACAGTAATTGGTGGAGTTGCTCAAGCCTCGAATGCTGTAGGTGGAGGCATTGCTGTTTCTACTTCTAATCAAGTTACTATAAATCCGCCTGAACCAGTTATTACTCCAGCAACATTTGATATTACTCTTCCAGTGATTAATGGACAAATTGTTGGTACATGTGTAGCAACAGGTAGTCCAAATGCTTGGGCTATAGTTCCAACTGGTAGTACCCCTAATGGTTTATTTAATATAGATAGTTCAGGTATAGTTACAGTAGTGAATGAAAGTCTTGTAGTATCAGGTACTTATACATATACTCTTTATGCTCAAAGTGATATAGGTATAGGTGAACCAAGTACATTAACAGTTAATGTGACATAGGAGCCTTAGATGCCATATGGCCCAGGACCTGGCAGCAGAGGCGGTATCGCATATGCTGAAACTATGGAGCATTTCCAAATGGCAGGAGCACCAGGGCCAGCAGGCCCTCCCGGTCCAGTTGGCCCTCCCGGTCCTGAAGGACCCCCAGGTCCTCAAGGCGATCCGGGTCCACAGGGCGATCCAGGCCCTACAGGATCACAAGGACCTCAAGGTCCTATTGGCAATACGGGCGCTACAGGTCCAGCTGGAGCTGACGGACTAGCAGATGCGCCTAGTGATGGGCAAACATACGTGCGGCAAGATGGCGCATGGGTACCTGTTGTCATTCCGTAGGAGTTTCAAATGCCGCAGTATCCGCAAGTAATGACTCAAAAGAAAGCAGCGCATCTGTGGCATATCAATGTTGCAGCGCCTCCAGAGACAAATCCTCCTGTTAATGTTAACGTTCCATTTGTTACTTTACTTACTGATATGGGTGGTATTGGAAACATTTATCATTGTACAACTGGTAATTGGGAGAATATGGGAGATTTAGTTGATACATATGCCTTTAGGTGGCAACGCAATGGCGCGCCCATTACAGTAAGCGCAAATCTTGAAGATTATACTGCTGTGGCTGCTGATGTAGGCACTACTTTGACTTGCATTGTTTCAGCAACAAATACTATTGGAACTACAGCAGCGCCACCTTCCAACGGAATGATTGTTCCTTAAGGAGCTACAATGCCTCAACACCTTCTAAATGTGAGTGCAGCAAATGCGAAATTGCGTTTTGGCGTAGTTATCGCTGATAATCCTCCGCCTTTGGCAGATCAAGAAGCTTCTACCATGCCTGCTCCGCAGCGCATCGTAGTTAAGACTGGTGGAAATATTCCACCATTACTTCCTGGAATACAACCAGACGAACAAGAACCTCCAAAAAATGGTGACTTGTTCTAGTGGCAAGAGATATTGTCATACATATGGGGTTTCTAAATACTCCATATACAATGCAGAATATGAAAGCACCTGTGGCTGCTGTTAAAGCACATGCCAAAAAATTCCATCGTGGATCTACAAAATACAGAACTGCTGAAGATGTAGGTGATATATTAGAGTGGGGATATGGTATTATTGGTACATTTATAGACATTTATGATGAAGAAATTAGTGATATTGTTACCGAAGTATTTGAAGATTTTGTAGTGGAAGCTGTAACTCATTATCGTAAGCCTTCTAGTGCTCGTATGGTTAAATTTATGGATCCAAAAACAAGAAATATTGAAAAAATGTTTAGAGGTTTTCTTGACCAAGAAGAAATGAACGGAATGGTAGAAGGCGTTCCTACAAAGATTTCACACGGTAAAAAGCGCAAGCGTGGTAGAAGCACTCCTGCAAGACCGTCATTTGAGAGATCAGGTATCTATCGAGCATCATTTAGATGTTGGGCAGATATTAAATGACAACCGTTAACGAAGCAGTATCAAGCGGAAAACCTCCATTAGCTTCGCTATTAGAAGCTGGTGTTAATTCAATTGATGCAAATCAAACCATTACTTTTACTCTTTACAAAAGAATGGTTCTTCCATTAGATGGTTTTCTTTTTTGGGTTAATTACAGTTTAGTTACGCCAGAGGTAGGTGATCCTTTGGCAACTCAACAAGTTAAGGGGGCGCTCCATTATTCGGTAGAAGTTGAGCAAGAAGAAGAGTCAACACTTTCTGTGAATACAGTAGTGTTTACCTCATTAAAACAATGTGATATATTTAATGAAATTAATCCTCCATTTCTTTATTTAGCTGAATATCAAGGTATTCGTTTTACATTTAGTTCACAAGGTAAATATTTTCAACAGGCAGATTTATATCATTATTTGGGTATTGCTGTTACTGCTGTTATGGAAACACAAATTGTCGATGATATTGATGTCTTAAATAATTTAGCTAATGAATTAGTAGTTACAAATTCTTTGCCAATTTGGCTATCTATGCCAACCTATATGCCAAATTATCAAGGTGGATTTACTTGTCCAATTATTGATATGTTTCCTTCATTTCTTGTTCCTGAGAATGAAGAACCACCGTATGCTGCTGTTCACATAGAAGAAACAAAAGCATTAGCGGCTTTTCCATATCTCGATAAACAGAATATGAGTTCACAATTAGTTTCAGATTTGGTTAAAATTACTACATATGGTGTAACGAATAATGATATGATTAAGTTTTTGAATTTTGTTGTTCAATATAGCCAAGATGAAGGCTTAATAGGCATGATGAATATGCCTACTATAGTTGATGAAAAACAAACCCAGGCGGAGTTACAGACTATAGCTCAGAAAAAGGTTATTGAATTTAAAGTTTCTTATCTTCAAACATATTCGACAAATCCAATGCTAACACGTCAACTTATTAAACATGCGCTTGTTGATATTGATGTTTGGGCAACGACCGAAACAGTTGGAAATAAGAGAGCGCATGTGGCGCCAACAAGTAAAGCTTGCATTCAAGGAGCGTCTTCACCTCTGCCTTAATCCAGTTCTAAGGAGCCTGTTATGTCTTATCAAGATCCAAATGCTATCGTTAGCGTGCAAGTTTCAACTATTCTTGCGCCCTATCCTTCGACGCTCCAGCAAACTGGCGCTATTCTGTCTTTTGGTGGCACAAATGTTCCGCCAAATTCTTCTGTGTTTCTTACCCAATTTACTGATCTAAAGCCATTGTTGCAAGGCGCTGGTCAAATTGTCTCCGTGACATATGCTACTGGTGTAGCAACATATACCATTAATGGTGCGCTTCCGAGCTATGCCACCGCTGGCACAGTTATGAAGATCGCAATTGCTGGTATGAATCCTATTGGGTATAATGGAATTTTTGATGCTACTTATGTTAGTGCTACCAGCTTTACTGTTCCTATTGCTACAAATCCTGGTACTGCTGTTACTATGGGTACATGGCAAATGTATTCTACGTTGCAGCTCAATGCTCAAATTGCAACGTATTTCAGACAAGGAACCGCTGTTGGAATTAATGTTCTTGAACTTGGTTATCAGCCTTTGTTTGCCGACGAAGTCACTGCGCTAGAGACTTGGTTAACACAAAGCCCAGGAACATTTTATGGGTATTTGTTACCTGATTATTGGGGAGATGTAGCAAATCTTCAACCTGGTCAGGGCGTTATTGAGCTCTTCCAGCAATACGTTAACCCGGAAGCTATGACGTATTTCTGGGTTACACTCGATGATCTTCAAGCTGTCGGTTTGATCGACAACACAAATAAGTCTGTTATTCAACTTATGGAAGCGCCAGGAGTTCAAGCAGCCCGTGGTGCCTCAACACCTGGGCAGTTTGCTGAATTCACTATCGCCAGTATGTTTTATTGGGCGATGCGCTTCAAGGCGACTGCGGTGACGAGAGTTGCACCGATGTGCTTCAAGTACATGTATGGTGTTACTCCATATCCAGTTCCGAATAATGGGCCTACTCTCGTCAACTTTAAGACGAATAATGTGAATTATATTCAAACTGGAGCGCAAGGAGGTATTTCCTATACCAATGTGTATAAGGGCGTTACTGCGGATGGCTTCGACTACTTCAATTGGTGGTGGACGATTGATTGGGTCCAAATCAATATCAACTTGAACATCTCCAACGCCGTGCTTAATGGATCTAATAATCCAACTGCACCTCTGTATTACAATCAAACTGGCATCTTGCAGTTGGAGCAAGTTCTTGCCAATACTATGCTTACTGGTAACCAGTACGGTATGGTTAATGGACCTGTTATCCAAACACAACTTGGGCCATCTGACTTGGCAGATGCAATTGATGCTGGAACTTATGCGACGGTATGCAATGTCAATGCTGTGCCGTTTGCCACTTATACTGCATTGAATCCAGCGGATTATGGCACAGGCGAGTATGATGGGCTAAGCACTTTGTTCATCCCTGCTCGTGGCTTTGTCCATATTCTGGTAACGGTTGTAGCGACCAATATCGTTACACTGTAATATAGATATATGGAGATAGGAGAGAACGATGGCCGCTGGTAATCTTAATGTCCCGCAGGGCGTGCTCAATAGAGTATCAGCCCTCGTTACTTTTAATAGTGGAGTTTTATTTCAAATCACTCCGTATTTGTTGGGGAGAGAGGGGATAAGACTGACTCTTGAGGGAAATGCTACAGATTATTTCCCAACAATGACAGGCGCTGTGCCTTCGCCAGCGCCGTTTCAAATTGCCACTTTGACGATTGCGTTGCTTAAGTCACAACCGCAATCTGATATGGTCAAGAGCTTATTTGAGGAAAATACTCTTCTTGGGCTAGTTACTGTTCAACCAGATGTTTCTGCTGTTGCCAATAGTTATGTCGGCGGTGGAAATGTTTTGAGTTCTTATCAACTCCAAAACTGCGTTCTCGAAAGTGTGAATGCTATGTCGTTCGCTGGCGAAGAACCTACTTGGGTTGTGACGATTAAGGGTTATTACGAGGTCAACGCGTTTATGTTCAATACATAAACGATCAAAGGTAGCAGGTAGCAAATGGCAGCCATAACAATCAATAAAAAACTAAACTTGGTTCTTCCGCTAGAAGTAGATGATAAAAAGATGTGGGTTCATTCTACACCCATATCTAGAGAAGTCTTTGAAGCAAATTATTTGCTTTTTGTAAAGACATTATCAAATCTCTATTTCAATGGAGTAGGGCCAGGTATGGCACCCCGTGTCGCTGCTATGGCATTAAAAGACATGGCTAAAGAAATCAGTACCGAAACTGATGTGACTGTTCCTGTTATTCAAGAAATATATCGTCTTACATTTGTATTAATGGTTGATCCTGCCGTTAATAAATGGGCTGCAAAGCCATTTTTAGAAATAAAAATGAAAAATCTTCTAGATGAGGAAACAATAAGAGAGGTTGAAAATGCCCTTGTTTATTTTACTGTGGCCTCGGCAGTTCATTTAAAGAGCGAACTGCCGACGATCATGGTTGGCTTAAATTCAATTTGGGGAGCGCAAACTACATCATTAAGCGTTATGGATTATTGCAATTCGTTGACGATATTGAATCAGGAAGAGAATACTGGAGAGAAACCAGAAATGACCCCGAGTGTTTTGGCTCCGAGAGCATTGTCAATTCCGTCCTAAATTGGATAATTGGCGAAGGCTTTCGGGATTTTATGTGGCAATATAATGGAGATTATAAATCTATACATGACTTTAGACGGAGATAGTATTGGCATCTAAAGGTAAATCAACGATAGACGTAGAAGTTGATACTTCTAAACTCAGCGAGCTTGTTAAGCTGGCAGAGAAGTATAGAGACGTTTTGAAAGAATCAAATGCTGTATTAAAAGAAAATGTTGCCATTACAACACAAGCCAGTAAGGAACATGAAAAATTAAATAAAACAGCTGGTGAAGGAGCAAGATCAAGAAGAGAATATAGAAGACGTGAAAAATCTGAAGATGATCTATTTCCAGAAGGAAGGAAATATAGAAACGCTCAAGGTACGTTTACCAAACGTCCTACTTGGTCTCAACCTAAAGAAGCTGGAACAGGTAGCCAATTTAGTGCAGGTTGGGAAAAGCCTCCTGCTTCAGGTTCTCTGTCTGATATGGACAGATTGCGTTGGGGACCTGGGCGCAACAATACAGGTTCTGGTCAATTTAAAGGAAATTGGGAAAGAGCACCTAAACCAGGGACACTATCTGATTTAGATAGATTACCTTGGGGTCCAGGTAGAGATTCAACTGGTTCTGGACAATTTAAAGCTACTTTTGAAAAATTTGCGAAAGGTAATGATAAATGGAATGAGTCATTCTACCAGATGTTTTCTACTGGGAGAATGAGCCAGAACATATTGAGGAATATGTTCAGCGGCAATCTTATTAAGATGCTTGGAATTGGAGGTACTGCTGCCGCGCTCGGTTATGCTATTAATGAAGGAGCGGCGGTTGGTGCGCAACAGCGCCTTCAAGCGACTGGAATTGGTGGTGATATTGGCAGAATGAAATCTGCCCAAGTCGAGCTTGCAAGATTTGGCCCTGTTCAGCCTGGATTAGAGGCTGCGAACAGAGCTAAAAGTATGATTGGAGATGAATTCGCAGCATATACTTTTATGGGATTTTCTCCAGAAGAAATTAAAAATATGGATCCATCAACTATGTATGCACAGTTGATGATAAGAGCACAAAAGAAATTAAAGGGATATACCCCACAAGCTATGGGTAATCTCTTTGAGGCGCAACATTTAGGTTCAATTTTACCAGGAGGTATTGGTCAAGCTACCAGATTAATTGGGATGTCTGGTCAAGAAACTAAAGAAGCAGCTGAAGCTGTTGAGGCAAATGCAAAATATTTAGAAACTACTCAAGAACAACAGAAAGCTCTAACCAATCTTAGTACCACACTTAACTTAGCAAGTTCTGAGATACAAACTCATTTTATCAATAAATTAGCTGATATTGCACCTGCTATAGATAATTTTATTAAAAATCAAATGAATAAGATAAACGAGGGACCAGAAGCTGCTCCAGGTCTTAAGCCTGGCGGTATATTCAATTCAGAAAATTGGGGTTGGGGTGGTCCTATTTTAGGTGGTAAACCAGCAGCGCCTACAACAGGACCGCGGCCTGATGGTAAACTTCGACCAGTACCACGTTTACATTCACCACTAAACAATCCTCCACTTGAAAGTAATATTCAAGGTAGTGGCGCAGTAGATGAAGGAAATGGTGGCGTTATTGGTGGTGTAACTAGAGTTAGTATATTTAGTCCAAAAATCGCTAAATTAAATAAAGATGTTACTGATACTTCTAAGAGTTTGGCTGAATTTAACGAACAACTTCTCAGAGGCTCCCGCATTATGTTTGGAGGTTCTGGACAATATTTAGCGTCTAAATTTGGACAAGGAGGTGGAGGTGGAAGAGGTGGTGGCGGTGGCGGACTAGAAAGTGGCGCGACTCCGCGTTATGATACCGGTGGTATTGGTGACACAGCAATGCCAAGAACTCTTGGCGAAGGTACTATTGGTAAAGGTAGTGGCATTTCTAGTAGTGGTCTAGGTGGCGGTAAATATACAGGAGGAACAGAATCAAATACTATTGACACTAATGCACCAGAAATATCACAGTTACCTGGTGATAAAACATGGGGAGATTACGGTACGCGTGCGAATAATCCTGGTAATTTAAATTATGCTGGATGGGAAGGTGCAGTAAGTAAATTTAGTTATACTGATCCGCAAACTCATGGTCAACATACTATGGGTGTATTTAAGACCATGCCGGAAGGCGTGGCAGCAGCATACAAATTGTTGATTCGTAATCAAGCTAAAAATGGTAAAACACTTCAAGGAGCACTTAAGGGATGGGCTGAAAATGGATATATTGGTCCGTTAGCAAAAAGTCTTGGAATTGATCCTAACGATCAATACGATCTTTCTACAGCTGATCCTGAAAAAGTTGCTGGTATGTTAGAGCAACAATTCAAACGTGAAGGTAGAAAAGGTTCTCATACTGCAACTCACGAACAAATTCTTGCTGGAATTAATCTTGGTCGTGGTTTAGGTGCAGCATCTACTGGTGATGGTAAAACTATTACCGGTGGAGGCGGAAGCAGCGGTGGAGGCGGCGCATCAGGAAGCTGGGACGATAGCGCAGTAGATACTGATTTCTTTAAATCAAGAGCATCTGGAGAAGTATCTAAAACTGAAGGTATTAATCCAGAATTCGGTGCTGATTTAAAACGTGCTACAGAAGCTGCTGAAAAAGCTACTGGACAAAAAGTTCAATTTACTAGCCTTGTGCGTGATAGTAAAAAGCAAGCTGAGCTTTATTATAATTATATTCATCATATAGGCGGACAAGGACTTGCAGCAAAACCTGGTACATCTTTGCATGAAAAAGGAATGGCAGCTGATCTTGCTGAAGGTCCGGCACGCGATTATGTACGTGCTCATGCTGTTGAATATGGAATGGAATTAGTTCCAGGCGATCCTGAACATGTTCAAATAGCTAGAGATCGCCGAGCTATAGCCGAAGCTTCAGCTAGAGAAGCTGGTGCAACGAGAACTGCATCTAGATCAGGACCTCATCCACATATTGGTGATATGAGTCAATATAATACTAATCAAGCAATTAAAGTTAATGTGAATAATGCGGCAGGTGCTGATGTAGCTACTCAAACAGCTATGATTGGTTCTTCGCAAGGAAACTTTGGTTAATGCGTTTCTATGCGCTTACAGTTTCTGGAGGAATTAGTTATACCAGTTTAGCTCAAATATCTGGTATTGCTGATTCTGTTAATTCTGTTCAACAATTAGCATCACTTGCAGGACAACCTGTCCCAGCAGCACTTGCTGCTATATCTGGTGCAGGTATATCTGGAGCGCAATGGTGTAGTGTTGTTGATAATGAAAACGATCCAGGAGCGTTAGATATTGAGCTTGATATTCAAATTGCTCCAGGTAGCCAAACTTTAAATGGATATGTTAAAATTTATGGCATACAACAAAATTTAGTTTCACAATCATCTTACTTTACAGGTTGTCAACTAGCTATATATGGAGGATTTACTGAAGGTCTACCACTTGCCAATTTCCAAGTGGCGCATCAAGGTCTATTGTGCAATGCTTTGATTTTCCCAGGTGTAAGCGAGTGGACAGGTACTGAGTTAAGTCTTACGTTCTTTCTAAAACCTAATATGGGTAATTCTGGAGGACCAACTAAGCCTGTAAATATTATTCACAATATGCCTAAAGGCACTCCATTAGGACAAGCAATACAACAGGCTTTGAGTACTGCTTTTCCGGGTGTTGGAATTAATTTAAATATTAATCCAAATATTACTCTTAATTATGATGATAAAGGATATTATCAATCTCTTGAACAATATTTGGATTATGCTAAAGTATTAAGTCATAGTGTTCTTGGAACACCATACACAACTGGTTATCAAGGAGTAATGGCTGATTCTTCAAAAGGTAATTTTAATATTTTTGATGCATCACAACCTAGTGCATTAATAATGATACAATTCCAAGATTTGATAGGACAGCCTTGTTGGATCGGCCCGAACAAAATTCAATTTAAAGTTGCTTTAAGATCTGATATTTCTCCGAATAGTCAAATAATATTGCCAAATAATATTTTGACTTCTGCAACACAAAGCGGTGGTCTTACATTTATGCCAGGCCTAGTTTTTAATACATTTCAACATGGTAATATTCTTACATTTCAAGGACAATTTACTGTGGTAAGTGTTAGACACATGGGGCGCTTCAGAAGCCCTGCTGCTGATCAAAATTGGATAACAGTTATTGAAGCTGTAACACCTGGTAATGATAGTGAAGGAAATCCTATCCCAGTACAAAATATATCAGGAGAACAAATATTTACACCAGCTTCAGGATTACCAGGTATAGGACATGCTTAGTTTTTATCAACTTTTATATCAAATTACACCCATATTTTTAAATGGTGGTATTGCTCAAAATATTGGTGGAAACATACTTCCTATAATGGCTTTACTTAATCCAAGTGCTTATAACATTTTATTTTCTGGTGGTAGTGGTAATTTTAATATGGATAGTTATTTTGGTATATTTCAACCTGCATCTGGCGGCTCATTAATTTCACAACAAATTGCTGAGTATCCTTTTGCTAATTTGGCTGTTGCTGCAAATGCTATTGTTAGAAACCCAATTGAAGTTTCTTTGATTATGGTAACGCCTATGAAGACACAGTATGCGTGGGCAGTTAAAAATGCTACAATGACTGCTCTTAAGTCAGCGTTAGATACGCATAATAATATGGGTGGAACATATACAGTATTCACGCCAGCATATACATATTATAATATGGTTATGCTAGATTTGGCTGATATGTCAAATCCTCAAATTGTTACTCCGCAAAATACTTGGAAATGGGATTTTAGAAAACCTCTTATTGCTCAATCTGATTTAGTATTTGCTGAGAATAATTTGTATGCCAAAATTACAGGCGGTGTTCAAACTTCTGCGGAGTGGACTTCTGCATTGACTGCATTAGGGTTGCCAGCATCTAGTGTTAATCAAGCAGCAGGTGCTGGTGGAACTGCGCCTTTATCACCACCAGTTAATATTGGTGGTACAAGTTCGACAATTCTTTTATGACTACTTATTTTCAATTTCTTCCATCTAATAGAAAGGCACAATCATTTGCACCTACATTTGATGGAAATATATATAATGTAACAGTTTATTGGAATATATCCGCACAACGCTATTATGTCAATTGTAAGGATTTAAATGGTAATTTAATTTTTATGGTTCCGTTAGTAGGAAATCCTAATCCTTTTCAAGTATTATCTATGATATATGATCCGTTAAATCAACGAGTGATAGCAGAGGTTGACGAACAATATTATCTTAGAATTGGAAGAGTATTGCAAGCGAATGTTATCAATTGTGTTCCAAATGAATATAATGGTAGTGGTTTCCTTTATGTATTAAGTCATAATCAAATCTATTATCCATTAGCTATAGATCCTGGTCCAGCTACAGTCTTGGGAGTTATTGATTATTTAATAAGTATGACTAAAGGATATTTTCAGTCTACAATGATATTTAGAAACGGTTATTTCGAGGTGAATCCTTGATCTCTAGTGGTCAAAAATATTCTCTTGCTGCTCAACAACATAATTTTGTTGCTACGAAAGCTGCTGATAATTTTCAAAATCAAGCTAAGAAATTACCTTGTCATGTAACAGTAGTGAATAATGATGATACTGTTCAAGTAGCATTTGATATAGTTGATCCTGTTTTTACATTGCCAAGTGCCACTTATCCTCAAGCATTTTCCAAATACTCTCGCGAACCTACACAAGTTGGTGATAAAGGATACATTGTTCCAAATGATGTAAATTTAGGAGGTGAAAGCGGATTAGGTGGCGGCGTAGCAAATCTATTTCAAAGAGGAAATTTAACAACTGGTGTATTCCATCCTATTAGCAATACCAATAATCCGAAGCGCGATCAAAATCAATTCTTAGTTACAGGAGGACCAACAGGACATAAAATCCAAACACAGGATACGACAACATCAACAGTATTAGATAAACTCAATAATATAATTCATACTGCTTCTGCTGCTATAAATCATAGTGCTCTCAAAGACATTATTCATAGAGCACTTGATGGAGTTATAGCTCATACTGCTGGTAGTAACATTATTCATACTGCCCTTGAGGGTATTATATCTGGCAATGCACAAAGTATTCAACAAGTTGCGCAAAATACAATAACCCACGCTATTAGTGGCAGCGGCGTATTTAATATGGTAGCATCAAGCTTTAAATTTGGCGCAGCAGGTAGTGAAGAAACTTCTACTTTTGATTTATTAGAGGCGCCAGAAACTCTTGATCTTGATCTTGGAAATGGTATAACACTTCCGATACCGCCTTTACCAAATCTTCCAATTCCTTCTGCTCAAACAATAGTTGATATTATTGGTAGTTTAACAGCTAGTGGTAATATTTCTGCTGGCGGTATGATTAGTGCTGGTGGATTTGGTGGTGCAGGAGGAGGATCTTTTCCAGGTGCAGGACAAAGTGGAGAAATAGTTTCTAGTAATATTATCACTGGCGTTACTATTTCTAATAATGTGCCAGCAGATGTTACATTAATTCAATTAACTCCTGGTGTTTGGCAAGTTCAAGGTGAAATATGGTTTCTTCCGACTGCTGGATTTACTGCTATATATTCAGCAATTAATACAGTTAATGCCACATTTCCTACTGTACCTGGAATTGCTGTTGCTAGATCTCAAATTGTTTTCCCATCTGTTACTCCATCTAATGCTGAACAGATCTTATCACTGCGTCCTTGCTATGTCAATATAACAACCAATACTATATATTATTTAATTGCTCAAGCTGCATTTAGCGGTTCCTGCACTGTTATGGGTAATATATGGGCGGTTAGAATATGAGGACTTATGGGCGCATCGTACCAGATCCTCTGTTTCCGGCTACTAAGAAATGGGTAGAGGTGGATACAGATGCTAATGGTTATGATGATATGGTTTGGTTAACTACTTTAATTCAAGTTATAAAATTGAATCTAAATGAAAGTCCTTTTTATTCCAATTATGGAGTTCCAGCACATTCTTCTGTAATATCTCAACTTGCTCCAGATTACTATATGAATTATATTCAACAAGCATTTGCTGGTTATTTTATGTTTTTATCTATAACAAGTGTGCCAAATGCATTAGATCCAGATGGTGTTTCTTCTCCTGGATATAATGTTACTGTTATAACTCAATATGGTGCATTTTTGTCTACAGTGGTTCCTTCCTAATGGCGCAGCTTCCTATCATAATGGGTCCGCAGGGTCCAATCCCTACGCCTCCCGCTACGTTGCGCCAACAGTTGATTACTTTAGTGACATCTACAAATCCTGGATATACAGCTAATTTACCAGCATCTCTAATTGAGGATGTATCCTCAACAGATGTTGGTGCTATTGTTATATCTAATCAATTTATGATAGATTTGATTAATAGTATTACTCCATACGGAGCGAATCAATTTATATTAAATCAATTGGGTATTGAGATATATGGTATACAGCCAGAGAGTGCCACAAATACAGCAGTTGATGTAATCTTTTTTGGAGTACCAGGTTTTATCATAATTCCTGGATTT
>Ga0210405_10000223_pt1 | contig 79982 bp, 66 predicted proteins | sample IncBWH11MmetaG_FD_155492 | JGI IMG/M metagenome (GOLD analysis project Ga0210405, IMG submission 155492) | Forest soil microbial communities from Barre Woods Harvard Forest LTER site, Petersham, Massachusetts, United States - Inc-BW-H-11-M | ecosystem: Environmental > Terrestrial > Soil >... | reverse complement strand
CGGTGTGACCGAGGCGGCGAGCGACGTGGCTGGTGGTGAGGCCGTCCGGTTCGGAGGCAAATAGCTCCAGGATGTCTAGACCCTTGTCCAGGGCGGGGGCGGTGTAGCGTGCGCTGGGGCGAGGCGCCGGGGAGTGGACCCTGCGTTTGAGACGTGTAGCTCGCATTGGACTGAACGGCAGTGTACACGATAATTTCTCTAATGAAAATAGCATTTCATATATGCAATACTCTAATTCGAGTGGAGCGGAACTTGAGGTTAGGCAAATGACGAAAACCGGATCCTCGACGAATCCTCTGAAAGATCAGCCGTTACAGGGGCTGCTGGTCCTGGATTTCAGCCAATTTCTGTCCGGACCGCTGGCTACGCTTCGGCTCGCGGATCTGGGCGCGCGCGTGATCAAGATCGAGCGGCCTGGGCAAGGCGACCTGGGACGAACGCTCTATTTGAGCGACACGGATATCAATGGTGAAAATACGCTATTCCACGCCATCAATCGGAACAAGGAGAGTTTGGCGGCGGACTTGAAGAATCCTCGCGACATTGAGAAGTTGCGCCGATTGATCGCCCGCGCAGACGTGATGGTGCAGAATTTTCGTCCCGGAGTGATCGAGCGGCTCAAGTTGGATTACGAAACGGTGGCGCAAACGAATCCGCGCATCGTTTACGGATCGGTGAGCGGCTACGGTGACGCCGGGGCATGGCGCGACCGGCCCGGCCAGGATCTGCTGGCGCAGGCGCGATCGGGGATTATGTGGTTGAGCGGCGATGAAGGCGACCCGCCGACTCCGTTCTCACTGGCGATTGCGGACATGCTGACGGGGCACAATCTTTGCCAGGGAATTCTGGCGTGCCTGGTGCGGCGCGGAGTTACGGGACGAGGCGGGCTTGTGGAGGTCAGCCTGCTGGAATCCTTGATGGACTTTCAGTTCGAAGTGCTCACCACGTACATGAACGATGGACGGCGGCTGCCGCGGCGCGGGGCATTTCGCAATGCGCACAGCTATCTAGCGGCGCCTTACGGCGTGTACGACACGAAAAACGGGCATCTGGCGTTGGCGATGACGCATCTTCCATCGCTTGGGACGTTGCTGGGGATTCCGGCGCTGACGCAAATCAAAGACTCCGCGGAAGGCTTTAAGCGGCGGGACGAAATTAAACGGCTGATCGCGGAACGGCTGCGCGGAGAGAGTACTGAGCACTGGCTGGGTATTTTGGACGCCGCGGATATCTGGTGTTCGGAGGTGTTGGACTGGCCGAAACTTCTGAGCAGCGAGGCGTTCCAGCAGCTCGACATGCTGCAAACGCTTGCGAACGGAAAGGGATTGGAAATTCTTACGACGCGCTGCCCGTTTCGTTTGGATGGGCGCGTACTGAAAAGTGCAATGCTTGCGCCAAAAGTGGGCCAGCATACTGATTTAATTACGGAAGAATTTGCGCTGTAGGCTTCTAGAATCTGCCAAATTTCCGGAAGGCATCGACGGGATGCATGCCTTGCAGGATTGATTTGCGGACGAGATTTTCGGTTTGCACGACTTCTTCCGCTTTTGAGACAACGTCTGCCGCGATGGATTGAGGAATTACCAGCACACCGTCGCGGTCACCCAGAATGAAATCGCCCGGCGCGATGTGGACGCGGCCGATGACGATCGGGACGTTGTGAGCAACGAGCCTCCAGCGGCCGACAATGTCCACTGGAGTTTTGTAGCGCGCAAAAACCGGGAAGCCAAGCTTCAGGATGTAGTCTGTGTCGCGCGCGCCGCCGTCAATCACGGCGCCGAGTGCGCCGCGGTATTGCGCGGTCTCCGTGGAAAGCTCGCCCAGATGAGCGGCGAGATTGTCGTTGGGCTGGCTCACGAGTACGTCGTCTGGCTTGACGTCGCCCAACATTTTGAGAAATGGAACAAAAATCACTTCCGGGTCATCGCTGGCGGTGGGCTCGCCGAGGATCGTTAGCGCCTTGCCCACGACAACGTGGCCGGGATGAAGCGACTGAATTTCGTGGGGCAATACCTGATTGTGAAATCCCATTTCGTCGAGGATGTCGCTGACGGCTCCGGTATAAGGGAGCTTGGCGAGGCGTCCTACGATTCCGGGGAATTTCTGTTCGCTCATAATCGTCGAGACCTTTCGTTGTTCGCTGGCTCGTTCAGTCGAGCCGGTAGATTCGAATTGCGTTATCGTGAAAAAGTCTTTTTTGGTTCGCTTCGCCGGCGGCATGTGTGAGCGACGACAGCGTCGCGACCCAGCGCTGGTAACTGGCGGTGAGGTTGCACACGGGCCAGTCACTTCCAAACATCACGCGGTCCCAGCCGAAGGATTCGATGGCGTGATCCACGAACGGGCGAAGATCTTCGGGCTGCCAGTTCGTGGGGTTGGCGTAGGCGACGAGGCCCGAAATCTTACAGGTAACATTGGGAAGACCTGACAGTTCGCGGACATGCGCGCGCCAGGGATCGAGGGCTTGGGCCTTCACGTCTGGAACTCCGCAGTGGTCGAGGACGAATGCGACTTCGGGGCACTGCGATGCCAGGTTTATTGCGACGGGGAGTTGGCGCGCGAGAACGCATAGGTCGAAAGAGAGGCCGTAGGTTGCTAGGCGCGCGACGTTTTCGATGAAAAGTCTTCCCTCGCCGAGTTCGTCGGGATGCGTGTGAAGAATTCGGCGGATGCCTTTGAGTTTGGGATGGCCGGCTAACTTGTCGAGATGTTGCTTGAAATTTTCTTTTTCGGGCCGCCCGGAGGCTACGACGCCTGCGATGCGATTGCCTGCATCATTCGCCAGGCGCAGGACATGCGAGGCTTCGTCCAGCATTTGTGCTTCATCCACGTCACATTCGACGAATACGGTTTTCGCGATTTCCAGACCGCGAGTGCCTTCGGAATAGTCACTTAGCCGAAATGAACGATCGAGGACTGGCAGCGGTTCGAGCCAAGCGTAATGAAACAGGTCTTTGTCCCAGAGGTGTTGGTGGGTATCAACGATTTTCATGGGTCGTTCGAGCGGCGCGGCAAGGCGCGGCTGAATCTACTGAAATGCACGCGGTACGTCAACAAAGTCTACGCATTTCATCAAAGCTACCCGCATTTCAATACTCAAAATATCGTCAAACCTGCGCCGTGGCAGACGCGCAGGAACGTGATTTCATTCTATGACGCGACGATTACGGGGCGACCAGAATAAAGATCAAATCCGTGTGAAATACCTCTTCCATTTCGGCCCACCACTCTCCCTTTTTGCGTGTCTCCAGCGGCTGCTGCATGGGCATCATCACGGCCCACCATTCCTGCGTTCTGGAATCGGCGGCCATTTTGGCCATGTCCGCTTGATAGTCGGTGCCGTGATATTCAAAATATGCGAACAAGCAATCGTCCTTGAGATAGATGGAATAGTTTCGGATGTTGCATTTTCGAATCATGTCGAGAATGTCGGGCCATACGGCTGCGTGATAGCGCTTGTATTCGGCGATCGCTTCGGGCTTTACACGGATGACTGAGCCATAGCGTTTCATGATTTGGGATCCTTTCGGCCGGCGAATGGCGTTCCACAACCGAATCGCCGCGATCGTGAGTTGTGAAATTGTTCCCGGGCGTCTTGACCTTTATAAAGGTGCCTCGGTTGAGAAAGTTTATGCGGTGATCTCTTCGGGACGTACCGCGCGGCGTTCGGCCATGGATTTGTATTCCGCGAAAACGATCTGCAGCGTGCGAAGGTTGTCCCGGCCGCTAGTTTCCGGCTCGGAATCATCCTCGACGGCACGCATCAGGGATGCCATAGGACCGACGAAAGCATCCGGGATCCACATGGTGTCCAGGCGCGCGGAAAACCAATAGCCGGGGTTGCGCTTGGACATGAATTCAAGCGTGTCCGGACGTCCTGAGGGATAGTTGTACATCAGCCCGATCGTGCCCTTGATCACGCCTTCTGTTCCTTCAATTCTGAAGATGGCATAGGGGTCGTCCGTCCACGTCGAATGGCAGACGTCGATGAGCACCTGAAGACCGGAGTCGTACTCCCAAGTGGTGAGAGTCTTGGTTTCCGCCGAGGTTTTTTCACCAGGAGCCCGGGTGCCACTGGTGAATACAAAGTTTGGCTGTCCCAGCAAATAACGCAGCGAATCAATATAGTGAATGCTGTGGAACATCACCTCGAGGCGCTTTCCGGCATAGATCCAAGGCCACAGGCTCCAGTCGGTCTTGCAGTGGACCTGAATCGTGGCGTAGAAGGGCGTGCCGAGCCAGCCGTCGTCGATGAGCAAGCGCGCGCAGCGAATGCCGGCGTCCCAGCGCATCTGCTGATTCACGGCGATTTTGACGTTCGCTTTTTGCGCGAGATCGACGCAGCGAACTGCTTTGGCATACTCATCGGCGAAGGGCTTCTGGCACAGCAGGTGTTTTTTCGCAGCGGTAACCTGCTCGACGATTCCGAGTTGGACATCGGGGTAGACCGCGACGTCCACGATGCGAATTTCCGGGTCGGCGAGCAATTCGTGCGTGCTTGCGTACACTTTTGGAACTCCATGTTCGCGCGCCGTTTTCTCGGCCTGGGCGTGATTTTTATCGGTGACTCCTACGACTTTGAAGCCAGCCTTTTTGTAGGCCGGGAGATGGGCGTAATTAATGATTCCACCTGTGCCGATGATCCCGATTCCCTGGTCGAGATTGCGCGGCAATTTCGGCTTGTAATCGAGATGCGGGAAAACGTTTGTCATTATCAATCACCCCTTACGAAATAAAGTCACGGCGTCTGCCCTGCGCGAGCCTTCTGGATTGCGGCCAGCGCCTCCTTGGCGTCGGCGTCATTCGGATTCAGGTTGAGCGCGATTCCCAGCTCTTTTTCAGCTTCTTCGAATTTTCCCGTGCGGAAATACATCCATCCGAGGTTCTTGTGCAGGTGTGCGGCCTCCGGGCAAGAGCCGCAAAGTTGCATGGCTTCTTGAATCTGCGCGAAAGCTTGCGGCCAGTTTTGGGCGTTGGACGCGGCGAGGGCGAAATTTCCGAGTTGTTGCACGCGGTCGGAGATTTGCTGGTCCTTTTGAAGCTGGTCGTAGCGATCCTGATACCTCTGCGCGTCGGGATCATTCGTCTTTTTCAAAGCGCGTGCCAGATTGTAGAGAGCTTGTGAATAGTTAGGGTCAGCCTGCAGAGCCAATTTCCAGTGGGCCACCGCGTCGCTGGTGTTTCCCTGATGCTCGAGATTCTGGCCCAGGAGGAATTGCGCATCGGGATTTCCCGGATGCAGTGCGAGGAGCTTTTCGAAGAGCTCGGTGGAGCGAGGGAGATCGTTATCCTGCTTTGCCGCAAGGGCGAGAAAGTAAAGCGCGGGTGCATAGCTGGGATCGAGGCGTACGGCTTCCTCGAGTTCCTTGCGTGCGTCCTCATATTTGGCGGTTTCGAAAAAGAAACGGCCCAGATTGTAGTGTACGGCCGGAGATTGCGGAGCGAGGCGCGCGGCCTGCTGGAATTCCTTGAAGCCGCCGGTCCGATCAAACTGATCCACCAAGGCAATGCCGAGATTCAAATACGCATCCGCTGAATCCGGTTGGAGCGCGACAACTTTGCGGAAACTTTCAACCGCTTCGCCGCCTCGCCCGGATTTGCCCTGAATCATTCCGAGCGCGCTGTACGCGGAGGGATCGCTGGGATCAATCTGGATGGCCGCGCGCAATTGTTGCTCGCCCTGAGCGACTTGGCCGTGTTGGGCGAGCAGCAGACCCAAATTCACCAGAGCTTTCGTGTATTTCGGATCGCTTTCGATGGCCTGTTGGTAGAGCGTTGCCGCGTCATGATCTTTGCCCTCGCGGTTGTAAAGGACGCCGAGATTGTTCTGTGCTTCCGCGTAGCGCGGATCGCCGGCGATGGCTTTTTTGAATTCCTGTTCAGCTTCGGAGGTCCGGTTACTCTGGAGGTCCAACACGCCGAGCTGATTGTGAGCGACGGCGAGTTCCGGATCGAGCTGGATGGCTTTTTCGAGTTCTTGACGTTCCGTGGCGCGATCGCCGAGTAGATCCAGCGCGAGTGACAGGTTGTAGTGCAACTGTGGATTCTTAGGGTCGGCGCGTAGTGCTGAACGGTAGGCATCCGCCGCCGCGCGCGCATCTCCCGCCGCCAGCAACTGGTTCGCCTGCGCATTGAACTTACTCGCGGCGGCATCCGGGTCACCGCGCGAAACGAGCGCAGCGTATTCCGCATGTTCCTTGCGAGTGAGTTCTTCCTGGCCAGCCTTCGCGAGTAACCGAGCCAATTGATCGTGGGGGTCGGGCGCGGACGGCCGGATTTTTTCTGCGATTTGCAATTCGCGAATGGCTTGCTCGTTCTGGCCGGCTTCAGCAAGCGCCACTCCGAGTTCGTAGCGGACCTCGTAACTCTCAGGATCGAGCCGCGCGGCTTTTTGCAAATATGCAATAGAAGAATCCCATTGCCGGAGGCCTCGGTACGCCAGCCCCGCCGCGTAATAACCTTGAAAATCCCGCGGCTCATGTTCGGTGTATTCCCGCAGTGGCGCCAGCGCGTCGGAATACTTCTGCTGCGAGATTAGCGCGCGCCCCAGCGCAAGCCGGGCTTCGTCTTTGCTGCGATCGAGCCGCAAGGCATCGCGAAATTCGGCGACTGCCGCTTCCAGATTCGCAGGCTCGGTCTCGGCATAGACGGTTCCCAGGCCCATATGAGCGTCCGCGGAATCCGGGCGAGTTGCGACGAGCTGTTGCAGCGTCTGCACGGCTTTGGGCGCGTCTCCGGTTTGTGAGTACGCCAGACCTAGCGCCACCGTGACGGGTACGAGCTGCTCGGCGGAGGGAGGTTGCGCGAGCGCCCTTTCCAACAACGCGACGGCGGCGGCTGAGTTCCCTTGCGCTATCAGCACTTGCGCGCGGCTGATGACCGCGCCGGGAAAATTGGGATCAATATTTATTACCGCGTCGAATTCGGTCGCGGCCGGCGCGAGCTTCTTTTGGTTGTAGAGCAGTGTGCCTAGCGCGAAATGCGAACTCGCCGAATCCGGCTTCTCGGCGATGGCGGCTCGAAGTTCGGCGGTGGCGCGGGCGGGGTCGCGAACGGTCAGTAGCGCGAGCGCCAGGTTGTAATGAGCTTCCCAATTCTTGTTATCCATCTGCAGCGACAACTGAAAAGCGGGGATGGCGCACTTGACCTCGCCTGCAGCTGCATAAAGTGCGCCCAGAGTGTTGTAAGCGCCGGCGGTAGGATGATCTTTCACCGTTTCGAGCAAGCTCGTGATTTGTTCGGAAGCGTGTTCTGGCAACAGACACGGCTTGGGGAGAGCGCTGGGAGCTGCCGAACGATTCGCTGAGGCTCCTTGGCGAGCTGGTGCGGGCGATTGAGCGACGCACGGCGGTGGGGCTGCGAACGCGGCCACGAAGCCGAGCGCCAAGATTCCCACACGCGCTTTTTCAAAGCGCAATATTTTGCCACGGCGCATTGGAGTTCGTGTGCAGCGTACCCTTCCACGCCCAATTTTTTCACAAGTATATTCCGGGGCGTTTCGCCAAGCCACCGGAACGGAGCGACGCGACGGAACGAGAGGGGAAGCGGGCAAGAGCACCTGATAATCTCTGCGGGCACGGATTCCGCGATGCAGCTGAAAGATTAAGCTGTCTCCGGCACAAAGACCCCGGGAGCGACACCGCTGGGGTGGTGGGGGTTCACCTCGCGCGCGTACGGCTCGCCAGCCGCTACGTACAGGATGCGACTGCCACTCCCGGACCTTCGCGCGGGCACCCGATCGGCGCTCCGCGCGGGGCATTTTGCAAAAGCTAGAAGTAAAACTTTATGCCGTATTGCAACTGCCTAGCGGCAAGGTTTCGAGTGGATGAAATCGTGTTGAAATTCTTATCCTGAATATTTTGGTCCGGGAAACCCCATGTCGGCGTATTGAACAAATTGAACGTCTCGAAGCGGAACTCGAAGCGGTAACGCTCGTTAATGGGGAATTGCTTGAATAACGAGAAGTCCAAGTTCTTGAAATTATCCCCGCGCAGCGCATCGCGGCCTAGATCGCCGAACGAACCGAGGGCCGTGGGTGGAGTGGAGAAGGCGTTGGGATTGAGCCACTCGGCAGGTCCTTTGTTGGGAGCATAGAACGGCTGGCCGCTCACTACATTTAACCGGTCGTAGTATCCGTTGCAGCATCCGAAGTTCTGCGTAAGCGCGGGGTCGCCGCCCACACCCACGTCGAACGGCGCGCCCGAGGTAAGTGTAAGGATTCCGTTGAGCGCCCAACCTCCGAGCACATAGTTCAACGCCTTATTGCCCGACGAGAACTGCTTTCCGGTTCCGAAGGGAACCTGATAGGTCCAGGAGGCAACGAAAATTTGCGGCAGGTCAATTGCGGAAGGTCCCTCGTTCGCGTTGACATTGTAGGGATTCTCGATGCCGCAACCTTCGACGCCGTACCAGCCGGTACAGCCGATATCCACGCTCTTCGACCATGTGTAGGAGATGAGGTAGGTGAGGCCCTTATACTGCTTGCCGTTCAGAGAGACTTGCAAAGCGTTGTAGTGGCTTCTGCCACCGCTGTAGTCCCAAGCGGTTGGAGTGATGAAAGAGAACGGCTTTTGGCCGGTGGCTGGATTCACGGTGTTTGCGTATGGACCGAGATCAAGTCGCCCGCCGTGAGAGCCGACGTAGTTCGCCGTCAGCACGGTGTGAGTTCCGAGTTCCTGCTGCACACCCAGGTTCCACTGATCGGCGTAAGGCCGCTTCAAGTAAGGATCTGCAAACCAGGTGGACTGGCTAAACGGGGTGGGGCCAGTAACCGGAGGCGTGGTGCCTTGGCTGAGCGGGTCTTCAGCGAAAACATTCGGCAAACCCGTAATCGGGTTGGTGTTGCTGGCACCGAGCTGGTCAAGGCTGGGCCAGGTCCCTTCGAAGTTCTGCGCCGTTTGAGTGATGGCAGCCCAGTTGTCGTAGAATCTCCCGTAGCCGGCACGGATCACCGTTTTTTCGCTGAGTTGATACGCGAGACCGATGCGCGGCTGGAAGTTGGTCAAGTCGTTGTGATAGATGCCTCCGTTGCTGACCGGGGTGAGGGAAACGTTTGCCGGAAGCACTCCGCCGGGAATACACGGAGCGCCGATGGTAGGGAGATTGCAAGCCGGAGCGTTTCGTTCGATATAGTAAATCCCGTGCCGGGCATCGAGGTCGCCCACAAAATTGTTAGCTTCTCCATTGTTGCCGTAGATCGGCATGAGCGTCAGGTCATAACGAAGACCCAGGTTCACAGTGAGCTTGCTGGTGGCCTTCCACTGATCCATGAAATAGGCGCCGTCAACCCAGCCGCCATGTTCTGTCTCGACGACGTTACGGCGGGTGGCATTGTTGGGGAGGCCGAGCAAGAAGGAGGCAAGCGCGTCTCCCGTAGCCGTACCGATTTGGGTATTGGTGTTCGCCGCCGAAGTATTGGCTGCCGCAAAGACGACGCCGGAGTTCAAATACACAGCGTTAGCATTGTTGCTGGCGAAATCCACACCCATCTTGAACGTATGACGTTGATAAATTTTCGTGTACGCTCCGCCACCCTCCCAGATGTCGGACGCCTTGGTGTAGTCAAACTGTGCAGCATTGTGAGCGCTCGCGTTGGAATTGCCAATGTATCCCAGTATGGCGACCTCCGGGACCATTTCGGCACCGCCTCTGAAATTGCCGGCATAGTTTGGATTGAAAATCGTTGAGCCGAAACTGGGAGGGGCACCCGAGGGGTTCGAGTCTTGATTGATTGTGAGAACGACGCGCCCAAACCTGGCTTCAATCAAACTGCTGCTGGAGAAAGCGTGGCTGTATCCAACACCAAGATTGAAGCCATCGGTCTTTTGCGAATGCGGGAGCCCGACGAACCCTCCCGAGTCCGTGACGGGTTGCCAGAATCCCACGTAGCGCGCCCAGAGGTTATCGCGCTCGGTGAACTGGTGATCGATCCGTAGTGTCCCGGTGTCCTGGCGGATATTCGACGGAGTGGTGTCCACGCCGTTAAACTGCGCGTTACCAGTCAGGTTAGGAGCGGGGAAGATCTTTTGGGCGTAGGTGACCATGTTCGGATCGATCAGTGCAGAGGGAATCATGTTGCAGGGAGTGCCGGATGCCTGGGTCTTGTTCGCCAGTAGGGGAGAAGGGAGGCCTCCGGTGCACAAGAAGGGAGAGTTGGTGAAACCAGACGGGCTGGCGGCATCCGGGACGACGCTATAGGGGTTGTAAATCTGGTTCGCCACGGAGGAGAGGTCGCCGCCCAGTTCGCTTGAAACGTTGGGCGTGGTGTATAGAGCGCTGGCGGATTGTGTATAGCGGTATCCCTCGTAAGCCGTGTAGAAAAAAGTCTTGGGCGCGGATGAGCTGTGCCAAGGAATGACTACCGGTCCTCCACCTGCACCACCAAACTGGTTTTGGGTAAATTGATAAGGAGAACCGGGCGGGTGAAATGTTGGCAAGGCGTCTGACCCGGCACCTCGGTAGACTTCCCAGGCCGACCCGTGGTATTCCTGCGATCCCGATTTGGTGACGACGTTGATGATTCCGCCTAGCGCGCCCCCGAAGGAAGCGTCATCGTTGTGGGATTGAACCTTGAATTCCTGGACGTCGTCGAGAATCGGCGCGACGGCGTAGGTGCTGCCGAAGGACCCCTGATTGTTCACGCCGTCCAGCAGGAAAAAGTCGCTGCGGTTGGTCTGTCCGTTGATCGAGGGGTAGCTGAACGACCCGACAGGGTTCGACCACACACCTCCGAGACTGCCATTTTGCGAAACGTTGATGGTGCTTACGCCCGGCGTCAGATCCAGCAGCTGAGTGAAGTTTCGTCCGTTCAGCGGGAGGTTGTTCACCTCTTGTCTTACGATGGCTACGCCCAATTCGGAAGTGGATGTTTCCAGCGCGGCGACGGTCGCCTGCACCGTCACTGTTTGCTGTACGGTGCCGGGATCCAGCGTGTAGTCAATGGTCGAAGTCTGATTCACATCGACGGTGACGTCTGAGCGCTGCGACGTCTTGAAACCATCTTTGCTAACGGTGAGGTCGTATTCACCGGGCTGAATGTTGGTGAGGGCGTAGAAACCGGCACTATTCGTGGCCGCGTTGCGGTCCAGGTTCGTGCCGCGATTGTGCAGGACGACAGATACGTCCGGGATCACTCCGCCGCTGGAGTCGCGCACAGTCCCATTGATCGCGCCGCCTGCCTGGCCGCGAGCGGTTGCCGGCAGCAACAGGGCTAGACCAACAAAGAGCAAGACCAGCGAACTCAAAGAGCAAAATTTCGAGATCCGGCGCTGCCTCTTAGATGTCATCATCGCTTCTCCCAGCCGCAGGTGAGCAAGATCAAGCGACAACTGTTGCTCCCGTTCGTTTGGAGAGAGTCAAAAAACGCGAGGTTAGGTCGGCAACTTCCGAGCCCACCCCAAACAGACGCCCCCAATGTTCACGTCATTTAGCAACAATTGTGAATGGTGTCAATCAAAAACTTTTATTCTTTCAAACGGCGTTTCAACATATGATACAAGTGTCTGTGCCGACTGGCCTCGTAACCGAGATCTATTGGTAAATCGGGACTCATAAATTTCACGCAAGCTTGAGTCGTTTCATACTTTGGAACCAGATATCACTCTGTTATAGTGCGTAGTCGTGGCGGAACAATACATCCTGGAGGTCAACGCGCCGTGGCTGTAGGGGTGATTTCAAAGGTGTTTCGCATTCTTGAAGCGATCGAGGCCGCGCCTTCCGGACTGGGCCTCAAGTCCATATGCGACGCGACGCGGCTGAACAAAAGCACCGCGCATCGCTTTCTGAAGCACCTCGAGCGAGAGGGATATCTAATTCGCGCCGACGGAGGAAAATATCTGATTGGACCGAAGCTCTCGCAAATGGGAGCTCGCGCTGACCATCGCGCTACGCTGCAGGCGGTCTCGCGGCCGATCCTTTCCGAGCTATGGAAATCAACTCGAGAAACGGTGAATCTGGCGACGCTGGATCAGGGCAACGTGTTGTACATCGAAGTTCTTGAGAGCCCGCACGAATTTCGGCTCTCTTCGCGCGTGGGTAGCCGGCGCTCGCTGCACGCGACCGCGTTGGGGAAAGCGCTGGCGGCGTTCCTGGACGAAAAGCATCGGGAACGGATCCTGAGCGGATTGACATTTCAGGCGCTCACGCCGAACACAATCATGAATCTGGTGCAGTTCCGCCAGGAACTCGAGAAAGTGCGGAGGCAGGGCTACGCGGTGGATGACGAGGAAGTGACCCTCGGTGCCCGCTGCGTGAGCGCCCCGATTCTAGGTTCGGACGGCGAGGCGGTAGCGGCCATTAGCGTTTCCGGTCCGGTCACGCGCGTGGGACGGGAACAGGTAGGTGCTTTATCGGCTGCGGTGGTTGAGGCAGCCAAGGCCATTTCGTCTGCGATGGGATTTCATCAGGAACCGCCCGCTCTTGAAATGGAGCGGAAGATTCATTCGGTGCGTTCCTGAATCGCCGCGCTGCTCGAAGATACGCTCGCCGGCAGATTACCCAGGATCGCTCATGGTGCGTTCTTGGTTGGAACCATTTCTTCCGAATCCTTCAGAAGTTTTCGCAAGACCGCATCCTGCGGAAACATTTGCACCGCTTGCTGCAACAGTGCGGTGGCTTCTGAATTTTTATGCAGCGAGATATAGCTCGATCCTAGGAGCCTGTAAAGCATCGCATCGTAGGGCATCTGCTTGATGCCGCGCTGCAGCGCGTCCGAGGCTTCCTGATAGCGTCCCATTTCGATCAAGAGACTGGCCAATTGTTCGTAGGTTTCGGGCGAGGTGGCGCCTTGTTTCACTGCGGTATCGAGATAGCGGACGGTCGCTTGGTCATTCTTTTGCTCCCTAGCGAGAGCCGCCAACGCCTTAAGCACGTCCTCGTTATTGGAATCCGCCGCCTCCAGTTGTTTCGCGAGCGCCAAATATCGCGCGCGATATTCAGGATTCGGAGTCATCAGCTGGCCGTAGGCCTGCAAGAGAATTAATGGCGAGGCTGGCTCATCGCGTTTGCCCGGAATCGCGCTGAGGTGAACAAGGTCTGGCATTTGCGGCGTGGTCATGTGAAACGCAGCGTCCGGGTACGGCTCTTCGGCTTGTGCGACGATTCGATGATTCGTCAAGACCGCATGCGCAATTACCCGCACGTCGCGTTTGGGCATGTGGCATCCGGCGCAGTCGTCTGGCGGAGACTTGCGCTGGCGGATTCCGAGCGGCAGCGCGCAGCTTTTTTCCGTGTGGCAGGACAGGCATTTCGTCCTGTAATACGCGGGAGCGTCTTGTGCAGCAGGTTCCTCGTGAGGGTCGTGGCAAGTGATGCAACTGAGATGTCCGCCACTGCTGCGGTAGCATTTGCTGAGCGTCATCGAAAAGTAGTGTTCCAGGAGATCCGTCTGCGGCGAATCGCGTCGCGGCGGGACCATGAAAATCGCCAGGGTGTCATCGAGCGGAGCTCCGGGCTTGAAGTCGCGATAGTCCTTACCGGGCTTCAGAACAATCGCGTCACCCGTTTGATGGCAGGACATGCAAATGTTATCGGCGAGCCAGGGTTCGAGTTTCGCGGGATTCACGATCGAATGAGTGTTGCGTTCGGCGCTTGAATCACCTTCGCGCATTTCGCGCACGTGCGCTTCTCCCAGTCCGTGGCAGTTTTCACAGCCAATGGCCAATTCATGGAACGGCGGATCGAGGAATCTGCCGTTACCTCCCAAGACCGCTTGCGGCTGTCCGCTGTGACAGGCGATGCAGCCGGGCAAAATCGGGCGATTGAAACCATAGTCCCCGAACTCATATCCGGGTGAGAGGGCCCATGCCTGAGTTTTTGAATAAAAGGAAAGCGGCGCTTCAAAAATAAATTCACCACGCCTTATGAGCACGCCGAAACCATTAGCGCCCGAGCCGATGATCCAGTCCACCGGATGTGTTTCTCGAAACACTTCGTTGCCGTCCTTATCTACTTCATATTCGCTTTGTAAAAGCTTTCCATCGTCGGCGCGAACATCGAAGTGGCGATGGATGCGGTCATCAACGACAGAAGCGGCAGTCGGAAGTTTTTCAAGCAGCTTAGGTGTGATCTCGGACATTGAACGTCCCATGTCCGTTCGGAAGTACTTGCTCGCGATTGGGGCATGACACTGCGCGCACACTTTCGAGCCCACGTAGCCAGCGCGGCTCAGCGCGATACCCGAAATCGCAGCGGTGGCGGGCGCCGTCGTCGTGTTGTCTGCATTGCGCACGGAATTCTTGCGGTTACTAGAGAAGGAGGCCGCCGCCAGTAAGAGAATCATGACGCAAAGATAAACGGCCAAGCGAACTCCGCGATTGAGCCGATTTGAAATTGTTTCTGGCTGCTTCGCCTGCCGGATGGGCACGTTAATCCGCTGCTTTCCAACTGGAGATTTGTTGTTTCACCCAGTGCGCGGTTTTTTCGGCGTGGCACAGGAGGCACGCATTGGGGCTTTCGGATTGCCCAAATCGCTGAGTCATATCCGGATTCGGAATATCGTCAATCTGGTGCGTTCGCGCGCGAAACAAAAGTGCGTCCATGATGCGCGGCATGTGGCAGGACGCACACTGGCTGGCTTCCGAATCGGCGGAGTGATGGGTGTGGGCTGTTCGCTTCGGCTTGTCCTGGAATTGCGTGTGGCATCCGGTGCACATCTGGTTGGGATCGTCGCGAAACTTCAGAGCGGTGAGGTTCGATGATTCGTCGTGGCTGTGGGGGTTGTGGCATGTTCCACAGCTTACCTGCCCTTGCTGAAAGCACTTGGAACGCTCGAGCGCTTCGACGATGAACGTCGTCTGGCGGAATCGGCCGTCCTTGTAGAAGCCTTTGCGTGAAAATTCGCCAAAGGGAATCATCGGATTGTGCATGAAGAAATTGTCCGTGGTGGAGTAGTTCAACTCACCGTGCGGCCCAGGCGTGCGAATTGCAGATTGCATATGACACTGCGAGCAGATCGCGACAAAATCCCGATTGTTGATCTTCTTGAACTCCACGGGCGGATCCAGTGGCTCCTTCTTATACTCGTCGCCGTTGTCCATTGCACCCACGTGCCGGGAGGAAGGGCCGTGGCACATTTCGCAATCGATTCCCGGCTCGCGAAACTCCAGATTCTCGGCCGTGAAGGCCCCGCCTTTTGTATTTCGCAACTGGCTGGTGTGGCACACCGCGCAGACCGCCTGATAACTCGTCGTTTCATCGAGTTTTTGCCAGGACTGCAAATCCGCGCGCGCACTTCCGGGCGAGTCAATCAGCTTCCAGAAATTCAGCCACTGCTTTTCGCGAGCATTATATTGAATTGGGAACACGTGAATCTGGCCATTCGGTAATCTCGTCGCATAGGCTTGCTGCCATTTCGACCCGATGGTGTAGTCAACCGGGTAGGCGTGCCACTGGCCGTCGGATTCCAACATATCGAAGTAGTGTTTGCCGTCTCTGATTTGCATTCGGGCAAAAGGTGAACGATGCGCGCCGCGCACGACTTCCAGTTTCCCGTTTTTATACTCGGCGTCGTCCCCCAGATAAAATTCGTTGTTCTGGGTGAAATCACCGATCACGTTTTCTGGCGCGTAGGGGCGCAACATTTTGGACATGCCCGAGTGCGACCAGTTCCGGTAAATGCCGCCGTGGCAAGCTCGGCAGGAATCGGAGCCGGCGTAAGCAGGCATCTGCTGCGCCACCGTGGATTTTGCAGGCGGCGAGGACTGCAATTTCGAAGCATCCGAATGCGCGGCCTGCTGAACGAAAGATTCGAAGTCGCCTTTGGAATTCGCAGGAGCCGTCTTATAAAATGCCTCCAGATGCTCGAGCGCCTTTGGCGCGAGGTCACCTTTTTGCTGATACACCTTGGCAAAGGCACTCGCGGCCGCAGGAAAATCACCCGACGATAGCCGCACCAAGCCGAGCGTGTAAACAATCTCCCAATCTGTAGGATTCAAAGCCTGGGCCTGAGAAAGTGTCTTCTCAGATTCCTGCAACAGCGCGATTCTTTTTTCACCAGCGGGCTGGTTCACTGCTTCTTGCAGCAGCGCCCGTCCCAAAGCGAAATTGGCCGACGCTTGCAAGCGGCGTTTGGTGGCTGGCCATTGATTTTCGCCAATCGTTCCCGGGCGGCCGAACCTTTCGAAATAATCGAGCGCGGCGCGCGCACTAACGATGGCTTCGTCGTTCAGATGCTCGCGCGCCTGAACGTCCGCGACGGCCACGAGCAACTGGGGGTTTTCCGGCAGGTAGGTGAGTGACTTTTTCGCATACTCCAATCCAGCGGCGTACTCGTGTTGGTCAAAACTACTATCCGCCGCGACTTCGTACGCTTGCGCGAGAAATGCAGATTGTCGGAAGTCCTGCAGGAACAATTTGGATGCCTGTAACATCTCCGCGGAATCCCGGTGATTGTAGAGGCGGAGAAAAGCTGCTCTCTCGGTGGGATCGGCAATCTGGTCTGCCACCGTGGAGGGATTGCGGCTGGTGGTGGTGACGACCGTATCGATATCTTGTGCTGCCAAGGGCACGCCCACGCTCAGCAGCATCCCTAAGAGAATCGCCGGCAAAAATCGGCTGTGCATTGCCTGCATCGTGGACCCAAGGGCCGAGACTCGCAAGAGGATTTCCTCACTCGCCGGAATTATTGCGGCAAGACCCTCCGCTCACAGAATTTTCGTCGTGCACTTTTCGATAAAATCCCAGTCCCAATCGACGCCGATTCCAGGAGACTCCGGCGGATGGGCAAAGCCTTCGGGATCAATGTGGATCGGCGTGTTCATTCCGAATTCCATGTATGACGGCGGGTAGAGCACTTCGAAGAATTCGCAGTTCGAAATCGCAGCGCAACAGTGTAGATTGACGATCTCCAGCGGATGATAAATCGTGGTATGCAGTTCGCAACGCACGCCAAACGATTCCGCCAGGTGCGCCGTCTTCATCACAGGCGTCACGCCGCCTTTCCAGGAAACGTCGGTGCGCACGATGTCTACCACGCGACTGGCGATGCATTCCGCCGTCGAGTAGTGCGAGCCGGCCAAGACTTCCGTCCCGCAGATAGGAATGTCGAGCTTGTCCGTCAACTTGCGCAGGCCACTGAAATCCACGTCGAATAACGGCTCTTCGAACCAGTAGTAGTTCAGCCGCTCAAGCTCGCGGCCCACTCGCAGAGCCTCCTGGTGGGAATAGGCCGCCACCGGATCGGCCATCAGCTTGAAATCCGGGCCCACGGCTTCGCGACACACGCGATACGCTTCCAAGTCGAACGCCAGCTTGCCTGGCGGATGAAGTTTGTAGGCGTGCCACGCGCGGCTTTTCACTTCGACCGCTTGCTTCGCGTAGTCCTCGGGAGCGGAGAGCACAAACGAACTGGCGTAAATCGGGACTTTCTCCCGGCACGCACCCAGCAGCTTGTAGAGAGGCAGCCCCGCCTGCTTCGCTGCAATGTCGTAGAGGCAGATGTCAAAGGGACCGTACGAATAAATAGGAACGTGATTCCACCAGCGATCATAGGTCCGAAAATCCTGCCAGTGCTTTTCGCGTAGCAGGGGATCCTTGCCGAGGAAAAACGGTTTGAGCGCCGAGGCGGCGATGGCTCCGGCCATGTCCGCGCCGCGGCCGGCAAAACCGAAGGAACGCCCTTCGATCCCTTCGTCCGTTTTCATGGTGATAACGAGGAAGTCGAAAGTCGATTTGCCGCCCGAGCGCATTTCTGAATCTGACATCGCCGCGCGAGTGTTCTGACAAACGCGAATCTCGATGGAAGTTATGGACATTGGCGGCCCGTGCTCTTGCGTATTGTCATCGGATTTCCTAGATAGCTTTTGCGAAACGCACGGCCAATTTAACGAAAGGCCGCAAGATCGTCAATGAACTCCGAATTTCAAATCATGAAACGGCGCCGGACGCGCGAGTAATTACCTTGACGCGCACATGCGCATGCCTCATTTTGTGCGCGCCTCTGCTTTCGGGATGCTCATCGCGCGCCTGGGAGAACTGATGACTGAACAGCTAGCGATTGGAATCGGCTTGGTGCTCGTCGCCGGTATTCTAAATGGCAGCTTCGCGGCGCCGATGAAGTGGATGCCCGCATGGCGCTGGGAAAATAGCTGGCTGATTTTCGCTACGACGGGTTTGATTATTTCCCCGTGGATCATCACGTTCGTGACGGTGCCTAATGTCGGTGGCGTCTACAGTGGAGCGTCCTCCGCCTCGTTGTGGAAGGTGGCGCTGTTCGGAATTGCGTGGGGAGTGGGTGCGACACTTTTCGGACTTGGAATCAGCCGAGTGGGCATGGCGCTGGGATTTGCAATCATTCTTGGAATTACCGCGTCTTTTGGTTCGCTGTTCCCTCTCGCGGTGCTTCATCCCGAGGAACTTCATACCCGACGCGGCGAAGCACTGATGCTGGGAACAGCGGTGATGATCGTGGGATTGCTGTTCTTGGCACTCGCAGGCAAGCGCCGCGAACGCGACGCGGGAATGAGCGGAACGGCAGGCTCGGGATTTTTCCTAGGCCTGGTAATCTGCATCTTTTCGGGGGGTTTTTCTTCGATGCTCAACTTCAGCTTCGTTTTCGGCGATGAGATTCGCGTGCGTGCTCTCGCAGCCGGAGCGAGTAGTGCGATGGCTGCAAATCCCATATGGTCTTTGACGGTAACCGGCGGTTTTCTTGCGAATCTCATCTACTGCGTGTACCTACTCAACAAGAATAAGAGCTGGGGCGTTTACCGCGAGGGCGGCACATCTACCTATTGGCTGCTTGGAGGCCTCATGGGCCTTCTTTGGTATGGAGGAACGGTCGCGTATGGCATGGGCGCCGCGTCGCTGGGCAAGCTGGGCGGAATTGTAGGCTGGCCCGTATTCATGACGCTCGACATCATCGTCGGAATTTTCTGGGGCGCGGTTAGCGGCGAGTGGAGACAGGCGAGCCGCCGCGCGGTGGCATATTGCTGGGCGGGAGTCGGCGTCCTGGTGCTGGCAATCGTGCTGATCTCAATCGGCAATGTGTCCTGAACGATTCAGTTCGATCCGTTTCCGGCGCTCTTGATTGCGATGGCGCTCACTTGGTGCGTGAGCTTCGCATCCACACCGCTGCCTTCTCTCACCACGTAATATCGATTGGCCGGGAGATCCTTCAGAGTTTCCACTAGTCCGCTGGGCCAGCGGATCACGATCTTTTCGGCCTTCGCCGCGTGGCCCAGGCCGAAATGCAAACGAAAATCGCTCTGCGAAATGTATCCATCGCCGCTGCGAACTTCCGCTTCGCGCTTGTCCGCGCCTTGCTCGAGCGTTACCTCTGCTCCCAGCGCGGCGCGATTCGACTTCAGTCCGATTAGTTGCAAACTGATGAAATTGCCGACGGGCGCGGTGTTGTAGTAGACCGATGGCGGCTCGTTCATGTTGTTCACTACCGCTTCCTCGCGCCCGTTGTTGAAGAGATCGCCCAGCGCCATGCCCCGACCGGAATGCATCTCGCTGAGCACCGCGCCCGCCCTCTCCGTAATATCCGCGAATTTTCCGTTGTGCAGATTGTAGTAAGCCACTTTGGGTTCGCGGTAGCTGGTGCCCAGCCCCTTGCCGTCAACTTCGGGATAGACATGTCCGTTCGCAATTAGAATTCCCGGCCAGCCGCTGTTGTCAAAGTCGAAGAATTGCACTCCCCATCCCAGCAGGCGCGTGATCTTGGCGAGGCCGGCAAACTGCGTAACGTCATCGAACAGATTATTGCCACGATTCAGATAGAGTGTCGAAGTATCGTCGCTGAAATTTGTTTTGACGATGTCCTGCATACCGGAATGCGTGAAGTCGTCCGCGGATACGCCCATGCTCCCTTGCAATGTGCCATCCTCGTTGTAAGCCACTCCGGCGGCCTTGGCCATCTCCGTGAAAGTTCCATCGCGGTCGTTGTGGTAGAGCAGGCTGGGTGTCGAGTCGCAGGCCACATAGATGTCCGGCCAGCCATCGTGATCGAAATCCGCGGTGAGTGAAGTAAATCCATAGCAGCCGGACGTGGTGGTGATTCCTGATTTCTTGGAGACGTCGCTGAAAGTTCCATCGCCGTTGTTGTGGTAGAGCGCGTTGACAGGGATCTTCAGGCCGCGCGGCCCGCACATCACGTTCAAGCCCTTCCACTGGCACCATTGTCCCTCGCCGGGCCGGGGCACCGAATCGTAGGAGAAGTCCACGTAACGCGCGACAAACAGGTCAACTTTTCCGTCGCGGTCATAATCCACAAAACTGCAGCCGGTGCTCCACTCGTCGCGCGCGGTCTTGAGTCCGGCTTTTTCAGTTACGTCAGTAAATGTGCCGTCGCCATTGTTGTGATATAGAACGTTTTGGCCCCAGAACGTTACGAACAGGTCTAGTTTGCCATCGTTATCAAAATCACCCACGCAGCCACCTTGGCCCCATCCGGGGCGCGCGAGTCCAGCCTTTTCTGTGACGTCGGTAAACGTTCCGTCGTGGTTGTTGTGATAGAGATGTCCGGTGGGTTCCTTGCCTTTTGGAAAACCACCGACGGTCGAGCCGTTCGGAAGAAAAATATCCGGCCAGCCATCGTTGTCGTAGTCGAAAATAATGGTGCCGTTCCCGGTCGTCTCAATGATGAATTCCTTGTGTGTATCGCTTCCGTAGAAATTCTTCATGGTGATGCCCGCGCGCTGCGCTATATCTTCAAATTGTACAACTCCGGGTCGTACGGCGGCCGGAGCGGGCGATTGACTGGATTGAGAGGATCCTCCCGCGCCGAGGCCGGCGAAATTGCCGACAAAAATCGCCGCGGGAAGCAGCAGTCGGAATGGTATTCGACTCATAGCGTCCCTTCGGAATTCGGAATCAATTGCTGCGGTGGAAAACCCGAACGGGGGCAGAGGTGGACCGTCGGAATATTCATTCCTGGCAGGCCACAACCTCTTGTCGCGATTCGCCGAGGCTTTGAATCCCCAAGGCCACAACGTTGCCGGGTTGCAAGTAAACCGGCGGTTTCATCCCCAGCGCCACTCCCGGCGGGGTTCCGGTGCTAATCACATCACCGGGAAGCAGGGTCATGAATTGGCTCACGTAGGTCACCAGAGCGCCAACGCCGAATACCATTTGCTCGGTATTGCTCTTTTGCCGCATCACGCCGTTTACCTTTAGCCAGAGGTCCAAGTGCCCCGGGTCGGGAATCTCATCGCGAGTGGCGAGAAACGGTCCCAGCGGTGCAAACGTGTCTGCGCTCTTGCCCTTTACCCATTGGCCGCCGCGTTCGAGTTGAAAGGCTCGCTCAGAGTAGTCATTGTGCAGCACGTACCCTGCAACGTGATCCAGGGCGTTCTTCTGCGGGACATATCGAGCTTCCTTTCCGATGACGAACGCGAGCTCGACTTCCCAATCGAGTTTCGTGGAGCCTTTCGGTATCACCACCTTGTCGTTAGGACCGGACAACGAGCTGCTGGCCTTGAAAAAAATCACCGGCTCCTTGGGGACTTCCTGCCCGGTCTCCGCCGCGTGATCCCTGTAATTCAATCCGATGCAAACAATCTTGCTTGGACGGCAAACGGGGGAACCCAGCCGCACCGAAGAGCCCACACGTGGTAAGTTTCCAGTATTCTTTTCCAACCAACGCCGCAATCTCTCGAGTCCGTCGGTTGCAAAAAACTCTTCGTTATAGTCCGTCACAGCGGCGGAAACATCCACGCGACTTCCGTCCTCCAGAAGAAGGCCGGGCTTTTCTTTACCGCGATCGCCGCATCGTATGAGTTTCATGGAGTTGGGCAGAGAGTTACTCGTACAGCGATGTCCTCGAGGATGCGAGTCTAGTGCTGAGTGCCACCGGCAAATTCCATCTCCATAAGCTCGGACGCATCCAGGCGCGCAGAGATGGCTTTCGCGCTGGTCATCACGGCCTTGGCCAGAAACGGGATTTTGTCGCGGCCGATCCGCGTAACCGGTCCGGCCACGCTGATCGCCGCCGCCACTTTTCCTTGATCAATCACAATAGGAGCGCTGATGCAGCGCGCGCCCAAAGTGGCCTCTTCGTCGTCTAGCCCATATCCTCGCTGCCGGATGCTTTCGAGTTCGCGTCTCAGTCGCAGCGGCTGCGTGATTGTGTGCGGCGTCAGCCGTTCGAATTTCAACGACCCAAGCACATGCTCTTTTTCTTCCGCCGGCAAGAATGCGGCCATCGCTTTTCCCATCGCGGTGCAGTAGATGGGCCGCCAGCTCCCTACAGGCGAGGCCATACGAAACGGGTGCGGACTTTGCAGAACGTCCAAATAGAAAACGTCCTGACCGTCCAGCGTTCCCAGGTTGACGGTTTCGCCGGTTACTCTCCACAAATCCTGCAGCACCGGGCGGCTGATCTTTCTTAGCGACGTTTGATAGCTGATCCCAGAGCCCAGTCGCACCAACTTTGGGCCAACCAGGTAAGAGCCCGCATCGTCCCGGAAAAGGTAGCCCTCGAATTCCAAATGAGCGAGAAATCGATATGCTGTGCTTTTGTTGATGCCGGTTCGTAGCGCAACATCCTTGAGCGGCAGCCCCTCCGGCGCAGCGCCCAGAGCTTCGAACACTCTCAACACTTTGGTGACGACTCCCACCGGAGCTGATTTCGCTTGGCGTGCACGGATCATGCGTTACCCTCCCACTTAGAAACTTGCAACGCTAACCCCGGAAATGGAGATCCGTTTCCAGGCCACCCTTCCTTCCAGCACTATATACCTAAGATTTTGCGATGTGAAAAGTGGATTTTTTATCTTGAATATTCCCGAAGCGCTTGCTATATCGCTTGGCGCGACTCTGGGAAGGGTTGGTTCATCTGTTTCTGGCCTTAAGGTACTCTGCAATCACTATGTCAGGCAGCACGAAACAAGAAGGCGTGCTCAAACTAACGCCCACAGACAACGTTCTGGTCGCCCTCAAGGACTTGCGGAAGGGCGACCAGCTCACGTTCTCGGGTGCTTCTTACGCGCTGGCAACGGACGTCCCGGCGAAACACAAGTTCGCCACAGCGCCTCTAGCGCCAGGCGGCGATGTCATCATGTACGGCGTGCTTGTCGGAAAGGCCATCCGGCCCATCCTTCAAGGTGAAGTCCTAACGCCACTCAATCTTCATCACCAAGCTGCACCCTTCCACGAAAAAACCACGGAGTATTCCTGGACGCCTCCCGCCATTTCGCGATGGCGAGACGCAACGTTCCTGGGATATCACCGCGCGGACGGTCAAGTTGGGACGCGGAATTATTGGCTCGTGGTTCCGCTGGTCTTCTGCGAAAACCGGAATATCGCGGTCTTGAAGCAGGCGTTTGAAGAAGAGTTAGGATTTGCCGCGCCGCAAATTTACCGCCAGCAGGTCGCGGAATTCGTCCGCCTCTATCAGGCGGGCCGGTCCAATGAAATCGCAGGCCATGGCGCTGTGGCCGCCGACGCTCGTCCGCTGGCTCCGCGAGTATTTGAGAATGTTGACGGGATCAAGTTTCTGATCCACGAAGGTGGTTGCGGCGGGACACGCGAGGATTCGGATAATCTTTGCTCTCTGATTGCTGGATACATCCACCACCCCAACGTAGCCGGCGCCACCGTTCTAAGTCTCGGCTGTCAGCACTCGCAGGTTGCAATACTCCTCGAACAGATCAAGAAGCGTGATGCAAAGTTCTCTAAGCCTCTGCTCGTGTTTGAGCAACAACATAGCGGGTCGGAACTGGCGATGATGTCGGAAGCAATTCGCAAGACTTTTGTCCGGCTGGTTGAGATGAACGAAAACTGCAGACGCGCGCCGGCGTCCCTTTCGCAATTGTGCGTCGGCCTAAAGTGTGGCGGCTCCGATGGGTTTTCCGGCATTTCCGCGAATCCTGCGATCGGTCACGTCTCGGATATTCTCGCAGCGCTGGGTGGTCGCACCATCTTGTCAGAATTTCCCGAGCTTTGCGGCGTCGAACAGGAGCTGATCGACCGTAGCACCCACAAGGAAGTTGGTGATCGATTCATTCAACTGATGCGCGATTATGCCAATAGAGCGAAAGCGGTTCGATCAGGGTTCGACATGAATCCCTCGCCCGGAAATATCCGCGACGGGCTCGTTACCGATGCGATGAAATCAGCCGGTGCTGCAAAGAAAGGTGGTACGTCTCCTGTCACAGCCGTGCTTGATTATCCCGAATATTCAACCGAACCGGGACTGAATTTGCAATGCACTCCGGGGAATGACGTGGAGTGCGTCACCGCTCAGGTCGGGGCAGGCGCCAACATTGTGCTTTTTACCACCGGACTGGGTACGCCCACTGGAAACCCAGTTGCGCCGGTTGTAAAGATCTCGACAAATTCGACCTTGGCGCGGCGCATGACGGACATCGTGGATTTTGACACAGGCCCTATCATCGACGGAGAAGTGACGATCGAGCAGATGGGGGAAGCAATCCTGGAGAGGGTGATCGAGGTAGCCAGCGGCCAGGTCCAGACCAAAGCAGAGATATTGGGCCAAAATGACTTCATTCCGTGGAAAAGAGGAGTCTCTCTCTGATCAATCCCGTCAAGAATTCGAATGGGTTTCGCCTCGACGGCAAAACGGTCATCGTTACGGGCGGTGCGAGCGGCATCGGTAGAGCCATCGCCCACCTTTTTGCGACGAGCGGAGCGCGCGTATGTGTGCTGGATATTCATTCGAAAGAGGCGCTGGAGACAGTCCAGGAGATTCTCGACGGCGGCGGTGAAGCGTCCGCTCATGAATGTGATGTGACGAAGCAGGAGGAAGTCCGGGCGGTATTTCAAGAACTTGCGAAGCGCGGCGGAATCGACACCTTGGTAAACAATGCAGGTATCTCTCATGTGGGCAAACTTGAATCAACCACGGAGCGCGACTTCGATCGAGTCTTGCAGGTGAACGTAAAAGGCATCTATCACTGCATGCTTGCCGCCGTCGCACACATGAAGGTAAACGGCGGCGGCGTAATTCTCAATATGGCTTCCATCGCGGGCTCGTCCGGTCTGGCGGACCGCTTTGCTTATTCGGCGAGCAAGGGCGCGGTGATTGCGATGACTTATTCGGTTGCCAGAGATTACCTCGCCTGCAACATCCGCTGTAATTGCATCTCGCCCGCACGAGTCCATACGCCATTCGTGGACGGATACTTGCGACAGCACTATCCCGGCCGCGAAGAAGAAATGTTCGGCAACCTAGCCCATTCGCAACCCATCGGCAGGATGGCCGAGCCGCACGAGGTCGCGGCGCTTGCTCTCTACCTTTGTTCGGACGCAGCGTCCTTCGTGACGGGTGTGGACTTTCCTTTCGATGGAGGCTTCTTCAATCTTCGTGGATAGCCGCTCTCATTCGCCGGAGCCGGTCCGGGAGTAGTGCATGGATTTACAGCTAAAAGACAAAGTCGTGGTTGTCACTGGCGGAGCGAAGGGCATCGGCGCGGCGATTAGCAAAGCCTCGGTGCGTGAAGGCGCAATCCCGGTGATCGTAGATCGCGACCAGGAAGCCTGCGACAAACTTTTTGCCGAATTGCGGCTCGATCGCATCCGCGGCCTCCGCGTCGTCGCGGATCTGCAGCATGCGGAGAATTGCGCGAAAGCCGTCGAGGACACGATTCGCGCGTTCGGCCGAATTGATGCGCTCATCAACAACGCGGGCGTGAACGACGGCGTCGGCCTGGAGCTCGGCAGTCCCGAAAGATTTGTAGGCTCGCTGAGACTCAATCTTTTGCACTACTACAACATGACTCACTTCGCCCTTCCTCATTTAAAACTTACGCGAGGATCGGTCGTCAGCATCAGTTCCAAAACCGCTGTGACCGGGCAAGGGAATACTTCTGGGTACGTCGCAGCGAAGGGCGCAATCCTGGCTCTGACGCGCGAATGGGCGGTGGAACTTCTGCCCCATGCCATCCGTGTCAACGCCGTGGTTCCGGCTGAGGTGATGACTCCTCTATACGAGCAGTGGCTTAGCAAATTTCCAGACCCCGAGGCGAAACTCAAAACCATCACGGCCAGGATTCCCTTTGAAAAAAGAATGACGACACCGGATGAGATCGCTGCGATGGTTATGTTTCTGATCTCCGCGCAGGCGTCGCATATCACCGGGCAACACATGTATGTGGACGGCGGTTACGTGCACCTCGACCGAGCCTTGGCCTAACGGAGACGCATGAGAATACCTTCTGCGCCACTTACCGAGCGGAAGTACGTAATTCCGTTCGTGCTCATCACAAGCCTTTTTTTTCTCTGGGCGCTTGGGGTCAACCTCAACGACATACTGATCCCGCATTTAAAGAAGACTTTCGACCTCACCGATTTTCAGTCGTCGCTGATTCAAACTGCTTTTTTTGGCGGATATTTCCTGGCGGCGCTGCCCGCGGGATGGCTGATGGAACGCATCGGCTATCGAAAGGGAATTCTGGTTGGGCTGGGAACTTGTGCCGTTGGTGCGATCCTGTTCATCCCTGCCGCTTCGATTCGGACTTACGGATTTTTCCTGTTCGCGCTGTTTGTGATGGCCTGCGGACAGGGTATTTTGGAAGTCGCCGCCAATCCTTACGTCACGATTCTCGGTCCTCCAGAATCATCTGAACGCCGCCTGAACCTGGCACAATCTTTTAATGCCGTGGGCGCCTGGGTAACCCCGTTCATCGGCCGAGCTTTTATTCTTTCGGGGATCGAGTACTCCGCTACCAAACTCGCGGCAATGACTCCGGACCAATGGCAGGTTTATTCAGCTTCGGAAGCAAATCGCGTCAGAGGCACGTATCTTGTAATTGCTGTAATCTTTCTGTTTGTCGCGGCGCTGATCTATTTTGCTCATCTGCCGGAAGTGCGCGAATCGAGCGGCGAGGCGTTGCTCGCGCCGGAGGCCGCGCCAAAGACGCACAAAGGCATCTGGCATTACAAGCATCTGATTCGCGGCGTCATCACCGAATTCTTCTACGTGGGCGCGCAGGTAGGCGTCACCAGCTTCGTAATTCGCTTTACGCAGCACGCGCTTCCCGGCACCCCGGAAAAAACCGCAGCGGATTACCTGAAATGGCACCTATTCGGATTCATGATCGGCCGCTTCGTGGGTTCCGCGATCATGAAACGCGTTGCGCCTCCCCGGCTTCTTGGCCTTTTCTCTGCGGCTGCCGCCCTGTGCACCATCGTCGCTATTTTCGCGGTCGGAATCGCGCCCGTGTGGGCTGTCGTCCTGCTTGGTTTCTTTGATTCGATCATGTTCCCGACGATTTTTGCGTTGAGCATCAAGAACCTCGGCGTGTACACAAAGCTTGGCGCTTCTCTTCTGGTGATGTCCATCATCGGTGGCGCGATCGTTCCTGCGGTTATGGGCTACATTTCGGACCGTCGCTCGATCCAGGCGGCGTTTGCAGTTCCGTTGTTCTGTTACGCGATCGTAATTTATTTTTCGTTCAGCGGCTATAAACCATCACTTGCAAAGGCGGACGACTAGGCGGGCGAACCGATGAGCGAACATGCGAAATTTCTGGTAACAGGTGGAATGGGCTTTATCGGCCAAGCGGTGGTACGCAATCTGCTGGAGCGCGGCATTCCGAGCGTCGCAGCCGATCAATCCGCAAATGCCGACGCTCAAGCCGGCTTGCGCGCAGTTGCCAGCCACACTGGCGCGACCTTCGATACTGTTTCCATGGACGTCAGCGACTTTCGCGATGTCCTGGCTGTCTTTCATAAGCATCCTGACATCACCCACGCCATTCACCTGGCCTACGTGATGGGTCCGCTGGTTGACGAAAATACTTCGCTCTCGACTCGCGTCAACATTCTGGGCATGACCCATATATTCGAAGCGGCGGTACAACGAAAACTTATGCGCCTGGTGTTCACGAGCAGTGAAACCGTAGCCGGTCCGTCGCAGCATGTTTATGGCGACCGGCCAGTGACCGAGGACGATTTCTGCGATCCAGCTTCTCACGCTTTCACGTATGCGGTGATGAAGCTTCTGAACGAGCACATGGGCCGGCGATATGTTGAGTGTTATGGAGCGAACATCGCGTGTACGCGGCCGCCTGTTGTTTTCGGTCATGGCCGGAAGCGTAGTGCCGTGATGTGGGCGGAGCATTTTGCTTCCAAGCCTGCGATCGGCGAAGCCGTCACTTTGCCGTTTTGCGCACAAACACGTGATACCTGGATTTATAAAGACGACTGCGCGGAACAAATTGTGCGGCTCGCGCTGAAGCCCAAGCTCGCCCACTTCGTCTACAATAACGGCGGTCACTGCGTCAGCGCCGCACAACTTGCGATGGTCGTCAGAAAATGGATCCCCGACGCACAAATCACTTTTACGGACGGCGCGGGTACGCCGCTGATCGACGACCAAGACGGTACGCGTTTGATTCGCGAGATTGATTTTGCACCGCACCCCCTGGAAGAAGGCGTGAGAGCGCACATTAACGAGGCGCGCTCAGGAGTCGGCTTGCCGCCTGTCTAGCACGCTGGCCAACGACCGATGCCACCATTCCTCAGCACCGTAGTAGGCAGCTATCCACGAAATACCAGCGTGGAAGATACGATGAAAAAACCCTCGCTGAGCCGCGCGGAAATTGATGAACTTATTCAATGGGCGGCGCGCGATCAGGCGGACCTGGGACTCGACATCATCACTGATGGCGAGGGGTATCGTGAAAATATGTATTATTTTTATCAGAAGCGGCTTGACGGAATCACGTTCGAAGGAATGGTGAAGCAATCCTTCGGCACCGCGGGATTCGGTATCGAATGCGCGCGGGTGATCGGCGAGATCAAGAATTCGCGCTTCGAGCTGGCGCGCAATTGGAAACTAGCGCGCGATGCGGCTCCTTCCCGCTGCCGCGTGAAGCAGACGGTTACGGGACCGCATGTGCTTACACGCTTTAGTGTGAATCAGTTCCCGGATCTGTACCCAGATGAGCAAACTTTGTGCCGGGCTTACGCGGAGGTCTTAGCAGCCGAGCTGCGCGAGGTGATTGCGGCAGGATGCGACTACATTCAGTTCGATGAACCGATGTGGACCGAGTCGCCCGAAGATACTTTGTGGGCCGCGGAAATACTAAACGAACTGATCGATTCTCTGCCACGAGTCAGGTTCGGGCTGCACGTCTGCGGCGGTAACCCCAGGCGAAAACGGATTTATTTCACAAAATATACAGACATCGTACCGGCCTTCCGTGTCGTCAAGATTGATGAAGTCTCTCTGGAGCACTGCACGCTTAGCTACGATTTGATGGAGCTGTGGAAACAGTGGCCTTTCAAAGGCGACCTGGCGCTCGGCGTGATTGACCAGCGCAGCGATCCGATTGAAACTCCGCAGCTCATTCGCGGACGGCTGACGCCGGCGCTCGCATACTTTTCTCCCGACCGCCTCCTGCTCACGAGCGAGTGCGGTTTCGGACATGTGCCGCTCGATATCACTCGCAACAAACTCCGCGTCCTAACCGAGACCTGCCGCGAACTCAGGAAATTATCGGCATACTACCCTTAAGAATGGCCGTGCTTGATATCGTGGCCTCCCTTCTCGACGGTGGCAAGTCACGGATGTCCTCGGCTGCGCCATACATTCTGGAGTCAACTCGCTGATGCCGGAGTACCGATGCCATTAATTCAGGATCTGGCGGGGCACGCCTCAATCACCATGAAGCGTCGATATACCGATCCGGCAGATGAACGGAAGCAGCAGGCTGTCGAGGCACTACTAGGGAGTCTCAAAGGGTTACAACCCGCTACGGAACCCGCTACGGAAACGGTGAAATCACCTAGCAGCCAAAAAGTGGAAGTAGCAAACAGGAGCAGGTCAATAAGTTAGATGGTAGGCCCGTGCGGGCTCGAACCGCAGACCTCCACCGTGTCAAGGTGGCGCTCTAGCCAACTGAGCTACGGGCCTACTGACCGTTTACAATATTAACACAGCGGCGGCGCACGGCTCGCCCGTCGCAGCTACTGGTTCTTGATCACTTCGCCGCCCTTCATCACGAAGTGCACATTTTCCAGCACGTGCACATCGGCCAGCGGGTCGCCCTGCACGGCTACGATGTCCGCCCATTTTCCCGCCTCGAGCGTCCCCACACGGTCAGACCATCCGATCAAATCCGCCGCATTCACGGTCGCTGCCTGTATGGATTGCAGCGGTGTCAGCCCCATCGAAACCATCTTGCCGAATTCGTGCGCATTCAAACCGTGCGGATACACCGCCGCATCCGTGCCGAATGCCACTTTCACTCCTTCTTTGAACGCGTGCGAAATATTTTTTTGCGCGATGGGCAGTACCATCTTCGCCTTCTCGATCATGCTCGGCGTCAAACCCAGAGTCTGCAGATTTTCCATCAGCCAGTCTTCCAAATACACGGTAGGGACCAGATACGTCCCGTGCTCCTTCATCAACTGTATGTCCTCGTCGTTGATGTAGCTGCCGTGCTCAATCGAATCCACTCCCGCGAGTACCGCGTACTTGATGCCTATCGCGCCGTGCGCGTGCGCCGCCACTTTGCGCCCCAATCCGTGCGCCGTGTCCACAATCGCCTTCATTTCTTCGGGGCTGTATTGCGCCAGCGCCGGATTATCGCCCTCCGATAGCACGCCGCCTGTCGCCATGAACTTGATTACGTCCGCGCCGTACTTGATGTCCTCGCGCACCTTCAGCGTGACGCCGTCCACGCCGTCGGCGACGCCGTCATCCGACCAATGATATTGCGGCGCGAGGAAATTGTTGTCCGCGTGCCCGCCCGTAATTCCCAGCGCTGGGCCGGACACTAGCATGCGCGGGCCTGGCACGTCGCCAGCCTTGATCGCGTCACGCAACGCGATGTCGGCATATCCGTTCGCTCCCACGTTGCGCACGGTCGTGAACCCAGCCTCGAGCGTCACGCGAGCGTTGCGCGCGCCGGTCAGTGCCTGTCGCGGATACGATGCGTGCAGCCCCGCCGGGCCGGAATCATACGGCGTCATCGTCAAATGCGTGTGGCAATCAATCAGGCCGGGCAGCACCGTCGCATTCGAGAGGTCGATCATCTTCGTCCCGGCTGGCAACCGACCGGAAATTTCCGCGGTCTTGCCGATGGCCTTGATGCGATCGCCGTCAATCCAGATCGTCTGATCGCTCAGATAATTTCCCGTGCGCACGTCGAGCACTTTTCCCGCGTGGATCGCAATTTCAGCGGGCGCCGCGCTCTTCGCCGTTTGCGCAGCGCAAACCCACGCCATGCTCGATACTAGAACAGCCAGAATTCCCAGACGCTTCATCCCTTACCTCCTGATTTTGTCGCGGACTTCGCAGCGCGTGGGATTGTATCGCTCCCGCACCAGGTTTTTCGGCAATATTTTGCTTTCGTGCCGCCCGCGGACAATGCATTCACGCGCACGAGAAATCCCGCGCAAGTATTTTCGATCAACGCTTGACACCCGCGGCAGATGCTGTATGATTATGCAGTGTTATGCATAAATGTGCATAAACCAACATGGGCGCTCATAAAAAATTCCGGCAGGGCCAGATCCTGAAGCTCCTCACGGGCGAGGCAGTCGCCAGTCAGGACGATCTGCGCCGCCAGCTCATCCACTTGGGTGTGCGCGTCACGCAAGCCACGCTCTCCCGCGACCTGCGCGAGCTGCGCCTCGTCAAGACCGTCGACGGCTACAAGCCGCTCGCAGCCGCCAAAGCCGACGAATCATCGCCAGTTCCCGCCCTCGCGCGCGCTCTGAAAGAATTTTTGCTCGATATCCGCCCCGCGCAGAATATGCTCGTGCTGAAAACTCCCCCAGGCGGCGCCCAGCCTCTCGCTGCCGCGGTGGATTCCGAACACTGGCGCGAAGTTGCCGGCACCCTCGCAGGCGACGACACCGTACTCATCATCACGCCGTCGCGCACCGCTCGCGGCGCCATTCAGAAACGCGTGGAGGAAATGCTGCGATGACAGACCCGTTACGGGTCGCCGTCGTCGGAGCAACGGGCTACGCAGGATTTGAGCTGGCCCGCCTCCTTCTTCGGCACCCAAGAATTGAAAAGCCGGTTTTTTATCTGCGCGAAGGCCATGCCGGTGTGCGTTGCCTTACAGAGTTGTACCCGCAGCTGCGCGGCTGGGGCGAAGCTCCCTGCAAACCGCTATCCGTCGAAGCTGTCGCCAGGAGCGGCGCGCAGGTCGTCTTTCTTTCGACGCCTCATGAAGCGTCACTCGAACTCGTGCCCGCGCTGCTAGCAGCGAACCCCGCTCTGCGCATTGTGGATCTCAGCGGCGCGTATCGTTTCCACTCTCCGGAAACTTTCGCGCATTGGTACAAGCTCGCCGCGCCGGATTCTGCGACGCTCGCCGAAGCTGTCTACGGCTTGCCGGAACTTTACGCGGACGCGCTTCCGGCAGCGCGCCTCGTGGCAAATCCCGGCTGCTATCCCACGTCGGTGATCCTGGGACTGCGGCCTCTTGTGCAAGCAGGCTGGATCAACACCGCACGCGGGATCGTGTGCGATTGCAAATCCGGCGTCAGCGGTGCGGGCAAGGAACCAAAGCGCGAAACCCACTTTGTCGAAGTGAATGAAAATTTTCGCGCCTATGGATTATTCACGCATCGGCACACGCCGGAGATCACCGAACACAGCGGCCTGGCGCCAGAAAGTTTCATTTTCACCACGCATTTGCTGCCGGTCGAGCGCGGGATTCTCTCTACCTTGTATATGTGGCTGAATCCTGCTCGTCGGGCGGATGAAATCGAAGCGCTCTACCGGAAATACTTCGCGGCGCGGCCTATGGTCCGGGTTCTCCCGCACGGGCGCTTGCCGGAATTGCAGCACGTAACTCACACCAATTTCTGCGACATCGGATTCGCGCTCGACCCCGCGGGCGAACGCCTCGTCGTCGTCTCTTGCCTGGACAATTTGGGCAAAGGCGCGGCAGGCCAGGCAGTCCAAAACATGAACCGGATGTGGGGCTACCCGGAAACGGCAGGTTTACTATGAGACTGGTAATCAAAATTGCAGGCGCGCTCCTGGAAAGCGAAGAAACCGTGCAGACCATCGCGCGACAGATCACCGAGCTCGCGCGCGCCGGCCACGAATTGCTGGTGATTCACGGCGGCGGAAAAATTTTCACCGCCACACTCACGCGCATGGGCATCACCAGCCGCTTCGTCAGCGGTCTGCGCGTCACCGATCGCGAAACGCGCGACGCTGCAGTGATGGTGTTCGGCGGCCTGCTCAATAAGCGTCTTGCTGGCGCGATTTCGCTGGCCGGACAGCCCGCCGTTGGCATCAGCGCTTCCGATGCAGCGTGTTTTCTTGCCGAGCCGATGCAGCTCGATGAACGCGAGGGCAGCCTCGGTTTCGTCGGCTATCTCACCGAGGTCAATGTGGATTTTCTGCGCTCTCTCTGGCGTTCCGGCATTGTTCCGGTCGCTTCCTGCCTGGGTCTGGGCGCCGATGGCGAGCTTTACAACATCAACGCGGACCATATGGCCGCAGCGGCGGCGGAATTCATACGCGCCGATCGACTGATTTTCCTCACAGACGTCGCGGGCGTTCTGGACGGTCAAAAAGTTCTGCGCGCCGTGCGTGGCGGCGAAATTGAGCAGCTCATCCGCCAGAACAAGGTTTCTGGCGGCATGATTCTGAAACTCGAAGCCGCCAAACGCGCACTTTCAGGCGGCGTCGCCGAAGTGCGCATCGTCGGTGGCACGGTATCCCGCGCGCTGCTTTCTGCCGTGCATGGCGCGCGTTGCCCCGGCACGCGGGTTCTGCCGATCGTTCATACAGCTGCTAAGGCCGCCCACGGAGCACCCTGTTGAAAATGGCGCGCAAAAAAAATTCGCCGAAAGGGAAGCCGCTCTCTCCCGCGCAAATCCGTGGCGCGGAAGCTCGCTACCTGATGAACACCTACCGGCGTCCTGCGGTGGTGTTCACGCATGGCCGCGGCTGCCGGCTTTACGATTCGACTGGGCGCGAGTATCTGGATTTCCTTGGAGGCATCGCCGTCAATGCGCTCGGCCACGCCCATCCGCGCCTGGTGCGCGTGATTCGCCGCGAGGCCGGCCGCGCCATCCATCTTTCGAATCTCTTCCAGAATCCGTATCAAGCTCCGCTCGCGCGCAAACTCGCCGAATGGTCGGGCCTCGACCGCGTGTTCTTTACCAATAGCGGCACCGAAGCGATTGACGGCGCGCTGAAGCTCGCGCGCGCCTACGCTCACGCTCAAGCCACGGCCAGCGGTGCTGCACCGAAAACTCGCATCCTTGCGCTGGAAAATTCTTTTCACGGCCGCACGTTTGGCGCGCTTTCCATCACGCATCCCACAAAGTACCGCGAGCCGTTCGCGCCGCTCGTTCCCGGCGTTGAATTCGTGCGCTTCAACGATGTCGCCGATCTCGAAGCCAAATTCGACAGCACCGTCTGCGCGCTAGTCCTCGAAACCATCCAAGGCGAAGGCGGCATTTTCCCGATCAGCGAAGCGTTCTGGCAACGCGCGCGAGCCCTGGCAACGCAACGCGACGCAGCGCTGATCGCCGATGAAATTCAGTGCGGTCTGGGCCGCACTGGCCGCCACTTCGCCTACCAGAAATTCTCTTCGCGCCCGGACATCCTCGCAGTGGCGAAACCTCTCGCCGGCGGCTTGCCGCTCGGCGCCATCATCGCCAGTGAAAAATTCGCATCCGCGTTCGTCCCCGGAATGCACGGCACCACTTTCGGCGGCGGTCCGCTCATCTGCGCGGTTGCGCTGGAATTCCTGAACGTCATCGAAGACTCGAATCTTCTCGAGAACATCCGCGAACGTGGCGGCGAGCTGCGCCAGGGCATCGAGCAGCTCGCTGCCAAGTTCGATTTCATCCGCGAAGTGCGCGGCGAAGGCCTGATCGTCGGCATTGACCTCTCGATAGACGGAGCCGCGATTGTCACCGAGGCCCTGCGCGGCGGCCTGCTCATCAATTGCACCCACGAACATATCCTGCGCCTGCTGCCGCCATTCATCATCCGGCACAAAGACGTCACAGAATTTCTCAACAAGCTCGAAAAGGCCCTGCAGCAAGCCACAAGACTCAAAACGACCCAAAACGCAGAATCGAAAGCACAGCCGATAGCTCTGGCTGCCGCGAGGTAAAGGTAAACATGAACACGACTGCTACCGCCGCACCCGTCACTCTCTCAAACGATCTACTCACCGGGATGGAATGGGGCCCCGCGCAGGTTCGCAGCTTCCTGCATCTCGCCGCGGACGTGAAAGCGCATCCCGACCGCTATCGCGGCGCGCTCGCTGGGCGCTTTTTCGCGCTGATTTTCGAAAAGCCTTCGCTGCGCACGCGCGTCACTTTCGAAGTCGGCATCGCCAGCCTGGGCGGCTCTTGCGTATTTCTCGATCACACCGTCACACATCTCGGCGAGCGCGAATCCATCCCGGACGTCGCGAAAAGTCTGGAACGCTGGGTCACCGGCATCGTCGCGCGCGTCTTCAAGCAGGAATCGCTCGAGCAGCTCGCCGCGAACGCCGGAATTCCGGTGATCAACGCGCTTTCCGATCGCTTTCACCCCTGCCAGGCGTTCGCCGATTTCTTCACGCTCGAAGAACGCTTCGGAAATCTGCGCGGACTGAAGGTCGCGTACGTCGGCGACGGCAATAACACCTGCCACTCGCTGCTCAGCATTGGAGCCCGCGTTGGAGCCCACGTTCGCGTCGCCACGCCCGCGGGCTACGAACCGGATCCGAATATCGTCGCCGAAGCCAAGCGCGTGGTTCGTGAAACGCGCGGCAAAATCGAAATTCTGCGCTCGCCTGCTGAAGCAGTCACCGGCGCGCAGGCGATCTACACCGATACATGGACCAGCATGGGCCAGGAACAGGAATCGGCCGCGCGCGCTGCGGCTTTCGCCGATTACCAGGTGAACGACGCTCTCTTCGCCCACGCCGCACCCGACGCGATCTTCATGCACTGTCTTCCGGCTCATCGCGGCTCGGAAGTCAGCGAAGCTGTGATGGATTCGCCGCGCTCTATCGTTTTCGAACAGGCCGAAAATCGCCTGCACGTGCAGAAAGCGATTCTGCTGACGCTGCTCAATTAATTTCGGCCACCAATCAAGGAGAACGCATTGCCCAAGAAAATTGTGCTCGCATATTCGGGAGGTCTGGATACCTCTATCATTATTCCCTGGCTGAAGGAGACCTATCCGGGCTGCGAAGTGATCGCCATGATCGGCGACCTCGGCCAGCAGGAAGATCTGGAAGCGGCGCGAAAAAAAGCTCTGGCCACGGGCGCAGGCTCGGCTTACGTGGAAGATCTGCGCGAGGAATTCATCACCGGTTACATCTGGCCCACGCTGCGCGCCGGAGCCGTCTACGAACATAAATATCTTCTCGGCACTTCTTTCGCGCGCCCGCTTCTGGCGCAACGCCAGGTGCAACTCGCCAAACAACTCGGCGCCGATGCGGTGGCGCACGGCTGCACCGGAAAGGGTAACGATCAAGTCCGTTTCGAACTGGCCGCCAAAGCCCTCGCGCCCGAGTTGCAGATAATCGCTCCGTGGCGCGAATGGGATATCGTCTCGCGCGAAGAAGCGATTGCCTACGCGCAGGCGCACAATATTCCCGTCGAGCAGACCAAGAAAAATATTTACAGCCGCGACCGCAACATCTGGCACTTGAGCCACGAAGGCGGCGTGCTCGAAGATCCCGCGAACGCGCCTGACGAAGCCATGTGGCAATGGATTACATCACCCGCGAATGCGCCCGCGCAAGCCACCACCGTGGAGATTGGCTTCCTGGGCGGCACTCCCGTCTCTGTTAACGGAAACAATGTCGCGCCGATTGCGTTACTCGATCAACTGAATGAAATCGCAGCCGCCAATGGCGTCGGCCGCATGGACATCGTCGAAAATCGCCTCGTCGGCATCAAGTCTCGCGGCGCGTATGAAACTCCGGGTGGAACGCTGCTCGTCACCGCGCACCGCGAACTGGAATCGCTCGCGCTCGACCGCGAAACCGCGCACTACCAGCAGCTGCTCTCCTTGCGCTACGCCGAAATGGTTTATTACGGCATGTGGTTCACGCCGCTGCGCGAAGCTCTCGACGCGTTTTTCACCAGCGCGCAGCGCCGCGTCACGGGCACGGTATCGCTCACGCTTTGCAAGGGCATCGTCAACGTCGCCTCGCGCCACTCGCCCTATTCGCTCTATCGCACCAATCTCGCGAGCTTCACCATGACCGGCTACAATCCCAAAGACGCCGAAGGCTTCATCAATCTTTTCGCGCTGCCCATCACCGTGCCGCGGGAGCCGGCGCCAACCGAACCAAAAAAAATTCCGCAGAAGGCCAACGCCTGATGACTGCTCCCGGCGAACATAAGATGTGGGGCGGCCGCTTCGAGCGCGGCCCCGACGCATCTTTTTACGAATTCGAGCGCTCCTGGAGCTTTGATCGCCGCATGCTCCCGCAGGAACTGGCGCTCGATCGCGCTTGGGCGCGCGCCATCGTCGCCGCGGGAATCCTCAGCGAGGAAGAAGGCCAGAAAATCGCCACTGCGCTTGGTGAAATCGCGTTGCGCGCGCAGACTGATTTGGCGTGGCTCGCCGCTTCGCCGGCCGAAGACGTTCATCATTTCGTCGAATCCGCGTTGATTGAAAAGCTTGGCGCTCTCGGTGCCAAGCTGCACACCGGCCGCAGCCGCAACGAAATGGTCGCCACCGAATTTCGCATGTATGTGCGCGAGGCTGCGCAAGACCTTCGCCGCGCGCTCGCTTCTCTGGAACGCGCCATCGCTGCACAGGCGGAGAAGAATCTGCAAACTCCCATGCCCGGTACCACCCATATGCAGCACGCGCAGCCGATTCTGCTTTCGCACTGGCTATTGGCACACGGCGAAGCATTTCATCGCGACGCCGAACGCCTGGCCGCCGCCGCTGCGCGCGCTGACGATTGTCCGCTCGGCTCCGGCGCCCTCGCCGGCTGTGCGTTTCCGCTGGATCGCAACGCGCTCGCGCGTGATCTGGGCTTTTCCCGCACCACCGCCAATAGCCTGGATGCCGTCAGCGACCGCGACTTTGCTCTTGAATTTCTTTTTGCGCTTTCCACGCTAGCGATGCATCTCTCCCGTCTCGCCGAAGATTTTGTCCTGTTTGCCTCGCCCGAATTCGCCTTCATCGAACTCCCCGACGAATTCTCCACCGGCAGCAGCCTCATGCCACAAAAAAAAAATCCGGACGCCTGGGAATTGATCCGCGGCAAGACCGGCCGCATCTATGGCTCGCTCGTGGCGCTACTCACCACTTGCAAAGGCCTGCCTTCCAGCTATCAACGCGATCTCCAGGAAGATAAAGAGCCACTGTTCAGCGCGCACGACCAGGCGCTCTCCATGGTCCAGATCGCAGCCGCCACTCTCGCAGCTACGCGGTTCCGCGCCGACCGTCTTTGCCAGGCGGCGCAAGACCCGGCGCTGGTGGCCACCGAAGTTGCGGATTATCTGGTCACCTTCGGCGTGCCCTTTCGCGAAGCGCATGAAATCGTGGGAAAAGTGCTGCGCGCGGCCGAGCAGGAAGGAATATCCATCCGCGAAATGCCGATGGAGCGGCTGCGAGAATTTTCTCCCGCGTTCGGGCCCAGCCTCAGCACCGCGCTGACGCTCGAATCGGCTCTCGCTCGTCGCGCCACGCGCGGCGGTACCGCGCCGGGCGCCGTACGCTCCGCTCTTCAGGACTTCAAAGCGCGCCTCGCCAAGCTCGAGGAGAATCCATGAGAACGCGCCGCGCGAAGATTTCCGACGTCGCTGCGATTCACTCTCTTGTCGCACATTACGCCGCGCTGGGCCTGCTCCTTCCTCGCGCCGCGGAAGAAATTCGCGCCCATATCGGCCATTTCATCGTCCAGGAAGATGGTCATCGTGTCGTCAGCTGCCTCTCGCTGGAAAGTTACGGCGCCGAGCTCGCTGAAATCCGCTCCATCGCGGTGGATTCCGAAAATCGCGGCCAGGGACTCGGCGCGCGCCTGATCGCATTCGCTCTCGACCAAGCCCGTCGCCGTGGAATCGCCCGAGTTTTTGCTGTAACTCACGCTCCGCAATTTTTCGAACGCCAAGGTTTCGCCGCGGCCGCGCGCCAGTCGCTCACCGAAAAAATCGAGCGTGATTGCCGCACGTGCTCCCAGCAGCGCAACTGCAAACTCGTCGCCGTGATCGCCACGGTAATTCCCGAACGCGTGATGTTGCCCATTCTCTCTGAGTCCGCCGCCCCGGCGCCGGCCTGCTAATCAAAAACCCATGACCACGCGCCTATCCAACGCCGACGTCCCGCAAGGTTTCACATTCGCCGCCACTCACTGCGGCCTGAAAAAGTCCAAGCTCGATTTGGGCATACTCATCAGCGAGACACCTGCATCAGCGGCCGCCGTCTTCACCACCAACCGCGTGAAGGCCGCGCCCGTGATCGCTTCGCAATTGCATCTGCGGCAATCGGCGCATCGCATGCGCGGCGTGATCGTCAATTCCGGCAACGCCAATTGCTGTACCGGCTCCGAAGGCCTTTCAGCCGCCGCCACCACCGCGCTGAAACTAGCGCGCGAACTGGGTCGCCTGCACCCGTCGCAAATCTTGGTCTGTTCCACCGGCGTCATAGGCGCGCCGCTGCGTTGGCAAAAAATCGTGAACGCGATTCCCCGGCTCGTGCGCGTGCGCAAACGCGCTGCCAGCTCTTTCACGGAATTCACCCGCGCCATCATGACTACGGACACGCGCCCCAAATGGGCCGCCGCAAAATGCCGCATCGGCGGCGCACAAGTTCGTATCCTCGGCTGCACCAAAGGCGCGGGAATGATTCATCCCAACATGGCCACCATGCTCGGATTTCTCGCGACCGACGCCGCCGTTTCTCCCAAGCTGCTCTCCCGGGCATTGCGCGCCGTCGTCGAGCGAACCTTCAACGCCATCACCGTGGATGGCGATACCTCCACCAACGACACCGTCACGTTGCTCGCAAACGGCGAATCCGGCGCGCCTAAAATCACGGACCCGAACGACGATTGGAAAAAATTCTGCGCCGCGCTGGAGCTCGTCTGCCAATCTCTCGCCTTGCAAATCGTCGCCGATGGCGAAGGCGCCCGGCACGTGGTCGAAATCGAAGTTCGCGGCGCGCCCACCGATCGCGCTGCAAAGCAAATCGCGTTCACCATTGCGAATTCGCCGCTAGTGAAAACCGCCATTGCCGGCGCCGATCCCAACTGGGGCCGCATCCTCGCCGCCGCCGGCCGCTCTGGCGTGGCGTTCGATTTCGAGCGCGCCGATATTTCCCTCGCCGGAGTGAAAGTCTGCCGCCGCGGCCGCGAAAATCCTTTCGACGAACGCCTCGCGCATCGCAAAATGCTTGCGAATTACGTTCCCATCGTCGTCTCGCTGCATTCCGGCGACGGGCGCGCGCGCGTCTGGACTTGCGATTTCACCGCCGAATACGTTCACATCAACGCCAGCTATCGCACCTAGCCCGCGCCGCCCGCTCGCCGGCCGCTGTTGTTGACTGCCGCAGCCTATTGCAGCAAGATGCTCCTGAGCAACTGGAGCGCTCGCTTCAGCCGGGTGTGGTCAGGGGGTCGCTGGCCGCGCGGCCGATTTCCTGTCTCTTCAGCCTCGTGTTTTGCGCCGGGGCACCTGCCGGACGCAAAGGGAGAACGACCGTGAAGAAATTGTATGTGGGTAATCTGTCGTTCAAGGCCACGGAAGAGCAGATAGCGGCGTTGTTTTCGGAAATTGGCGTGCAGCCGGATTCGCTCACGCTTTTGCGGGATCGTTTCACGGGCCAGCCGCGCGGCTTCGGATTCGCCGAAATTGGCAACGACGCCGAAGCGGACAAAGCCATTGAAGCGCTCAACGGCAAGGATTTTCTGGGCCGCGCGCTGGTGGTGAACGAAGCGCGTCCTCAGCGTGAAGGCGGCGGTGCTGGCGGCGGACGTGGTGGCCACGGCGGCGGGGGCGGTGGTGGTGGACGTGGCGGTCACGGCGGCGGAGGAGGTGGTGGTGGTCGTGGAGGACGCGGCGGTGGTGGTGGTTACGGTGGTGGCGGCGGAGGCGGCCGCGATCGCTAGTTCACATCAATCAATTTTCGTTCCGCGACAACGGGCGCGCACACCTTGCGCGCCCGTTCGCATTTTCGTAGCGCCGGCGTCCCGCCGGCTCTTTTCGTGAAACTGCAGGCAAACGCCAGCCCGCAAATTTACGCGATAGCCTTTCGTTCCTGCGTCAAAGCCCGCCGTATCGGCGTCTCCACTTCGGTAATCTCGCCGCCCTTGTACTCATAACGCATCAGCGTCGCGCCCCGCACACCCTGCGCCACCAGCGCGCCCACATCCAACTTGGCCTCCGCCTCCGCCAAATCTTCCGCCGAAGCATACAGCGCCGGATTCTTCGGGAGAAATACCGGGCAGCAATCGTGAAACGGCTCCGACGAAACGTCGTACGTCCCGATCTTCTTCGCCGTCGCCAAAATGTCCATCTTATCCGCGCCAATCAACGGCCGGAACACCACCATGCGCGACGCCGCATCCACCGCCACCAGATTCCGCAGCGTCTGCGAAGCCACTTGCCCCAAGCTGTCGCCGGTCAACAGCGCCAAGCTGCGATCGCGCCTCGCCAGTGATTCCGCGATGCGCAACATCATCCGCCGGTACAGCAGCACGCGGTAATCCTCCGGCGCATAACGCACAATTTCCCGCTGAATCGCTTCGAACGGCACGCGGTAAAGTTTCGCGTGAAATTGATACGGCACCAGCTTGCGCGCGAGCCCGCCCGCGACGTGCAGCGAGGATTCTCCGGCCTTTGCGCCCGTGCCGTAAAAATGCACGAAGCTCAAATGCGCGCCGCGCTTCATCATGTGATACGCGGCCACCGCCGAATCGTAGCCGCCGGAGAGCAAGCACATGATTCGCCCCGCCGTGTTCGGCGGCAACCCCCCCGCACCCTGAATTTTCCGCGCGTAAACCAGCGCCATGCTCTTGGTGATTTCCACGTAACACGTCATCTCAGGCTGGTTCAATCGCACGCGCACGTTGCGATTTTCCGCGCGCAATTTTTCCAGCAGGTGCCGCCCGATGATTACTTCCGTCTCCAGGCTCGTCGTCGGGAATCGCTTGTCGCTTCGTTTCGCACGTACCGCGAAACTTTCAAAACGCAGCGGCTCCATCTCTTGCCACGCCGCCTTGCACAATTCGTCCATGTTCCGTTCGACCGCGCGCGCCACCGCGTAGAACGCCACTCCCATCACGCGGTCCAATCGCGCCGTCACTTCCTCCAGCGACGCTCCCTCGCCCAGCCACACCACCATGCGGTCGCCCGGCTGCTCGATTCGTTCCACAGGAATTCCCTGCAGCGCGATGCGCAGCGCCGTATGCAGCTTGCGCAGAAAAAACCGCCGGTTGCGGCCCTTCAGCCACAGCTCGTGATAATGGACGACAATAATCGGATTACTCATGCAAATTTCACGCGGCGCTCACGATTTCAGTGCTTCCCGAAAGTATAACACTGCGCTGCCGCCTCCGCGGCGGATGAGCCTCTCCTTCCGGGCGCCTGGGATTCGCGCCAATCGCACGCGTTTGTGGCGACGAACGGCGTGCGAACGATTTGCCGATAACTCAATAGCAACAGCAAATGTTCGCACGCGACATTCCACTACTTATGGGGTTATTATCGGCAGCGCTCCCGTCCCTGGAGCGGCCCGGCTTGGCCCGGTAATGTCCCGGCCATACCGCGATTGGAACGCAGGCTGGCGCGAAAGATCGTGCTACCCAAAACGCCCGGCGTGCATCCAATTCATCCACGAGGGCAGCAGGGGAGAAACACATGTGGAATAGACGAGACTGGGACGACTTCTTCTTGATTGTCCGCAAACGGTGGAGCGCGCATCGCCCGCCGCGTCCTGTGGACCTGTCTCACCGCAACCGCTTGGTGCCCACCGAAGGCTACAGCCTCGCCGAACTGGATCAGGCTGGCTTGAGCATCGAGCAAGCGGAATATCTGGGACTGCCTGTGGACGCCGGCCGCGTCGGCTCCTACGGTCCAAACGTTACCACGCTCCGCGAGTTCTATCGCTCCAGCCGCTCGCGTTTCTAATCCAAATCGGCTGTCGCGCGTATCCTGGCGACGTTGCGCGGACCAATAACCCAAGATCGAATTTTACGGTTGTCGTGCCTCTGCTGGCCCCCAGGTTTCTCTGCTCGCGCCTCCGGCGCATCAGCAAAACTGCAAATTCGGTTGCAGTTCGTCGCTCAAGCCTTTAACGTATTGGCTCCTTAGATCGTTCAGGAACCCCATCGTGAAAAAGAAAATCCGCGTCGCCCAATACGGCCTAGGCCCCATCGGCTCCTCCATCGTCCGCCTGATGCGCCAAAAAGATTCTCTCGAAATCGTTGGCGCGATAGACAAAGACCCCGCCAAAGCTGGCCGCGAGCTAGGAGAAGCAGTCGGCGCCCCCGACGCGCCCTGGGGCGTCCTGATTTCCCCGGACGCCGAATCGGTCCTCGAAAAGCCGCTGGACGTGATCATCCACTCCACCTCCTCCTACCTCACCAGCGTGATGGATCAACTTCTCGAGTGTATCGCCGCCGGCTGCTGCATCGTTTCCACCTGCGAAGAGCTGGCCTATCCTTTCCGCAAACATCCCGAGCTTTCCCAAAAACTAGACGCCGCCGCAAAAGAAGAAGGTGTCGCGCTCGTAGGCACCGGCGTGAATCCCGGCTTCGTGATGGACAAGCTCGCACTCACCCTCAGCGCCGTCGCGCAGCGCATTGACTGGGTCAGCGCCGTGCGCATCGTGGATGCTTCCAAGCGCCGCCTGCCTCTGCAGAAAAAAATCGGCGCCGGCATGACGCCCGAAGAATTCCACGCGCAGGTCGCCGCCGGCGTCATCAAACATCACGGCTTGCCGGAATCCATCGCCATGGTAGCCGATGGCTTGGGATTTGCTCTGGACGATATTTCTGAAACAATCGAGCCGGTAATCGCTGAGGAAATCATCAAAACGGAATTTCTGGAAGTGGCTGCCGGCCAGGTCGCCGGCGTGCATCAAATCGCGCGCGGCGTCTCCGGCGGCAAAGAAAAAATCTTCATGGAGCTAAAAATGTACGTCGGCGCCCGCCATCCTGCTGACACCGTAGTGCTAAAAGGTGAACCGCATCTTACCCTCACGATCCCCGGGGGCACCCACGGCGACGTCGCCACCGCCGCCGTCGTCGTCAATTCCATCCCCGCAATCCTCGCCGCCAACGCCGGCCTGCGCACCTCGCGCGACCTTCCGCTTAGCTTTTTTCCGCCCGACGCCAAACCGTAATCTCAACCTGCGCTCTTGCTCCAAAAGCGCGCCACCGCCGAGTAATCCGGATCATCCTTCGACGCATCCTTCACCGCGCTGTACGTTCCATACGCAGCAGCAGCAGCCGGCAGCGTAACTCCCTGCTGTCGCGCCAGCTCCAGCGCGAGTCGCATGTCCTTGTGCATCAGCCGCAGCGGAAAACTCGCCGCATATTCATTCTGCAGCATCAGCGGCGCTTTCACATCCAGCACCCCTGCGCGCGCCATGCTCGATTGCATCACCTCCACCAACTTCTCGCCCGGCACGCCCGCCGACGTAGCCAGCGCCAAGGCTTCCGCCAGCGCCTCGACCTCCAGCGCCAAAATCAGATTCATCGCCAGCTTCACGGTCTGTCCCGCGCCGTTGGCTCCCAGCAAGAAAAATTTCTTCCCCAGCACTTCCAGCACTGGACGCGCGCGCTCCAGAACTTCCGCCCTCCCGCCAATCATGAATACCAGCTCGCCTTTTTTCGCGCCCCAGTCTCCGCCCGTAACCGGCGCATCCAAGAACTCAACTCCGCGCTCGCCGCATGCCGCTGCCACTCGCTGCGCCAGGTCCGGCGAAATCGTGCTCGAATCCATATAAATGCTTCCGCGCCGCAAACCCTCCATCGCGCCCCGCGCGCCCCACAACACTTCTTCCAGTGCCGGCGGATCGCTTACGATCGAAATCAACACATCTGCAGCAGCAGCCGTCTCGCGCGGATTCGCTCCGAGCTTCGCGCCCTCGCTAACCAAGTCCTCTGCTCGCGCCGCCGTTCGATTCCACACTACAAGCGGAAATCCCGCCTTCAGCAGGTTGCGGCCCATCGGCTTGCCCATCAGTCCCAGCCCAATCAATCCAACCGTCGGTTTCATTTTCGCCTCCCGAACCAGGACAAAAATATACCCGCGCGGACGCACAAATGCGAATACACCAGGCGATTTCAAGTTTCCGGGGCGGTTTACACGAAAAGCGGCGGGTATATCAGCTGCGGCAACACTATTTTCTTTTCGTGGGGTTGGGCAAGCCGCGTGGCGGCGTCGTTTCTTCGCGCGCTTCGGCCACTCGTATCACGTAGGCATAAGGAATTTCCACGCGCATCGTTTTCTGTTTTCCGCCCGACGAAAAATGTTCTTCGACGAAAATCGCCTTGCCCGTATCGGAAGCCAGCGTCCCGACCGTCGAGAGTTGCATATCCCCCGCGCGATAATGCGCTTCGACGCGCTTGCCCAGCAATGCGGAGTATCGTGCCATTCCACCCCAATCGGCCGAATCACGAACATCAGCCATTCCGCCAGCTGCGGCAGTATATACGAATGAATAAATAAATCACGCGTTGTTATTAATGTGGTATTCGATGCGTAACATTTTCGTGCTGGGGGGTGAGATCGTCTGCTCTTAATTCCAAAGTGGCAGCGAACATGAGCGTCAACGCCGCCACGGCGCTCGTCGCGAGATAGGCCAGAAACACCGGCCACACCCAGCCCAGGGCCCCTGGCTCGGTCGCAAATCTCAGTGTAACCATCCACCACGTGATCGCTCCGGCGGCCAGCCCTGCGAACGCCGCGAGATTTCGGCTGAGCTCTGAAATTCCCAGCAGATGCTGGCAGTTCGCGCACACCAGCTCATACGAATCCGCGGCAACTTTTCCCGCTGGCATCACCGCTCCGCAGTTAGGACAGTGTCTCGCCGCCATCTTTCACCTCCGCAGAATCAACGACTATCGCCCGCACCATCCTCCAGCAGCGAAAATTCCACGCGATGCCGAAAAGGGTCAATCCGCTCGGCCCTCACACGCACGCGATCCCCCAGCCGAAAGGTTCGTCTCGCTCCGCCACCTCGGCGGGAACCACGATACGGCTCGCAAACAATCGAATGGTCGCGGTCGTGATACGCGCAGCGCTGCCCGGTAAGTTCCTCCAGCCGGTCAATGCTCACCAATCCTTCCACGAAAATCTCCACCAGCTCCACAAAGAATCCGAACTTCTGCACCGAAATGATCAGCGCGGAATATTCCTCGCCCAGATGGCTTTCCATGAACTGCGCCGTTTTCCATTCCATCAATTCGCGTTCCGCCGCGTCAGCCCGCCGCTCGGCTTCCGAGCTTTCCGCGGCGATGTCCTGCAATTCCACCCGCCGATATGGCCCCAGCACCGCCACTGTTTCCTCTTTCCCCGTGCGCACGTTTTCCACATGCGCGCGCAGTGGCGCCACGTCCGGATTCTCCAGCGCCCATTTTAGCGCCCGGTGCACGATCAAATCCGGATAGCGCCGGATCGGCGATGTGAAATGCGTGTATTCCTTCGTCGCCAGAGCAAAATGCCCCAGCACGTCCACCGCATAGCGCGCTTGCTTCAGCGAACGCAGCATCAGGTAGGAAAGTATCCGCTCTTCCGGCTTGCCCGCGATTTTTTCCGTCAACCGCTGGTAATGCTGCGGCCGTATGTCCACTTCCTCTGCCGCCGGCATCGTCACGCTCATCGGCCGCATACGTCCGCGCCCACCTCCTCCTCCACGCCCCTCGCGTGCTTGCGGACGCGCGCGTCCATGCCGCACCGTAATGCGCCGCTCCGCCAAATCCTCCACCCCCAGCGAATATCCAAACGCGTGCGCCAGCTCCTCGAACTCCAGCACTTTCTTCGGATCCGGTTTCTCGTGCACGCGATGCAGCGAAGCCACGCCGCGCTTTTCCAGATATTCCGCGACGGCTTCGTTCGCCGCGAGCATGAACTCCTCAATCAACCGGTGCGCGATGTTCCGTTCGCTGCGCGCGATGCTCAGCATCCGTCCTTGGTCGTCAAACTCGATCACCGCCTCCGGCAAATCGAAATCAATCGATCCGCGCGCCCCCCGCCGTTTGTTCAGCAGCAGCGCCAGCTCCTTCATCCTCTGGAACTCGCTCAGCAGCGGCGCGTAGCGTTGCGTCATTTCCGCATCGCCCTCGATTACTTTGTTTACGTTGGTGTAGGTCATCCGCTCCGCCGAACGGATCACCCCCTGAAAAAATTCAGCCCGCAGCAATTTCGCCGCGCCATCCAATTCCATCAGCACGCTCATCACCAGCCGGTCCACTTTCGGATTCAGCGAACAAATCCCGTTGGAAAGCTCCTCCGGCAGCATGGGCACCGCGCGATTGGGGAAATAGACCGACGTGCCGCGCAGCCGCGCCTCTCGATCCAGTCCCGAACCGCGCGCGACGTAATGCGCCACATCCGCGATATGCACCTGCAATTCGTAATGCCCATTCGGCAGCGCCGTCACGTGCACCGCATCGTCAAAGTCGCGCGCTGTTTCACCGTCAATCGTCACAATTGGCAAATGCCGGAAATCGCGCCGCCCGCTAAGGTCGCTTTCCGCCACTTGCGCTTGCGTCGCTCGAGCTTCCTGTTGCACCTGGTCCGGAAAAACGTTCGGCAGATGATGTTTGCGAATAATAATTTCCACATCCACACCGATCTCGCCCGGCCGCCCGAGAATCTCAATCACGCGCCCGGCCGGAGCCAGCCCACCCTTCGGGAAACGCGTCAGTTCCACATTCACCACCGCGCCATCCAGCTCGGGATATCGCGTTCGGCTGTTCGCAGCGGGCCCACCGCCGCTCCCCGTCTCGCCAGCTTTTTGTCGCAGCTCCGGCGTCAACTCCGCGCCCGGCGGAATCACCACTTCATGCAGGATACGCACGTCGTACGGCAGCACCACATTTCCATGCGGCCCGTAGCGAAACAATCCCACGATCGTCGGGTGCTCGCGCGCCACAATCTGCACCACGCGGCCTTCCGCACGCCCGTCGGCGCGCCGTCGCTCGATGCGCGCCAGCACGCGATCGCCGTGCATCGCATCTCCCAACCCATCGCGCCCGATAAATAGATCTCCCTCCACGCGCGGCATCGGTGAATCCGGCACCAAAAAAGCGTAACCATCGCGATGCGCCACAATTCTCCCCGACACCAGATTCGGATCGCGCCCACGCCCTGAGGTGATCTTAGAAGTCGTAGTTGATACCGCGCTCGACGCACCGCCCGCCGCCGCACGACGGTCGGCAATTGCAGCGGCATCCGTGCTCGGCGTCTCCTGCTCCAATTGCTCACCCGACGCAACTTCATTCGCGGCGCGTACGCGTTTTGCCGCAGCAGCCTGCCCCGCCGCTTCTTGCCTGGCGTGCTTCGTCCCCGCCAGCCGGAATCTTCCGCCCTGAGTTTCTTCCACTTCGCCGTGCTTCTTCAGTTTCTGCAGCACGCGCGGCAAATAGCGCCGTCCGCGATGCTTCAATCCCATGCCATGCGCGATGTGCCGGATGCTCGCAGGCTGCGCAAGCGTCGCCAGGTGCGCAAGCACCAGCTCCGGAGTAACTTCGTCCGCGATGGTGGCTTCTCGTGGTTCGTCGGAATGGCGTTGGCTCGGTGTCATACGGTCCCGCACAGGCTAACGGATTTGCGCGCGCGTAGCAAAACTTGCTTTCTGTGCAGCATGCGATTTGTCAGCAGTAGAAGATGTCAAGGTTGGTCAAGCTCGTGTTCCGCCAGATCAAGCACCACGATCTTGCCGTCCGCTTCGCGCTCCAGCGCCGGCGCGAACTGCTCCAGTTCCTCGCGCCTCCACCAATTTCCCGTCTCGCGTTTCGTGCGCATATCGGTAAACCAATACTGATACTTGATCGTGCGCACCTCTCGCGGGGGCGCGCTCGCAAATGGATTACTCGCAAACAGCGCCAGCACATCCGGCTCATTTTTCAGCAACCGCTCTTCTGCCCAGATCACAAATCGCGATTGCTGCCACGGTCCCAGCGACGCGAACCACAAATTCCATTCGAAGCGCGGCTGATAGGGCGCGTAAATTCCCGGCGCTTTATCAATCGCTTGCGGCTTGTAACGAAACGGATACGCGACCCACGTTTTTCCATCCAGCGTGCCCTGAAACTCGATCTCGTAACGCTCGTGCGTCATCACCGCGAAGAGCCCGTAGGAATTCGCGATCCGAAACGGCTCGAGCGCCTGCACCGGCGCTTCGGGCAACGGCAGGCCAGGCACCAACATCCACAGCAGCAGCGCCGTGGTGGAATAGAAAACCAATCCAAGACACAATCCCGCAAACGCTCTGCGTAGCGGCGTGAGCCTTTCGCGCCACTCTTCGCGAGCGCTCCTGCGTACCGGCGTTCCGGTCGTCGTTCCCGTCGCAGCAGCCGCAGCCAGCGGGTTTTTTCCGCGGATCGACTCACGGAACCGCAGCGGCAAAACCCATTCCAGAAACCCGTCGTCCAGCAGCAGCACTCCGAGCAGCAGCACCAGATAGTTCAAAAACGTATAATTTGCCGTCGCAATAATCGAAATCTCGAACGGCGTCACAATAAAAAAGCACGCAATGCGAAATCGCCGCGGCAGAAACAGCATCCACACGATCAACAGTTCCGCAACCAGCGTGAAGACCGTCGCCGAAGCGTGAAACCAGTGCGGCAGGTGCTGCACGTACCATCCGATCCACGTCGGCAGCGGCCCATTCTGGTAGTAATCGTCCATCGCGGTAAATTGTCGCCACGCGACGTCGCCGCTCCCGATTTTCGCCACGCCCGACTCAAAATAAATCCGGAACCATTCCCACTGCAGCAGGAAAAGGCTCGCGCGCGATGGGGGATTGTCCGTTCCCAGCCCCGGCCGCAGGCCCGGCGGCGCGAAAAACAGCGCCATAAATCCCGCCTCCAGCAGCATGCCATCCGATTGATATCCCGAAAAATCCCGCGCCACGCTCACAAACGAAACAAAACACAAGAAACAAATCAGCAATGACGCGCGCGGCCACAGATTCAGCGTCACGAGCAGCGATGCAACCAGCCCCACCCAGCACAACGTCATCAACGCGCCATTGCTAGCCCCGAACCACAGCAAAGTCGGCGCCGACCAATAACCCCGCAGCTGCAGCGCCGCATTCACCGCTTGCAGATAATCCGCCGCGGGCAGGATTCCGTTCGGCCCGATGAGCCCCTTGATCTGGAACAGCAGCGAATAAAACGCGGAAAAATAAATCAGCCCCAGCGCGCGCAAAAAAATCCAGCGCGGCCACAGATGCCCCGGTCGCTTCTCGGTGATCGGCTCTGGCCCGAGCAGCCAGTTGACGATGCCCTGAAGAAGTCCTTCGTCCATGGCCTGCGATTATACGGCGAAAATTCGCAGTACTCGGGATCGTTCGGCGCGCAACAGGAAGGAAAAGCCCGTGTCGCTACAATCTAAACAGGGGAAACGCTTTGATCCGGATGGGCAAGTTTCACAAAATTAGGCGCTCTGGGTACCTCGCCAATCGTCTCTCGCCCTTCCGCCAAGCCAATCAAAAATTCCTGCGCGTTAAAACGAAAGCCGTTTCGCGAATGCAGCGCGGCCCCAGCCTCGCCCGAGCGCACATATCGCCCGTCCGCCAACAATATCCGCGTCTTTTCTGTGTCTGCCAGATACGGCTCGATCACCTCGCCAAACACTTGCTTGCACAATTCCGCATCGCGCACGTGGAACATGACTTCCACGCGCTCATAGATGTTTCGGTGCATCCAATCCGCGCTGCCCAGATACAGTTCGGTCTTCCCGCCGTTTCCAAACACGAAAATCCGGCTGTGCTCCAAAAATCGCCCAATCACGCTGCGCACCCGAATCCGACTGCTGATCCCGCGCACTCCCGGCCGCAACGCGCATGCTCCGCGCACGACCAGCTCGATCTGCACGCCCGCCTGCGAAGCGCGGTACAGCGCCTGAATCGTTTTTTCGTCCAACAACGCATTCACTTTCGCGAAAATAAACGCCGGCCGGCCCGCCTTCGCATGCGCGGTTTCGCGCTCGATCAATTTCAAGCAGCTTTTCCCCAGGTTCAATGGCGCCACAAACAACGGCTGGTAATTCGGCCGCTCGGAATAAGCCGTCAAATAATTGAACACATGATGCACGGCATGCGTGATATGCGCGTCGCTGGTAAGCAAGCTCAGGTCGGTGTAGTAACGCGCCGTCGAAGGATTGTAGTTCCCAGTCCCCAGATGCGCGTACCGCCGGATCTGTCCGTCACTTTCCCGGCGCGCGATCAACGCAAGTTTGCAGTGCGTCTTCAGCCCCACCACGCCGTGAAATACCTGCACGCCCGCTTCCTGCAAATTGCGCGCCCAGCGGATGTTGGAAGCCTCGTCAAATCGCGCCTTCAGCTCCACCACTACCGCCACTTCCTTCTTGGCCGCGGCTTCAATCAACGCCCGCACAATCGGCGAGTTCTCGCTGGTTCGGTACAGCGTCTGCTTGATCGAAAGCACGTCCGGATCTTTCGCCGCGCTCTCAATAAAACGCACTACCGCCGAATACGAATCGTACGGGTGATGCAGCAGCAAATCGCGCTTGCGAATCAGTTCGAACAGGGAAGCAGCGCCGGGCTTCAGCGCCAGCTCCCGCGGCACGAACGGCTGGAACTTCAGATCCGGCCGCGGCGCCTGATCGTACAAATACGAAATGCGCGCCAGGTTCGGCGGCCCATCCACGCGAAAAATCTGCCACGGCGCCAGGCGGAAATTCGCCACCAGCCGGTCAATAATTTCCTGATTCGCGCTCGCCTCAATCTCCAGCCGCACCGCTTCGCCCTTGCGACGCCGGTGCAGTTGCGCATCCACCGTGTCCATGATGCTGCGCGATTCTTCCTCTTCCAGATACAAATTGCTGTTGCGCGTCACGCGAAAGCCCGCCGCCGAAAGCACTTCGTAGCCGTGGTACAAGCGGTTCGCGAACGCCTGGATCACATCGGACAGAAACACGTACTCGACGGTCCCATCCTTCGCGGGCAGCAGCACCAGTCGCGGCAACGCGCGCGGCACCGTCACCACTCCCAAATAAGTCTGCCCGCCGCGGCGTTTGCGCTTCAGTAGGAACGCCAGGCACAGCGCCTTGTTCAGCACGTGCGGAAAAGGATGCGCCGGGTCCACCGTCACCGGCGTCAGCAGTGGCTCCGCCGACTGCACGTAGAAATTTTCAATGTGCATGCGCGCCGCAGCACCCAGCTTCTTTAAGCTCACCACGCGAACCTTTTCCGCGGCCAGCGCCGGCAGCAATTCGTCGCGCCAGCAGTCGTACTGCGCTTTCACGAAGCTGTGAATTTTCCCTGCCAGCTCCTTCAGCACTTCCGCCGGCGCGCGGCCATCCGGACCCGGCTCGCGATTGCCGTGCTCCACTTGCTGCAGAATGCCCGCGACGCGCACTTCCACGAATTCATCCAGATTGCTCGCGGTGATCGCCAGAAACTTCACCCGCTCGAGCAACGGATTCTTCACGTCGCGCGCCTCTTCCAGCACTCGCTCGTTGAATTGCATCCACGAATAGTGCCGGTTGAAGATGTATTGTGGGTCCGCGATGTCGTTGTCTGTCATGCCGTCCTAGCAGCCAGTGATGCTACCGCCATTGTATTACAGCCGTGTTACCAGCGGCCCCGCGCCCGTTCACTCCCGGTATTTTCCACCCTCGTAGGTCCAGCCAAAAAAAGGAGATACGCTCAACGGGCCTACTTTCCCGGTTTCGTGTTAGGATTTTGCGCCCGAACGATTCCCGCGTGCTTCGAGAGGTAAAAAGATTTTGACGTTTGTCGCGTACGCATTGCTGGCCCTTTGCGCCATTCCATTCATCTACTACCTGCTCTCGCTCTACAGCACTGTGCGCTATTTCCGGACGTCGCGCAGCGACAGCGCTCCGAACCCGGATTTCACGCCGCCCATCAGTTGCTTGAAACCGGTAAAAGGTCTGGACGCGGAAGCCTACGAAAATTACGCCAGCTTCTGCCGACAGGATTACCCCGATTATGAAATCGTTTTCTGCGTAGATCCGGGCGACCCCACGCTCCCGATTCTCGAAAAATTAATCCGTGATTTTCCCCAACGCCGCATCCGCCTGCTGTTCGGGTCCGGCCGGGATGCCGTGAACGACAAAGTCGCGCGCCTCACTCGTCTGGTCGCCGAAGCCCAGCACGAATACTTCGTCATCACCGACAGCGACGTGCGCGTCCAGCCCGATTATCTGCGTACGGTTATCTCGCCTTTTCGCGATCCGCACGTAGGCGCGGCCACCTGCCTTTACTCTGCCACCGAAGAGAAAAATCTAACCGAGAAACTTCAATCCATCGGCATGATTTCCGATTTTTTCGCCGGCGTGATGGTCGCCTGGCAGCTCGACGGCATTAAATTCACCTTCGGCCAAACCATCGTCACCACGCGCAAAGCAATCGCAGGCTACGGCGGCTACCCAACGATCGAAGACCGCCCCGCCGACGATGTTTACGCCGGCCGTCTGGTCGCTGAGCAGGGCTACGAAGTCAAACTTCTGCCCTACGTCGTACACTCCGTCGCGGATTTTGATTCACTCCGGGAATTTCTCTACAAACGTCTGCGCTGGATGACGGTCATGCGCCTGATGCGCCCCTGGGGCCACCTGGGCCTCATCTTCACCTGGGGATTGCCGTGGTCGCTAGTCGCCGTCGCCATTCATCCCTCGCTGACCGTGGCCGCCGCCTATCTGGGCACATACTTGTCGCTCCGAATAATCATGACGTGGCTGATCGGCATCTGGGGCATGAAGCAACCGCGCGTCTGGAAAAAAATGCCGCTGATCCCGCTCTGGGACGCCATGGCCTTCATCATCTGGCTAGCCAGTTTCGCCCGCCACACCATCCGCTGGCGCGGCATCAACTATTACCTACGCGACGGCAGACTCACCGCCGTAGCGCCGCGCGACCCGCAAATGTTTCGCGCTGAAAAAGTTTGCGATTTGCACAAGAGCGAAGTCCTGGACTTTTCTAGCCACTAACCACTCATCACTAGCCACTGCCTCTATAAATCGAGTAAAATAATTCGCATACCATGACAATAAATTCGCATCTATTCACCGTGCTCCCGTCGCATCCTTGCGCCCGGTTCGCCGGACGGCTCTGCAACGCATGACGTCATCCGCCGGCTTGCACCTGAAAACTTTCTTCCTGATATCTCTGATGATCCTGTTCGGCCCGCTGGGCAACGTCTCTCTCAGCAAAGGCATGAAGACCATCGGCGCCATCTCGTTGCACAGCCCCGCGGACTTGTTGCGCGTCGGCCTGCAAATTTTGCAGTCTCCATTCATCTGGCTCGGCGTCCTGTTCCTGCTGATGTTTTTCGTTTCCTATTTGCTCGTTCTATCCTGGGCCGATTACAGTTTCGTGCAGCCGGCCGGCTCGATAGCCTACGCCGTGGTCGCCCTTTGGGCGCACTTTCTTCTGCATGAACCGATTTCGCCAACGCGTTGGGCCGGCGTATGCGTCATATGCCTGGGGGTGCTGATCGTGGGCCACACCTCGCCGCGCACTACGGAGCAAAAATAATGGCTTGGGAAACTGTATTGCTGCTGCTGATCGTCGTCGCCGGCACGTCCGGCGAACTCTGCGTCACCCGCGCGATGAAAACCATCGGCGAAGTGCACGACTTCCGTCCCAGCTCGCTGCTGCGCGTCATGCTGCGCGCCATTCAAGTTCCCTGGATGTGGCTCGGCGTCGCGCTAATGGCCGTGGCTTTCTTTTCTTTGCTCGGCGCTCTCTCCATGGAAAACGTCAGCTTCGTCGTGCCCGTCACGGCCCTGAGCTACGCCGCCGGAGCACTGGGCGGCCAGGTATTCCTCGGCGAACGCGTTTCGCGCAGGCGCTGGCTCGGCGTTCTCCTCGTCTGCATCGGCGTAACGCTCGTTTTCTTCGGCAGAAAGTAGCGACCATCGTCCCCGCCAATCCTGCAACCGCGCCGCCGCATCTAAATTCTGGACGATGCGCTAAACTGTCGCTACGATTGATGGAACCAAAACACTGAGGAGCATCAGAATTTGTGCGGCATCGTCGGTTTCACGCATAAAAATTGGTCGCCCGATCCAGACCGCATCCGGCGCGCCGCGGCGACCCTCGTCCATCGCGGACCAGACCAGCAAGGTGTCTTCCGCTCCGAAATCTGCTCCCTCGGCGCCACGCGCCTGAAAATTATTGACCTCGAAGGCGGCGACCAACCGATCTTTTCGCCCAATGGCGACGCCGTAATCGTCTTCAACGGCGAAATCTACAATCACCTCGAATTGCGCGCCGAACTGGAATCGCTCGGCCATCGCTTCCAGTCACACTCCGACACCGAAACCGTTCTGCACGCTTTTCTCGAATGGGACACGCAATGCTTCGCCCGGCTGCGCGGCATGTTCGCGATTGCGCTCTGGACCGAATCCAATCGTCGTCTGGTCCTTGCCCGCGATCGCCTCGGCATCAAACCGCTCTATGTCGCGCATCTCGGCCAGGATCTGCTGTTCGGCTCGGAGTTGAAGGCGCTTTTCATTCATCCTGAACTCGCCCGCCGCCTGAGCCTTGCCGGCCTCGATTGTTACTTGTCCCTGAATTATGTCCCATGCCCCTGGACGCTAGTAGACGGAATCGAAAAACTCGCGCCCGGACACTGGCTCGAATGGCGCGACGGAAAAATTCGCTCAGAAAGTTATTGGAAGTTGCCATTCGAGAATCCGCGCAGCTGGACTCTGGATTCCGCGAAAGAAGAACTCGACTCGCTGCTCCAAAAATCCACGCGCGAGCACCTGCTCTCCGACGTGCCTCTGGGCGTCTGGCTCAGCGGCGGCGTGGATTCTTCCACCATCCTGCACTACGCCGCACAGGTTTCCGCCTCGCGCCTGAAAACTTTCTCCATCTCATTCCGCGGCCGCAGTTTCGATGAAAGCGAATACATCCGCCAGGTCGTGAACCACTACCAAACGGAACACGAAGAATTGGACCTCACGCCGGACCAAGACCTCGCCGGCGCCATCGCCGAATTTGCGTACTACTCCGACGAACCCACCGCCGATGCCGGCGCCCTCCCTGTCTGGTTCCTCTCCAAAATGTGCAAGCGCCGAACCACCGTAGCGCTCAGCGGCGAAGGCGCCGACGAATTATTCGGCGGCTACCTCACCTATCGCGCCAACGCCCTCACGCGCACCGCGAGACATCTCCCGTCATCCGCTGTGCGCCTCGCGCTCCAAGCCATCAGCCACTGGCCCGTTTCCGACGACAAGATCAGCTTCGAGTACAAACTGAAACGCTTTCTTGAAGGCAGCACGATGTCGCCCGAACGCGCCCACGTTTTCTGGAACGGCACGTTCTCCGAAAAAGAAAAGCACGCCCTGCTGCAATCGCAGCCACCAAATGCGCTGGATGGAATCCTCGGCGAGCTGCGCGGAAAGTTCACATCGCCAGACCAACTCGCGCCCTTTCTCTGGTTCGATCAAAAATATTATCTTCCCGGCGACATCCTCACCAAGGTTGACCGGATGAGCATGGCGCACTCCGTCGAAGTCCGCCCTCCGTTCCTCGATCATCGCATCGTGGAATTCGCCGCCACGCTGCCCGCGTCCCTGAAAATCCAAGGCTCGCGCCAGAAATTCATTCTCAAAGAACTAATGAAAAACAAATTGCCGGCAGTGGTTCTCACGCGCAAAAAAGTCGGCTTCGACATCCCCGCGCACGAATGGCTGCGCGGCCCGCTGCGCGAATTGCTCGCGGATACGCTAAACACCGGACTCGCAGATCACCCCGGCCTATTTAATTCGAAAGCAGTGCAATCAATATTGCAAGCCCACATGGACAGGCGCGCCAATCTGGGTTATCACCTGTGGGGCTTGCTGATCCTTTTCCTATGGATGAAAGAATGGCGGGTTCAAGCAGCACCCTCTCCGGCCAGCCATTATTCGGCCCCGGAAAGAACTGGTATCTCTACCTAATCGTTTTACTTTTCGCCGGAGCGATTTATGTGGGTTGCATCGTTTCTCCGCCGTCTCTCATGGACGACGTTGACTCCGTGCAGGCGCAAATCGCGCGCAACATGCTCGTCTCCAGCGATTGGGTAACCGCTCGCCTCGACGGCGTCCCCTATCTCGAAAAGCCTCCGCTCCTCTACTGGACCATCGCGCTCTGTTACAAAATTTTCGGAGTGCACGATTGGTCCGCGCGCATCCCGATCGCACTCTCCGCGCTTGCTCTTTGCTGGGTCACCGCGGCGTTCGGCATTTGGGCTTTCGGGAAACGCGCCGGATTCTACGCGGGCTTATGCATCTCCAGCTGCGTCGGCCTGTTCCTCTTCACCCGCGTCCTGATTCCAGACGTCACCCTCACATTCACCACCGCTCTGGCCATGTGGGCGTTTCTGCGCGCCATTGACGACGAAGAACCTCACCCGCGCCTCTGGGCTGTTCTCTTCGCCGCGAGTCTCGGCGCCGGCCTGCTCCTGAAAAGTTTGATCGCGATCGTTTTTCCGGTCGGCGCCGCGATCGTTTACCTCCTTCTCACTCGCCAGCTTTTTTCCTGGAAAATCTGGAAGCGCCTGCATCCGTTCAGCGGCGCGCTCGTCGTCCTGCTAGTCGCCGCTCCCTGGCACATCCTCGCCATGTTGCGCAATCCGCCGTATTTCGTTTTTACTCTGCATAGCGGCCCCAATTCCTATCACGGTTTCCTCTGGTTCTTTTTTATCAACGAGCAGCTGCTCCGTTTTCTCAACATGCGCTACCCGCGTGATTACAACACCGTCCCGCGCCTCTACTTCTGGCTATTCCATCTGATCTGGCTCTTCCCCTGGAGCGTTTATCTCCCAGCCGTCGCCAAGCTTTCCTTCAAACCAGTCGACCGAGGCGGCCGCGCCCGCCTGCTCTCCCTCTGCTGGCTCGGCTTCGTGCTCATCTTTTTCACGTTCTCCACCACGCAGGAATATTATTCGATGCCGTGCTACCCCGCGCTGGCCTTGCTGCTGGGCTCCGCCATGGCCAGCGAAAACGCATGGGGCCGTCGCGCCACTCGCACGCTCGCCGTCATCGCGGCATGCGCCGCAATCGCAGCCTTCGCGATTTATTGGAATGTTCGCAATCTGCCGGCTCCCGGCGACATCTCCTCCGCGCTCGCAAGCAATCCGAAATCCTACAGCCTCTCCTTAGGACACATGCTCGACCTTACTCTCCCATCCTTCGCCTACCTAAGAATTCCCCTGCTCGTTGCATCGATCGCCTTCCTGGTTGTCGCTCTGGGAAATCTCCGCTGCACAGGTCTGCGCGCCTTTCTCGCCTCCGCGCTCATGATGGTTCTGTTTTTCCATGCAGCTCGTGCAGCAATGGTGGTGTTTGATCCGTATCTTTCCTCGCGGCCTCTCGCCGAAGCGCTGCTGAAATCACCAGACGGCGGCCTGATCGTGGAACGCCACTATTACCCGACATCCTCGATCTTCTTTTACACGAATCGCACAGCCCTGCTCCTGAACGGCCGAGTCCTGAATCTCGAATACGGTTCGAACGCTCCAGGCGCGGCCGACGTCTTCATTGACGACCAGAAATTCGCAAACCTCTGGCTGACCCAACCCAGATTTTATTTGGTATGCGCGCAAACCAGCCTGCCGCGTTTGCAAAATCTCATAGGCGCCACGAACCTGAACATAGTCTCCCAAAGCGGCGGCAAGCTGCTGCTGACCAATCATCCGCTGCCCACTGCGACCACGCCCGCTCCGCAATCGGGTTCCTAGCGGCACGGCATGCCGTTCCCGCGTTAACGCCCCGCCGCGATCTCTCACACGCGGTAGGGGCGGGTCGCAGACCCGCCCCTACACGGCCGTCATCCTGAACGCAACGCAGCCTGCGTGCCGCAGGCGGGGATCCCACCCGCCTTCCTTTGCGCGCTCTGCGCTAAATCTTTTACCTCCCGGCTTCCTGCGCGAAAATCCGCACACCCCACTCGCCATCCACCACCGAGAACGGTAAGATATAAAGCTATCTGGCTGTAGCGATGCGTCGCTGCCAAGAGGGCCTGCCAGCAACAAACAGCAGCGCCCAAACTCAAACGAAGACTTGGGATCTCACGCGGAGGAAGTATGAAGATTGCAGTGCTAGGTGGAGACGGATACTGCGGTTGGGCCACGGCCCTCTATTTGTCCAAGCAAGGTCACGATGTGGCCATCGTGGACAACTTCGTCCGCCGCCAGTGGGACCACGAGCTGGGTGCCCAAACCCTCACTCCCATCCGCCCGCTCTCCGACCGCCTTACCGCGTGGCACCGGCTCACGGACCGAACGATCGAATCCTACGTCGGCGACATCACCGACTACGAATTTCTCAGCACTTTCATAAAAGATTTCGAACCAGAAGCCGTGGTCCACTTCGCCGAACAGCGCTCCGCCCCCTACTCCATGATCGACCGGGGCCACGCCGTCTATACACAGGTCAACAACGTAGTCGGCACGCTAAATCTTCTTTTCGCTCTGCGCGAACTCCAGCCCGATTGCCACCTCATCAAGCTCGGCACCATGGGCGAATACGGCACTCCGAATATTGATATCGAAGAGGGCTACATCGCCATCGAACACAATGGCCGCAAGGACGTTCTCCCATTCCCCAAGCAGCCTGGCTCCTTCTATCACCTCTCGAAAGTTCACGACAGTCACAACATCATGTTCGCCTGCAAGATCTGGGGCCTGCGCGCCACCGATCTGAATCAGGGCGTGGTCTACGGAACCATCACCGATGAGGTCGCGCTCGACGAAGCGCTCATCAATCGCTTCGATTACGACGAAGTTTTCGGCACCGTCCTGAATCGCTTCTGCGTCGAAGCCGTCGTCGGACATCCGCTCACCGTCTACGGCAAGGGCGGCCAGCGCCGCGGCTTTCTCGATATTCGCGACACCGTCCGCTGCATCGAAATCGCCTGCCAGAATCCAGCCGCGCGCCACGAATGCCGCGTCTACAATCAATTCACCGAAAGTTTTTCCATCATGGATATCGCAGGAATCGTTCAGGCCGCCGCCAAGAAAATTAATCTGGCTGTCGAAATCAGCCACCTTCCCGACCCGCGGGTCGAAGCCGAAGACCACTACTACAACGCCAAACACTCCAAGCTGGTTGACCTCGGCCTCCAGCCGCACCTTCTCTCCGACGCCATGCTCGACTCGCTCCTGAAAGTCGCAGTGAAATATCGCGACCGCATCGACACCTCACTGATTCTCCCCAGCGTCAACTGGCGCAACGCCCGCAACAATTACCGCAAGCGCGCCAAAACCACCGCCAGCGCGAAGCCCGCAGCATCACAGCTGAAAAAAGTCGGAGTCTCCTCCGACTAGCCCAGCGTTTGACTCTGCTAGCGCCGGCGTCCCGCCGGCTTCTTTGACTTTGAATTCGTAGGAGTTGGCCCCGCAAAGCGGGACCGGGCATGCCGTTGGTCTGACTTCGTCGACGAATTCCCGCACAACTAGAAACACCACGACCAAATACCAAAACGGGAATCCCTCTTATTTATATGGTGCCCGAGAGAGGACTCGAACCTCCACTCCCTTGCGAGAACTAGCTCCTGAATCCGAATTAGACGATGTCCCGTAGACCGTCGCAGCGCGCCTGCTGACGCCAGCTTGTGCGTTATGAGCGAGATCCAAAAATCCGCTTACGCCTCAATCGCGCTCCAAGCGCCACCAATCCACAAGCCAAGTGCCACCAGAGCTGCCACCATCTTCCCCGGACGATTCCTCGACCTCGATAGCTTGACCCGGGATACAGACACGGTTCGAAGTGACAACTCGTTGCTCGCCGGTGCGGGCTTGAACCGCAGACCTCCACCGTGTCAATAATGAGGTCAGATAGCTAAATCCCTTTGCCTGTCTTGCTTTTCCGTGTCTGACCGGCCCCAAAAGGGCTTGAAATTGGCTAGTTTTGGTGACGAATTGGTGACGAGTTTCGATCGCGTAGCGATGATGCCCTCCGATCGCGACTCGATGAACCGTGCGCAAACCTTCGGTTAACAGAAATCGGAGGCAAAACTCTAAGTGCCGCATCTGGTGTCGCTTACCGGACGTTTGGAGCCGTTTTTCCTTTTCTAGTTGCACCCAATCCTGCACCCAACATTAACGATCTCACGTCAGCGCCGGTTTTGTTCGTTTCCCCTTCGTAAGAAACTCTCGGCTTTGAGACAACGCTCTCGGGGTTGGGTCATCTGAGGTTACTCCTTCGTCTTAAGAAGTCTGGATACGAGGTGCATTTCTTCTTTCTTTCGGTGCCAACCGTTTCTCTTGCATTGACCCGAGTCAGAGATCGGGTTCTTCGAGGGGGACACAACGTGCCGGAGACCGTCGTGCGAGGGCGATTTGAGCGCTCCATCCGCAATTTTCTGCTTCGATATCGCCCTTTGAGTGATTCTTGGATGCTTTTTGACAATGCGGGCACAACACCTGTCGTCGTTGCCATTCAGAAAGAAGCAAGTCCTCGTATAATGAATCGAGAGCTTTACGAGAGTCTCTAAACCCGCTACACGACATTATGACGAAGCCCCCTGCCAAAGTGCTGGACCTGCCGCCGGAAGAACGTGCCGAGATGGCGCTGAAGGCGGCGGTGGAGAATGTTATTCTCGAAAGCGCCCGCGAGGGACGTCCAATCTATATTTGGCGAGACGGCGCGGTTGTTGAAGTGTCTGTCGAAGAACTACGCGAGCGTGCCGCCCGCATCAGAGCCGATTGAGGAGCATCGCAAGTCCTTGATTTAGAGACGAGCACACTTCCAGCAAATCCGGCAAAGATGATCGCAAACGGCGCTGCCCATGTCATACATAATGACGAAAGGCTGGTAGCGTATACCAACACCCTCTCCTAATTGACAGCTCTCGGGAATCCTTCTCGCTCGCAACTAGAGGCCATTCAGCAGTGAGCTTGAGTTCAGTTGGAAATCGATTGTCAAATGCGCTAACCGATGCGCTGTTCCAAAGAATCCCGTAACCCGTCGTCGAAAGAAAGAAGGGAATGGCAAAATCGGTGTTCTTCTGGGCCAGTGTCGCCGACGTTCCGCGGTTGTTGAAGATGCCGCTCTGGTGTTGTCCGAATCCGTAGAAGGCCTCATCTTCTGCAGGACGGAAGTTGTCGGTGACGCGATAAGTGTTATCGCCGTTCCCGCGTTCATAGTGCCGTGGATTCTGCTCGAACTCATTGACCAGAATTGCTCCCTTCGAATCTGCGATCGAGAGTCGTCCGTTAACGAGGAAGATACGGATCACGAGACCACTGGTTTCTAGCACAGCTTCTTGTTCGACCTGCTTCACGGAGAACTCACTCGATCGACATGGTTGCGAGATCCATGGTGGTTGTGTGACGGTTACTTTTCCTCCCAGTGGTGCCGCCACAACATGGATGACGTTAGGACCACACACGATCAATCGGAGCACGTCCGCATCCGATTGAATTTGAACGCCATCCTGTTCGCGTGTCACTACTGCCTGCGCTCTTGCATTGAGGGGAAAAAACAGAAATATGACGCAGGCCGACCAGCAAAAGAGATACGAGTATTTCTTGGACCCTGTTTTTCTCACGGGGCGTTAGCACCCAGGGGAGTCGTGGCAATCAACAGGCCATCCTTTTCGCTTTCAACTCCGGGCGTACCGGCAATCCGAAAGGCGGCGTACTGCGCATCGCTTTGCTTCGTTGGTAAGGGAAGTATCCAAGTCGCACCGCTCCCGTGCTTGGCGTCGGTTCCTTCGACTGGAGCCGTTGCGGGAACTAGCAGAGCTTCGTGAACCGAGTATGCGATGGGATTCGAAACTTGATCGCGGCTGCGGACGACAATCCTCCAATTGCCGGCGTCGGGGTTCTCGATGGTGAGAGTCTTGCCAGAAGCAGATATCTCCTGCTGCGCCGCGACCGAGCAGCCATTCTTCCCGGAGCAATCTAGGAGATAAACATCGGCTGGCTCAGTTGACGAAGAGTCAGCCGTAACCCGCACCCGCCATTGCGCGAGGCCAGTCGGTAACACGCGCTGCGCCTCGCCGGATGCGTGTGACCCCGTTCCCGTAAGTTGAGCAGTTTTGAGGGTGGCATCGTAGAGCTCAACGTGACCGTCGATGTCGGCCATTTTGTTCGTGACGGTCATGTGCCGCTCCGGCCCTTCCGCCAGCGCGACGGCATACTTTGTTACCGTGACGGTGCCAGTGATCGGCACCGTCGGAGCGGGAGGATCGTAGGGAGTCTCGTACTCTGCGTGTAAGCCGCGGTTTTCCCACAGCACTTCTTGAAAGCCACTCTTTTCGTTCGCAACGAGTGACCCAAAGGACTCCATTGGACCAACGTGATGAACCGCATCGACGGGATCGCCTGTTGGGGGCTTGTCTCCTGACCGCCGACCACTAGGCCCGGGCATAAAACCTGAGGCGTCATTCCGCTCATACGGAATCTGCATTCCATAGCGCGCCGCCTGCACATCGTCTCCGAGATAGATCACCCGCGCGGCGGCACGGCGGGGAGCAATCGTTGCCTCGTAGCGTTCCACACCGGGGGCAAGAGTTCTCGGAACATCTGGAACCTTCAGTGAAAGCGGGACGAGCTGCATCACGGTTCCCGTGGTTACGTCGATTAGCTCGACGTACGTGACATGGAAGCCGGACGTCGCTCTTGCCGCGAAGCGAATCTCAGCGGATTTGCCTTGAAGCAGTGTTGCCTTCGAAGTGAGCAACCTGTACGTCCCGTCATCCCCACGGAGAGCAAAGGAATAAGCACGCGCGCCCGCGTAACCTCCGCGGCGCGTCACCATGACCGCGCCGTCCATGGTGCCGCCGGGCATCGAGACTTCGCGATAGTAGCCGTCGATCCTCTTCCGCTGCCCATTCTCCGTCTGCGTGACCGTGAACGAAGTCAGCACGGCGTTCGACGGGTCGTCAGCCTTGGCCATTTTCGCCAACTGGTTCCACGCTCCATCCACCTGAATGAGCCCGTATCCTTGCTGGTAAAGCGGAATGCCGGGAAGGATTCGCGAACTGGTAAAGATCGCCTGATTCAGGCGTTGCGTGGTGTAGCGCACATGGTCGCGTCTGGCTTCGCTGATCAGGTCCGCGAGCGCTCCGCTCACTACAGGGATCGTGGGGGATTGATTTGCTCCAATCCAGTATCCTGCGGGTGCAGGCGGGTCCAGCGCATCATCGCGGAACGTGTGACGCTTTCCATCTGCGAACACAATGCCTGACGGCATGTATCGGGATTCGGTATTCAGTTGACCGGATGGGGCCAAAACGCTGTTCACCAAGCCCCAGTTGCGGCTCGAATAGTAGAAGTCGTGCACTGCTTCTTCGTAGGGCTCCGATGTCTGGCGGTTGCGTCGGAGCATTTCCCCGCTGACATAATCGTTCACACTAATCAAACCGTTGGCCGTGCATACACAAGCCATAGGCTTGTTGTATACTTCAATCATTCGCTCAGCCACATGGCGTTGAAAGTCTTCGATTCCTTCTTTATTTCCGTCATATCCAGTGCGAGCGAACCCACCAGAGCGGCTCAGGACGCCCACGTCTGGCCGCGCGGCCAACTGAAGGATCGCCGGCAATTGCATCAGGCGGCTATCACGCGCGTCAATTAATTGTGAGCCTGGGGCAGCGCCGTTGTATAACCCTCCGGTCAACCGGTTTGCTGCCAGTGATCCCGCGATGGCCGCCCCGTGGCCCCAATCTGCAATGGTGATGAAGACCGCGTGTCGCGCAGAATCAATCTTCACTCCGAATGGAACGCGATTGTCGTCGTCGCCCTCCTTCTCGCCGAACCAGTCGATTTCATGCGCTACAGCGAAATCACGCAACGCCAACTGGTCTTTGAAGCTTCCATCGCCATTCGTGTCCACCCAAACCCGATTAGTCTTTTCGTCCAACAGGACGCCCGCAGCGAGTTGCAGTTTCTTGGTGTGTGAGTTTCCTTCCTCACCCAGCACCAGCTCCCTCCGGTAGATGCCGAAGCGATATGTGCCATCGCTCGGAGCAGTCCAAGTGCGGCCGACAGCTTGAACCGTCCCGTTATGAGTCTCAATCGGCGCGCCGAGCTGCACCCAGCTCTTGTCGTCTTCCGGAGAACCGTATGAGACCTGATCGATAATCTTCGGAACAAGCTTGCCATTGGCATCCCTGGCTTGTTGCAGGGCTGGATGCAACAGATCCAAACCGCTGTCGAGAATGACGGCAGTTACGCCGCGCCCGTCTGCTTCAGGATGCTCCTGCCAGAGAGTATCGAGCCCAATCTCATGCGCCGCAAAGTACGGACCATGCGGAGGCAATTCCGTTGCGACTCGCGGCGTAGGGATGGACACCGTGGGAACAGGACCGAGTTCGGGTTTGCTGGTGGATGATTCGGCATCCGAATAGTTACGGCCGTCGGTCGAGGGAAAAGCATAAGCGATTCCCGGGAGGTCCAACACTTCTAGAAGTTTTCCCTTTGGCAGTAGGACGAGTGCGTATCCTGTCTTTTCATCCGCATAACGGATGCTGCCGCCAAACTGCCGCAGCGAATCCACCATCGCGTGCTCGCATCCCTTCGAGGACAAGAACTGGCAATAGACCGCATCACGCTGGCCGTAATATCCGGCCACAAACTGAACCCGCTCGTAGGTGCTCAAGTCAGGATGACCAGAACATTGTGCGATCGCCACGGGCGTAGAGATAAGCGCCAGGACCGCAGTTCCCAACCCCGCCAAACTGTTCCGCAGCCTACAGCAACCGAGTCTTTGTGACACCGTAGCACTCCTTCGATTGGATCGTGCCTAGCCCAGGAAATTCGTTTCCTTTCTTCTCGTCTGCGAACGCCCGAAAACAGTGAAGAGCGCAAACCTGCGAGAATGCTCGTTAGTAATGTTCGTGCTGCCATTCGACAGAAGACGTCCGCTGTTGCCACGGAAGATGGCATCGCAGACTAGACGGAACGACACGTGAGCCAGAATAGGCATTCCCTGGAGCGGATCTTCCCAACTTTCCTTTATCAGGGACCGCTCGCAAACGTATGCGTAACAGGGCTCGATAGCGCGGGGCGTTTGGTCCGGCGTTACTTCGAGTCGGTCCCGCAAAGGGCTGCATTTGTTCCTCGCTTTCACCAAAAGGGGTATGTCCGAGGACTCTGGGGACACCCGCCGCAGCCAAAAGTCAAAACTGAAGTTTCAGGCTAAACTGCAAGGAGCGCGGTGCACCCATCGCATAGAGCGAATTGGTTGAGCCGATGGTTGTGACGCCACCGAATATCAATTGTCCAAATGTCGAGTCGGCCAAGTTTGTGTCTGGACCAGAAAGATTTGGGTGGTTGAAGACATTGAATGCGTCGACTCGGAAGACAAGATTAAGTCGCTCGTATATCGGAAAGGTGCGTTGCAAGGCTGTGTTCAACGCCCAGAACCCCGGGTTCTGCACGTAGTTGCGCCCAAGGGTGCCCTGGCGAATGGGAATGCCGCTGGTTGGATCGGTCGGCACCAAAGAAAAGGCCGCAGGATTCAATCTCCAGTTTCCAGGGACGGCCTGTCCGTTGACATCCGCGGCGCTGCCTTTGAGATAAATGGGAACGCCAGAAACACGGTCGGGATAATAATAAATCTGCGTTCCGTTGGATAGGATGCCTGTCGTCTGGTAGATATTGCTGATTGGATATCCGCTCTGCGCCGTAAACCGATTGGAGAAAATCCAGCCGTGGGTCAATGCCCGCTCCCATCGTCGTGAACCCACGGTTGGCGGGCGATAATTAAGAGCAAGGTTTAGCACGCGACGCAGATCGTAATCCGAATTACCATAGATCGGTGCGTACTGCGAAAAGTTGCTGGAAGCATTGTCGAGCGCATGGGCCCACGTAAAGGAACCGACTAGGTCAAGGCCGTTTGCAATCCGTCCCGTGTCTTGGATCTGTAGGGCGTTATAGTTTGAATCGGATCCATTGCTAGTGTAGTAGATTCCGTTGGCAAAGGCCGGATTCCCCGGCACGCTTGGATAGTACTCCGTAAATAGAAGTTTCTTTCCTTCGTTACCTACGTAAGACACAGTGAGCGTATTCCTGGCATTGAGTGCTTCATCGAGCGACAAGTTCCATGCTTCTGAATACGGCAGAGTTAGATTGGGACTCGAGATACCCTTTAGCTGTGGATATGGCGGAACCACCGGGAAGTTCAGGGATGGGGGCGCCAGAGCGCTACTGGACAGAGGCAGCGGCACCTCGTTCTGGACGGGTCCGTTTGCTAGGAAAGGATAAGCACTGGTGTACGCACTTGCCACGACACCCTGACCCGTATCATAGAAAATACCAAAGCCGGCACGCACTGTAACTGCATGTCGAGCTGACGGAATTGCATTCCAGGCAAAGCCAACCCGTGGAGCGAAATGGTTGTACCTGGTCTGGTACGGAGGCGTTCCAATGGGACCAACTTGAGCTGTGGTCAAATCGTTCGAGGTTAGAGTAATAGGATATTCGCCGTTGGAAGGGCCGGGAGGTGGGTCGAACTCCCAGCGCAAGCCATAATCGACACTCAATCTCGGACCGATGTTCCAATGATCCTCGGCATAAAGCGACAAGTTGTCAAATACAGGTTTGCCAGGTATGCCGGCGCTGATATCAAGATAGGACGCGTTACCCTGCTGGATGTCGGGCAGCGTATAAGTTTCTCCGTATGACAAGTAAGGTGTTGTGGAGGTGGTGGGTGTGAGCCGCCGCCAATCGACTCCGAACTTGAGGCTGTGCGCTCCTCTTGTCCACACGAGACCGTCGACGATTTGATATTGGTGCTGTCGACTTGCTCCGCCCTGATATATGCTTTGCGCGTTCAACGCAGTGTTGGGCACGTAGATGAAATAAAACCCGGAGGCATACGGATTATTCTCGTAGGCTGCCGGGAGAATCAGATCCCGGGATAACGGAACTGATCCGCCTATCGATTTCTGGCCGACAGTCACAGCTTCTTCGTCGTGACTGTAGTTGAATCGTAGTTCGTTGAGCAGAGTGCTGCTGATGTTGGCTGTCAATCCTGCTGTCCACGTGTGGATATTGATTGTTGATGACACTACGGCTTCAGCCCCCGTGACGGCGGAGCTTGGCGTGTCTGCGTACCGAACGAACGCGTGGAAACGGCCGCCGAAGTTCTGATCGAGACGAACGCCGATATTGTTGAGTGTACTAGGATTTGAATAACCGTAGGTGAATAGAGCATCGCAGGCTGTTGGTAAACCGGTTGATGGGTCGGGAATAGTGCAGCCGTCCAGGTTGCCCGGAGAATTGGGATTCGGAAGTGGTTCGGCGTTGAGAAACGGCTGGATGGATGGCGAAGCCCACGACCGAAAGGCCTGCGTCGGCACGAACTCGCTTTCAAACGCTGGTTGTAGAAGATGCAGTCTTTCGAAAGAGATGAAGAAAAACGTCTTGTCTTTGCCGTTATAGAGCTTGGGAATGACGAGCGGGCCTCCCACCGTGCCCCCATAATCATTCTGGTGCTCCGCCGTTTGTGGAATGTCAAAATAATCGTTCGTATAACTATTGGCGTCAAAGATCGTGTTGCGAAGGTATTCGAAGAGCGTCCCGTGAATGTCGTTCGTCCCGGAACGCGTGGTGAACCCGATTTGGCCGCCCGGACTTCGACCATATTCTGCGGTGTAGCCTGAGGTCTGGATCTTGAATTCTTGAAGTGCATCGACCGAAACGAGGCTCTGTGTGGTCCCGAGGACTGTTTGCAACGGGGCGTTTCCACTTAAACTCCCGCCGGACTGCTCCGAACTATTGTTGATGCCTCCCAGATTGGCGGATACGCCGTCTACGGTAAAGTTGTTAGAGTCTATCCGCTGCCCATTAATGCTGTAGTACCCGTATGTCGCACCGTTCGATGAACTCACTGTGCCAGGCGCTAGCTGGATCAGATCCTGGAAGCTTCTGCCGTTGAGCGGCATATCCTCAACGAACTCTCGGGTGACCGTCATGCTTACTGCGGGATTGTCCGACTCCACGCTACTTGCGTTCGCATTGACCGTCACCGATTCAGACATCGACCCAATCGCCATTTCGAAATTGATTTCGAGAGTGTCCTGCGTGTGAAAGACAACACTGGGTTCGACCACCGTCTTGAAGCCTGTCTTTTCAACCTCGATGCGATAGGGGCCTGGCGGAATGCCCGAGATGACGTAGCTGCCTGTGCCGTTCGTGGCTCCTTCATAACGAACGTTGGTGCCCGTGTTAATCGCTGCGACGCGTGCACCAACGATGACGGCTTTTGTCGCATCCGTGATGCGTCCGGTAACAGTGGCATTCCCCGCTTGCGCGAAGACTCTCTGCGCCATCAGCGATACTAGAAGGCACAGAGCCAGTAATCGAAGATTTTTCACGAAGGACTCCCCTCAATTCAATTTCATTTTCCTTGTCGCTTAGAGATGTATTCGACACTCTCCGGTCTTCTGTACCAACCCGCTGATTTAATCTTGCTCATCGTGCGCTACGAAAGTTTTGATTCGTTCAACAACTCGCCTCCACGCGAAGTCGAACAAAGCGCCGCTTAAACCAAGGCGAAGAGTGAAGGAATTGATGGCAGGACTGGCGAATTTCCAAATGACTTACGGCGAAACGCCGACTGCGTTGGCGGCGACGCCACGACGAAGCAAAAGACTCAGCAATGGCCTACGGATGATTGGCTGGAGCAGTGCGCAGATAGGCGTAGAGGAAAGGCTTGCCGCTCGGTGCCTTGCTGCCGTCTTTCGATTCCACGGTGACGAAAACGGCATTTACCTGCGCCAGTATGTTGGGGTCATCGGACTTGAATACCCACCGCCGGTTTGCTTCGCTATCCATATAGAAAACTCCGAGACCTACCGGCTTGGCGTTTTCCTGCCCCTCCGTTCCCCAAACTTGAAAAGCCTTCGAATTCGGTGTTTTGGCATTGCGATATCCCGGATGCTGGTCGAGATCGAAGGCGTAGAAGATCAACGATTTGCCCTTCGTATAGAACACGCGCCCGAACGGTCTGCGTTTATTCCCGCTCTGGTCCACATCGAAAACATCGGCGATGTAGAGCTGTCGGGCTCCCATCAGCTCCCGGACATCTCTGTCCGAAGCAAGAAACTCCTCATCCCGCTTCGTTGTATCGTCGCGATCTCGGAGCTTCGCGGACAACTCATCGATCGTTGTTTCGAGACTTGCTGTCGTAAGCTGCGCCTTACGCCGTTCGTCCTGGATCACGTTCAAATCTTCTTTTGCATTCCTCAAGGACTGTTCCGTCTCTTCGAGTCGCCGCTCCAGCGCATTTCGCTGAACGGTAACCGAAGCAAGTGAGTCAGTCTGCGTCTGGTTCTTGGCGACAATCTGTTGGGCATTCGCTTCGAGCAACGCCTTCTGGACCTTAAGCTCCGCCAGTTCGGCTTCGCTCTTTTTGGCACGCTCCGTCAGGCCTTCAATGGACTTCGGGATAGCGGCAAGTGTCGCGTTTAGCGCGTCACGCTGCGCCTCGACTGCGCGCAATTGCTGCTCGATAGACGCGCCTGAATTCCCCGCTGTTGGAGTTGCGATGCGACGCGAAGACGTGTTCGCAAGCCTGTAGCCAACAGCCAGACCCAAAACGAGGACTGCCGCGGCCCCTAGGACTTGCACTAAGGCGCGTCGCAGCCAAGGTACAGCATCGCTGCTAATCTCCTTAACCTTCCCAACCAAAGGCTTGACTTCGGTTGACTCCGCCTCACCGGCTCTCAGCTTTTCGAGTAACTCGTTCCTTGCTTTCACATGAGGCCAGCTAGTTTCAACTTCGGGTAGCGCTTCGCCTAGGTCGCTTTGTGCACCCAGTTTCGCCATCCCTTCGGAGGCGAGCCTGTGATACTCGGCCAGAACCGTCCGGCACTTCTGGCACCCACCGATGTGGTTTTCAAGCCGCGCGTATTCCTCAAGCGTGAGCGCTCCTGTCGTCGCCAGCGCGCACAGCTCCGCGAACTCTTCCGTACAAGCAAACGCGATGTTGGGATCGGTCTTCATGTCTTGTGGTTCCGTACAGCGATGGCGATCGCCGTCCTTCGCAACCGTTCGAGCCCCCGGTAATAGTAGTGGCGTATGTTCCCGAGAGAGTCGCCCAACCGCTCGGCGATCTCTCGGAACTCGCAGCCTTCAAAGAAAAAGAGCCGCAACGTTACGGACTCCTTCTCGTTCAGTTCCTCAAAAGCGGCCCGCAACTGCTCCCCCGTGAGCCGCGCGGAAATCTGGTCTTCGAGACCAATGACCTCCTGTAAAGTATTCTTTACTCGCTCGATCTCTGTACCACCGTAAAAGTACCTTCTCGTCAGGTAAGACCGCCTGTCAAACGACCGGCGATATGCAAACTGGACCATCCAAGTACGCGCAGAGCCTTTCTCCGGATCGAACGTGTTCGACTTCTGGCAGAGGTGCAGGAATATCTCCTGGACTAGATCCTCGGCCTCACCACGGTCGCTAAGAATGCGGTAGGCGATTCCTACGAATAAGCGTGCGTATCGATCGAACAGTACACCAACTGCGTCGTAATCCTTCTTTTGGACCCGAGCAAGCAACTCCTCGTCAGTCGGCGGAGTTTGTTTTGCTGCGCCTTGATCGTCAGATGCTGCGCTCAAGCGACGTCCTGCAACCGACGGGAACCACAGCAGACGTTCTGGTACTCCAGAACTCACACGTCCTCACGTTACTCATATGTGCCTTCAAGTCCACAGGGGCAGACACAAGGGAAAACTCAGGATGGAAAATACAATTGTTCCCAGACGAGTGAAAGTGTTTTTTCTATGAAAAAAACCGACGGAAAATAAACAAAAATTGAAGGTACAAACTCCCCTATGCATCCGAAACAGTTCGGGCGAGCCGAACTCCACCAGGACGCATGCAGAGGGTTCCCACAGGGGGAGACGGAAACGCATACAGGAGCGGCGCATGCATACGGACCCATTGCCACTGCCTCCGCAGTCGCAAAGCGGCGCGCCGGACACATCTTGCCCCGCGTTAAATATATTCACTAGAACAACGATTCGCTAAGATGCTTCCTCGTTCTGAGGATCGTACTCCTCCGCCCAGAACTCCTGCGACGCAGATTCGAATTCCACACCGAGCTTGTGAAAGCCACTCACCTCTCGGCTTCCCGACCAAACGACACGCCCTCGAACCCGAAGACCTGTTTTTTTGCTGTCGATACGGAGCACGGTGCCCTGTGCCCAATTGACCGGAGACAAAATCAGAGCTCCGTGACGGTTTATGACCGCCGTGAAGACTTCGAGCGACTCACCGTTCGAGTGAATTTCTAGCGGCACGGTTGCCAGAATGCGAGGGCTTCGTCGGTGTTCTTTGGTAGGACTCATTCCGATCGGTCAGGTGGCGCGAAACTCCGGCCCGCGCTGTTTCATTGGATTGCCTTTTGGCGACGACCGCTAAAACATAACATTGGAGAGGGTAATCACGCCCAGAGCCAACAGGGTTCCGACGACGATTGCGAACAGGAACCAATCAAAGCGTGGACGCACTTTCGGCACTCCCAACATGTGCTCGGAAAGGTCCGGTTGAAAAATAGATTCGGATGGCTGGTGTGCGGCGCGCGGCATATGGGGCATATTACTGCGATCTGCGTTAGTTGAGAGGGCATGTACCGTAACCGTACATAGCAAGATGGAACCTTCGGTCATGAAGACAGTGCCAGCGATCTATGGCGACCAACAGGTCAGTTGAGCCAGGCTTCCCAAGCAGCTAGGTTCTGTCGCTGAAATAGAAACGGAGATCGCATTCCTCGCAGCGATAAGGTCTGAGGCCTACAATTCGCACCAAGTGGTCACGCATCGTACGTCTACGCGAAGGGTGAACGGTCTCGCTTCCGCAGCGTGGACACTTCGGAATGCCTGTGCGCGCCGGATTGCTTTCACGTTCGATTTGGCCGTCCAACATCGGTCCCCAAATATGTTGAAGCCACCTGCGGAGGATTTACGAGCGACGTCCAAAGACGATCCGGTATCAGATCCCGGCGCAGCGCCATCCGCCTCGCGACGCTTTCGCTTATGACGACGCGCGAGCACTGCGCTTCTTCTTCTGAGACATCTTCTGGGCCATGAACAACAGCAGCTTCAGGTTCGTCTGGTTCGTTCGACTCATCAGCCTGCGGAATTTGTGGAGCGTCTTAGCGTCACTGCCGGAGCTACCCCAGCCCTTGGTCGCGGCCGGCGTTGAGATAATTGGCGCGGGCGGTTTCTTTCCGTCATAAAATAGTCGGTACATGGGAACTTCGAGTGCCTGAGCCATTTTCTCAAGTGTCTCGATGGCCGGTACGGTGTGCCCGTTCTCCACGCGCGAGATATAGCAGCGAAGCAGCCCCGTGCGTCTCTCGACCTCACCCTGTGACATATTTTTCTGCTCCCGCAGTGACTTCAGCCTGTCAGCAATGACCATCTCGTCCTCCAGTTGCAAAATGTCTCAATAAGAATTGCACTTATCCGATAGTGCCGTACCTTGTTGTTATACCCCAGGGCGGAGCCCGAAGCGATACTCTCGCCCAAGTTTTCCGGAGCAGAATTGGAATGGTGACGAGACTTCAACGGGAATCGATGATCGTGTTTGGCACGAAGAAATGCAAAAGTGCACTAAGGGCCGTTCGACTTCTGGGAGAGGCAAACTTCCGGTTCAAGAGCTGGCGCGGCAGTTTTCGACCCGACCGTTGGTCCCCCGCGGACGCTGGGATTCCCATCAGCTGCGGAGAGCCGAGTTGTCCCATCGCGGCCGAAACGCGATTATGATCGCATCACCCATTCCGCTAGCGTTAATGTGCGCTTGCGCTCTGCCTCCGCGCGTTCTCCGTGCGTCGCCTCTTGCCGGGCACCGCGCTCTCAATATCTCGTGCTCGAAACCGAGGAACTCTTCGGTGGGGAACCGAATGCTCTGGAGTCCTTCAACTTATTGAAAACTTCGAAGTTGGCTCCCCGGGGTAGGATTCCAACCTACAGCCTGTCGGTAACAGCTGACAGGGTCTAAAGTCTAAATGCCCTATCTGGTGTTGCTTACAAGAAACGGGAGTCATTTCTTCTTCTCTACTTGCATCCACACCTGCACCCACGCCTGCGGGTGCCTGCAACGACTATAGATTGGTCACGACCTCGTAATTCGCCCAGCCGCTGCAAGATCGGTCTTCCGTCAACTGAAAGACCTGAGACACGATCCTCCATCCTTCGGGCTTGTCAGGAGAACACAAGCTGTACCAACCACTGAAGTCCTTGCAACTACCACTTGGCTGTTCGTCCGATCGATACGTCTCCGGCGTCGCGACCGCGGGAGGAGCTTGCGGCGACGCCTATCTAGCTAGCTGCATTGTCTTCAGGCCATATCGCTGAGAACGCGCTGCAGCGAGCGTCTATTTGCGGGCCTAGACCCAGACTGAAATAGCTATCCTGATGCCGAAGGAGCCAGAGCATCAGGAAGTGTCCGCGCCAAACGGCATCTCGAACGTGTGCTTCCGGGCCGTTTTGAGTTTTGCGGAACCGTAGGTCCAATCCAAACGGCGTAGCGTGAGTCAGCAGAGTTGGCGACAGATAGCAGGTTGCATACAGCTTCCACAGATTCTCGTCCACCTTTCTCGCCATAGCGTCGAGATTAACGCGTGTCCATGCTTCGTCCGTTATTGGCTGATTGCATTCGTCACAATATTCGGACTTCTTGTTTGCTTCGGCAGCTTTCTTCGCGTCCTGTATTTTCGTGATTTGTTCAGGCGTTAGGTCTTTGTTCAGAAGTTCGGGCGTAGTGGCAATCGCTCGGTTCAACACCTTGCCCTTTTCGATTTCCGCGTGTTCGACAAAAACCCGCGCCTCCGCAGGGTACTTTGCAATAAACATCGCAGTAACCAACTTTTCGTAGACGCTGCGAAGAGGTTTCTTCGCACCTATCCCCAGGCCGTTGCCGGCAAGAATCAGCAATTCACCGAACTCTTCACGTGCTGCCTCTTCGAGATAGAACGCCACTCTCCGCGCAAGCTCCTCGTCGCTCGGCTCCGCGTTGGTGGATTGCACCCGAGATTCTGGATAACATTTGTCTTCAGCCAGCCTAGACGCTTCTTCGAGCAGATTCTGTAAGGCGGGAAACTCTTCAAGGAAGGGTTTGTGCGATTCAATGAATCGCCGCTGCGCATTTGGGTCGCCGACGCCTGTGGGTATTCTGTCCGACATTTACGTTCCCCGCGCTTGGAAAGGCCACGAATCTTCCACACCACAAACAACGCGACGGCGGCTCCAAACAAGAAAAGGCCGCTTCGCGGAGTCCACGAAGCCACCATCACGGAAGCCTACCCGTGGAATCCGATGCGTTTCGGTTTCGCTGACGCGAGCGAAGAAGCGGCCTGCATGTGCCTTCGCCTCAAGTTTCTCGAAATAAGCAGCGCCTTCGGGCGTTACGTAAATATTGAGCTGACCCCAGAAAAGGCGGTCTTTAGTCAGGTACTCTGCATAGTGGTACACGATGTAATCAAACGAGTGGTTGCTCAATCCGCTTTGATCGTCACCGACATTACCGTGGCATCCGATAGTATGATTTTCGTGGGCTTCCATTGAGCCTTAATATCTGCCAGTTGCTTTCCTCGCAAGTCAGGGAAGGCCATGTACATATTGCTGTAAACCATGGTTCCGGACTCGGACGCCTTGACTGGTTTGAGCATTTTTACTGGAATCTCGCCCAACGAATTCCCCAGCACATCCGATAGCGCCAAATCACCCTCGAACGCACGAAGGTCTTTATCGCCTGCTTTATAAGCGACGGTCGCCTGAAAGCCAGACATGAAACTTGAATCTCTTTCTCCGATTCGGTAAAGAGTCACCGTCACCAGCTCTCGCAGCGATGCCTCTTTCGCAGCGATTTCACTTGCGAGCTCTTGTTCCTTTTTTTTCTCACTTTGTTCTTTCTCAGCTTCTTCTGCGACCCACTTTCGTTGCTCGTCTAACATTTCGCCAATGGATTTCCCTGTCGGGATTGAGGGTTTGCCGCCTGCGAATACCGCCGCAAGGCTCTGGCGCATTATGTAATTGGTCAGAACCTCTTTGTCGTCGGCGGTCAAATCTTTACTCGCTGCTATCTCACTGAAGATTTTGTCTTTGTTTTCGTCAGTGATTTTCGTCGTCTTGAGATTAGAACACGATGAACACGCGAATACGGTGGCGCAGAGCACGGCGCTATACCAAAGCTTCATTGGGCTCCTCCGACTAATTATAAGGATAAGACACGTGAAGCTCAGCTTCAGAGAACTGTAGGGTAATGTTGCCTAGGAGTTATCACTTCACGCTACCCACGAATCGCGCTGAAGACTGAATCACCGAGCGAGTACAATTAGCCAACTAGCCGCTACGAGACGACGGCGCTTGCCGCTACTGTGTGCCTGTTGAGACCGCCTCCGCCCAGGGCAGGCGAAAGCATGGCATCTGGTGGCGAGTTTTGGTCGCGGAGATACATGCCGTAAGGGAGCCTATGCGATGCGTTCCTAGACTGAAAGTTACATGAGAAATTGCGGTAATCCCCTAATACGGACGAGTCTGAGCGACCGAATAAAAGGAGGTAAATTCTGCCCGCAGACGTCAGCGGGTCCACGCCACACAAGACAGACGTCCACGGATAAACACGTAACGAGGCCAACTGTTGCGGTATCCTGCGTCTTCAGACTATGCCCCGAATCGCAAAGCTTGGACTTCGAATTGTATTTCCGGCTGGGCTGGCGGCTTTGCTCGCCTGGCTGGCGCTAGCGCCGGACAGTTCTGCGCAACGCTTCACGACTCTTGTTAAGCTCTATCAATCGCACCAGCTCGGTCAACTGAGTAATCTTGAATTGTCTGAGTTTAGGACGACCGCACTTGCCGCGCTAGAGGCAGCGGAAATCCATGACCCGGTTGTAATAAACGAAGCGCCTCAACGTGGGCACTTCCATTTGTATATAACGGACCCGGCGCTAGCATGGTTCACGAAGTGCGCCAGAGGGAATGCCGTATACGACGCCTCGCTGGACGCCGTCTTTGTCGATAGGAGCCTATGGAAGCCCCTCGAACTCTCGCTTGTTGGCGAGTCTTGGCCATGGACTGTGAGTGGTCCACACCAATTTGGGTTTACGCGAACGTTCTTCAATTTGGTCTTATTGCACGAGATTGGGCACCGTCAACTCCATCGCTCTCGAGGGAGCTTGTTTGATGTGTTGGTCTCTCACAAGATACGCCAACAGGAAACTGAAGCGGACACGTTCGCGGTGGGCGTAATCAGGTCCGGATACGCCAAGGGGATCCTGGGCAAGGAGCCTGGAGTCCAGGAAGAGTTGAATGAGGCCGGCATTGATCCAAATCTGTCTGCTGAGGAGAGGGCCGTTGCGTCTACTTTGTATGCCGCAACTCAGATGAGTGTAGGCCTGCTGTTCTCCAAAGGCTCATTTTCATCCCTGTATGCGGATGAAACGCATCCCAGCTTCGGCCAGCGAGTGAAAGGGATGTCGGAAGCTCTTTCACCGCTGGCTAGGAACGATCAGGAGCTGAATTCACTTCTCGAGTACTTCCAACAAATCGCGTCGACGATGGAATCCGTTCGGCAGAATCACTACGTCGAAATTCACTTGGAATCTCCCCTGGAGATAGCTCAATTTGATGAGAATGGCTTAACTCTCATCGACACGTCCTGGCGGGCTTGGCACGTAGCTGCGTCTGACGTAGAGGGGGCTCGCACTGGAGGCGCGATAAACCCGCAGTTAGTTGGAACGCTGCCGATTCCCGACTCCACAGTGTATGCGTCCTCTGCATGGAGTGTCCCGCGCCTCGGCGTCTTTGTCACCAGTTTCCGGGGCGACGCACTTCAGGTCAACGGCAACGTACTCGCTAACCGACCCGATATCGCTGCTGCTTTGGGAGGATCTTCAAGTTCGATCGTTATTCCAGAAGTGCAACCCTCCGCCATGACCGTTCATTTCGGGCCCACTCTTTCAGTGTTGAATCAGGACCGCTTTGTGATGAACTTAGATCAAAGTCACCTTTTCTCTGTCATCCCACGTGGCGTTGCGCAACACGATGACCAGATTTACGATGCCAGCATCGCCGACAATACGCTGCACATTCCGGTTTATCAACACCTGGGTCCGGTAGCCGGATGTGTCGAAATCGAATTACGAAATCCGTCGGATGCCAAATTCGTTGGGTTCCAGCTGAACGATGACTTTGACGGAGATGGAAAACTCCTCGCTGTGCCCATCGGCGGCCACATTACAAGGCATTACTTGGTGGGGAAAAACGCTTCGAGGCTTACTGTTTCGGAGTTATTCGAAAACGCCCCGCCACAACAACGAGCAATCCACGACACATTCGCTAGTCAACTTTCGAGTGCTGCGTCTCCAGGTCTACACGAGCAAACCGAATCCTACGTGACCAAAGTTCGTCTTCTGCCACCCAGCACAATACTGATCGCTTTGACTGGGGACTCCGTCTACGCCTTCGACACTCGAGCAAATACCTTGAGCTTAGCGTTCCATCCCGGAACTAACGTCAACATATTGCTTGGATCGAAAGGATACTTCGGATTCTTCGCAGTGAACGGGTACAAGGCCTACATTGGCCGTTTCTCTCGGAATTGACGGGCCACTGAATGTCGAACTCCTCTGTGGCGTGGAGCGCCACAGAAATCACGACGCAGTTGGCGCCTTGTTTGCCGCTTCCATCCGCCCCACAAAACCATTCACGATGATCAAGCAACAAAAGCCATTTTCCAGGGCCACTACGACCATCCCGGCCAAGCTCATCCCTTCACTCGAGCGAGCAAGCAACAGAAACACGATGGGGGAACCACAGAGCCCCATCCACAAATCTACTGACCGCAATCCGCGAGACACAAATTCTCGCACGTTGCTGATTTCCGTAACGCCAGAGTCTCGCATCTGACGCAATTGTCTGTACAAGCTGCCGAGTACCACTCCTGCGACCGTCGCCAAATATCCGACGGTGACACGTACAATCTGATCACCGCTTCCCTCGAAGAGCCCAAACGCGCCTGCGGTAGGAGCCAGCCGAAACCATGTAACAGCACCGCCGACACTGAGTAGAAACACAACCACGAAGCCAAGCCGTCGCATCATAGAGTCTTCTCCTTCGGATTGCTGACGCTCTGAAAAGCACCCGAGGGCCCAGAATTCGGAGAACGCGGGACAAACCATCGTGTTACCCCCAGGCCAATCAACACTGCCGCGGCAGAACAAACCATCTGAAGATCCTCGTGATCATCTCAATTGGTGTTGACCAGGTAAGCCTTACGGGCATGAAGCTTCCACAGCATTATAAGGCCAGAGCCAAGATCAGTAAGTCGAACCCCTGCCGCGGCGGGATGAAACAACACTTTCAGATGCTCCGCGCGTTCGTCCACTAGGTAGAGAGAATCGTGGTCGTATCCGAAAACGGCCCGCCCGTTGCTAATCGGTAGCAGTTTCGGGTTTTCCGGACGCAGCCTCCCTAATCCTTTCATTGCAAGATCGGTGCTTGCTTGGCCTATTAGGAAAGGCACAGTGTCAAACAGCCGCGCCCCTCCGGGCACGACGTTCCAGAGCTCTACTCGGTAGTTTGGCTCACCTTCTCCAATTCGCACCGGTACCCATAGACCGCCGTTCCATATCTTCGCCGCGGCGACGTCGATTTTCCCCGAGCTCTTTAGGCGGTACGCCATGCTATCAACGAGCTGAAAAGGCTCTGAACCAGTCAATTCGAAAAGCCGCAGTTCCATTCCACCCTTCAAGTCAGCTGTGACAACAGGAACAACTAGGGTATTGCCTTCCCACTGCACCGGCCCCAAACTTAACCTTCTCCCAGGAATTAACAGTTTGTTGAAAAACCCCCTTCTTCTGCAACTTTAAATCAAGAAACTCGTCTGAAGTGAGGAGGGTCAAGGAGGCGAGCGAATGCGCGGAGACGATAATCAGCAAGAAGGAATGTTCAGCTACGTTTCTCCAGAGAAGCGAGTGCCGGCGGACCATCCGTTGCGAGCGATCCGCAAGATGGTCGATGA
>Ga0210405_10000222_pt1 | contig 80107 bp, 67 predicted proteins | sample IncBWH11MmetaG_FD_155492 | JGI IMG/M metagenome (GOLD analysis project Ga0210405, IMG submission 155492) | Forest soil microbial communities from Barre Woods Harvard Forest LTER site, Petersham, Massachusetts, United States - Inc-BW-H-11-M | ecosystem: Environmental > Terrestrial > Soil >... | reverse complement strand
TTTCGCGATTCGGAGCGGTGGGATTTATTCTTACCCTGATCGTCGCGGTCCCGATTTACTTGTTCGTGCTCGGAGTTCTGCCGAAATCGCTGTTTCGCAGGTTTCCATTCCGAGCGCTTGCGGCGCTTTCCCGACTGCTTGAAGCGAGCGTGGCAATACTTTGGCCAGTTCTTGTCTTCGGCGCGACGATCGGACGTTTGCTTCTTCCAAAACCGGCAAAGAAGAGCGCGCGGCTGTTTGCTGCGCGTGAGGAACTCAAGCAAATCACAGCGCAAAGCGAACGCGAAGGATCGCTGACCGCCACCGAACGGGCCATGATTCATAACGTCGTTGATTTTCAGAACGTGACAGCACGCGATGTTATGAAGCCATTGTCGAAAATCGAAAGCCTAGCGCCGGACTCGACAATCGAGGATGCACTCGACCTGAGTCGCTCGACGGGGTTCGACCGGCTGCCGGTCATCGATGCCAAAGGCGAGGCGATCGGCCTCGTCAATGTTTTCGACATTTTGCTCGATAAAGAGAAGCCGCCAGCGCTTTCGCGTTATGTGCGGCGAATGGTCACGGTGCAGGAAAGCGAGCCGGCCGCGCGCGCAGTCCGACGTTTGCGCGTGGCGCGCCTCAGTTTGGCCGCAGTCGTCGATCAAAAACGGAATTTGACCGGATTCGTTGCCAGCGAAGATCTTATCGCGCGACTCGTGCGGGCGTGAGTTATTTGTCATTCCGAACGAGCAAACAAGTTAACTAGCGTGATCAACGGGCTCTTGGGAGGTCCTTCGCTTGCGCTCAGGACGACGAATCAGCGTCGGCGAGTGCGGCGATGTCGCTGGGTGTCAAACGGAAAACCGTCCACTCATGCATCGGTTTTGCGCCAAGCTTTCGATAAAAATTGATCGCGGGTTCGTTCCAATTGAGAACTGCCCATTCCATTCGCCCGCAACCGCGATCGCGCGCGATTCTTGCCAAATGAACCAGCAACGCGCGTCCATAACCCTTGCCCCGAACTTCCGGTCTGACGAATAAATCTTCGAGATAAAGTCCGGGCCGGCCCAGCCAGGTCGAGAAGTTGTGAAAGAAAACGGCAAAACCGACCGCTCTGTCGTTTTCAAATGCGAGCAGGACTTCAGCCGCCGGTTTTTTGCCAAATAGGACCTCGGCGAGTCCTTGTTCGGTCGCGGTGACTTCATCCGGCGCGCGTTCGTAGGTCGCGAGAGCCCGGATCAATTCGAGAATGATCGGGACATCGGCCGCACCAGCGGGCCGAATCGTGAAATTTTCGCTGTTCATTTCGATATTGGGGCGAGCCGATAAATTCTAAATTCCAAAGTCGCGGCGATTAGCGCCGAGTTTGCCTGCACATATTCCCTGAATTCCGGATACAAATCCAGCCACCAGGCTGTGTTCGAGGTGAACACGACGTAGTTCGCGCCTTTCTCTCGTAACTTCTGAAGGTCGGCAATCGCCGGGGCGCTTCCATCCGGATCGCCATCATAGATGCCGTCCTTCTCCAAAAAATGCCACCCTTTGCGCTCTCCATAATAAAGAACCGCTGGGTCGCCGTTGTCCGCTGCGGCGATGAGAGAATTCTCCGGCGTGATTTCTTTTAATGCGAGACCAGCGTCTCGGAGCGGGGCGTCGATCGGATAATAATAGATGCGCGCCGAGACAAAGGCGGACACAGCCAGAGCTGCGAGCAATAAACCTGCGCCGGCAATTTTGCCTGCCCTGTTAAGGATTTTCTCGCCGATAAATGCGCAAGCCGAGCCCGCGAACAGGGCCGTGATCGGAACAAGCGGGAAGCGATACCAGGGATGCCGGTTTCCGTAACCGACTACGACGACGAACAAAAGCATCGCGGCGAGCCACCAGTACAACGGTCGCGCGCGCGAAATTGATCGCGCCGTGAACAAGCCGACGCCACCGAGGACGAAAACGAAAGGAGTCAGCGCCAAAGTCGAAACTTCTCTCGCGATCTGCCAATACCAAACCGGCGGCATGATCTTCACCCCGCCGGCGCCAAAAAAATGGTGTGGATAATATGTCACCGAGATCTGGTAGGCGTACCAGTACCAGAGCGTCGCTGGCAGAAGGGCGATGACGGCGAAAAACCAAAGTTTGAGATTGCAAAGCGCGCCAAGGCCGAATCGCTGAAACGCCAGACAAGCGAGCGGCGCGCCGATGATTGCACTCGGTGATTTGATCAAGACCGACAGCGAAATCGTGAGCGAGGCCGAAAAGAATGATGGCCAGTCGCCAGAGTTCATCCAGCGCGCAAAGAAATACAAACCGATGATCGAGAGAACGAGCGACGGCGTATCCGGCATGAAACATCGGCTGGCCATGACACCGAGCGGCGCGAAGGAATAAAACAGCAACGCCCAGGCTGCGCCGATCTCTCCCAAAATTTCGCGTGTCAGCAAGAAAAAGAACGGCAGCGAGATCGCGAAGAAGACGACCGCCTGGATCCGTCCGACCCACTCGTGGAGCCCGAGAAATTTGTAACAAAGCGCGGCGACGAACGGCAAAATCGGGAACTCCGTGCCGACGTAACCGGGCTGGTCCCCTGCCCAGTCGATTTGCGGATGGGCGAAATGAAAACCGCCCTGGAAATAATTCCGGGCGATCGTCGCCACATCGCTTTGCCGCCAGCTCCAGTTGTCGACGAACGGCTGATCGATCGCGATAAAGCGAACGCCCACCGCGAAGATCGAGATAATAATCGCGAGTTGGGATGTTCGTCTCATGGATCGCCTCTTGACAAAGCATCGGAGCAAAGTCAATCGAGTAGCTGACCCGTGATGAAAACGGCCGCCTGTATTCTTACGCTGGCGCTCGGCCTGGCTGCCGCCGGAGTGCGCGCGCAAAATGAGCCGAACCTCATCCCGGACGTTGTCGATCCGGCAAAGCTGATTCCCATTCTGCCCGAGCCGCCGGCTGGTTGGACGGCAGAGAAGGCTGAAGGCTCAAGCGATGACGTCGGCGGATTCAAAATCACGAACGTTCATCGCGATTACCAAAAGGGCGACGCGGCCGACGCGCCCAAAGCTTCCATCAGCATCACCGACGCCGTCGCGAGTCCCGATTACGTGGAAGCCACGACTGCGGAGTGGAACAAGAGCAGCGAGACGCCCGAGGGTTACGGAAAACCAGTGACGATTAATGGAAATTCCGGCCGCGAGGATTATGACAAGGAACGAAAGCAGGCCTCACTATGGGTCATGGTGGCGAAGCGCTATTTCGTCACGATCGAGTTGCAGAACCAGGATCCAAAAGAACTTCAGGAATGGATCAAGCGCGTCGACCTGAAGAAATTAGCCGAGATTAAGAAGTAGCATCAGGGAGAGGGCTGAGGTGAGGGCGACTCACCAGGCTCATTCGTACCTGTCGCCTCGCCCATCATTGGAACAAAACGAACCGGCAGGATCGCCGTTTGCGCGAGCTCGCCATGCTTTTTTTCCAGCAAGTAAAGTTGCTGATCGATTCCGCTTCCGACTGGAATGATCATCCGCCCCTCCTCCTTGAGTTGTTGGGTCAGCGGTTGCGGAACTTTGTCCGGCGCACAGCTGACAATGATCGCGTCGAACGGCGCGACTTCAGGCCAGCCTTTATAACCGTCGCCTGCCTTTACATGTGCGTTTCGGTAACGCAGTCGCGCAAGTCTGGCGGACGCCTCTTTCGCGAGCGGTTCGAGGATCTCGATTGAGTAAACATCTTTAACCAGTTCAGCCAGAACGGCAGTTTGATAACCGGAACCTGTTCCAACTTCTAAAACGCGGTCGCTCGGGTGGAGATGGAGCTCTTCGGTCATGAACGCGACGATGAAGGGTTGTGAGATGGTTTGGTTGTGGCCGATCGGCAGCGCCTGGTCCGAGTAGGCTTGTCCGCGAAGACTCGTTGCCACGAATTCCTCGCGCGGCACCTGCGCCATCGCCATTAACACCTTCTGGTCCTTGATCCCACGCGGGCGAAGCTGTTCCTCCACCATCCTCTGTCGCGCGGCCGCGAACTTCGAAGCCGATTCCCTCTGCTTTTGGCAGCCGCTCACAGCCAACACCGCTACCACTAACCACGCACAAATCCGTCTCATCCTTTTAATTATACGCATCGGCCCCCGTTCTCGCGGCGACAAATTCTTTTCCTTCCTCCGCTTCATGGTTAGTTTCATCGGCTTTTCATGAACGAACCTTTGTCATTCCGAGCGAAGTCGAGGAATTTCTTACTGTTTCTGTGAACGAAGATAGAAAAACGTTGGAACAGCGCGCGCAGATGACGGACATCGAACGGCTCCGCCATTCGGCATCGCACATCCTCGCGACCGCCATCCTCAAGATCTGGCCGGAGGCGCAGTTCGCCGCCGGGCCGCCCGTGGAGAACGGGTTTTATTACGATGTCGATCTCCCCCACCGCATCTCGCCCGAGGACTTCGAAAAGATCGAGGCCGAGATGAAAAAGGAGGTCAAAGCGAACCATCCATTCGAGAAAATGGAGGTTTCGCGGGATGAAGCACTGGACCTCGGGAAAAAGGGGCGGTTAGCCGCCCTGAGCGAACGGGCTGAACCGAGCAAATTTAAGATCGACATCATCGAAAACATTCCACCTGGCGAAAAGATTTCGCTCTATCGCAACGGCGATTTCATTGATCTCTGTGCCGGCCCGCACGTGATGCGCACCGGAAACATCGGCGCGTTCAAGCTCACCAACGTCGCCAGCGCGTACTACAAGGGCGACGAGAAGAATCCACAGCTCCAACGTGTTTACGGCACCGCGTTCAAAACGAGAAAGGAGCTCGACGAATATTTCGCGATGCTCGAGGAAGCGAAGAAGCGCGACCACCGCAAGCTCGGCAAGGAGTTGGAGATCTACGTCATCGACGAGGATGTTGGTCCGGGGTTGCCGCTCTGGTTGCCGCGTGGGGCAGCGATCATCGAAGAGCTAGAGAAACTCGCCAAGGAAACGGAGTTCGCAGCTGGTTATCAGCGTGTTCGGACCGTGAACATTGCGCGCGAAAGCTTGTATCGAAAGAGTGGCCACATTCCTTACTACGCCGAATCGATGTTTCCGCCGATGGAACTGAGAGAGCATGGCGAAGAAGATTCCGTCACCCAGCGGTATTACCTCAAAGCGATGAATTGCCCGCATCATCACAAGTTGTACGCGGCGCTGCCGCGAAGTTATCGCGATCTGCCTTTGCGGCTGGCGGAGTATGGATTTTGCCATCGCTACGAACAGAGCGGCGAGTTGTTCGGACTGATGCGTGTCCGCTCGATGCAGATGAACGACGCGCATCTCTACATGACTCCGGAGCAGTTCGAGTCCGAATTCAACGCGGTGAACGAAATGTATCTCAATTATTTCAAGCTCTTCGGTCTCGATAAATATTTGATGCGTTTCTCGACCCACGATCCAGCCAAGTTGGGACAAAAATTTGTGAACGAGCCGGAGCTTTGGAAACAGACCGAAGACATGACGCGAAACGTTTTGAAGAATTCCGGCATCAATTATATCGAGGTTCCAAATGAAGCGGCGTTTTACGGGCCGAAGATCGATGTGCAGGTGTGGAGCGTGATCGGTCGCGAGTTTTCCATCGCGACGAACCAGGTCGATTTCGCGCAGCCGCGAAGTTTTGACCTTCGTTACAAAGACAAGGACAACACCGAGAAAACGCCGATTTGCATTCATCGCGCGCCCCTGGGAACGCACGAACGCTTCATCGGGTTCCTAATCGAACACTATGCCGGCAATTTTCCGCTCTGGCTCTCGCCCGAGCAGGTCCGAATTCTCACCATCGGCGACGACACCAAGCTCGTTGAATATTCGATGTCGATTCTAAACGAGCTGCGCTCGAATTACGTGCGCGCGGAAATCGACAAGAGCACCGATCAAATCAACGGGAAAATTCAGCGGGCTGAACAAATGAAAGTGCACACGATGTTCGTGATCGGTAAACGCGATATGGAGGCGAACGCAGTGAGTGTCCGTGTGCACGGCAAAGGAAATCTCGGCGCCAAACCGCGCAGTGAGGCGATCCCAGATATTCTCCAGGCAATCAAAGAACGCCGCGCTAATTGAGTTGTCTGACGAGCCGAAGACCGGATAAAACATTTGGATGGATCTCCCCAGGACCCTAAAGAAGCATTTCGGCTACGATGAATTTCGTCCGCTACAGGAAGAAATTATTCGTGATGCGTTGGCCGGACGTGATGTCTTCGCGCTGATGCCGACCGGCGGCGGAAAATCGCTTTGTTTTCAACTGCCGGCTTTGTTGCGGAGCGGACTGACGATCGTGGTGTCGCCGCTCATCTCGCTGATGAAAGACCAGGTCGATGCGCTCCAAACGAGCGGGATCGCGGCGACGTTTCTGAATTCCTCGTTAGATCGGGATGAAGCGGTCGAGCGGCTACGCAAATTGAATCGTGGCGAATGCCGACTGCTCTACGTCGCGCCTGAGCGATTGATGCTCGATGGATTTCTCGAACGCGCGTTGAACTGGAATATCGTACAAATCGCGATCGATGAAGCGCATTGCATCAGCGAATGGGGCCACGATTTCCGGCCGGAATATCGCGAGTTGAAAAAGCTGCGCAGACATTTGCCGGACGTGCCGATCATGGCGCTGACAGCCACCGCGACCGAGCGAGTGCGCAAAGACATCGTCAACCAATTGCATTTGCACGACGCGCGCTGCTACGTAGCCAGCTTTAATCGCCCGAATCTTACTTATCGGGTGGTACCTAAATCGTCGCCTTACGAACAAGTGCTGACGTTTATTCGAGCCCGACCGGACGAGAGCGGCATCGTTTATTGCGCGAGCAGAAAGACAGCCGACTCGCTCGCGAAGAAGTTGAACAGCGATGGAATCAAAGCGAAGCCGTATCACGCGGGGCTCGAGGCGACGCACCGGACAAAGCACCAGGACCAATTTCTTCGCGACGACGCGCGCGTGATTGCGGCCACGATCGCGTTCGGGATGGGAATCAACAAACCGAATGTGCGTTTCGTCATTCATCACGATCTGCCGAAGAACATCGAGAGCTATTATCAAGAAACAGGGCGCGCGGGCCGTGACGGATTGCCCAGTGAGTGCGTGTTGCTTTTCAGCGCGAGCGACGTGGTGAAACAAAAGCGTTTCATTGAAGAAAAAAGCGAACGCGAACAACTGATCGCGCGCGAGCAATTGCGCGAGATGATTCATTACGCCGAGACTCGCGAATGCCGGCGAGCCACCCTGCTCCGTTATTTCGGCGAAGAACTTCAGATTGTGCCGTGCGACGGCTGCGATAATTGTCTGACGCCGCGCGAAACATTCGATGGCACCGTGGCCGCGCAAAAATTTCTCTCATGCGTCTATCGCGTTCACGAGAAACACGGCTTCGGATTCGGCTTGAATCACATTGTCAACGTCTTGTGTGGCGCGGATACGGAGCCGATCCGACAGCGCGGCCACGATCAACTTTCCACTTACGGGATCGGAAACGAGCTGAAACGCGATGCGTGGCAGGCAATTGGAAGAGAATTGTCTCGGCTGGGGTTTGTGGCGGCCGCGCCGGGAAAGTTCGCGACCTTGCAATTAACCGGAAGGGGATTGGCCGCGTTACGCGAACGAAAGCCGATTACGCTGACAAAACCGCTCGACCTCGAGACGCGCAAACGGCCGAAGGGTCGGGCCGGTGAAATCGAATGCGACGAAGCGTTGTTTGAACAGCTCCGCGCTTTGCGGCGCGAGATCGCGGACAAACGTGACGTTCCGGCGTATGTGATTTTTTCCGATGTTTCGCTTCGGGAAATGGCACGCGCTTATCCAGCGACGGCGGTTGAGTTCGGCCGGATTCCAGGCGTCGGCCAACAAAAGCAGCGCGATTTCGCGGAGGCCTTTATTGAGTCAATTAAGGATTATTTGGCACGCAACACGAGGCTGACATTTCGCGCGCTTCAGGGCTAACGCGCTTCGCCTATTCATTGACGTTGTCGAGGCCAGCAAATTTCCAACCGCTCTTGATACTACGAGGGCGAAGCGACGACGATTTACCGATGCGATCCAAAGAAAGTCGAGGAGGTGCTATCCGTCGGCTGCGGCGCGTGATCGCGAACCGCTAGTCCTTCTTGTTCGGAACCTTCTTCTTATTACTCACAAAGAATCTGCCGTCTTGCTCGAAACGAATAGTGAATTGAATCGTCGAGTCGCCTTTGTCGCCGCGGAAAATAGTCAACTGCGTAAGGACGAGTGTGCCGGGCTTCAACCATCGGACTGGTTCGATGTATTGATTGCGAACATCCCCACCGGTATCGACGGTCATGCCTTCGGTATCGAGCTTCTCAAATTCGTCGCCTCCGCGATGATAAACTTCGGTGTCGGTCACACGCGGGCCCTCGGACACCGAAAGGGCAAACCATTTGGAATCCTGTGCCCAAAAAATCATGGCGGGAGCGCCATCGTAGCTTCGAGAAAGCTCCATGACGCGTTTTTTCGACGGGAGCAAGACAAGATCGACGGCGGCGATAGAGCCGGGATCAATCTTCGCCGGGTCCTCCGGTTCGCTCTCGCACGCGATTCGGACTCCGAATTTCTTGTCGGGCGAAAGATCCGTAACCTTTTCCCAATTTCCGGTGTTTTTCCGAGAAGGCCAGCCGCACCGCCAGAGACAATCCAAGTAACGCTGTGACACCGATAGCTTTCCGCATAAGCCGCAGATTGACAAATTCTTACGTGCAGTGTCAAGCGCACTCCTGCTAGGATGCCGTCATGACACGTCGCGTTCCGCTTATCGTCACGTTGTCGATCTTCTTCGGCGCGCAGGTTTTTGCCGCTAATCCGTTTCTTGCGGCAAAAGACGGCAAACCCGGTTCGGCAGATTTTCGGGGCACGGAATGGAATGATGAGAATATTGATGGCGAAATTCCGTTGACTGCACGTGTAGTAACGACGCGGATTGCGCAGATGACGTGGGGCGCAATTTTCAAGATTGAGTTTGTCGACTTAAAGTCGCGCGCACCGCAACGACGCGAAATCGGGCCGGATTATTTCGTCGCTACCAACGACCGCATTGTCCAATTGCTTGAAGAGAACAACGAAGAGGCCGCGAAGAAGATTGCGGCCATGGATAAGCCACCAGCGTTCGACGATTACAATGTTAGCGGAATCACCACCGGGCACTTCAAGCACCAGGAAGGACTTTGGGAAACAAAGATCGATGTGAAGGGCGATCTTTGCGTGTACGATTCCAGTCACCCATCCGGACACTTCAAAAAGCTTGTTTGGAAGAAAGGAGTTGGCCTTGTCCAATACGATAGCGGCTATGGCGCGGCCAAGGATGGATATAAACTGAAACGAGTTAACACCAAGAGATAATCATGAAACTCACTTTAGCCGTAGTCGTCATCTCCTTCATCACATTGAGTGGCAGCCTCTTCGCAGCTCTCGGCGATACTGAGGAACAAGTTGCGGATCTTTTTGGAAAACCAGTCAACCCAGGTTTTCCAGATGCTAAAGGCGTCACGACGAACACTTATCAAAAGGGAAACTATATGATTCTCGTTCAGTTCCTGAAGCACTTAAGTCTGGCTGAAAGCTATACCCGGGTTGATAAGCAGGAACTCTCGAACAACGAGATCTCGGCGCTCCTCGATGGAAACAGTAATGGACAGGGATGGGAAAAGAACCCAGATAAAATGCAATGGGAACGCAGCGATCATAAAGCACGCGCCTGGTTGGAAACACTTTCCGGACGGCCCACGCTCCTGGTCCAGGCCCGCTAGTGAGCAGACCTTTACATCGGCGTTGACCTTCGCCGGTGATCCGTTTTAACGAGTGGCGTTCATGCGCAGGCATCGGCCTTTTTTCCTCATCCTCATCGCCACAGCCATTGTCTGGTTGGTGATCCTCTTCGTTTCGCAAACACACGTGACGAGCGATGAGGCAATCATCGGGCTGATGGCGAAGCACACTTCGGAGGGCCGGTATTATCCGTTTTATTTTTACGGAATTGCCTACAACGCCTCTTGCGCGTGGGAGGCATACCTCGCCGTCGTTCCATTCTGGCTTTTTGGAGTTGGCGTCGTCGCACTGAAAATCCCAACAGTCATCCTGTCCCTTGTTTGTCTGGCATTGTTCTACGTAATGGCAACGCGTCTTTACTCCGTTCGCGTCGCGACACTCGCCAGTTTGGTCTTCGCTCTGTGGCCCGGGCTATTGAAGTGGCACTTTCAACCGCGCGGCTACGCCTTTTACTTTTTGCTGATTCCCGTGCTCGTAATTCTGTTTCTCGCGGTCGAAAAACAACGGATCCCGCGCACCCGCCATGTTTTTCTTTTCGGCCTCATCTGCGGCATCAGTTTTTGGGGAATGGAGCTTCTCTTAATTCCAATCGTGGCGCTTTGGGTCCTACTTCTGTTGCGGCGCAAATTTTCGCCCGCAGGATTTCTCACTGCGATTGGTGGGTTCGTGATCGGATACGCCCCGGCGATTTGGTGGAATTTTACTCATTCGTTCCAAAACTGGCATTTTTTGTTTTTCGAAAAACCGGAAGCGGCCGGGATGGCCGCGCGTTTCGGATTATCGGCCTGGCGCGAAATCATTTTTCACGAGATGCCAAAGTTTTTTAGCGCGGACACCGTGCTTTGGTACTACCCCGAGACCCATTGGTCCGGTCATGTTTTGTATTGCATATCCATAATCGCGATCATCATTGGCGCTTGGCAGGCGTTCCCGCGCATTCGCAGCATATTCAAGCTCGGATTTGCTTCGAGTGAGTCGAACAGCGATCTCTTGATGCTCATTTTGATCGGCGTGAGTTTCATTCCCTACATCATCGCGCCGTTACGAGTCCCAGGTTATTTCTTAGCAGCAGCCTTCTTCATCTCGATCTTGATTGCGCGCTGCATCGAGCATTTTCGCGGACACAAACAAATTGGTGACCGGATGATTGCCGCGGCGATTCTCGTCGCAGTGATCGTCTGCGGCCTGGACGCGATCGTCTACACGATCACGCACAACGAAATCGAAACGTTGACGCTATCGCCAAATCATCGTGACCACGAAATGATTCATATCCCCGGCGCAGACATCGACGCGGTCAAAGCCGATCTTGCGCGCAATCAAATCAACGCGGTCTGGACAACAATCTCCTTCGTTTATCCGCTCATTTTCGAGACGAACGAAAAATTGGTCGCATCTGAATCCATCTTCGGTGTCGATCGCCCGGTTTATCCGCCTTCGATTCCGAAACCCGAGCCGAGCGAACAAGAGCGTGCCGTTTTCGTCTTGGAAACAAACTCGCCGTATAGAGACGAGATCGAACGTACACTCGAGCAAAAAAGCGGCGCCGCCCCACAGGTCACCGGGCACGGTGCCCTCAGCATTATCAAACAACGTTTTCCGTCTGACCCGCCATGATCAGCCTATCGAAACGACAGGTGGGTTGGATTGTCGCAAGCCTTTGCACTTTGGCTGCGATCCGCGTCTTTCTTTTTGCCACCACGTTTCCGTTTTTCAACAATGTCGACGAACAGGCCCACGTCGATCTTGTGATTAAATTCGCACAAGGAAATCCGCCGCGCGGAATGGAGAACTTTTCCAGCGAAACAGCATCCTACCTCGCGCTCTGCCGGACACCGGAATATTTCGTCGCTCCGAACCAGTACGGCGGACAATATCCACCGCCGAACTGGCTGCTGCCGCCTGAGGAACGGCAGCGACTCTCGAATGAGGAGATTTCATCCTGGGAATCACGCACCAATCACGAGTCGGGTGAGCCGCCGCTCTATTACGCAATCGCCGGTGCGTGGTTCGATCTAGGACGCGCCATCGGCCTTCGCGATTTGGTCTCACTTTATTGGATCAGGTTGCTGAACGTCGCATTCGCTGTGGCGCTGACGTGGATTGGCTACAAAGCAGCGCAAATCGTCTTTGCGGATCGACAATTTCCCGCGATTGCAACTGCAACTTTGCTGGTAATCTGGCCGCAAAGCTCGTTTTACTCCATCCAGGGAGATTCTTTGACCGCGGTGGCGTTCGGACTCGCCTTCATCGCGCTTGCCAAGTTCTTGGAGTCGCAACACCCAAACATTCTGCTCGGCATCTGGATGGGTTTGGCCGCGACCGCGACGTGTCTAATTAAGACGACCAATCTTTCGCTCCTGTTCGTTCTTGCAGCCGCCGTGATTTTCAGAGTCGTACAGCTTGCGCGCCGGGGAGAATTGGTAGGCGGATTATCGATCTTCGGTGCGTTTATCATTTCCGTAGCAATACCGATCGGGACCTGGTTCGCGTGGAACGAGCAACATTTTGGCGACCTGACCGCGACGAAATCAAAGATTGAGCTGTTAGGCTGGACTCCGAAGGCGTTCGCGGACTGCTGGTCTCATCCAATCTTTACGCCAGCCGGCGCATTGGATTTCTGGGGGGAGCTGATGGCGAGTTTCTGGCGCGGTGAATTTATCTGGCATGGCCAGCGAATGGCGACGTGGTTCAGCGATGCATTTTATTGGGGGACGTCCACCCTCGCGCTGGCGGTCGCGTTGGTGACTCTTGTCCTTCGACGGCGAACCGAACCGAACAGGACCGTCTTGTGGTTCGCCTTCTTCAGCTTCGCATCACTGGTCGGGTTTCTCATTCTGCTGTCGATCCGGTTCGACTTTGGTCAATGCCCCTATCCTTCGCGCGAGCATCCCTATTTTACTTCAGGGCGCTTGTTGAACGCCGCCGCAGTTCCGTTCTTTTTGCTGTTCGCCTACGCAATCGATCAAATCGCGAATTGGCTGAAGCGGACGTGGGTCCGATGGGCGTTGCTGGTCGCGATCGCGCTTCTCACCCTGAGCTGGCAACTGTCGATCAACGAGCAGGCTCTTTCCAGCCGATACAATTTATTCCACCGGCAGACGATTCAGTAGCTTCCCGCAGCAGTTTTATCTGCGTTTGCGCTTTCTGGTCGGCAACTTTTTGCGCTTGGTCTTGGCGACACGGCGGAGCTCTTTTCGGCTCATCGACTTGTACATTTGCCTCGACGCGCCTCGGAGTGACGATTTCGAACGCTGTCCGCGCTTGGCCGCGAGCGCCGCGCCAGCTGCCATTTGTTGTTTCTTCGATTTCGCAGGCATATCAACAATGTTTCGCGACTGCGCCGTGAGGCGGATTTGTTTAAGTCACTGTCCGTTTGCGCCACAAAAAATAGACCGGCACACCGGTGAGCACGATCAATATGCCGATTCCCGATGTCTCCGGCGCAAGGCAGGCAAGATCGATAATTAGCAACCCAGCCAGAATCATCGAGACGATGGGAACGGCCGGGTATCCCGAAGTGCGATACGGCCGTTCGGCCGCCGGAGTTTTTCGGCGCAAAACCATTACCGCTGCGACCATCAGGATGTAAAAGATCAGATCCGCGGACACAATGTATTCGAGCAACTGTGTGTACACATTTCCGTAGGCAACCTTTTGTGTCGCGGGATTGGTCGTGACCGTTCGCGGCAAAGTGAGCAACGCGGTCCAGATCCCCTGGGCGAAAAGCGCCGCCGCTGGAACGTGAAATCGATTTGTGGTCGCGATTCGCTTGAAAAACAAACGATCGCGCGCCATTGCAAAATAAACGCGGGCGCCGGCCAGAATCAGTCCGTTATTGCAACCAAAGGTCGAAATCATAATCGCTGCTGCCATGCACATTGCGCCAGGGTTTGCGAATGCCGCTTTCATGGCTGCGACTGCGACACGGTCCTGCGGCGCCTGTTGAATCTCGGTAAACGGTAACAGCGCGAGGTAAGAAAGATTCGCCATCACATAGAGGACCACCACAACTCCCGATCCGATCAGCAGCGCGCGGACAAGATTTCGCCCGGGATCGCGCACTTCACTTCCAAGAAAGGTAACGTTCGTCCACGCGGTCTGGGCGAAGACCGGCCCCACCATGGATTTTCCGAAAAGCAAAACGAGCGCTAAGCCGCCGGCGAAAGCGAACCCGGGCTGGGCGCTTTGCGGACTCCATCCATTGCCCCACGAATCCCACCACGCCGACGTCCGCGCGGCACTGGTGGCACTCCAGCCGAGAACGAGTCCAACGAGAACGACGCCGATAAGCGCCGCGGTCTTGGCAAAAGTAAAAATATTCTGCACGAGAGTGCCAAGCTTCAATCCGCGCGTGTTTGTCCAGGTTAGTAGCGCGATCAAACCAATCGCCACCAATTGCTGCGTTGACAGACTAATCGCATAACCGCCGCCGAGCGGAACCGGTTTGCCGGTGAAAAGATAATTGTTGGGTGAAATTGCCGGCACGAAAACGCCAAGAAACTTTGCGAAAGCGATCGCCACCGCCGCGATTGTTCCGGTTTGAACGACCACAAACAACGTCCAGCCGTACAAGAATCCCAGGGCCGGTCCGTAGGCTTCGCGGAAAAAAATGTAAACGCCGCCTGCTCGCGGCATCATTGTCGCGAGTTCGGAGCAACACAAAGCGCCGGTAATTGTTAGCAAACCGGCAATCGTCCAGGCGAGCAGCAACCAACCCGGAGCGCCCGATAAGCGCGCCGTCTCGGCTGAGGTGATAAAGATTCCCGAACCAATCATTGAGCCGATCACGATCATGGTGGCGTCGACTGGGCCGAGCGCCCGGACGAGACCCGATCGCGTTGGCTGGTCGCTCACCTGGAAAATCCCGGCGCGCGAAGGGCCACGCCTTCTTTTTCCAACTGCAATCGCAAAGCACGCGCGAACTCAACCGCCTCAGGGTTGTCGCCATGCAGGCAAATTGTCTGGGCGCGAACATCGACGTCGACGCCGTCCACCGAACGGACTTTGCCTTCCTGCAGCATGCGCAGGACGCGCGGAGCGGCTTCCGCCGGATTGTGCAAGAGTGCATCGGGCCGCGAGCGGGAAACTAACGAGCCATCGGTGCAGTAATTCCGGTCCGCGAACACTTCATGCGCGATTTGCAAGCCTTGCGTTTCACCGGCTCTGGCCAGCGCACTGTTTACGGGCGCAAAGAAAATCAGCTTTGCGTCCACGCTGGCGACTGCGCGCGCAATCGCATCGGCCAGTTCCTCATCCCGCGTCGCCATGTTATAGAGCGCGCCGTGCGATTTGACGTGATTTGGCCGGGCCCCGCACGCTTCTGCGATCGCTTGAAAAATCCCGAGCTGGTAAACGACCGCGTCGAAAACCTCCTCCGTTGTCACTGGCAATTCCTTCCGTCCAAAATTCTCTCGATCGAAAAGACTCGGGTGCGCACCGACCGCAACGTTCCGAGAGCGGGCGGCTTCGATTGAGGTTCGTATTGTGCCGGCGTCGCCGGCATGAAATCCGCAGGCGATGTTCGCGGACGTCACCAGCGCCAGTAGCTCATCATCATGCCCGGCGCCTTCGCCAAGATCGGCGTTCAGATCGACAACAAGATTCATGTGAAATGCGATTCAATTCCGAGTCGAAACTGTTCGAGGTCGCGTTCGCGCTCGGCCAGAGCGCGATGCGCATCGGCAAGCGAAACCTCACGAAAACGCACTGTGTCGCCCGGCCGCATTTGCGCTGCGATTGGCAGATCAACGCTGATCACGTGGGCAAGTTTTGGATAGCCGCCGATGGTTTGGCAATCATTGAGGAGCAGAATCGGCTTTCCACTTGGCGGGACCTGGACCGTGCCGGGCGCGACTGCTTCCGAAAGAAGATCGGCTTTGTTGCCACGCTCGAGCCGCTGTCCGTCCAGCCGGATCCCCATCCGGTCAGAATCGGGTGAGACAAAAAAACTTCCGGCGTTAAAAATTTCCAGTGCACCTGGACCACAACGATCCGAATCGGAACCACGAATGAAGCGTAGCAGCGGCTCGCGCTGAGCAGGGCTCGACCAATCGTGCGCTGGTTTCCAGTGCGCTATTCTGTGTCTGCTCAGTTTTTCCGTCAAACTTCTTGAGCGTTCGGAGTTTTTTCCAAGCGGAAAGTCTTCACCGTCGCGAAGCGCCCTGCCGTTCACACCGCCAAATCCGGATTTCAGGTCCGTCGAGCGGCTGCCGAGGACAATCGGAACATCAATTCCACCGGAGATTGCAAGCCAGGCGCGACAACCGATCGCAGGGGATTCAATCGAAAAATCTTCACCGCTGCGCACGAGAGCCGGATGACCTGAAGGCACCGCCGTCGATCCGATTCGAACATCGAAATTGCCACCGCACCATGCGACGATCCGATCGTCCGCAAATCGGAGTCGCAATCCGCCAAAGGTAATTTCCAAACCGGCGGCGGGCTCGTCATTGCCGACCAGGAGATTCGCCACCCGGAGCGCGTGCGGGTCGAGCGCGCCGCCCAGCGAAACACCGAATACGCGCAGACCGGTGCGTCCCAAATCCTGGACGCTCGTCAAAAATCCAGCGCGATTCGCGATCGCCTTCATTTGGTCCATCTTTCGAATTCCTCCCGGCTGATTGGTCGAAAACGCACCCGGTCGCCCACTCGCAACAACCCCGGCCGGCTTTTTTTTGGATCGAATAACTGCAACGGCGTGCGGCCGATAATGTTCCAACCGCCGGGCGATTTGATTGGATAAATCCCCGTTTGTTTTCCGCCAATTCCAACCGACCCAGCCGGGATTTCTTTCCGCGGAGTTTCACGCCGGGGCGTCGCAAGTTTTCCGGGCAAGCCGCCCAGAAACGGAAAACCGCCAATGAATCCGACACAATGAACCCGGTAGTCGCCGCTGGAATGGAGATTGACGACTTCATTCCGATCGAGACCGGCCACGCGCGCGACTTCGTCCAGATCGAACGCAAACTCACCGTCGTAGCAAACCGGAACTTCGATCTCGGAAACGTTGACTAGGCCTGCGCTGGTATCGGCCGTTTCTGAAATAGCGCCGCGAATTCGTTGTTCGAGCCATTCAAAGATATTTTCAATTGGCGCTCCGGCGGCGGCCGCAGCCAACGGATCGTAAAAGAGCGCGACTGTCGTGTAAGCCGGAGCAAGATCGATCACGCCCGGAATCTTTGCGGAAACGAGCTGGCCATGAACGGCCAGCACCTGCTGCAGCGCGTTCTCGGGCGCGCCGTCAAAATTGTCTGCTACACGAATCAGGACCGCGCAGTCTCCTAGCGGCGTAATTTCCATGCGTGAACCAGGGACTCAGTTCTTCTCCGGTGAGACTGCTTCTTTCATCGTCTCAACCTGTTCCTTAATCTCGCCAACCTGGGGATGAACATCACGAATCAACTCGTGTCCCGCCTCCGACAGGCGTTCGATCCGTTGCGTCATCTCCCGCAGCTCTTCGAGCATGGATTCCTGTCGGGAAGAAATGCGATGCATCCACCAGAAACGGGCGACCCAACAACCGATTCCGAGCCAGGTGAGAACCAGAACGATCATCTCACTGCGCTCTCGGCGCCTCGATCTCAATGTTAACGGCGACGCTTTGGCTGATCCCGGACATCGTTTCCGCCGCCTGGGCGAACATTAGATTAAAGTCGCGCCTTTGGAGCGAGTCGGTCGTGACCGACCAGCGCCTTTTGTTCGGATCGTCAGGCGAGGTCAGCAATTTGACGTGCAGCGTAATTGGTTTCGTTACGCCGTGCATGGTCAGATCGCCCACAACTTCGCCGGTTTGCGGGCCAGTCTGCTTGACGTTTCGGCTCTTGAACGTGAGTTCGGGGTACTTTTCGACGTTAAAGAACTCCGGACTCCGCAGATGATCATCTCGCTTCACAATCCCGGTGTCGATACTACGGACATCGATTCTTGCGGTGACCGACGAGTTTTCAGGATGTTCGCGGTCGATCTCGATTCTGCCTTCGAATTTCTTAAACTTTCCGTTTGTAGCGCCAAGAAACTGGTGGACCGAGAAGCCGATTGTGGAACGCGCCTGGTCGAACTTATAGGTTTCGTTCGCGGCGACCAAAGAATGAAAAACTGTCGTCAGAATCGCTGCTGCAAATATTTGCGATCTCATGCCACCTCCCTGGCCTTGCTTTTCGTCTCGGATACCAGCGCTTTCAACAGCGGCGTACGCGAAAGCGGCAACTTTCCGAACAGATTGCCCAGCGCGAACGCAGGATCAGCGTTAAGTCTTTTTGTGTCATGCACTCCCGCGACCCGGGCCACCTCGGTCTCGAAATGCGATATCGCGCGCAGATTCGGATTATTCTTGTCGAGATAACCAAAGGCTCGACGAAGCAGCGAATACAATTCCGGTTCGTGATGATCGCGCTCGGTGCAGATCTCGATCAGCTCGACAAAATAAGAGGCAGCCTGGGTCCGCGGGTAATTTTCGCGGATTCCCGCAAACGGATTCCTGACGACAACTTCAGCCAGAGTGTGCAAGGTCGATTTTCGACTCAGCACAACCGAGATTTCCGTCTCGAAGAAAAGATCAAGCTTGCCGGCGAACGGTGTTTTCGCACGACGCGCGCCTTTGGCCATTGTTTGAATGCAGCCCAACGATTCGGTGCACCAGGAAACGATCAGGCTGGTGTCACTGAACTTGCGTTTGCGAAGAAGAATCGCCGCCGTGGATTGCACGGCGAAAATCTAGCACGCGATGCACGCTATGACAGGCAAGCGATCCGCCCCGAGGATCCGTTCTTAATGGAACGGATTGAAGCGCGCGACCATGATGTTGAACTTGAGCAGAATCCTTGGCTCATGGGTTCTGACAGAAATGTAGGGCGCCGCAAGGCAAGAAAGGCTCGACTGCCATTTCCAAGTCAGGCGGCCCGCGAATCCTTCGCTAGAGTAGAATGATGGCAACCGAAACCGCCCGCGTCCCGGAGGACATCAGTGGCCGGCCGCGTCGTCTTCCGGTCGGTGGCGTGAGCTGGCGGCACACGTTTCGCGCCCTTCGCTACCGGAACTATCGACTCTTTTTCTGGGGCCAGCTGGTTTCGCTTATCGGCACCTGGATGCAGCAAACTGCGATGAGCTGGTTCGTTTACGAAATTACCAATTCAAAATTCCTGCTCGGCGCAGTAGCGGCGATCGGCTCCGCACCGATGATGTTGTTCTCAATCTGGGGCGGATCGCTGGCCGATCTTTATCCAAAACGGTCCATCCTGGTTGCGACTCAAACCGCGCAAATGATCTGCGCCTTTCTGCTTGCAATCGGAGTTTGGGCCGGATTCGCGAACGCAACCTTCATCGTGATCATTGCCGCGCTCAACGGCGTCGCGATGGGATTCGACATGCCGGCGCGACAAGCATTCACGGTCGAAATGACCAGCCGCGAAGATTTGCTCAACGCGATTTCGCTCAACAGCTCGATCGTCAACGGCGCTCGCGTGGTTGGCCCATCGCTCGCCGGTTTAATGATCGGAGCCGTCGGCGTTGCGATGTGCTTTTTATTTAACGCACTGAGCTTCGTCGCGGTGATCGCAGGTTTGTTGATGATGCGGCTGCCGCCATCTGAGCGAAAGATCGAGATCGTTTCACCCGCAGAGCACGCCTGGAACGGAATCGCGTATTCGTTTCGACATCCGCGGGTGCGCACGATTTTGCTGCTGTTTCTGGCGGTCGGGATTTTCGGCTGGTCTTACATGGTCGTAATGCCGGCCTTCGCTCGCGATGTCCTCGGACGCGGAGCGGACGGATTCGGCATTTTGATGTCGGCCAGTGGAATGGGCGCATTGGCTGGCGCGCTCATCGTGGCCACGTTCGGTCATCGGTTTACGGCGCGTAAACTCGCACTCGGCGGCGTTTGGGTTTTCTCGGCCGGCCTGCTCGCATTTTCGTTCGCTCGAAATTTCTATCTCGCGCTTGGATTTCTATTTATCGCCGGCTTCGGAATGCTTCTGTTCTTCTCAACCACCAATACTGCGCTGCAAACGATTGTGCCGGACGATATGCGCGGCCGCGTCATGGGCGTGTGGTCGCTCATATTCGGCGCGATGATTCCGCTCGGAAGTCTCGAAGCCGGCGCAATGGCAAATTGGTTCGGAACTCCTGTCACTCTCGCAATCGGGGCGATTATTTGCGCAGTGTCCGGGCTCGTCGCTTTATTCGTGATCCGTCGGCGGGAAGCTCAACTCGCGCGGTGAGACTTGTAGCGATGCTTGTTCTCAAGCACCGAACTAAAATAAACAGCTTGGCGCGAGCGCCTCTACAACCTCAACGATTGAGAATGTGGAGCGCGCGTTTTTCGACGTTCATCGCCGCCTCTTTCACGGCTTCGCTCAACGTCGGATGCGCATGCGTTGTGCGGGCCAGATCCTCTGAACTGCCGCCAAATTCAATCACTGACACGATCTCGGCGATCAATTCGGAAGCTGTGTGTTGTAAAACGTGGCCACCGAGAATGCGGTCCGTCTTGGCTTCGGCAATGATCTTAACCATTCCGTCGAACTCCTCGTTTGCCACCGCCCGACCTGTCGCGCGAAAAGGAAATCTCCCGACGCGATAATCGAGCTTTTGTTCTTTCGCTTGTTCTTCAGTTAGTCCAACCCCTGCCAGCTCGGGATTCGTGTAAATGATTCCGGCAATCGCGTCGTAATTAATATGGCCGTCCGTTCCAGCCATGTGCTCGACGCACGCTATCCCTTCGTCCTGGGCTTTGTGCGCGAGCATCGGCCCCGCGATCACGTCGCCAATGGCATAAATGCCGTCGACGTTCGTCTTGAAGTACTTGTCGATCTTGATTCGCTTCTTTTCGTCGAACTCGACGCCAATTTTTTCGGCGCCGAGGCCCTCGCTGAACGGCTTGCGTCCGACTGAGACGAGCACTTTGTCGGCATCGAATTTTAGTTCTTCGTTTCCTTTTGTTGCCGTCGCTGTTGCCCTGCCGTTGTCCACCTCAACGGCGCTCACTTTCGCTTCGAGATGAAAAGTAATCCCTTGTGCCGTCAGCGAACGCTGCAACAGGTTCGACAATTCCAAATCGAAACCAACTGCAATTCGGGGCAGAAATTCCAGCATCGTGACTTCCGAGCCGAGCCGGTTCCAAACTGAGCCGAGCTCGAGACCGATCGCGCCGGCGCCGATGACCAGAAGTTTCTTCGGTGGCTCGGTGAAATTCAGCGCCTCGGTGCTGCTCACAATCGTTTTGTCGTCGAATTTCGCGAATGGCAGTTCAACCGGCACGCTCCCAGTCGCGATGATGATGTTCTTGGTTTCAATCTCCTGCGTGCTTCCATCGGATCCCTTTATCGAAACTTTCCCCGGCGCGGTGATCGTGCCGAGTCCCTCGAACGTGGTCACCTTGTTCGTCTTCATCAGGGCACGCACCCCACCAGTCATCGTCCGCACAACCTTGTCCTTGCGTTGCTGCATCTTATTAAGATCGACAGTCGCGTTCTCAATCACGATGCCGTGTTTGGTCGCTTCCTTTTTCGCCCAGACGAAATGATCGCTCGAAGTCAGCAATGCTTTGCTCGGAATGCAGCCAATGTTCAGGCACGTGCCGCCAAGTTCCTTGTCCTTTTCTACGATCGCGGTCTTTAAGCCGAGCTGCCCCGCGCGAATGGCTGCAACATATCCGCCGGGTCCCGAACCGATGATAACGACGTCAAATTTTTCCATAGTTATGCTGTGTCATTCTGAGCGGAGCGAAGAATCTCTGATCATCTCTTCCGTATTCCAAGGATCCAGAACATTTGGCTCTTGCTCCCATCCTTCACTCAGATCCAACCAATGCGGATTAGTTTCTTCGATCAGCGCAATTTTTCGACGCCGAAGCCAACCCTTTAATGTCTTCTCCCATGCGACGGCATCGTTCACATCACGAAAATACTCAAACCAAACAAGTCTGTTTAAATGATAGCGTTTAGCGAAACCGCTGGTCTCTCCCCATCTGTGCTCCCACAAGCGAGCCTCCAAGTCATTGGTCATACCGACGTACAGAGTCGTGCGATGCTTGTTGGTCAAAATGTACACCCAGTAGTCGTGATCGCGCATGCTACTGGAAAAAAGTCAGAGATGTTTCGCTTCGCTCAACATGACAGCATGGGAAACTAAAAATCCAGCGGCAGCTTTTTCGGGTCCTCGATGCATTCCTTCACTTTGATCAGAAAGGTCACCGCCTCCTTACCATCGATTAAACGATGATCGTAGCTCAGGGCGAGATACATCATGGGACGAATCTCGACCTTTCCATCGATTGCCACCGGCCGGGGCATGATCTTGTGCATCCCGAGAATTCCGCTTTGCGGGAAATTCAGAATCGGAGTGCTGACCAGCGAGCCATAAACACCGCCGTTCGAGACGGTGAAAGTGCCTCCGGTCAAATCTTCAAATTTCAACTTTCCTTCGCGAGCTCGGACGGCGAAATCACCGATCTCCCGTTCCAAATCGGCAAACGATTTCTTGTCCGCGTCGCGCACAATCGGAACGACAAGTCCGCGCTCTGTCCCAACCGCCACACCGATGTCGTAAAAATTGTTCTCAATGAAATCGTCGCCTTCGATTCGGCCGTTAACGACCGGCACCGCTTTAAGCGCCTCAACCGACGCTTTGATGAAGAACGACATGAAGCCGAGCTTCACTCCGTGCTTCTTTGTGAACGCATTCTGCGAATCGGCCCGCAGCTTTTGAACCGCGCTCATATCGCATTCGTTGAACGTGGTCAGGATTGCTGCTGTCTGCTGCGCCATCACCAGCTGGGCGGCGATTTTGCGACGCAACGGCGACATTTTTTTGCGGACAACCCGACCGTCCGATGATTGTCGATCTTCTGCAGGGGGAGCAGTCTGCTTCACTTCCGACGAGACGCTCCCCGCGTCTCCCACAGATTTCTTGTTGGCGGCTGCAAGCGCGTCAGCTTTCGTAATTCGACCGCCCGGACCGGTGCCGGAAATTTTCGCGGGATCGAGCTGTTCTTCATCAACAATTCGCCGCACTGAGGGTGAAAGAGTTTCGCCATCCGTGCTTTTTTCTTTTGTAGGGGAAGCCGTTGGCTTCCCAGGGACGGTCCGAGCCGGACTGGTATCAACAGCGTCCCCTACAGATTTTTTTGCTGCGGGCACCTTTTTTGAATCGTCGATCGTGGCAACGACTTCACCGATTTTCACTTCCTGACCTTCTGGAACAAGCGTGTCGAGGACGCCCGACGTCTCAGCCGCGATTTCAGTGGAAACTTTGTCGGTCTCCAGAGTGAACAAGGCGTCCCCAGTATTCACGAAATCGCCGGACTTCTTATGCCAGACGGAAACTACTCCACTTGAAATCGACTCTCCAACCGCGGGAATTTTTACTTCGACAGCCATGTGCGCCTAACTAAGCGCAGAAAAAACCCGCGGTCGAATCAAACGTTGAACGCGTCTTTGACGACGCAGACCTGCTCGCGTTTGTGGAGGGCAAGCGAGCCCACAGCCGGACTGGCGCTGGCGTCTCGCCCCGCGTAAGCGATTTCACGTTCGAACATTTGTCGCAGACGCGGTTCCATGAAAGTCCATGCGCCCATGTTTTCCGGTTCTTCCTGGCACCAGACGATTTTTGAAGTCTTCGGAAACCCGCCGACTATCGATTTCAATTTCCGCTCGTGGAGCGGATAAAGCTGCTCGATCCGAATAATCGCCGCATCGTCGATCTCGCCGCGGGACGAGTCCGTCTGACTGGCGGACTTTTTCTCAGCGCGATAATTCAGCAAGTCGTAATAAATTTTTCCCGAACACAGGATGACACGCTTTATCTTGTCGGGTGGAACGCGCTCTCCGAGCGCGTTGATCGTCTTCGGAGAAGCCGATCCACCTTCGCCGAGAATCTCCTCGAACCTCCCTTTGGTGAATTCTTCCGCCCGCGACGATGCGAACTCCGCCCGCAGCAAGCTTTTCGGCGTCATGATAATGAGCGGCTTGATGAAATCGCGTTTCATCTGACGCCGCAAAACGTGGAAGTATTGCGCCGCCGTCGTCAGATTGCAGACCTGCATGTTTTCCTCGGCGCAAAGTTGGAGAAACCGTTCGAGACGGCCGCTGGAATGTTCCGGTCCCTGCCCTTCGTAGCCGTGCGGCAAAAGCAAAACGATGCCGCTCGGCCGCTGCCACTTCGACTCCGCCGAAGCGATGAATTGGTCGATGATCGTCTGCGCGCCGTTCGAAAAATCTCCGAACTGCGCCTCCCACAAACAAAGCATGCTCGGATAATCGAGTGAGTAACCGTAATCGAATCCGAGCACAGCGGCTTCGGACAGCAAACTGTTGTAAATACAGATGCGCGCTTGATTAGTGCCAGTCCGGCTCGGACCGTTCATGTGCATCAGTGGCACATACGGCGCGCCCGTTTTCGCGTCGTAAAGAATCGCGTGCCGGGTGCTGAACGTTCCGCGCGCGCTGTCCTGACCCGACAACCGCACCGGTATTCCTTCCAACAAAAGCGAACCAAACGCGAGCAGCTCCGCGTAATGCCATTCGTACGGTCCGCCGTTCTCAAAAACTTTCCGTCGATGCTCGAGTACGATGCGTCTGATCTTCGGCTGAACGTTGAAGTCGTCCGGCACCTGCGTGAGCGCGTCGACAATCGTCTTCAACGTTTTCTGATCGATGGCAGTCGCAACCGCAGAGCTTTTGTATTCCGGCTGAAAAACCGCCGATGCTTCCTTAAACTTCGCCTGCTTGCCGGCCTTCTCTTTCTCGAGCGCTTTGACGGTATCGAGCGCCATCTCCAAGCGCAGATTCATCTCCGTTTCGAGTGAGGCCGCGTCGTCTTCACTCAGCGTTTTCGATTCGAGTAACTCTGTTTTATAAGACCGCGCAACCGACGGGTGTTTGTCGATCTTCGCGTAAAGGTCGGGCTGGGTGAAGGCTGGCTCGTCACCCTCGTTGTGGCCGTAACGACGATAGCAATACATGTCGATTACCACGTCGCGTCCAAATTCCTGGCGAAAATCGAGTGCCATCTGACTCACCTGCATGCAGGCGAGCGGATCGTCGCCATTCACGTGAAAAATTGGCGCCTCGATCATCTTGGCGACGTCGGTCGCGTACATGGAAGAGCGCGCGTCTTCCGGAAGCGTAGTGAAGCCGATTTGATTGTTCACCACGACGTGGACGGTTCCGCCCGTTCCGTAACCGTGCAGCTGCGACATGTTGAGCGTTTCGGCAACGATCCCCTGCCCCGCGAAAGCGGCGTCGCCGTGAATGAGTAATGGCAAAACTTTTCGGCGATTCTCCGTATCGTTGCGCTGCCGTTGCCGCGCGCGGGCGGTTCCTTCGACAATGGGATCAACCGCTTCGAGATGGCTCGGATTGGCGGAGAGCCGAATTTCAACCTGTGCGCCCGACGCGAGTTTTCGAACGGTGCGATAACCGAGATGATATTTCACGTCGGCATCTCCGGCGACTGATTCAGGAATATAATTCTCGCTGAACTCGGTAAAAATCACCCGGAGCGATTTCTTCAAAAAGTTTGCGAGAATGTTGAGCCGCCCGCGATGCGCCATCCCCATGCAAATCTCTTCCACGCCGACGCCCGGACATTTGTGAAGGATCGTATCGAGAATCACCAACAACGACTCTGCCCCCTGGAGCGAAAAGCGTTTTTGTCCGACGTAACGCGATTGCAGAAACCCTTCGAACGACTCCGCTTCCATCAACGCGCGGAGCAACGCGATTTTCACCTGACGCGGCGTGTCATGTTTGTCCGGCCGCGATTCCAGCCGATGCAGGACCCAGTTGCGAATGCGCGGGTTCTGAATGTGCATGAACTCCGCGCCGATCGTGTCGGCGTAGATTTTCGTGAGACGCGCGATCATCTCGCGCAGCGTCATCTCCTGATTATCGAGAAAAAATTTTGAAGAGAGGCGGAGATCGAGATCTTTCTCGCTGAATCCCAGTTCGCGCAGCGATAACAGCGGATTTTCAGGACGTTTGTCCGCCAGTGGATTTACCCTCGCAATGGTGTGTCCAAGCGTGCGATACGCGTAAACCAAACCATCAATCCGCGTTTGCAGCGGACTTTCTCGCGTAACCGGGCGCGGCGCGGCGACCGTCGCACCGTTTTTTTGCGGCAAATTTCCCAGTTCGAATCCCTCAAAAAACGCTGCCCAGCTAGGATCTACCGAGGCCGGATCCTGCTGCCACCGCTGATAATTCTGGTCAATGAGCTCCAGGTTCGCCCGAGCTCCAAGTGTGGTACGCATTGCGCGCTTAACTTCGGACGAATGGGCGAAGCGGCAAGTATTGGTAGCCCACGTGCCTGCGGCACGTCTTAGTAACGTCGCACAGCGACGTGGCTACATGTCTCAGGGCAAGTTGACAGTACCAAGGCGGTCTCGTTACTTGCTCGCCACTAATGGGAACTAACCGAAAAACATGGCTGGCGGTGGCCGGCATCGGCTTATTGGCGCTGGCAGGATCGACGTCCGGTTTCGCCCAGGCTGATCCCGCAGCCGAGCCAGCCGTTTTGGCGGTTGCAAAGGCTTTGCCAGCAGTAGTTAACATCAACACCGAACGCGTGATCCGGCGCAGCGTGCGCGACCCAATCGAAGATTTTTACGCGCAGTTTTTTGGCTACTACCGCGGGCGGCCGCGGGAGATCCGGCAAACGTTGCAAAGTCTCGGTTCCGGATTCATTGTCGATCCCGCCGGTTACATCGTCACCAACCAGCACGTCGTCGAACGCGCGGCCGATTTGAAAATTCAGGTAACAACCAACAACGGCAAAACTTACAGCGCGCATTATATCACCGGCGACGAAAAGAAAGATCTCGCCTTCATCAAGATCGATTCGAAGGAAACGTTCCCATTCATCAGTCTCGAAAACATTTCGCCGAATTTGTTAGGCGAAACGGTCATTGTGGTGGGCAACGCCGTCGGCTACGGAAGCTCGATTAGCCGTGGTGTGTTGAGTGCGACCAAACGCGACATTTCGATCGACAACATTGAATACAAGGACCTGGTGCAAACCGATGCAGCAATCAATCCGGGCAACAGCGGCGGTCCGGTGATCGACATTTCAGGCCGCCTGGTCGGAATTAGCTCCGCGAAAATGGCGTTCACCCCTCAAGGCGTTCCCACCCAAGGACTGGGATTCGCCATTCCGGCTGACGTCGTGCGCGACAACGTGGCCAAGTTCAAGGCGTTCGCTGAAAAACATCCCGGCCAAAAAGTTCAGCCGGCCGCGGAGGAAACATCGGCGTCGGCCAACGCCGAGCGGCTTTTCGGCATGCAATTGCAAGATTTAAGCGAGGATCTTACCCAGGCCCTCGGCTACCAACCAGGTCGCGGGGTGCTGATTAGCGCTGTGGAATCCGACAGTCCAGCCGATGAAGCTGGAATCGAGCGCGGTCTCGTCATCTACAAGATTGGGCAACGCAACGTGAATTCGGTAAAGGAGATTGAGACCCTGTTAAGTCGCGCCAGCAGCGGAACTAGCGTCGACTTCGCCATCGGGGTAGAGCGAGCGAATGGAACTCAGCGTGTTGAGACCGTCACACTGGCCGCCCGTTGAAAATCCGGAAATTTTTGGCAACGCAATTCCGATTCGATTGTCTGAAATACTTTCCAAATGATCAAAGTTGAAAATTTGACCAAACGCTACGCCGGTCACACCGCGATCCGCGATTTGACCTTCGAAGTCGGTCAAGGCGAGATCATGGGGTTTCTTGGGCCGAACGGTGCGGGCAAGACGACTACGATGCGGATTCTCGCCGGTTTCATGCCGGCGACTTCGGGTCGGGCGTCGATCGCCGGTTTTGATGTGTTCGAGCAATCGCTCCAGGCCCGGTCGCGACTCGGCTACATGCCGGAAAATGTTCCGCTCTACAATGACATGCGCGTGACCGAGTACCTCGATTATCGCGCGGCGCTCAAAGGCGTGCCGCATCGCAAGGTAGCCGAACGAGTAGGCGATGTGAAAGAATTGTGCGGGCTCCGAGACGTTGAACGAAAATTAATCGGCGCCCTTTCGAAAGGTTATCGCCAGCGAGTCGGCCTGGCCGATGCGCTCGTGAACGAGCCCGACCTTCTGATTCTGGACGAGCCGACGATTGGACTTGATCCAAACCAAATCCGGCAGGTGCGCGAGTTGATCAAAAATCTCGGCAAACAACACACGATTCTACTTTCGACACACATTTTACCCGAAGTCGAAATGACCTGCAGTCGCGTAATCATCATTCACAAAGGCAAGATCGAGGCGTGCGATACGCCGGACAATCTTCTGGCCCAGATCCGCCAGGCCGGCGGCGTAATTGTTGAGGCAAAGACCGGAAAGGATGACGGCGTCGAAGAACTGAAAAAGATTTCCGGCGTCCGCGATGTCACCTCGAATCGGGAAACCGATTGGGAAGTTTTCCAGCTACGGGTCGAGTCCGGCCTCGATGTGCGCGAAGAAATTTTTAAACTCGCGGCGACGCGGCATTGGACGTTACGCGAACTCTCACAACGGCGCGCTACGCTTGAAGACGTGTTCGTCGAAATCACGCACTCGGACCAGATCGGATTGGAATAATGGAGGGGGAGATGTCGATCTAATAATGAGCAAATTTTGGACACTCCTGGTTCGTGAAATTCGCGGATATTTTCATTCGCCGATCGCGTATATCGTTCTGGTCTTCTTTCTTCTCGTCACCGGCGTCGACTTCTATTTCCAGGTGTCGTTCATGAACCAGCGGCCGGCCGGCTACTCGGTCCAGGAAGCATTTTTTAACTCGGTGTTCTTCTGGTTCGCGTTCGTTTTGATTTTTCCACTCATCACGATGCGCTTGTTTTCCGAAGAGTTTAAACTCGGCACGATCGAGCCATTGATGACCGCGCCGGTGCGCGACCTGCAGGTTGTGCTGGCAAAATTTTTCGGTGCGCTCGTGTTCTATATCACGCTCTGGATTCCGACGCTGCTTTATTTCGCAATTTTTCAAAAGATCACGAACCAACCGGCCGCCAGTTCGACCGGCGGCTACTGGGGTTCGTATTTGATGCTGCTGCTCCTGGGAATGTTTTATTTGTCGGTCGGTTGCCTTGCGTCGGTTGTGACGAAAAACCAAATGGTGGCCGCGATCATTTCCTTCTGCGGGATCACGCTCCTGTTTTTCCTCGGCCTGGTTCAATTCATCCTGCTCGACGTCAGCTCGGGCATGCGTGACGCGCTCGGCTATTTTTCCGCGATCGAACACATGGGAACGTATTCACGCGGCATCATCGATACTCGGCCGATCGTTTTGTATCTCAGCATGACCGCGTTCGTGCTCACGCTGACCTACCAGGCATTCCAATCACGCAAATGGAGGTTGTGACGAATGGCTGAAGCAGTGGCAAAACCGAAAAAGATTCAGCGACTCCAGATCGGAGTGAATCTTCTCGTCCAGCTCATTCTGGTTTTCTTTTTGGTCAGCGCGGTGAACTGGATCGGTTTCCGGCATTACAAGCGCTGGGACATGTCGCGCGATCAGAAGTATGCGCTATCAGACAAGACGAAGCGGTTTCTGAACACGATTAAAGGGAAAATGCGCATCACGGTGTTCTTTTCGCCCAGCACTCCGATCAGCGGCGATGTGGCGAATCTGCTGACCGAGTATCAATACGCCGCCAAGGGCAAGATTGACGTCGAGAACATCGACCCGCAGCGGAACCTCTCCCGCGCCAAAGAGATGTTCGATAAATACAAAGTCGTCAGCGACGAAAGCCTGCTCGTAATCGATTACGAAGGCCGCAACAAAACGGTGAAGGCGTCGGAAATGGCGGAGATTGACTCCAGCGGAATGGCGTTCGGGGAAGGTCCGCACGTAGCTGCGTTCAAGGGTGAACAAGCGATCACCAGCGCAATGATGGACTTGGTCGAAGGAAAAAAGAATACCATCGGTTACATCACCGGCCACAAGGAACCGTCCATCGCGGAGCCTTCGCCGATGGCGTTGATGCAACAACAACAGCAACAGCAGAGTCCGATCTCGGTCCTGAAAGCGTTCATCGAGAACGAAAACATCAAGTTCCAGGAATTGAATCTGTTTAACGAGCCGCAGATTCCGGCCGATGTCAAAACGGTGATGATCCTCGGGCCGCAGTACGATTTCTCGGATCGCGAAATGAAAATGCTGCGCGAATTTTGGAATAAGCAGGGACGGATTCTCCTTCTACGCGATCCTTCAGTAAAGACCCCGAAGTTGGACGCGTTCCTGAATGAAGTCGGCGTCAAGGTCAATGACGATCGGTTGATGGCGTTCGTCCGGACCGGAATTGAAGAGCTCGCGTTGATTCGCGACGTCTATGCGCGTTTTCTGGGCAATAGCCCGATCACAAAACGGCTCGCCGATGCCCGCGCGGTGTTTTTCGGCGGCACTTCTTCAATTACAATCGAGCCGGACCGCGTGCGCCCAGCCAACATTCAGCTTCAACCGCTGGTCCAAGCCGAGAAGGGTTATTGGGCCGAAACAGATTACAACACGACCGATCAGAACAAACTTCAGAGTGACGCGAAGAAAGCCGGCGACGCTCCATTGACGATCGGAGTTTCAATCGAGAAGGGCGGCAGCGCCGATGAACGCGTGCAGATGAACTCGTCTCGAATGGTCGTGGTCAGCAATGCGACGTTTGTGCAGGACAACGCGTTGACGCAGGACCAACAGTCGCTCGATTTCATTTCCGGTTGCTCGAATTGGCTGCTCAGCCGCGAACAACTCATTGGCATCGCGCCGAAAGTTCCAAAAACGCTAACGTTCAATCTGAACGAAGATGCGTTGCGAAACTTGCGCTGGATCGTGCTCTTTTTGATTCCGCTCGTTTTTGTTGTTATTGGGACCGCCGTGTGGTGGCAACGCCGCGCCTGACGAATCGATCCGACCGCCATGAAGTGGAAAGCAACCCTCGTCCTGCTGATCGTGACCGGCGGCGTTTTCGCCTATCTGTTTTTGGTTGAGCGGAATGCGCCGAACACAGCGGATGCCGCACGCGAGGCCCAGAACGTCGTCAATTTCAGTCCCGAAAAGATCAACGAAATCACCATCCAAAACGGCGACGACAAGATCGACATCCGCCATCATGACGATAAGTGGCGGTTGGAGACACCAATCAAAGACCAAGCAGACGCTTCGGCGGTGAACAATTTGCTCCTCGATCTGGAAAACTGGCAGAAGGACGCAACCATCTCGTCGAAAGAAATGGAAGCGGACAAGAGCAAGCTGGCTGACTACGGACTCAATCAACCGAAGATGCGTTTGAAGTTGTCGGGTGAAAACGCCCCACCTGAAATTCTCTTCGGCAAGGAAGCGGCGCTCGAAGGCAAAATGTATGTCCGGTTTGCGAATTCCAAGGAAACGTTCCTCGTTAATGAGTCGATCAAGAAGGCGATCGACAAAAAGCCGGAGGACTTCCGCGACCGCAAACTCACGGACCTGATCATGGCGCAAGTCGTGCGCGCTGTGTTGAAAACGCCGGCCGGCGAGATGGAGGTGCAGAAAAACGGCGACCATTGGGACATTGTGAAGCCGTTACGCACGCGCGCCGACGATCAAAAGGTCGGCGATCTCATCGCGCAGGTGACGACGGCGCGGATTCAACAATTCGTGGCCGACGATAAAGGTGACTTGCATCCGTACGGTTTGGCTGAGTCGCGCGGATCAATCACGCTTTTCACCCAGGACGATAAACCGGGCGCTCCGGGTCAGACTGTTCAGATCGGAGGCGTTCCCGAGAAGGAAAAGGACCAAGTTTACGTGCGCTTCTCGCCGCGCGGTTTCGTTTATACCCTGCCGAAGAAGCTGGAGGAAATCCTCAACACCAAACCGGATGATCTGCGGGATCGCCACCTGGTTCGTATCGACACCAAGTTTCTTGATCGCGTAACGATCGATGCGCCGGGCAAAGGCAAGACCGTTCTGGCGCGAAAAGACGAGAACTGGACAATCGCCAGCCGCAACAATGCGCCGGCGAATTCCACCGAGGCGCGACACATCGTCGAGACAATGCAAAACGAGCAAGTGACGAAGTTTGTCGAGGATGTTGCTTCGAATTTGGCGAATTACGGTCTCGATAAGCCGCAATTAACGGTGACATTCAGCTCGTTCGCTTCCGAGAACACCGCCGAAACCAAAGCCGGCGAGCAACCGTTTGCGTCCGTGGCGTTTGGAAAAGTGGAAGGCGACAATGTTTACGTGCGAGTCGGAGACGAACCATTCGTGGTGACTGTGCGTCGAACATTTCTCGATCAGATCCCAACTGATCCGCTGCAATGGCAGGATGTGGCGATCTTCAACTTCAAGCCGGACCAAATCCATCGGGTGACGATTAAGACGGACAAGGAGTTCGAACTGGTCCGTGGAGCGAATAACCAGTGGAGTTGGGCAAAAGGCAGTGGCCCGATCAATCAAGTGAATCTGCAATCGTTTCTGAATGATCTTGCCGGCTTGCACGCCGTTAAATGGATCGGAGCGACGCTGCCGGGTCATGGACTCGACAAGCCGCAGGTCGTGGTGACGTTCACAACTTCGCCAGACGACAAGACAGCTCACAAACTGACCGTTGGCAGTGCCGCACCAAACGGAAACTGGTTTGCGAAGATTGACGAACACGATGGCGCGTTCGCGATCAGCAATCTGGACTTGAGCACACTGAACCTTCAGCTCAGCGGGCAGGAAACATCGGCGCCAACGCCGGGGGCGACGTCGAGCCCAACGGCAAAGTCGCGGCGATAACGCCTCATCGCCATGGCGGTTCGGTGAATGGAGCCGGCGGGAGCCGAGCGACATAGACGGGACTGCCCGAGAGGGTGAGCGAGCGGGCAGCGAGCGAATCAACCGCCCTTACCTTTTCGTCGCGGTGTAAATCGTGACAATTCCGCCCGAGAGCGGTTCGGCCGCGGCGTTTCGAAATCCGTTTTTCTCAATTAGTCGCAACATCGCTTCCCCGCCCGGAAATTGTTCGATCGAGTCGCCCAGGTAATCATAGGCCGACTTTTTCCCGGTGAGCAAAGATCCGAAAATCGGCAACACTCGGTGCAGATAAAACCGGTAAGCCCCGCGCAAGATCGAAGGCTGCGGCAGCGAGAATTCCATGATCAGCAAATGACCGTTGTCGTTCAAGACCCTCGCTATCTGGCGCAGCGCCCCGCTCCAATCCTTAATGTTGCGCAATCCGAACGCGATCGTGAGACAACCGAATGAGCGATCATCAAATGGAAGAGCCAGCGCATCCGCAGTCACAACTCGATGCACGCCTTTCATTTTCGCGATCGCCAACATCTCTTCGGAGAAATCCGCGGCGACGATTTCCGAATCCGGCAAGGCTTTTTCCAATGCAATGGTCAGGTCTCCGGTTCCAGCCGCTAGATCGACAACATTCTTCGGGTTCCACTTGGACACGATCGCGGCCGCACGTTTGCGCCAGAGGAAATCGCAGCCACAACTCAAAACGTGGTTCGCGAGATCATAGCGGCGCGCGATGCTGCCGAACATGGCGCGAACCGCTTCTGGACTTCGATCCGGTGGACTGACTTCGAAAAAATTCAGAGCGCTTGAGTTTCGCGCTTCGACTGACTCAACGCCAATCCAATCGCAAGCCATCCAGCCGGCATGACATGCAACAACAACCTCGGGACCGAGGACGTCATGTGTGCACTGTAGCTCGACCACGTGCTAAAGACGTAAATCAGCGAATACAGGAGTACCGGGCCAACGACGGCGGTCGCGAGAGCAATTCTTTCGAGTTTGCGAGACGCCAACAGGTAAATCACAGCAACCGCCGTGATTAACCAAAAGGCGCTCCACTGAGACCTTTCACTTAACTCGGCGAACAGAATGCCGAAGATATCGTGAAGTCTTCCGATGTTATTGCGCAGCGCGCTCCAACTCGGAGGAGCAAAGTCCGAATGCGGCCAGAGATGGACAAAGCGAAGATAGAGTCGCCAAACCAGAATCACGATTAGTCCCGGCACGAGTGAGAACGAAAACTGCCTGAGACGACGTTTGGCAAAGCTCAAGACGAACCCGAGCAAAACGAGAACGACCCACAGGATGATGCCTTCGGACTTGGTCCAGGGAAGAAGTGCGCTGCACGCGGCAAATACCATGATAAAACGCGAATCACTCGTTTGAAACCACAAGAGCAGGTAACCCAACGCCGCCAGATAAAAGACGCTTAACGGAACATCGACATATCCGACGACGATTCCGCCGGGGCTGGCGCTGATCGACGGAACAAACGGCAGCAGCACCGCGATCAACAAACCGATCCAACGTTTACCGGACAACCGTGAGACAAGGAGTGCCAGAAGCGGCGCGCAGGCGGCATAAAACAGTGGAAAAATGATCTTTACCCAAAACTGATTCGGTTCACCCATCCACAGATATAACCAAAGCTCTGTGAACGGGATCGCCAACGGATACTCTGGATGACTGAACGCGCGTCCGGAGCTCGAATAATATGAGGACGGAATGTTTCCGCCGTTCAGAAATGCATAACGAGCTTTCAACTCCCAGTTCAGGAGTCCGTCCCATCCGAGGGTGTGTTTGAATGAAACGAACACCAGAACGGCAACCTCAATCGCAACGATACCGGCCAGGATCCATTCAGTAGTCGTCGCCGGCCTCGGCACATCAAATTTTACGTTTGCCTGTCGTGTCGCGCGCCAGCCAGCGATCGCCAGAAGCAAACACAATAATGCGACGATTGCCTGCAAGAGTAATCCCGAACAAAACGCGCCACAGATCCACAACAGCAAGGAAACGACGCCGCAACCCAATAGCCAGCTGAGGCAGGCGCATTCAACAAGGTTAATTCGACTCGCGTGCGCCAAGATCGAAATCGTCACCCCGCAACCTGCGACGACGATCGTGAAAAGAGCTGCGAACAACCCGAGGACAATCATGGCGCAGTTTGAGTAACCGGGACGAGAATGATGCTCGAGCCCAGGCGGACGCGGTTCTGCAACCACGGCGGCGGATTGACTGAACAGAAAACCACGCCGGCAACCGAACCAGGTTTTATGTCGGCGAGCTCTTTCTCAACGGTCGGGCCCGGGACTTCGATTACTTGAACTTCGCGCGGCCACGATACATAGCCGACCATCATTCCGATGAATTCACTCTGCGCATTTTCACTGCGCACAAAAATGACCAGCGATCCGTTCTTGCCCAGACGCCTCAACACATCGGGAAGTTTTTCAGAGCCGTGTTCGATTCCGGTTAGAGCACTGAGATACGCATCGATCGAGCGATTCGTTTCGGCTGGCCCAACGCGATTTTCCATGACCGCTGAGCCGACGATTGGGCCGCTGAGCCAGATGAAGACGGCGAAAAGCGCGCACCAGAGAGCGAGATGCAGATAATGGCGCAGGCGCATTTCGGTTTATCGGTTGCGGACGATCGGCGCGCAACGCTGAAAATTGCTCACAGACGAGTCCCTATCCTTCGCCGTGGCGGGGGTAAATCCAACAATCGGGCAACACTATCGGACGCGCCAGCAGGGCGCGTAACCGGAACGGGGAGATGTGGAGGTGGTGTCCTTTATTCGTTCACAGAATATTTGATTACTTTCTGCGTGTCCAATGTCCGAAAAACGTCGCGTCTACACTAGCGTTGCAACCGCGCTCCAATGCCAATGCATTGAATGTGTAAGTGTTCCAGTACTGCGCAGCCTTCGCTCTCCCGGCAAATCAAGGATCTGGAAAACGAAGTTACGCGACGAAACTGTGCGTCGCATTCGAGGCAGTGTTGAGACAATCCTAACGACCATCGCTCGCTTCCGCCGGCTTAGCCGGCCCGCTCTCCGCCCCGGGAACGAGATCGACGCGGATGATTGGGTCGTTAGGTTCCGCTATCGGCCCTTCCCAACGCAGAAACTCGGCCGGTGTTTTGGTCAGCCAGATTAACGTGTCGGGCACGTGAACAAATAAGCCGGCGATCGCGCCAATTTTGGGACGAATGACGAAGCGATCGCCTTCCAGGAGCCGGTCCGACATCTTCATCTGATCGACGCCGACGTGCGATATTTGCACCGTAACGACCTTCGGTTTCGGGGTGAAACCAACTGCCTGAAGTTCGATCTGTTCTCCGCGGAGAAGCCGTGGCTGGAGATTCTGCAGCGCCAGCATAAAACCATAACCGGCAAACGTCCGGCCAGCCTGCACGTCGATTTTCTCCGACCAATTTTTCAAGTCGTCCTTTTCACGTTTTTGAGCCGTGGCCGTTTGTGTTTTGAAGTCCACCGCGAAATGGCGCACGAGCTGCCCGCCTTTAAGCTCGCGCCAGGACCATTCTTCCTGAATGAGCTCGGGCTTTTGTCGGAAGACTGCTTTCTCCTCTGTGCGATCTCCGCGCTCAAATCTGTAGGTGATCGTGATGTTCAGGCGCCCGTCATCGATCAATTGTACGAACTCGCCATCGGCCAGTTTCTTTCCATTCGAATCCAGCAATGCAGGAAAGGCGTGCGCAGTCGCTTCAAATTCGGTCACTTCTACGGCCGGTGCAGACAATGGCAAAAGAAACGCCATGACGAACAATACCAGAACGCTTTTTCTCTTTATCTTCATTGTTTGATACAGTCGGGCTTTCTCCCCCGGACAGCTGGGAATTGGCGAGGCGATGATCCAGCCTGACGGACTACGTTCGAATTGGATTTGCCCTGTGCCACTGCGCACCCGCACGGGGGTCGGCAAGGCTACGGAGCAAGTCCAACAATGCGTGCCGATAGCTCCGGTAGGGGAGCTGTTCTTCGGGAGCCTTGGGCAGGAGCTCCGAAGCGAGCTGGGGCAATTGCGCATGCGGCAGTCCGGCGTGCTTGTGATGCACGCCATGATAAGGCTCATGGAGCAGCGTGAACGCCAGGAGTCTACCGAGCCAGCCCTGCGCCACAATGCTCCGGGTGGAGCTGTTCACCGTGCTGCCAGTCAACCCAACGTGCTCGATGTACTTACGCCAGCTTTGCAGGTTCGCGGCCAAAATCGCAGGCACCAAATACATGAGCAAAAAATATCGCCATGCGTTCCAATATGTGACTGCGGATACGATCCCGATCCACATGACCACCATCAGGACCAGCTCAGCCCAAATTCGCCGACGCACCTTCTTATTGCGAATCGGCGAACCATTACGCAGGAAAGCGCGTAGGAATAAAAACGGCGTGAACAGCAAGCCGGCGGTGAGTTCGAGAGTGGCGGCGAGAACCCTGCCCCATCGTGGCATTCCAGGATGGACGAACGGCCAGAGTTCTTCATCACGCTCGGTGGCCAGATTTGCATGATGCGATTGGTGCGCGGCGCGGTAGAGGCTGAAGCTCATAAAGCTCAATACCGCAAGGATGATACCATCCACCTCATTCAACCGACGGCTCCGCGTGAGGAAGCCGTGGGACGCCTCATGAAAACCGACCAAAGCCCCGTGCATGAGATGGCTGGCGAGCAACACGAGCGGCACTGCCAGCCAAATCGATGATCCGCTTTGCAAGACCGCAGCCAGCGCTATCTCGGTGAAAAAAAAGAGGAGGATAACCACGTGGAAAGCCAAACGGCTGACCCAATGGGGCTGATGCGGTTCGATCGAGTCCTCTGCTGTTTTCATAGGATGATCACAGATTGGTCATAAGCGCGTCGGCCCGGCTTTCGGGTGAGCGGCAAACGCGTGCCAGCACAGCTTGATATATGTGGCCTAGGTTCAGAATGTCATCAAGGGGAAACAGATGCCGTAGGAACAGCCATGCCACCTCCAGCCCGTCGCCTTTCTCGTTGATCTCGCAGCCAAGATCGAAACGGGCGGTGCCGGTGGAGCACATTCTGAACTGAAGCGACAGACCAGGAACGGCAACATCCGGAATGAGATGATTTTGCAGAGCAAAACGCACTTCAAAGATCGGATTGTGTCCAGGCGATGGCGAATCGCCAAGCTCCCGCACGAGTTCGGCAAAAGGCATGGCATTGGCGAAGGAATCAACCGTGGACTTATGCACGGCTCGAAGGCTATTCGAGAATGCCTGCGTCCGATCAACCTGGCCCCGCAGCGGAACAATGCCGGAGAAGTAGCCCATTGTCTCGCGCACAGCGTGTTTGCTTCGATTCGCAACCGGCGTGCCCACAAGGATGTCATCCGCGCCCGTCCACTTGGACAGGGCGATCTGGAACGCGGCCAAGAGAGTGCTGAAGAGTGTGGCACCATTGCGTCGGGCCAGTTCTCGCACCGCGCGGCCAACATCGGCTGGGACGAGCGACACCCATCGTTCCCGCTCCCCCGATGTCGACTTTGGTCCGGTTGGCGGGCTCCAGAGCCGGGGTGCCCCAGCCAGGGAAGATTTCCAGAAGGTGCCTCGCTGTTCCAGTTCCGCGGGCCGCCAGAAAGCACGCTCGGTTGCACCCCACTCCGTGTAAGAAAGCGGCACGGGAGGATTGCCAGCGTGCATACCTCTTAACCCATCCATGTAAGCCGCGACCAGATCTTGAAAGAACACGCCTAACGTCCAGCCATCGGCAACGGCATGATGAATCGCAAACATCAGCACGTGGTCATCAGCGGCGCGACGGAACACTTCCACGCGATAAAGCGGGCCCTGCACAAGATCGAATGGCTTGCTGAAAACTTCCTTCGCCAGTTCTTCGATCGCTCCGGGCTGTTGCTGTGGGACCGAGAGTTCGTGGAACTCCAGCATCGGTTTGCCAGCATTCCGAATCATCTGCATCGGCTGGCCCTTGCCAGGAAGGAACGACAGGCGCAACACCTCCTGCCGGTCCACCACCTTTTGCAGCGCCGCCTCGGAGCCCTGTCGCGTCAGCAAGCCCCGCAATTGAATGGTGGCGCAGATGTTGTTGGACGCGTCCGCCACTGATACAGGCGAGGCCTCCCATAATTCCCGCTGGGGAAATGTCAGCGGCTCGAGGCGGATTTCTCCGCTCTCAAGCCATTGCTTCAGACGCGCTCGGTTGTCTTGGGACATGCACTGTTTAAGACTCGGGTTTCCTGGACCCGTTCGGTGGGATCGCGCGGTGTTGCATCGCCGAGCAACCGATCAACAGCATCATCGGAGAGCGCTTTCAAATCCACCTCATCGATGGGTGCCGGTTTCGCGGCCAATACGGGTGTGGTGGACGATTTGACCGCCGCTGTGCCGCTCATGTGTTCAGCAATCAGTGCCGCGACCTGGTCGATCGTGCGCGCCTGCATCAGACTTGCTGGTGGCAAGATGACGCCGACGGCGCTTTCGATCGAGTTTTCGATCTCGACCGCCATCAGCGAATCAAGCCCGAGGTCCGTGAGCGGTTGATCATCGCGCAAACTTTCCGGCTTCACGCGCAGCACCGAACCGACGACATCGCGCACGGCCTGGCCGATGATGCCCTCGCGCTCTTCCGGCGCGGCGGATTCGATCCTGAGCCGCCAGTCACTTTTTGTGCCACTGGTCTCCGCTCCTTCGACACCCGCCGCAATAATATGTTCCAGCAAAGGACTCTCCTGGGTGCCTCGGAACGACTGCCGCCATTTGGACCAATCCACTCGAAAAGCCATCGCCTGATTAACGCCAGCGGAGAGGAACGATTCCAGCAAAACGACCACTTCACCCGGTGACAGGGGCGTTAGGCCCAGGCGTGTGAGGTATTCAGCCACACGCTCATTGCGGGCCACATAGCCTTCGCCGCCGAGAGCACCCCAGTTGATCGCGAGTGCAGGCAAACCGATGGCCCCGCGCTGATGAGCCAATGAATCGAGAAAAGCGTTGGCAGCCGCGTAGTTACCTTGTGCCGAGTTGCCGAAGACGCTCGAAACGGACGAGAACATCACAAAACAATCCAGTTCCATTCTGAGTGTTCCTTCGTGCAGCAGCCATGCGCCGTGCGCCTTCGGTGCCAACACGGTGCGCATCCGTTCGCGAGTGAGCGATGCAAGCGGCGCGTCATCAATCACCATCGCCAGATGAAACACGCCCTTGAGAGGATGCCCTGCCAATGAAATCTCCGTCAGCAGCCGCTTCACGTCCTCCGGCGATCCGGCATCCGCCAGCACCACCCGCACGTCCACGCCGCGCCCGCGCAGTTTAGCCAAAAAGTCTTCCGCTTCGGGAGTGGCAGGGCCGTTTCGGCTGGTGAGCACCAGATGTCGGGCCCCGCAATCAGCAAGCCATTCGGCCAGCACCTTGCCGAACCCACCGAACGCGCCCGTGATCAAGTAACATCCATCCGACTTCACCTCGAAGGTTGGAGCCAATGGCTCGCCGCGCTTCGCGACAAAAGGCTCTGGAAACGACACGATTACTTTGCCGGTGTGTTTGCCCTGAGCCATCCAACGGAAGGCCACGTCAATGCGGCATGCCGGGAACGAGCGGAACTGCAGCGGATGCAGCGCGTTCTGCCCGACCAGGACAGCAATTTTTTCCAAAAGCTGACGTGTCTGTTCTTCATCGCCACTGAAGATCGCGTCCATCGCGACAACATGGAACGACGTGTTCTTCCGCATCGGCCACAGGGGAATGCGAGAGTTCTGGTAAATGTCCCGCTTTCCGATCTCGATGAACCGGCCAAACTGCGCGAGGCACGAGAGCCCCATTGGGATCGCTTCGGCGGCGAGTGAGTTCAGTACCACATCCACGCCCTTGCCTCCGGTAAGTTCCATGACCGCTTCCGCAAAGTCTGCGCGGCGCGAGTCAATGACATGCTTGACTCCGAGGACATTAAGCAGCGCGCGCTTGGCCGGACTGCCGGCACTCGCGATCACTTCGGCGCCAAGGTGGTGCGCAATCTGGATCGCGGCCATGCCCACACCGCCCGCACCTGCGTGAATGAGGATTCGCTCGCCCGCCTTCAGGTGAGCCACCGTTTTTAGCGCGTGCCAGGAGGTCATGAACACCACCGGCAGAGTCGCTGCTTCTTCAAAAGACAATCCGTCCGGGATGATGCGCACATCGCCGGCACGCGCCCTCGCATAGGTCGCAAGGCCAAACACAGCGAGGCCAAACACCCGGTCTCCCGGTGCCACATGGGTGACTCCACCTCCAACGGCTTTCACTACGCCGGCGATTTCGTCGCCGAACATCCGGGCATCCGTCGTTTCCGCGGGATAAAGAGCAAGCGCTTTAAGCACATCGCGAAAATTCATGCCAGCAGCTTTCACTTCGATCACTACCTCACCCGCGCCGCAAGGCGGGAGGGCGAAGGGCACCAAGCGCAGCGAGCCGAGAAGTCCGCGCTCGCGGGATTCGAGTCGAACCGGCACGGTGCGATCAAGCACCTGCTCTCGTGGTGACAGACCGCGACCGATGCGCCGGACATAGCGTGCCTCTCCCCGAAAGGCGACCTCGCGTTCGGAGTCCTTCTGATGCAGCTCGTCCCAAAGCATGACTTTGTCCGCCGCCGATGCGGCAGGCGGGAGGTCAATGGCGCGGCAGGTGAGGTTCGGGTATTCGTTTATTACCACGCGCATCAAGCCGATCGCAGACCCTTGTCCTACCGCCACCACGTTCTGTCGTCCAACGGGCTGCGCTCCACGGGTCACCAGATCAATGCGCAGCTTTCCCGCCGGGCTCGACGCTTCGAGGGCCTGGACAAGATGGAATACGGCATCGGTGCCTAACAAGGCTGCGTCTTTGCTGGAGCGAGGCGCGGACTCGTCCAAACTCCACAAGAAGACGAAGCGCTCTGGAGCTTCGTCAACGCATCTCTCAAGCAGCTCCTTCCAATCCTCGGGCGCCTCGGCACGAAGGGTGAACGCGTCAGTTCCGTCAGCCATGAATAGATTGCCACGATGAGCCACGCGACAACGAACGCCGCTGGCACGCAGCTGCACGGCGAGCTGCTCACCGAGCCCGGACGCATCCGCAAACACAAGCCATGATTTTTCCGCAGGCGCCTCCACTGCAGCCGGCGCCACCGCTTCCGGCTCGATCCATGCCTTGCGCGCCATCAGGCCAATGAGGCTTTCGCCCCCTTGCGAGCGGACCAGTCCAGACAGGGACTCCGTCTCGCTGAAGCCCGAATCGCGCAGCGCTTTTTCCCATTGCGACCGCTGAAGCAGCGGATGGTTGGGACGCAGATCGCGATCGGTGAAACGCCACCAGCCGCTGGTCAGACCGAAGACCGCGTTCAACCACAAATGCGGTGTGGCTACATCGACGAACAACAAACTCCCACCGGGTGCCAGAAGGTCATGGATATTGCGCAGTGTGAAACGCACATCGCTCACCGCATGCACTACATTGGTGCCGATCACGAGATCGAACGCGCCTGCTTCGAGGTCCTGCTCAGTGCCTGGCTTTTCGAGATCGAAGACTTTGCATTCGACTTCGGGATAGGCCGCCAGTTTTTGTTTCGCTGCGGGAAAGAAAGCCGCGGACACATCACTGAACACATAGGAGTGCAGTCCGCGCTCGATCAGCGGCAGCACTTGCGAGGCAAGTCCACCCGTGCCAGCGCCAATTTCCAGGATACGCAGTCCACGCCCCTCGGGAAGATGTTGGGCGACTTCCTCTACTGCACAGGCAATGGCCGCGAGCCACGGGCTGGTCACGAGGCCGTCTCCGTAAAACTGATCCAGAAGTTCCGGGCCGCCGCTGGCGAACAGGACGTGCACCGCATCCTTCTCGCCACGTAGGATGGGACCTAGTTCCGCGCACGTTGCCTCACAAAGCAATGCCTCCGGCAAATGGCCCGGATGTGTTGTAATGCCGGAGCGAAACAACTCTGGCGTGGAGTCCGCGACCATCGTGAACGCCGGGGTGGGCCGATAACCGTCACGTTCTTGGATTAACAGGTGATGTTCCACAAGGTTGCCCATCAACTGGGCGAACGCCGGTTGCATTGGTTCTGCCACGCCGAGCGAATCCGCCGTGAACATTCCGTTCGGGCTGAACCCTGCGTCCATCTCCCGCAACCCGCGGGCGACCTGCGCCGCAGCCAGTTCATCTCCGGCTGCACTGGCGGCTTGCAGATGGTCCCGCCCCCGCATGTCGAGGACTTCATCCAGTGCATGCTGGGCCACGTCATGAAGCCGGCCCAGAGGCACCGGTCCTTTACGCGCGGGCTTTGGTGCCGCCGGTGTTCTTTCCCACCCGACATGATAGATCAGGTCACGACCTTTCCCCGTCCTGCCAGAGCGGCGTGCGCCCTCTACGCTGATCGCACGAAACCCATCAATGCGGACACACGGCCTGCCCGCGTCATCATATATATATATACCGCCTTCAACGAATTCGTCGTTGGCTTGCTTCACATCGGCCCGCACGAAGCTGGAGGCTCCGGGAGAGCGAAGAAACAAAATTCTGGCGAAGCGCACGGGAAGTCTCAGCCCCGCGGTGCGTCCTTCAATTGTCGCAGCCCCGGCGGAAAAGATTTGCAGTGCGCCATCAAACAGAACCGGATGCAACGGATACTCTCCCGCGCGATGCGCAATCGCATCGGACAACGAAACTCTACCCGCCGATCTGCCCGCGCCCGCCGACAATTCGCGGATCGGCCGGAATTCCTCGCCGTAGCAGAGTCCCATATCGTTCATGTGGCCGTAGAAGGTGTCGAGTCCCACGGCTTCCAAACCAGGTGCCTGAGGGGTCTCCCACACCGATGCCGCAAAGGCCGATTCGGTGCGTTCACCGCGCATCGATCCCACAACATGCACTGACCACGAGGCTGCATTTTCAAACCGGCTCTGGATGGCAAACGTGCGCTCATTAGGATCGTACGTCAGCTCAAGAAGCAGCCCGGAGGGCGGGTCCGGCAAGATGAGAGGCTTGCGGATTTCGAAGTCCTCTACGACGAACGATTTTCCCTCGAACAATTGCTTTCCTGCTTCGAGGATCATCTCGACGAAGCCCGCGGCAGGAAAGACGATAAGATTCTCGACGCGGTGGTCCTTCAGAAAAGCCATGTGTCGGCCATCAAGCCGGGTGGTCCATGTCGGCGCGGCCCGTGGCAACCGCACATCGAGCAGTCCGCGACCACCCGGTGCCAGACGACCTTCGCGCATGTCGCTGGACTCATGCCACCACCGGCTCTTATCCCACGCGTAAGCCGGCAGATCAAGATGCCGCCGCGACGGCGTGAGCGCTGTGAAGTCGAGCACTACACCTGCCAGGTGCAGATCCATCGCCGTTTCCAGCAATGACTCGTGTTCGCGCTCGCGTCGAAGCGAAGCCAGGACGGGAGCCTTGGACCTATCCTCGGCAAGGCATTCCTGAATCGAACGCACCAATGCAGGATGTGCACCGATTTCGAGCCACGCATCAACGCCGAACTCCGAGAGCGCGGCAATCGCTGAAGAAAACTCCACCGGCTGCCGCACGCCGCGCGCCCAGTGACCGGCATCGCAAGATTCCCCGGCGATCCGCTGACCGGTGACGGTGCTGAAAAAAGGCACGGTTTCGGCTTGGGGCGACAAATCGTTCAGCGCTGTCTGGAGCGCATCTGCGGCGGGCTGCATCATGGCATGATGGAAGGAGTAATTCGATTGCAGGAACCGGGCAAAAATGCCTTGCGACTTCAGCTCAGCGGCGATGACCTCCAGTGACGTCTTCAACCCGGACAGTGTCAGCGAACGAGGGCCGTTGAACGCGGCGATGGTCACCGTGCGGTCATGCTGAACGATAACCGCCCGCGCTTCGTCCGCGCTCATGCCGACTGCCAGCATGCTTCCACCAGGCGGTGCAAACTCATGCATGAAACGCCCGCGAAGCACGATGATCTTTGCTGCTTGCTCCAGGCTGAGGATGCCCGCCACGCACGCCGCCGCATCTTCGCCAACACTGTGCCCCACGACCGCTGCAGGCTGCACGCCCCACGATTTCCAAAGCTCCGCGAGCGCCATCTGCATGGCGAAGATGGCAGGCTGCGAGATCTCCGTCCGCTGTATTTGCGAGTCGGCTTCTGGGCGCGCGAGTTCCTCCATCAGCGAAAACCGCGCCCACGGACGCATGGCCTCATCACAAGCTTCAATCATCCGACGGAACACCGGTTCATGCCGCATGAGTTCGCGTCCCATGCCCCACCACTGAGGGCCCTGGCCGCTCATGACGAAGACGACGCGTGTCGCCTTTTCATGCCGCGGCGTGAAGGCCGTGCGCGGATTCGGTCCCGGTTGTCCTGTTGAGAAAGCGCTGAGTTCCTGTGCCAACTCGGACACCGAGCGCGCGGTCATGGTGAGCCGATGTGAGTGGTGATTGCGACGCGCTCCGAGCATGTAAGTGAGGTCCGGCAACAGAGGCGCACTGCCATTCACCTTCGAATGATCCTCCAGCCAAGCGCTCAACTGCGAGGCTGTGGCCCGCAGCGCTTTCTCGGAACGGGCGGAAAGCAACAAGGGCCATGAGCGTTCCGTGTCAACGGCGAAAGGCGCCGGCTGCGGACGTGACGGCGCTTCCGTTAGGATCACGTGTGCGTTGGCACCGCCAAACCCAAACGAATTGACCCCCGCCAGGCGAACACCACCCGTGTCCGGAAACGATTCTGCCACCACGGGCACCCGGAGTTTCAAGGAAGCGAAGTCGATATTTGGATTGGGAGTGTCGAAATGAAGGCTGGCGGGAATAAGTCCGTGCTTCAGTACCAGTGCCGCCTTGACCAGTCCGGCCACACCTGCCGCGGTTTCCAAGTGGCCGAGATTCGTCTTGGCTGATCCAATGACCAACGCGGTTTCATTTGTTCGCCCTTCGCAGAGCGCTTCAGCCAGTGCATGAGCTTCAATTGGGTCGCCCACCGCCGTGCCCGTACCATGGGCTTCAACATAGCCGATTTGCGATGGGATGATCCCTGCGTCCGCGCACGCTTCGCGCACGAGCCGCGCCTGGGCCTCAAGGCTGGGAAGAGAGATGCCATTGGTGTGGCCGTCCTGATTCACGGCCGATCCAACGATCACCGCGTAGATCGGATCGCCGTCGGCAACGGCATCGGAAAGCCGCTTCATCAGCACCATGCCCGCACCTTCACTGCGCACGAAGCCGTTGGCCGACGCGTCGAACGCCTTGCATTTGCCTTCGGGCGACAGCATCCCGGCCTGGGAAAATCCAATGAACCCATCCGGAGAAATCAGCACTGTCGCGCCGCCTGCGATCGCCACTTTGCAACGCCCAGCCAAAATTTGCTCGCAAGCTAGATGCACCGCCGTCAGCCCGGACGAACATGCGGTGTCCATCGCGATGCTTGGGCCGCGCAGATTCAGGCAGTAGGAAATGCGGTTGGCGGCGATGCTGTGCGCGGTACCTGTGGATGTGTGCGCGCTGATGCCGGCACGGTCCGTGACGGTGTGCTGAATCCCCTGGTAGTCACTGTGGGAGATCCCGACAAATACGCCGATGTCAGTACCGTTCTCCAGATCCAAAACCACGCCTGCATCCTCAATTGCCTCCCAAGTTGTCTCCAGCAGCAGCCGGTGCAGCGGATCCACGTAGGGCGCTTCCCGCAGCGAGATGCCGAAAAACTGCGGATCAAACTGGCCAAGCCCATCGACAAATCCTCCGCGTCTAGCGACGGTTTTTCCAACCAGTCCATTTTCAGCATCGTAAAACCGCTCCACGTTCCAGCGGTCGGGAGGCACGTCAGAAACCGCGTCACGGCCTTCCACGAGCAGTTTCCAAAATGATTCCGTGTCGTTCACTTCACCGGGGAAGCGGCAGCCGATCCCGACGATGGCAATTCCTTCTTTATTCATTAACAGGTAAGAAATGAGACAGAGCAACTGAACGGAGTATTCGAGGATGCCGTGATTCTATGGGAAAATGGTTTCAAGATTCCGGGCATTACGAACTTTCCGCTACTGATTCGGAGTGTCTCGGATCATCAAAATTACATATGCGGCCGCCCATTGCAATTGGGTGAAACCCTTTGAGAATCCATTCGTTAGGCGAGTGAAGGGGCGTATCGACATGCGCTTTAAGTTGCGTACGAGTAAGGCGCGCAACTCGCATCACGCTACCCAATAAACCAGCAACGAATTAATTTTGTTTCGGCATCACGTTGCCGTCCCCATTCAAAATCGCCAGCGCCTTTAGGTTTAATTTCAGCGCTGCAATTTTTCCTTCGCGCCGACGAAAGTCCAAATCGCGTCTTGTACATTTCCAAAATCTTGGGAGCGGGATTGAAACTATACCGCTACGTCTCCTGAAGCGATCCTCCCTGGACGGAACCACGTCTGTTTCTACTCGTCCTTAGTTGCTTTTCGAGCAACGGGGAATGTTGAGAAAACGGTTGTCTGGCGGGTAGTCTGAACTAAGGATTGCAAAATGTGTGGCATCGCAGGTGTGCTGGATCTGGCCGGTCTGCGAATGGTGCCGAACGACGTCATTCAACGAATGGCCCGGGCGCTGGTGCATCGCGGCCCGGACGAGGACGGCTTTCTCCAGAGTCCGGGAGTCGCGCTGGCTTCGCGCCGGCTCAGCATCGTCGGGTTGGCGGATGGGCGGCAGCCGATCGCCAATGAAGACGAGAGCGTGCAGGTGGTGTTCAACGGCGAGTTGTTCGATTACGTCGAAAGACGCGCTGAACTGCAAGGGCGCGGACATCGCTTCGTCACACACTGCGACACGGAAATCATTCCACATATGTGGGAAGAGAATCAGGAAGGCGTGTTCGAGCGACTCCGCGGCCAGTTCGCCGTAGCCTTGTGGGACGCGCGTCGGCATCAATTGACTCTTGGTCGCGACCGTTTCGGCATCTGTCCGCTTTACTGGACGCGACAAGGGGACTGGCTTCTGTTCGCATCCGAAATCAAGGGCTTGCTGGCCTCGGGCATGGTGCCGGCCAAACCCGACCCGCGCGGCATTGACCACATTTTCACGTTCTCCGCCATGCCGGGGCCGGTGACGTGTTTCGAAGGCGTGCAGCTTCTGCTTGCCGGCCATTATCTGCAAATCACTCCGGGGAACGAAGACGGCGCGGCGCCCGTCATCAACGAGCGTACCTACTGGGAGATGGACTTCCCGGATGAGGGCGATGAAGACCCGGGAGCAAATCAACGCAAACTGGTGGATGAGTTCGAGCGCGTCATTCTGCAGGCAGTCGAGAAGCGGTTGCGAGCCGATGTGCCGGTGGGCGCTTATTTGTCGGGCGGCGTTGATTCGAGCATAATCGTTGCACTGGCGTGCGATCTCAAAGGTCCGGCCATCAATACCTATACGATCCGCGTTGATGATCCGGCGCTCGACGAGCTCAGCGCGGCCCGTCTCGCGGCCCGGCACATCGGTACGAAGCCGCCGGTCGTGCAGGAATTTCGCGCCAGCGACGCGCTCGCGACCTACCCCGCGCTGATCCAAGCTGCAGAGGCGCCGGTAATCGACACGTCATGCGCCGCATTGTTGCAGTTGGCCCGGCGCGTTCATAGTTGCGGGCAGAAGGTTGTCCTCACCGGAGAGGGCGCGGACGAATGGCTGGTCGGCTATCCGTGGTATAAAGCGGCAAAGCTACTCGGATATCTCGACATCCTACCCGGACTGCCGCTCAGCGACTGCGCGCGCCGCGCCTACTTCCGGGTGAATCAGATGCCTCAATATCCAGTCGAGATGCGCCAACGCGCGGAGCAATCCATCGGCGGCCCCAACGCCTGGATTGATGCTTACGGGATGCTCGCGCTCTCCAAACTTCGCTTCTACGCCGCACCGATGCGGGAAGTCCTCGAGCAAACCAATCCGTGGGCCGATCTTCAACTGAACCTCGAGCGCGCGAAACGCTGGCACCCGCTGAACCGCGGCATTTGGATCGCAGGCCGCGTCACACTCGCGGGTCACCTGCTCCAGGCCAAAGGGGACCGCGTGGCCATGCACTCGTCGGTGGAAGTGCGGTATCCGTTTCTCGACGAGGACGTCTTCGATTTTCTCGCAAAGCTGAACCCGCGCTGGAAGCTGCGCGGATTCCGCGACAAACACTTGCTGCGGCTGCTGGCCGAGCGCTGGTTACCACCGTCCATTTACCGACGCGGGAAAGTCATCTTTCGCGCTCCGCTAGACAGTTTTCACATCGACCCGGAGCCGCCGTTTGTCGGTCAGCTACTAAGCGAAGAATCGCTGCGCCGCACGGGCTATTTCGACATCGCGGCGGTGCGCCACTGGCGGAAAGCCTTTCGCGAGATGCGGGCCGGTTCATTGCCGCGTCTCTCGGTGGAAATGGGACTCGCGGCTGTCGTGGCAACGCAACTCTGGCATCACCTGTTCATCGACGGCTCGTTGTCGGACTTGCCCACGTGGACAGGCCTCGCCGCGGCAGCGAAGGCAGCACCGCAGATTTGACCGGTTTAGTTAGTTAGTTTAGCGAAGCTTCGCCAGCGTCTCGCGTCCGCGCTGCTTGTTTTCGGGATCGTCCTTATCCGTCTCCTTCATCGTCAGTCCTTTGTTGATAACACCCCGGGCATCGGCCGTTCGGCCCATGCGAGAATAAACCAGCCCCAACTCTATATAGTGTACGAGTCGGTCAGGCTTCAGTTCGATCGCTTTCTCAAAACATTTGGCTGCGTCCTCGTAAGTCGGCGACGGCAGCTTGCCGTAAACCAGTTCCGCCAACGCACGCTTCACGCCCGTGACTTCGGCATACCCCATATTCCAGCGTCCCAGTACATGCCAGGCTAAATCGCTGCGCGGGTCGAGTTTGATCGCCTTGTCCACCTCACTCTTGATGATGCGCGAGGTCTCCACCTTCTCCTTGGTGCTCGCCAGCGGCTGCAGCTTCCCGTAACTGATCGCCACTGCGAGTTGGGCTTCCGCATCTTCTGGCCCCAGGGAGGCGGCGCGCTTCCCATAGTCAACGGCGAGCCCGCCCAGCCGACGCTTCTCCTCCGTCTTCGAGGCATCGCTCATCAGGTGCCGATATTCGCGCGAGATCCGCACGAGAATGCGCACGTTGTTCGGCTCCAGTTTTTCCGCCGCCAGATAATCCTTGAGCGCCTCGTCGGACTGGAATTTTAGAGCGAAGACATCGCCCTTTTCAATGAGGTCGTCCGCGGACTGAGCCCGACTCAGTGCGCAAGTCAGCAGCAGCGCCGTGGCGACGGAAAATGCTTTGATGGAAAAAGAAAAGCGCATGGTTTTGCAAATCGGTTGGCCGACACCTTCCACTAGCCGCACTGATGGTAGCTCCACAGACGTTACGGCGATTAGGTCATCAGCGCTTGGATTCGACCAAGCGGCCCGCGTTCAAAAGTTCCGCCTCACTCAATCGAGGTCCGATAAGCTGCAGGCTGGTGACGGGAACTGTCTTCCCTTTCGCTGGCATCGGTATCGGCATCGCCAGCGCAGGATTCCCCGCAAAATTTACTGCCGCGGTGTTTTGCGTGCTGAATACCTCTAATTCAAACACGACGGTCCGGCCGAAGAATGGAAATTTGGGCGGCAGTTTCTGCAGCGTTGGGAGGGCAATGAAATCAACCTTCTTAAAGACTTGGTGGAGGTCGCGCTGCCACGCAGCCTGCCTCTTTAGCGCATTCTTGTAATTGTCCGTGGAATCCAGTTTGCCCAGATTGATGATTGTCTTGGTCGTGCCCCTTACGCCTTTTTTGTCCGCATATTTTTGATCGTTGAACCAAACGTCGGCAAATGCCACCGTTTTCCCGTCCTTCTGAGCCTGCTCCCATTTCGCCTTGAAGGCTTGATCGAGTCTTATGACCTTAAATCGCTTTGCCGCGAGCGCATCGTCGAGGGCTTTGTCAATTGCCGGGTCAGTGCCGTCAAGGTAAAGCCGCCCAATTCTGATGTCTTTGGCCGAAGGGTTGGATGCGACGGCACTTTCGTATCGGGCCGCAAACCCCCTCTGTAATAAGTCCATGCCTTGCACAAGGTGGGGCATGTCTTTGGCCATGGGCCCGACGGTATCCAAATGCTTTGGTGAAACAGGAAACACGCCTTTGAGGGGAACGAGGCCGAAGGTCGTCTTCAAGCCGAAGATGCCGCAACAAGCCGCGGGAAGGCGGATGGACCCGGCCGTATCAGTCCCAAAGGCAACGTCCGCCATGCCGGTTTCGACAGCGACCGCCGAACCGCTTGACGAACCTCCTGGAATAAATCTGTGTTTGCCATCCGGGAGATTTCTCGGAGTTCGAAAGTAGCTGTTCTTGCCAGAAACCGTCACTGCAAATTCAGTGAGATTCGTTTTCCCCACAATCTGCACGTTTCGCTCCCGGGCCAGCTCCAGACACGGCGCATCCTGCGAAGCCGGCCGGCTGGTCCTGGCAACATATTCGGAGCCCGCAGTGGTAACCACACCCTTCATGTCGATGAGATCTTTTATGGCCAGGCGCAATTGTTTGCTGTTTTCAGGGGGCGGCCAATAAACGATGAACGCGTGATCACGAGAACGATTTGCCCGACGTTCCTGCGGAGAGGCGTCGGCACTGAAAAAACTCATCAGCAAAAGCCCAGGAAGAACACATCGGGCGATGCCGCAGCGGCGATTTTTCATCGCGTCACGTTAGCTCCAGTGACCGGCTAGGCCAATATTTATGAACAACACGCTGATACTCGAAATCGTGGAACAACTCGTGGGAGACTACAGCATGTCCAAAACCAACCTGCTTCCGTCGTAAGAGTAGCCCAACAGGTGTGAGGCGGCTTGGACAGGGAAAAGCTCAAAAGCAGAAAAATTACTCAAATATTTCGCGAAGGAGTACCTCGAGTAGAGCAGAATTGCTCACGAGAGGACTCGAACCTCCACGGGTTGCCCCATACGGTCCTGAGCCGTACGCGTCTGCCAATTCCGCCACGTGAGCGATGGAGGTTGGATGTATGATGTTTGATGTTCGATTTGTCAAAGGAAGCGGCCTAACTGTCCTGATCGACTCTGCTTTTCAATCTCTGAGGCCGGAGAGGCTCTCTACAAGTCTCAGCGTTTCAGCATTTACGCTCCCGCTCGTTCGGCTAGTTAGTTCCCTGATTTGGATTGCCGTACCGCGGCGACCTTCCGCTTTCTGTTTTCGCTTAAGCAAATGTTGAATCATGCCGCTCTGCGGCAGCCTATATCCAGGGAACATTACGGATGCACTAGCGGGAGCGTAATGTTTAGATACGACCCCGCTTTAGCCGCGGCGGCGTTTGCGGGCGCGGGCTTCGAGCTGCTGCGCTTTGCGCGCTTTGCCTAACGAACGCAACAGATCAGCGTAATTTGCGGCCACGATTTCATAATCTTCCGGCGGTTGATCGGTCGCTTCCTCCCACGCCGCCAGCGACGCGCGATACAGCTCCGACGCTTTCGGATAATCGCCCCGCGAATGATAGACGACCGCGAGATTGCATTTTGATTGGGCAATGTCGGGATGGGTCGACGGAAGAGCCTTTTCGCGAATGGCCAGCGCGCGCAAATGCGTTTTCTCCGCTTCAGCGTAACGCTTTTCGTTCGTGTAGAAGACCGCGAGATTATTCAACACCGACGCGACATCTGCGTGCTGCGGTCCGAGCTGTTTTTCGTAAATCTCGAGCGCGTGCAGATAATATGGCTCGGCTGCTTTTTGACGGCCTGATCGGCGAAAAATCAGAGCGACATTATTTAGCATCGTACCGAGGTCCGCATAGGGCAGATCATCCAGCTGGGTGCCGGCAGCGATTGCTTTCTCATAATAACGGATCGCTTCGTCCTGTTGTCCGAGGTTATCGCATAAGAACGCGAGACGGCGGGCGGAGCGATAAAGCAATCGCGGGTCCGGCGGCTTGGCCTTTTCCAAAACGCCGTGTGCCTTTAACAAATATGGTTTTGCCTTGGTGCGGTCGCCGCTCTGGTCGAGCAGGGTGCCAAGTTTTTCGTAACTGACGGCGAGCGCATTATCGTCTTCGCCAAAAGTTCGCTTGGCCAGCTCCAGCAGCGTTTCGGCGACGCGGATTGCTTCGGGCAGGCGATTGCTCACCCGCAAAGTTTCAAGTTTATCGCCGAGAATGCTCCAAAGTTTCTCTTCGCCTTTCATGGCGACATCACCAGCCTTCGCTGAGCTGGGTGACGAGCCGGTTGGCCAGTTCTTCGGTCGCCAATGGCAACGCCTGACGCTCATCGGTTGTGACATCAGTGCCAACGAAGAAGCTGGTGGTGCCGACGGCTTCGCCCTGCGGGCCGAGGTTTTTGCCATCCGGGCCGACCAATCTCCATTTCACGTGCATGCTCAAATTGAATTCGCTGGTTGCCAGCACGTTTCCAGCAACCGAACGCGCAGGCGATCGAGTGATGCGAGAAATCTCCGCTTTCAACGTTGCGTCGGCCCGGTCGCCGCTCACAATCCGGTAGGTGCCATCTTGTTGAAACTGTTTGATGACGGTGTCCGTAACCAGAACCTCAACGCGCGGCATTAGCGTCTTGTTTTCAAACGTCGGGACCGCGATCGCGTGAACGTCGCGCAGATAATTCGGTTTGGCCGGCCCGATGTGATAGCCGAGGCAACCACTCAGAGCCAGGCAGGCTATTGCGGCCGCCAATGTCTTTTTCACGGCGTCGGCGAGGCCGTCGCGCCCTGCGAACCGGCATCGATCGGTAGCCCGAGAGCCGAGCTTTGGTCGGGAGTTGGCTCTGGTGTTTGGTCGGGAGTTGCTGCTGGCTCCGGGGTTGCGCTGCTCGCGGGCTCGGAAGAAGACGACGACGGCGAATTGGCAGTGCCCTGAGATGAGGAAGAGGGCGACGGCGGAAGCGAGGTGTCCATGTCCGGCGGCAGGACCGGGGCCGAATCCGCGGCCGACGGTTTTTCCGCAGTCGGCGCCGGGGCTTTCGCCTTCTCTTCATCGGCTTTCTTTTTGTCCGCTTCCTGGGCGGACTGGAGGACTTTGTCCCCGAGTTTCTTGCGAAGCTCTTCGATCCGTTTCTTCGCCTTTTCGCTTTCCGCAGAGCCGGGTTGCTGCCGGATCACTTCATTATAATAGATGACGGCGGCCCGATAAGCTTTCTGCTTGTCATAAAACTTGGCGACGTCGAAGGAGCTGCTGGTCGACTTGTGTTCCAATTGCTGAAGATTGGTGCGCGCTTGTGCGGCTTTTTCGCTGTTTGGGTATCGGAACAAGTAATCCTGGAACGCGGTTCTGGCGCTGTTTGTCGCCGCGATGTCCCGGGTTCCACCTTTGGCAGCCTTCAGCCAAATGTAACCAATCTGATATTGCGCGTCGGCGGCGACGGGATCGTTTGGGAATTTATCGATCACCGCCTGATACGCTTGAATCGCGGCATCGTTAGCGCTCTGTTTCTCGCGGGCCAGACCGATGTCGAACTGCGCACGAGCAGTGTACTTTCCGTAGGGCGCGGTTCGAATGATCGATGCAAAAATATCCACCGACCGGTCCATTGATGTTGCCATCGGGATACCGAGTAATTTCAATTTTTTTCCGACCAGATACATCTCACCGATTCGGAACTGTCCCTCGATTGCCTCTTCAAAATGCGAGCTGGTCGGATAATTGATCACCACCACGCGATAAGCGGTGGCCGCTTCAAGAAATTCGCGGGTTCTTTCCAGCAAGACCGCCGCGCGGAATGCAGAGCCCGCCGCCAGCGCGTCTTTTGGATACTTTCGGACCAGCTGACGGTAGGCGTGGATCGCCCGCCTTGGATTGTCGTCTTTTTCCGCTTTCTGCCCGATGTCGAAAAGTTCGGCGGCGTTACCGCTCAGTTGCTCCTCTCCTGGAGGCACGTACTTCGCTTTTTCGCCGGGACGAAAAACGACCGCCGCATCGGCCGCGCAAAAAACACCGCACATCAGCGCGATAAAGGGCGGGAGAACTCGGAGTTTCATTGGGATTGGCAGGGTAATTGACTTAACCGTTGCGTCAAGTTACGCCGCGGAGCAAAACCGTGTCCGATTTCGCACTGCACATCGTTAACTTCCCGCGACTTTTCATTTAGCTTAGATTCCAGCGAAGGTGAATCTGACGGATCAACAGAAAATCCGGATTGGCGCGTTGGCCTGGAGTTTTCAGGAGTGGCGGGGCAGCTTTTACCCGTCCGATCTGCCGGAATCAGAGTGGCTGGAATTTTACTCGCGCTATCTGCCGGCGGTGGAGATCGACTCGACCTTTTATAGTGTTCCGGCGGAGAATGCCGTGCGCCGCTGGGTGGAGATCACGCCATCATCGTTTCGTTTCAGCTGCAAACTGCCGCGCGAGATCACCCACGCATGCAAACTGCGGGATTGCAGTGCGGAACTCACGGCTTTCCTCCGCGCGATCGAACCGCTCGAATCCAAGCTGCGGGTCATTCTGGTGCAGCTGCCGCCGTCATTTACCCCAAAAGACGGACGCCAAACGCTCCGCAAATTTCTGGCGCAACTTCCAAAGGATTTTCGATTCGCGATCGAATTTCGAAACCAGAGCTGGCACCGGCCGCAAATTATCCGGCTGCTCGAAAATTGCCGCGTTTGCTGGGTTTGGGCTGATATCAGCCCCCTCAACGAACGCAATCTCGCACCGTTCGAATTTCTGCCGAAGACCACAGATTTCATCTATCTGCGACTTCTTGGCGATTATGCGACGAAGTACGACGGCGCTGGAAAATTCATCCATCGCTACGATAAGCTTCTTTGGAAACGCGAAGCGGCGGTCGAAAGTTGGGCCTTGAAAATCGAACGATATCTCGGTGAAGTGCGAAATGTCTGGGCGTTCGTCAGCAATCATTTCGAGGGCTTCGCGCCGGAAACCGCGCAGCGCCTCGCCCAACGGCTCGGCTACGAATTGGCGTTGCCATCCGAAATGGAGAAGCTCGCCGCCGAACAGAACAAGTCACAGCTTGATCTCTTCGCCGAAGGTAGCGGCGGGTCACCGGACCGCCACGCCGATTGAGGTCAATCGCCGCTACCTGATTTCAGCTGCACCGAAGTAGGGCTGTAGTTTCTCAGGGATCCGGACCGAGCCGTCGGGCTGTTGATAATTTTCGATCAACGCCGCAAATAATCTCGGCAGCGCCAGGCCGGAGCCGTTGAGCGTATGGGCGAATTTATTTTTTCCATCGGCGTCTTTGTAACGAAGATTCATCCGGCGCGCCTGATAATCTTCGAAGTTAGAGCAGCTAGAAACTTCGAGATATGCATCCTGGCCCGGCGACCAAACTTCAATGTCGTAAGTCTTCGCCGATCCAAATCCGAGATCCCCGGTGCAGAGCTCCAGCACGCGGTAATGAAGACCGAAGAGTTGCAATACCTTTTCCGCGTTCGCGGCCAGCGACTCGAGTTCGTCGTACGATTTCTCCGCCGTAGTAATTTTCACCATCTCGACCTTGTCGAACTGATGGACCCGAATGATCCCGCGCGTTTCCCGTCCGGCCGATCCAGCCTCGCGCCGAAAGCACGGCGTGTAAGCCACGAATTTTTTTGGAAGATCGCCAACCGCCAGGATTTCTTCGCGATGGAGGTTCGTCACCGGCACTTCGGCAGTCGGCGCGAGAAACAAGTCTTCGCTTTCGATCTTGTACATGTCCTCTTCGAATTTCGGAAGCTGGCTCGTGCCAATCATGCAATCGCGTCGCACCAAAAACGGCGGGCTGACTTCAGCGTAACCGTGCTCTCGGGTGTGGAGATCGACCATGAAATTGATCATCGCCCGTTCGAGGCGCGCCCCGGCGCCGGTAAAGCAAATGAATCCGCTTCCGCTTAGCTTCGTGGCGCGCTCCAGATCGAGAATTTTCAACTTCTCGCCAAGAGCGACGTGATCAAGCGCTTTGCCAGCGACCTGCGGCTTCTTCCCCCACTCCCGCACGATCTTGTTCGCGCTCGCGTCTTTGCCCACCGGCACAGTGATGTGCGGCAAGTTCGGGATCTCTAGCAGCAAATTTCTTTGTGCAATTTCAAGTTGTGCGATTTGCACATCTAGCGTGTCAATATCGAGTGCCAATCCTTTGGATGTATCCTGCGCTCGCTGCAATAACGCGGGATTGGTGCCCGACTTTAGAAGTAATCGGATTTCCTCGCTCTTCGTCTTTTTCTCGGCACGAAACTCTTGAACCTTCGATTCACCGGCACGGCGTTCGCGATCAATTGCAAGCAACTCGTCGATTTTCGTCGCGTCATCGCCGCCACGAATGGCAACTCGTTCGCGAACGAAATCCGGTTTTTCGCGAATCAGTCGAATGTCGAGCATGGGCCAGATTATCAGCGAAGTTAAAAGCGTTACAAACCCTAGAACGCCAAAAGGCAATCTTTGTAATCCCTGACTTCGTCATATATTTGCGGCATGAAACAACTCGATCTTCTGGCTGCCGCGCTCGGCCTGGCTGCGCTCGCCGGGATCAATTTGTACCTCACCGTCTTCGCAACCGGCCTCGCCATTCATTTCCACTGGATCACTCTCGCGCCGGCCTATCAATCCCTTGAAATCCTGGGCAATCCCTGGATTATCGCGGTCGCGGGCATTCTCTATTTTCTCGAATTTTTTGCGGATAAAATTCCGTGGGTCGATTCGATTTGGGACGCCGTTCATACCGTCATTCGTCCGATCGGGGGTGCCTTCCTGGCTATTCAAGTGCTTGGTCATCCGGATCCCGCGTTCGCCGTGATCGTTGGACTGCTCGCGGGCGGCACGAGTCTCGCCAGCCACACCGCAAAAGCTGCAACGCGACTCGCCGCCAATACGTCACCTGAGCCATTTTCCAACATCGCCCTTAGTTTCGGTGAAGACGTCGCCGTGGTCGGCGGTCTCGCCCTGATCTATCACAATCCGATCGTTGCCTTGTCGATCTTTGCCGTTGCCATGGCCGCGTTCCTTTATTTCGCGCCAAAAATCATCCGTGGAATGAAGGCAAAGATCTGGCTGGTCTGGAAGAAATTGAACGGGCCGGCTGATTTTGGTGCTCCGGCGAAGCTGCCAATTACCTTGCCTGCTAATCTCACCGAGATCTTCAGTAAACAAGATATTCTCGGTGGGACGACTGCGTGGGCGGTGCCGTGCATCAGCGGCCGCACTGGAAAAATTCCGGCAAATCTTTTCGGCGCGCTGGTCGCGATGAACGAAGAGCCGCACAAACTTCTTTTCATCGCACGCAAAGGCCGGCGTCCGTTCACCCGAGCAATCGATCTTGAAGGAGCAACCGTGGCTCGCGAACCGAAATTTCTTTCCGAGAATCTCATCATCGCGCCGGACTCCGGCAAGGGCGGCCGATATCTGTTCCTGTTTCCTCGATCGAGTGCAGACGAAGTCGAGCAAATCGTCGAAGAATTGCGGGACCGGTCAGGCCGGCGAGGCCCCGAGGGCGTTGAGTCGCGCTTGGAGCCCCAGACATCGGCGACTTCCTAGTTCACGATCTCCTGTTGACGGTCGCTTCCCCCTGAAATTTCGAATTGGCAACCGCTGCAGTTGCCTTACAACTGCAGTGTTCCCCAAACAATGACAACCCTCCGGGACGGCTTGCGCTACGCCGAAATCCTTCACGCTACACGCGTGCACGAGCGCGCTCTTTTTCTTCCGCTTCGAACGCCAAATGAACTCGAGCTCCAGGCGCGCTGGTTTTCCGGCGACTTCAGCAAAAGTTTTGTCGGCACCAATGGCGACAAGATCGACATCGTTCAATTCGGAACCTGGAACCGGGAAGCGGGCCCGGATTTTAGAGACGCCGCGGTCCGGGTGAATGGGGGCGAGACACAGCATGGCTGCATCGAGATCGACTTGGCCGATCGAAATTGGGAAACACACGGTCATTCTACGAATCCGGCCTTCGACGAGGCTGTCCTTCACGTTTTCGTCGACAAGAGTGATCGGAAATTTTTCACGCGCACCAACTCGAACCGCAACGTGCCGCAGATTCAAATCGATCCTGCGACATTGCCGGAAGCGTTCAGTGCGAATATTCCGCTTGCGCGACCAGGACGTTGTCAGGCGCCGTTAAAGGATTTGCCGGAAGAACGAATTCGCACCGTCCTCGACGCGGCGGCGCAATTTCGTTTGCAAAAGAAGGCTGCGCGCGTCCGGGCCAGAATCGAGAACCAGGGACGAGACGAAGCGATCTTTCAGGAAACTGCCGCCGCGCTTGGTTACAAAGAGAACAAACTGCCGTTCACGCTCATTGCGCAGCGCGTTACCTTAAAATCGCTCCGCGAAAATGCTGACAACGCGGAAGCGATTCTCTTTGGGCTCGCCGGATTTTTGGAAATGCCCGACCTCGCGGTTTACAAGAAATCGAGTCGAAATTATGTGCGCGAACTTTGGGACCGCTGGTGGCCTCATCGCGATGAGATACGGCGATTGATTCTGCCGGCAAAAATCTGGAAGCTCAGTTCGACCCGCCCGACGAATCATCCGCAGCGACGCCTGGCCGCTTTGTCGATGGTAACTCGCAAATGGCCGGCGTTTCGTCGAGTGCTGGAGAAACAAAGTCCGATTGCGGTCGAGAAATTTTTTCAGGACCAGCTCGATCATCTCTTCTGGGAACGTCGCTATACACTCACCGCAGATCCTGCACCCGAACCAATGGCGCTCATTGGCCAGTCTCGCGTTGCTGAAATCCTGGCAAACGTGATCTTCCCCCTGTGGCGCGCTGAAGATCACAATGTCTGGGCGGAGTATGCGAAGTTACCAGCCCGTCTCACCAATCGCCGGCTCGAGATCGCTGCCACACGCTTGTTTGGCGACGACCCACGCCGGCGCAATTTCACCAGGACAATCGCGCACCAGCAGGCGCTCCTTCAGATTTACGAAGATTTTTGTCTGCAGGACAACTCCGATTGCGCGCATTGTCCGTTTCCGGAACAAATGGCCAAATGGGTTTAACCACGAGTCATGCCGCACTGCGGCGAACCAATAAACATGGGACCAAGATGGATGAACTAGCGGGAGCGTAATGGACACAAATAAACACAAAGTCGTCTTCCAATCATCGGTACGGCGCGACGGCGGATTCACGTTGCTTGAACTTCTGGTTGTGATCACTGTCATCGCAGTCTTGGCGGGTCTGTTGTTTCCGGCAATTCAATCCGCGCTCGAGCGCGCTAGGAAAGTGCAGGCCAAGAACGATCTGGTCCAAATCGTGACCGCGGTGAACGCGTTTTACACAGAGTACGGTCAATATCCGCTGGTAGGGACTGTTTCAACGCCGGATACAACTTACGGTACCGGCGGCAGCACCAGTAGTGCTCTGCTTAACGAACTGCGCGCCAAAACGAATTCGTTAAACACGCGGCAAATAATTTTCATGTCGCCGCCGGAAGATGCCACTCAGACGAACCCGAAAGGAAAAATCGGCAGCGATGGACAATTTCACGATCCGTGGGCCAATGTTTATGCGATTAGGATCGACGCGGATTACGACGGAGAGGTCGCAAACCCCTATAACTCGAATGCCGGGGCTGGGCCGGCCAACATTCGCCAGGGTGTTATCGCTTGGTCGATTGGCAAAGACACACAAATCGGCAATAAGAACGACAAAATCTTCACGAACTCCGACGACGTGATTTCGTGGCAGTGAGACCACCGGCCGTTGGTTTTTGACTTTTCACTCGTCACTCGTCACTGTCCACTGCCTTTCTTCCGCGGGTGTAGTTCAATGGTAGAACGGTAGCTTCCCAAGCTACATACGAGGGTTCGATTCCCTTCACCCGCTTTTTTCAACGAAAGATCACATCAGGGCGCGTTTGCAAGCGGCCGAATCGTCTGACCAGCGCCTGGAGTCGGCTACAGAGTTACCGTTCCGCGCAGCACTTCCGCCGCGTATCCGCCGACACGAACGTTGGTAATGCGATCGCCTTCGTTGGTGGCGCGAACAAAGATTTCGCTCGGTCTTCCAGCTTCGACACCCTGCCAGATAACTACCTGTTCATCTGACTTCGCGACTTTGTATTTCGCCATCCAAGCCGCGGTGCAACCGGCGGCTGATCCGGTCGCAGGATCTTCCCCACCATAAAAGAACATTCGCGCACGCATCTTTCTCTCCGCCTCTGGGCAGATGAAATAGAAAAAGCGACCGACTGTACCTTCGAGGAACGCAGAGGCACGGCCGATGTCGGGTTTGAAATTCGTCAGTGTTTTCAAATTTCGAAACGGCACAATCGCGAACGGCAATCCTGTCGAGACAACCTGACATGGCCAATCGGAACCAATCTCTTTGACATCGATTCCGACGGCTTGCGCTACGTCATCGCGAGAAAAGACTTGTCCAAACTCCGGATCTCGCTGGCGCATCTCGCCAAAAATTTTTCCATCGACCCGATCGGATTTGTTATTGTTTGAATCCGGCGTGAATCGCACCGGCACTTTTCCAACTTTTAAATCGAGAACGATTTGTTCGACCGGACCGCGCAGCGCGTAGAGATACAGGGCTGTGCCCAAAGTTGGATGTCCGGCGAACGGTAATTCTTCCGCGACTGTGAAGATGCGCACTTTCATTCCTTCGCGAGCTTCGATCTGCGGTTCTCGCGGCAAGATGAAAGTCGTTTCAGATAAATTCATTTCCCGCGCGAGCGCTTGCATTTCACCGTCGCTTAACCCGTGAGCATCGCTGAAAACTGCCAGCGGATTGCCGGCAAGCCGCTCCCGCGCGAACACGTCAACCTGCACGAACTGATAATTTCGGGGCATGTTCTCGATGGTCAGTGCACTAAGGTTTGCCGCCAAAGAATTTTTTGAAGGACTGAAAAAATTTGTTGGGAAAATCGGCAGCCTTTTGACCGAACGGATTCAGCTTCTGAGCGAATTGCATCGGGTCACCACCGTGAATTTCACAGGAAGCAGTCGGCACCTTATCCGCCGGGATATCGATTTCGTAAGCGGTGCCAGCTGCTTCGCAACCGGTGGTGGCGAGATGATTGGATTGCGAACAAACAAGCGCATGCTCGATTGGCATAGTCGGTTGCAAATCCTGCGCCGGATAAATCGTCGCCGCCTTGTTCATCACTTGGACCCAAACCGGCAAGGCAAGCGCTGCCCCATAACCGTGAGGAACAATTGTCGTCGGTTGGTCGAACCCGACCCAAACGCCGCAAGTCACTGCAGTGGTGTAACCGACAAACCACGCATCTTTGTAATCATTGGTCGTACCGGTTTTTCCGGCGGCCGGCAGCTTGAAGCCTAACGAGCGCGCCGCGGCGGCGGTTCCGCGGGTCAGCACTTCTTCCATTAACTGCGAAGTCATCCAGGCCGCGCTCGGATCGAGCCCCGGCGCAGCAATGTGCGATGCGCGATAAATCGGGCGATGTTCAGGATCGTCGATGCGTTCGATGATGTAAGCCTGCTTGCGCACGCCGCCGTTTGGAAAAGCAGTATAGGCGGCAGTGAGGTCTTTCAGGTTCGTTTCGAACGAGCCGATGTAAATGGCCGGACCGCGCGGAACGTTGTCGCTGAGATTCAAAGTAGTCGCGATTTTCTGGACTGCGTCGAGCCCAGCAAACTGGCCAACGCGCACGCTCATGGTGTTACGTGAATGAATCAGCCCATAGGAACACGGTTGGATCCCGCCATAGGTGCCGTCGGAATTTGCCGGCGACCACGTTCCGGCGCCGTCGATTTCGCCCGGTTGAATTTGACTGTCGCTGATCGATGCGCCCGGCAGCAATCCCTCTGAAAATGCGATCGTGTAAACGAATGGTTTGAACGCTGAACCGACCTGGCGATTTGCCGGCGGCAGAGCGCGATTGAATTTGCTTTGCGAATAATCACGGCCGCCGACCAGCCCGCGAATTCCTCCGCTGGCGTTGTCGATTGCAACCACCGCGCCTTCGAGGTACGGCATGGATGAGTCTTCGCCATTTTCCGGCGGGTGATAGTTCGCTTTGAGCGGATGATTGAAATTGCTCTGGTGCTCGATTTTCGTGAGCTGCGTCTCCAGCGCCTGCTGCGCCGCGTCCTGCACTTTCGGATCGAGCGTCGTGTAGATGAACAAGCCCCCGTTGTCGATCTGGTCCTGGGTGAGAATAAGGTTCAAATCCCGCTGCACCGCGTCCATCGCGTAATTTTCCTGGATCTGAAGAAGCCGCTTTGGATGCGCGTTGACCTTTGCTTGCTTGGCCTGGTTCGCGTCCCGGGACGAGATTTTTTTCAGTTCCACCATTCGCTCGAGCACACCGTTGCGCTCAACCGCCGCGCCTTCGGGATTTTTTAACGGCGAAAAACGGTTTGGACTTCGAATTAACCCCGCAAGCAACGCAGCCTCGGGAAGGTTCAGATCCTTCGCGTGCTTGCCGAAATACGCCTGCGATGCGGTTTCGATCCCGTAACAACCGGCGCCGAAATAAATCCGGTTCACATAGAGCTCGAGAATCTCCTTTTTCGAAAATTCGTGCTCGATCCGGAACGCGACCATCGCCTCGAGCAGCTTCCGGCTCAGGTTGCGGCCGCCCAGCGGAAGACTATTGCGCGCAAGCTGTTGAGTAATGCTACTCGCGCCTTCCTTGGCCGAGCGGGTTAAAACATCGCGCACCAAGGCGCGCAAAATTCCGTGCCAATCCACGCCCGGATGTTGATAAAAACGCGTGTCTTCGCGCGCGAGCAGAGCATCGATGAAATACGGCGATACTTCATCCAAGGAAACGCGCAACCGGTTGGAGCCGGCGAGCCGGCTGTAAATTTTCCCGTCGACATCGAAAACGGTGTTGCGCTCCGGCATGGCGCCGACCTTTTTCATGTCGAAACTGGCGGCCCACGCTCCGTAAAAGATCAACAACGCCAGACCGCCGCCAGCGATCAGGACGAACAGCGAGATCTTCCAGCCGTAACGGAACAGTTTGCTGCGCTTTTTTCCGCGCGACTTCAAGCGGGCAAGAAACTTCATGGAGCAGGAGTTGGAACTTAATCAAAGATCGACGGATTGGTAGCGGCGGTTCACCGAACCGCCCGCGCGCGATTGATCTTAATCGCCAATGGCCGTTCGGTGAACGGCCGCTGCCTCAGCCGAGCAGATCGCCGTAGCGTTTCGAAGCGAGCTCCAAACAGCGACCCAAGATTTCGGATGACGTTTGCAACCGAAGCGCCTCGTCCACCAGCTCCCGGCATTCGGGCAACGCCAGATTCCGCACCGCCATTTTTACCCGAGGCACGGAAGTCGCGCCCACGCTCAATTCGTCCATGCCAAGTCCGAGCAACAGCGGAATTAATGCGACGTCGGCCGCCATTTCGCCGCAAACCCCCACCCAGATTTTGTTCGAGTGTGCGGCGTCAGAGATCATTTTCAGCAGACGCACTACTCCGGGATTAGTCGGCTCATAAAGATGCGCGATGCGTTCGTTCACGCGATCGACCGCGATGGCGTACTGGATCAGGTCATTGGTTCCAATGCTGAAGAAATCGACTTCGCGCGCAAGCAGATCGGCCGAGATTGCTGCGCTTGGAACCTCAACCATTACGCCGACTTCCATTTTCGCGCCTGCGCCAGCACCCACTTCCTGGCGGCATTCTTCCAAAACCTCCCGGGCGCGGCGCAATTCTTCGAGACCGGAAATCATCGGAAACATCACCTTCACGTTGCCGACAGCGCTTGCTCGAATAATCGCGCGCAGTTGCGCTTTGAAAATGTCGACGTTCTCGAGGCAAAAACGAATGGCGCGCCAGCCTAGGAAGGGATTCATCTCGTCACCTACATCAAGCGCGCCGACGCCCAGTTTATCGCCACCCAGATCGAACGTCCGAATAATCAGCGGATTGGGGCGCACGCGTTCAGCGACCTCGCGATAAATCTGGTATTGCTCCTCTTCGGCCGGAAGCGTGTCGCGATTGATATAGAGGAACTCGGTCCGGTAAAGTCCAATGCCTTCGGCGCCGTTTTCGGCTACGGCATCCACGTCACTCGGTAATTCGATATTCGCGGACAGCACGATGTGACGGCCATCGGCGGTGGTTGACGTGGTTTCGCGAAGCCCGCGCAACGCTTGGGCGACCTGGCCTTTTTTGATCTGGACCTCGCCGTAATAAGAAAGCGTCTCCGGAGTAGGATCGACAATCACCAAACCGGTATAGCCGTCGAGTAAAACATGCTGGCCGGTTTCCAACTTTTGGGTCGCATCGTGCAAACCGACCACAGCGGGAATATTGAGCGAGCGCGCAATGATCGCAGTGTGCGAAGTGCGGCTCCCCAAGTCCGTCGCGATTCCAAGAACGATCTCTCGATTCATGCTCGCCGTGTCCGACGGCGTCAGATTGTGCGCGACTAAAATGTGCGATTCCGCTGAGGCCAGAAAAGGTTTCGGCGCCCTGCCCTGCAAGTTTCGGATAATGCGTCTTGTCACATCCTGAATGTCGAGCGCTCGCTCACGCAGGTACGGGTCGTCGATCTTGCTTAGCGTTTCAGCGTAATGCGTTGCGACTTCCTGAAAAGCCCACTCGACGTTGCAACGGTCGGTTTCAAGCCGACGCAAAACTTCGTCGATCAACGTTCGATCTTCGACCACGAGCAGATGCGCGTCGAAGATGGCCGCGTCCTGGGCGCCGATCGCTTCAGCGATTTTTTGCTGCATCTCCAGGATCTGCACCCGGGTCTGAACCAGCGCCGCCTCGAAGCGGGCAATCTCGTTTCCGATTTGCGATGGCTCGATGTGATAACGCACGAGATCATCGAGATCGTCGCGCACGACATGAATGACGCCGTGGCCGATCCCAGGCGAGACGCCAATGCCGCGAAACCGGATTTCCTTGTTACCGCCGCTCATCCGCGTGCGATTCTATCGAGGAATCAATCTTCGTGGAAGCGTGCATTGATTAATTCCTCCAGGTCGGCCAGCGCCTTGGCGGCGTCTGGTCCCTCGCAGCGGATGTGGAGTTTCGATCCCTGACCGGCCGCGAGCATCATCAACCCCATGATGCTCTTGCCGTTTACTTCCTCGCCTTCCTTACCCACCCAAATCTCGGAACGGTAGCGGCTGGCGATGCGCACGAACATCGCCGCCGGACGCGCGTGCAAACCGAGCCGGTTTATTACCGGCACATCTTTCTCAAGTTTTTGGATCGGCGAGGCGTCACTCGCCCGGCGACTAAGCAGGCCCATTGGTCGATCTTGGCTCCATTAGATTGAGCAGTTTGGCGTTAAAATCTACCGCACTGTTGTGCCCAAGTCCCTTCAGTTTCTGGTCCATCGCCGCCACTTCGATCAATCGCGCGATGTCCCGGCCCGGACGCACCGGAATTGTCACATGAGGCACTTTCAATCCGAGAATCTCGTAAGTTTCGCGATCCATTCCAACGCGCTCGATTTCCTCAACGTTTTCCCATTCCTTCAACGTGACCACGAGATCGAGCCGTTTTTCGGTGCGAATCGCGCCGACGCCAAAGACCGCGGCCACGTTGATAATACCGATCCCGCGCACTTCCATGTGATTGCGCGTCAACTCGGGAGCGGTTGCCATTAATTCACGCCCTTCAATCGAAGTCATGCGCGTCACGTCGTCCGCCACCAGACTATAGCCACGCTCGATCAACCCCAGTGCCGTCTCACTTTTGCCGATGCCGCTCGCCCCGCGAATCAAAACACCGATGCCGAGAATGTCGACCATGCTGCCGAACTCAGTCGATCTCGGTGAAAAATCCATCTCGAGTGCAATAGTCGCGGCGTTGATGAACTTCATCGTAATCATCGGCGTTCGAAAGACGGCGATTTTTTCCTCGGCCGCGACTTCAAGCACCGCGGGATCGATGTGAAACCCGCGCGAAACGACCACGCATGGGATTTTTCGCGCGCACAAGGCGCGAAAACGTTTTACCCGCAGCTTTGGCGACAAACTTTTCAAATACGAATGCTCGGCGGCGCCGAAAACCTGCACCCTTTTCTCGGCGAAATAGGTGAAGAAACCGGAGAGGGCGAGTCCCGGACGATTGATGGTGGGCTCGCGGATTTTCCGATGAAACCCAACCCGAGGTCCTTCCAATTTCATTTGCAGCTTCTCGGCATGGGAGTTGTAAAAACCTTCCACCGTGACCACCGGCGCGGTCTCGCGCCGGCCACGCGTCGCTTGATTGGTAGTTACCGCTGCCGTTTTGCTCATTGACGCCTAACTTCTAACGCGGAAGCGCCGTGATTTCCAACCCGCTCATTTCGAAATTGTAGGGCGGCCGGACCGCCTGCCATTGTTGAGATCGACCAGCGGAGGGCTTGCCCTGCAACGGTCGAATGACAATCCAGACAAAGAGCCTGATCATCGTTCCGCACTTGCCGAGGCATCTGCGCGCACTGATCCGGAGCGAGAGCGAATTCGAAGACGCCGCCGGCTTGCGTGTCGCTGATGGAATCCGCGAACAAATGCTCAGCGCATCGCCCGACTTCATGGCGCGCGTGGAAAGCGGGGAACAACCGGATCCCTGGCAATTTGGGTTCGCGATCATTCACAAGATCGACAACCTGCTGATCGGCACGTGCGGCTTTCTAGGCCCACCGGATTCCAACGGCGTGGCTGAGATCGCTTACGGAATCGCGTCAGCGTATCAGAGACGCGGTTACGCCACCGAAGCGACGAAAGCGTTGATCGAGTTCGCGGCCAAAGATTCAGGCGTCAAAACAATTCGCGCTCACACGCTCCCGGAAACGAGCGCCTCCACTCGCGTCCTGGAAAAATGCGGACTCAAAAAAATCGGCGAAGCAGTCGATCCGGAGAACGATCTGGCGGTTTGGCGCTGGGAGAAACCGGCATAAGTGTTGTCACTCGTAAAACTCGAAAACCGAATTCCGAAACAATTTTCAAAGCTCGAACGCTCAAAAAAGGCGCAATCGTATGGAATTTTCGACTTTTAGGTCATTCGTGATTATTTTGTCATTCGACATTCGTGCTTCGTCATTCCGAATCCGCGGTGCGGATTCGGTCACATCTTGAACCGTTCGCCGAGGTAAAGCTGACGGCTGATCGGGTCGTTGATGAGAAAATCTTTCGTGCCTTCGCTCTCGACCCGGCCTTCGAAAATCAGATAAGCCCGGTCGACGATCGACAGTGTTTCGCGAACGTTATGGTCGGTGATCAAAATCGCTAGACCGAGCTTTCGCAGGTTTACGATGATCTGCTGGACGTCATAGACCGCGATGGGATCCACGCCACTGAACGGCTCGTCCAGCATCAGTAATTTCGGTTTTGTCACCAGCGAGCGAGCGATGGTTAATCGTCGTTTCTCACCGCCGCTCAACGTCAACGCCTGGTTTTTGGCAATTCGTTCGATTCCAAATTGGTGAAGCAACTGCTCGCAGCGATTTTTCCGTTCCACTTTGCTCAATGGCAGCGTCTCCAGGATCGCCATAATGTTTTGCTCCACCGTCATTTTGCGAAAGATCGATTCCTCCTGCGGCAAATAACCCATACCGAGGCGCGCGCGCTTGTACATTGGGTAGTTGGTCACGTCCGTTCCTGAAAACATCACCCGCCCACTGTTTGGCCTAACGAGTCCGACGATCATGTAAAAACTGGTAGTTTTTCCAGCGCCGTTTGGACCGAGCAATCCAACGATTTCGCCCGCCCGCGCATTGATGTTCACTCCATCGACAACCGAGCGACCGCCGTAAATCTTTACGAGTTGATCAGTCTCGAGCACGTTTTCGCCCTTCGTCGCCGGCGGCGGCTTCGAAATCTGCTGATCGGATCTGGCAGGCGACTGACTAATCATGGTGTGGCTGAAGTTTTGGGCGACGTCGCGGGCTTTGTCTCGTTTTTCTTTCCGCCTTTTTTCTCGTCCTTGTTTTCGTCCTTTTGGTCGCCTTTTTGATCGTCAGTTTTGGGTTCCTGTCTGATTTCCGTCCTGCTTGGACCGTGCGTCGTCAATTGTCCTTTTTGATTTACAACCATGACCGTGTCCGGGCTGGTCGCGATGTGAGTGTTCACGCCTTCCTGCACTCGCGGTGAGCCGCGTAACTCCACATCACCGGTCGTGGCAATGTAAGTCGCCTGATCGGAGAGACCGACGGCACGAGTGGGCGGACCTCCGTTCGGATCAGGCCGATCACGCACAACGGCAACGTTTCCTTCGGCGACGGCCTTCTCCAGTCCCTGGTTTTGTCCCTTGGTGATATAAACGGTCAATTTCTCAGCCTGCAAAGTGAATCGTGGATCGGCCACTTTCACGTGACCGCTGAAGATGCCGACATTTTTATTCGAATCAAAGAAGGCATCATCGGCGTAGATCTCGGTCGTAATCGGCTCGTTCGATTGCGAATTAGTTGGGCCGAGTAGCGACGCGCTCTTGTCGGGCGAGGGCTTGGGCGACGATTTCTCCTTCTTTTCCTTCTTCGCTGCCGGAGACGGGGATGGCGAAGCCGTCTGGCCGACCTGACAAAAAGGCAGCACCCAAACAGCAATGCAAAGGACAACGACCGGCCTGCTCACTCGTTTTGATTGTTCAACAATTTCGACTGGCTCGTAATCACCATTTTCACGTTGCCCACCAGTTTGCCAACTCGCGAGTTGGTGTCGAATTCCACTGAATCGCCGACAATATTGAAATCAGATCGCTTGATTGCGCTGCGCTCGTTCGAGCTCAGGATACGGGTATTCAAATTTAGAATTGCTTCACTTAACTCAATTGTCAGATCGGGTTGGCCTTCCGGAGTGTAGGTCATGATCTTGAGCGTGTGAAAGCCAATGTGGACCTCATCGAGGCGTTTCGCGCTCTCGGCTTCGAATCGGCCGCGCAAATGACCTTGCAAATCGAAATCGGGAAGGACGAGACCTTTGGCTTCGTGACCGATCGGCAACGGAATGTTGGTCAAACTTTGTTCGCCTACAGCGGTCGCGCTCGGCGATGCCGAAGGATTTTTTTCCTTTTTCGCCTTTGGTTTCGCGGCACCAACTGGACCCGCGACCAGCAACATCAGCACGATCGACAACCCGCAAACAACTAGACTCAAGCAGGGAGGGTTCACCTGAACCGTCCGCTTCTGCAAGATCCCCCTCGCCGCGCCCGGGCGATTGGGGTCAATCGCCCCTACCTGAAACGGCAGCATGAATAGCTTTTAACATGCGCAGATGCTTCGGCAAATCCTTTAGCGGAATTTGGTTCGCGGCGTCGGAGAGGGCGTGCGTCGGATTTTCGTGGACCTCCATGAAGATTCCGTCGCAACCGACAGCGACGGCCGCGCGCGCGAGAACGGGGGCCAGGACGCTGTCGCCCGAAGTCTTGTCCCCTCCTCCCCCTGGTCGCTGCACCGAATGGGTCGCATCGAAAATGACGCGATAACCGGCTTCGCGCATCCAATAGAGCGAGCGCATGTCAGCGACCAGATTGTTATAACCAAACGTTGTCCCACGTTCGGTAAAACAGAACTTGTCGTTGCCAAACTGTGTCAGCTTCCCCGCGATGTTCTTCACATCCCACGGAGCCAGAAATTGTCCTTTCTTAACGTTGACCGCGCGGCCAGTCTGCGCCGCTGCCTTCAGCAGGTCGGTCTGTCGACAAAGAAACGCCGGGATCTGCAAGAGATCGATCATCTCGCCGGCGAGTTTGGCTTCGTCCGGCGAATGAACGTCAGTGGTCACCGGAATTTTCAACTCTTGGCCGACCGCCGCCAGCATTTCGCAGCCCTGGCGTGGCCCAAAACCGCGAAACGATTTCACCGAAGTCCGGTTCGCTTTGTCGTAAGAGGCCTTAAAAATCAGGTCGACGTCTTCAGCGCGGCACATTTTCAAAATCTCTCGCGCCATGCGCCAAACGAATTTCTCAGACTCGATCACGCATGGTCCCAGGATGAAAACGGGACGCTTCCCGCCAATCACAACTTTGCCAACGCGTAAGACCTTTGTCGCCATATCTCTAAGGAAAGCAGGAACGCAGGAATTTTAAAGAGTTCCTTCCTGTCCGCCATTCGGACGGACTCGTCCTGTGGCGAGCTTTCATGCGTTACGCTCCCGCTAGTTCGGCGAGTTAGTTCCCATATTTTCGGTTTCGCCGCAGAGCGGCGACCTTCCTGAGAGATTTTCCCCGAACAAGATCGACAATCGCAAATGGCGCGTAGAGGAGGGTGAAGAAAACAAACGCCAGGATGTGAAATTCCAGCAAATAAAGCGGGCGTGAATCAGATAAGAAGCTCAGGAGCGACGCGGCTTCCGGTTTGTGGAGGAGAAAGCCGTAGTTCTCGCCGGTTAACAGATCCGTTGTGAACGCGACGACGAAATAAACCTCTGTCCACGCGAATGTGCGCAGGATGCCGATCGCGCGCGGCCGGAATCCGTAGATCAACATCAAAAAGATGATGCCGATGATAATCCCGGAATGGGCGACGAAGAAGCTGATGAAGCGAAGATCGGGAAATCCGAACTGCAGATTCGGTGTAACAATGGCCTGAAGCGTTCCGCCGATTCCCCAAAAGTAAGCAACTTCCAGCCAGCGCCGGTTTCCGGTCCAAAGCGCGCCGATTATCACGATCATCGCCCAATCGCACAGTTGCATCGGCAACATTTTTTGCCACTCCGCCACCCCGAATTGGCGGGCCACGATCAAGTAGGCGACGTAGTTTATTAGGAGTAACGCAGAAATCGCGAAACAGATCGAACGCTGGAGGAAGCGCGATTTTGTTCGATGTACGATCACCGCGAGCACAAACGGGACGACGATCGTCAGCAAGATGACAACGAGATGTGACGGACTGAAGGGGTGAAATTCAGGCGCGGACTTCATCGCAAGATCGACAAGAGATCAGCGAACGAGCCAGAGATTGCACGGAATGACGTCAGCGATCCAGGCAAGATGGTTCGGAAAGCGCTCTTTGGAGTTCTCGTCCTTGTGCACGGGCACGACGAGCAGATCGGCTTCGACTGATTTCACGAAATCGGACGCAGCAAAACCGGTGTTGCCGCGGATGCAGCGGGCGTCGATCGGAACACGCGTATCGCCGGCGTCGAGCACGAATTTTTCGAGCGCGGCGTCTTCTTCCTCGAAAGTGCGCGGCCGTGCCACGCCATCACCGTTGTCCACGAAAGTAGACGCGCGGACTTCGTCGAAAGTGGTAAAGACGCGAATCGCGTAGAGGCACTCAGTCGCTTCCGCTTCTGCCAGTTTAAAAACCTCCTTGAACGCGCCCTTTGCATGATCCGAATAATTCGCGACAAAGACGATCTTGCGCAGCGGTTTCGGTTCAATCTCCGGCCGGGTGAAAAGCAACACCGAGCAAGTCGCTTCGCGCAAAAGTCGGCGGGCCACGTTTCCAAGAAAAGGATGCAGCGCAGTTTCTTTTTCGAGCGCGCCCGCAACGATGAGGTTGACATCGTTGTCTGTGATCGCGCGCAGAATTCCATCGGCCGGGTCGCCCTCGCCATAATGAACCGGCGAGTCGATTGGCAGTTCGAGTCGGCCGAGAATAGTTTGAAATTTTTTGGGCGTGTTGTCATCGCGCTCGCCGATGTAGATCAGGCTCAAGCTCGAACCAAAGCGATCCCGAATCCGTTTCGCCTCGGACAGAACCTGCTCAAACCGTGGAGAAAAAGTGCTGGCGACCGCTATCTTTTTGTAGTTGGACGAATTCATCATCGGTCGAGACGGAATCTTCCGCTTTCACACACCGTTCGGCAAATGAATGCCTCTAGATAGTTGGGTTCGCCACGGCGGATCCATCTGTTCGGCGGATTTGATGTTTAAGGTTTGATGATTGAATTTCGCCAGCATGAAACGCGCGATTTACCCGGGAAGCTTCGATCCGGTCACCAATGGCCATCTCGATGTGGTTGAGCGCGCCCGGAAACTTTTTGATGAAGTGATCGTTGCAGTCGCGCATAACGACGAAAAGCAGCCGCTCTTCTCGCTCGACGACCGACTAGACCTACTCAAGCAAACCGTCGGCAAGATCGACAATGTGCGAATCGCGCAATTTGACGGGTTGTTAATCGAATTTGCACGCACCGAGAAGGCAAACGCCGTGATCCGGGGTCTGCGCGCGGTTTCTGACTTCGAGTTTGAATTTCAGATGGCGCTAATGAATCGAAAACTGGAAAGCGGCGTGGAAACGATCTTCTTAATGCCGAAGGAGGAATACACATATTTGAGCTCGCGACTGGTGAAGGAAATTGCGCGACTGGGCGGTGATGTTTCGAAATTTGTTCCGAGCGTCGTCGTGACCGCCCTGGGGAATAAATTCAAGAAGTAAACGCCGAAAGGACCGGCGAATGAAAGTTCATCTCAAACAGATTCCACCCGAAGGGTTGCATTTGGAGGGCGAGGAAGATTGTCTCATTTCGGAACTTGAATCGGAAGGTGTTCGGTGCGCCGGTCCGATGAAATACAGTCTCGACCTCGGCGTTGCCGAAGGCGCGCTCTGGGCGAACGGCTCCCTGCAACAACCGGTCGAGCTAACGTGCGTCGGCTGTCTCGAGAAGTTCGTGCATGAGATCAAAGTGCCTGCGTTCGCGCTCCACACCGAGCTACGCGGCCCGGAAACGGTTGTTCTTTCGCCATTCATGAGGGAAGACCTCTTGTTGAACCTGCCTGCGCACCCGCGCTGCGATCGTGAGGGCGGACGGGTCTGCAAAGCCGCGCGACCTGAAACTATGCCACAGGAGCCGGCGGCAAAACGCGAACACGACTGGGGCGAACTGGATAAACTAAAGTTGAGACGTTGAGAAGTTTAGCCGTTGAGAGGAGACGTGCCGTCGCGCTGATCTGCTCAAACCACTCAACATCTCAACGCCTCAACTTGTTTTTTCCGGATTTCCTGCTTTCCTAGTCCGCTCACATGGGAGTTCCAAAACGTAAAACATCCAAGATGCGATTGCGCACCCGTAAAGCGGCGAACCGCTGGCATCGTCCGCAGCTGACGAAATGTCCGCAATGCGGAAGTCCAGTCGCCGGTCACACCGTTTGCCCCTCGTGCGGTTACTATAAGGGCCGCCAGGTCTTGACCGTTGAAGGCAAAGCCTAGGCGCGGGGACGATTTTCATTTTGCAAATGCGGGCTAAAGTCCGCAAAATTTCACTCTCATGAAGATCGCTTTGGATGCGATGGGCGGCGATTTCGGTCCGTCCCACCTTGTGCCCGGTGCGGTGTTGGCGCTGCGCGAGTACCGGCACATTACCAAGCTTTTCCTCGTCGGGGACACTCCGCAGATCGAAGCCGAGCTGAAAAAGCTCGGATGCAACGATTCCAAGATCGACATCGTCCATGCGACTCAAGTCGTCGACATGAGCGATAAGGCGTGGTCGGCCGTGAGGCGTAAAAAAGATTCATCGGTTAGTCGCGCGGTCGATCTCGTTAAACGTGGCGAAGCGGATGCGATTGTAAGCGCCGGTCACACCGGCGCCGCGGTGGCCGCGAGCATGATCAAATTGCGCACCCTACCGGGAATCGCTCGCCCGGGAATCGCAGCGATCCTGCCAACCGAGACAAATGTTTTCGTCCTGGTTGATGCGGGCGCAAACATCGACGCCCGGCCCGAACATCTTGTTCAGTACGCGATCATGGGCTCGGTTTATTCGCGCCACGTTTTGCATTACCAGAATCCGACGGTCGGCCTTGTTTCGCTCGGTGAAGAAGACGTCAAAGGCACCGAGTTGACCAGGGAAGTGTTCCAAATGATCAAACGAACATCGCTCAATTTCGTCGGTAACATCGAAGGCCGCCATCTTTTTGAAGATCCGGTCGAGGTGGTCGTGTGCGATGGTTTTGTCGGCAATGTCATTTTGAAAACCTGCGAATCAATCGCCGTGGCGATATTTCAATGGCTTAAGCACGAGCTGGCGCGGACGCCGATGCGCAAAATTGGCGCGCTGTTCGCGAAGAAAGCGTTTCACACTATCAAGGACAAGACGAATTACGAGGAGTACGGCGGGAGTCCTTTGCTGGGCGTGAACGGAATTTGCATCATCGCCCACGGTGCCAGCACTCCGCTGGCGGTCAAAAATGCGTTGCGGGTCGCGGCTGAGTCGATTGAACAACAGGTGAACCCGCATATCGTCGAGGAAATCCGCCGTTATCATGAAACGACAGCCTCACTCGAGCCCGCGGCCGCACTCCGCTAAAGGGCGCCGGACCGTTTCGATCGTGGGCACCGGCAGCTACGTGCCGGACAAGCGCCTCACCAACGACGACCTCACGAAGATCGTCGATACGAGCGATGAGTGGATCACAGTTCGCACCGGGATCAAAGAACGGCGAATTGCTGCGAAGGACGAGACTACCAGCGACATGGGCACCAAGGCCGCGCTTAAAGCTCTCGAGCAGGCGAAGGTCAAGCCGGAGGAAATCGATCTCATCCTCGTCGCGACCGCGACGCCGGACATGCTGTTTCCGGCGACTGCTTGTTTCGTGCAAAAAAAAATCGGCGCGAAAAATGCCGCTTGTCTCGACGTCTCCGCGGCCTGTGCTGGTTTTCTTTTTGGAATTGAGATCGCCCAGCAGTTCATCACCTCACACACCCACGACACGGTGCTCGTGATTGGCGCCGAGAAACTGACGTCGATCACAAACTGGACCGATCGAAACACCTGTGTGCTTTTCGGCGACGGCGCCGGCGCGGCGGTGCTGCGTCATCGCGGCAACGAACACGGCGTGATCAGCACGCACATCGGCAGCGATGGGCAGTTCACCGACATCCTGTTCATGCCAGGGGGCGGTTCGCGTTGCCCGATCACGCGCGACAACGTCGACATGAACCTGGCGACCATTCACATGCTGGGCAAAGAAGTTTACAAGCAGGCCGTCACCGCGATGGTCAGAGCGTCAAAGAAAGTCCTGGCCGATGCAGGGCTGACCGCGGACGACATCGCATGCGTGATTCCTCACCAGGCGAACCTGCGGATTATCGAAGCCATCGCCGATCGGCTGAAAATTCCGCTCGAACGTTTCTATGTAAATCTCGACAAGTACGGGAACACCTCGGCTGCGGCGGTCGCCATCGCGCTTGATGAAGCAAATCGCACCGGCCGGATCAAACACGGCGATTACGTTTTGATGGTTGTGTTCGGCGGCGGATTGACCTGGGCAAGCACGATCATTGAGTGGTGAGGCTGCAGTTGAGAGTCGTTAGTTGATAGATGATAGAAAAATCGGCGCGGTGAACTCTGAACAATCAACGCTCAACCATCAACTAATTGAAACTCATGCTCATCTCGATTATCCGGACTTCGCGCCGGATTTTGATGACGTGCTGCGCCGGGCGACTGAAGCCGGGGTAACGCGCATCATTACCATCGGCACTTCAGTCGAGAGTAGCCGGCGCGCCGTCGAGCTTGCCGAAAAGCATCCGAATGTTTTCGCCGTCATCGGCGTTCATCCGACTTTCGCGCACGAAGCTGAAGACGACGTAGTAACGCCGTTGCGCGAACTGGCAAAAAATCCGCGCGTGGTCGCGATTGGTGAGGTCGGGCTCGATTACCACTATCTGCCGAGCATTGAAGCGGCAAAACGGAAGGACGTTCAGGTTTTCAACGCGCTCCAAAGCGCAACCGAAGAGCAGATCGAAGCAACGATCGAAGATGGTGCCTACAAATCGAAACAGGTGGAGCTATTCGAACAGCTTCTTGACCTTGCGGTGGAGCTGAGAATGAATGTCGTGGTTCATCAACGCGATGCGTGGGACGACACGCTGGAAATTCTTCGCGATTACGGCCGCCGGGTGAGCGGCGTTTTCCACTGCTTCGGCGGAACGCTCGAACAAGCGAATGAAGTTCTCGGTCTTGGCCATCTCGTTTCCTTCACCGGCATCGTCACGTTCAAGAACGGGAAACAAGTGCGAGAGGTCGCAGCAAAAGTGCCCATGGACAGCTTCATGGTCGAGACAGACTGCCCTTATCTCGCGCCCGTCCCGTTTCGCGGAAAACGATGTGAGCCGGCGTACACGCGACTTGTCGCGGAAGAGATCGCCCGTGCTCGCGGAATTTCTTTGGAAGAAATCGCTGGCGCAACCACCGCAACTGCACAAGAATTCTTCCGATTTAATCGTGGGTAGGCCGGGAAGAAACAACACCGAAATCCTCGCGCGTCATGTTCTCGTTGCCGCGTTCGCAATTCTTCTCGCTTCCTGCGCCGCGCCGCGCGACACCGAACATCACGTCGTGATTAGCGTCCACGATCAGAAACTGGCCCTGCTCGAAAAAGGTGCCCTTGTGGCTACTTACCCTGTTTCCACTTCGAAATTTGGGTTGGGCGATCGACCTGGAAGTTTTGGGACACCACTGGGTGAACTTGAGATCGCGGACAAAATCGGGGACGCCGCACCGCCGGGAACGGTTTTCAAAGATCGACGCCGGACTGGCGAACTGGTGGCGGTAAATGCGCCGGGACGCGATCCGATTGTCACCCGTATCATCTGGCTGCGCGGCAAAGAAGGTCGCAACGCGAACGCGTACCGCCGCGACATTTACATTCACGGCACACCTGAAGAGCGAAATATCGGGCGTCCGGCAAGCTATGGTTGCATTCGCATGCGATCGCTCGACATCATCAATCTTTACAGTCAGGTCGGCTCGGGCGCTGAGGTGTCGATCATCAACTCGCCACTTACTGCAGTAATTCCGGAACTGGCTTCCGGTACGCAAATGGCGGAGACCAACCACGCAATCGGCGTGATTCGTTAATGTAGTCGTCTCGCTCTGTCGAGGCGGTCCGAGCCTGACTGGCGTGTCACCGTGGCAGAGCGCGACAGCTACAATTTCACGGCAGCTTGCCGAGCTGGTGACGCGGCGTCTCGCGCGAAAGCAGTGCCATGTCCGCATCCACCATGATGCGCACTAAATCCTTGAACCGAACTTTCGGCTGCCAACCCAGAATCTTCTTCGCCTTGGTTGAATCGCCGATCAACAAATCGACCTCTGCCGGCCGCTCGTAACGCGAATCGTGTTTCACGAATTTTTTCCAATCAAGGTCGACACAGGCGAACGCGGCCTCGGCAAATTCGCGAACGGTGTGAGTTTCGCCGGTCGCGATCACAAAATCATCCGCGTTATCGTGTTGTAACATCCGCCACATCGCTTCCACGTACTCCGGTGCGTAACCCCAGTCACGTTTTGCCTCCAGGTTTCCGAGGAATAGCTCCTTTTGCAGCCCTTGTTTAATGGCAGCAACCGCACGGGTAATTTTTCGCGTGACAAATGTTTCGCCGCGACGCGGACTTTCGTGGTTGAACAAGATCCCGTTGCTCGCGTGGAGACCGTAGCTCTCGCGATAGTTCACCGTGGCCCAGTAGGCAAAAACTTTAGACACGCCGTACGGACTGCGCGGCCAGAATGGCGTCTTCTCACTTTGCGGGACCGTCTGGGCTTTGCCGAACATTTCGCTGCTCGACGCTTGATAGAAACGGGAGCGCAATCCAACTTCGCGGATCGCCTCCAGGATTCGAATCGTGCCGACGCCGGTGACGTCCGAAGTGTATTCCGGAATGTCGAAACTCACCCGTACGTGGCTTTGCGCCGCGAGATGATAAATTTCGTCCGGCTTCAGAGCGTAAAGAAGCTTCACCAGGTTCACCGAGTCGCTCAGATCGCCGTAGTGGAGAAACATCCGGACGCCGTTGATGTGCGGATCGGCATAGAGATGATCGATGCGCGAGGTGTTGAACGTGCTGGCGCGCCGGATGATGCCGTGGACCTCGTAGTCCTTCTCGAGCAACAGATCAGCGAGATAACTTCCGTCCTGACCGGTAATGCCAGTAATGAGCGCTTTTTTCATCGAGGGCGACCGGGACTAAAGCAAAGCATGTGCGAGAATCCAGCCAAGAACGATAACGAGAATCGGAATTAACAACAGCGCTAGCAAGCCTTGTGGAAATTTCATGTTTCTGGCGGCGAAACCATGATCCGCGCCAGAACTGCGCGTTGCGCGGCAATCAAATCGGCGATCCCCTTTCGCGCCAGTGCCATCATCGATTCAAGCTCCGACTGCGCGAACGTCGCTTCTTCGCCCGAACCCTGAACTTCAACGAAATCGCCGTCCTCGGTCGCAACCAGATTGAAATCGACCGTAACCGCTTTGTCCTCGTCGTAATTAAGATCGACAATCGCTCGCCCATCCAAAATTCCGGCGCTGACCGCCGCGACCAGTTTCTTGATCGGCGGCGCGTCGACCTTCTTTTCTTTCGCTAATTTCCGGCACGCGAGCGCAACAGCCAGACTCGCTCCGGTAATCGCTGCCGTCCGCGTCCCGCCGTCGGCCTGCAACACATCGCAATCGATCCACATCGTGCGCGGTCCGAGTTTCTCTAAATCGACCACTGCTCGCAGTGATCGCCCGATTAACCGTTGGATCTCCGTGCTACGGCCGTCCAGTCGTCCTTTCGCGATATCGCGTGGCTTACGGGTCGTAGTCGAGTATGGCAGCATCGAATACTCGGACGTCAGCCAACCACCGGTCACGCTCTGTTCTTTCATCCAGCGCGGAACAGCTTCTTCGACCGTGACGCCGCAAATCACCCGCGTGTTTCCCATCGAAACCAGAACCGAACCAGTCGCGTTCGGAGCAATATTGAGTTCGAAATTGACCGCGCGAATCTGGTCTGACGCACGCCCATCGCCGCGTTGTTGCATGGCAGCAACGTAATCAGCAAACCCCAAAACCCAAATCCGAAACGATTCTCCATCACTGATCGCGAGATGAACCGGCTGACTACTGAGGCCGATCCATGCCGGTGATATAAGTGGTTGACTGCCTGAGAGATACCGCGGTGCGGATTTTCGTCAGAAAATTGAACACCGAAGTGTTGACGCCTAAAGAAAATGCGCTAATTTGGTCACCCCGCTGGACAGCGGGAACTCCTTTAATCAGGAGTTCGTTCTACGTACATTTGGGACTGCAAATTGGACTCAATTTTGTCCCGGAACCGATAATCGAGCCGCTCCGGCGGGTCGAGATTCCAAACCGGGCACGAGATTGAGTTTTTTTGTGATCTGAAATGTACGTGAATGCTGGTTCTTTGACATCTACATACAGGGTAGTAAGAAAGTACAACTTTAAGAGCTGAGTCTGAAATCAAAAGCGGCTGAAGGTAAGATCTTCAGCCGGAGAGTTTCAGTTATCAAAAGAATCTCGGTCCGGCGTTGCCGGACCGAACAGATTGATCAAGCTACAAAGAGCGCATCATGGATGCCTTGGTGCCAATAGGCGATGAAGGACGTGGTAAGCTGCGATAAGCTACGGAGAGCGGCAAACACGCTTTGACCCGTAGATTTCCGAATGGGGTAACCTGAACGAAGTAATAATCGTTCGCGTTCCTGTGAATACATAGCAGGAATGTCGTGACACCCGGTGAAGTGAAACATCTCAGTAACCGGAGGAAAAGAAAAAGAAATTGATTCCGTAAGTAGTGGCGAGCGAAAGCGGAACAGGCTAAACCGGTCGATTTATCGACCGGGGTTGTAGGAGCCCGATGTGGTAGTGCAAAGGTTAGGTGAAGCTTCTGGAAAGCTGCGCCAAAGAGGGTGAAAGGCCCGTAACCGAAAACTGGAGCACGCCTAGGGATTTCCTGAGTAATACGATGGACGTGAAGCTTCGTATGAATCTGTGCGGACCACCGCATAAGCCTAAATACTAATTGGCGACCGATAGTGAACAAGTACCGCGAGGGAAAGGTGAAAAGAACCGCTGTGAGCGGAGTGAAATAGTACCTGAAATG
>Ga0210405_10000220_pt1 | contig 80372 bp, 70 predicted proteins | sample IncBWH11MmetaG_FD_155492 | JGI IMG/M metagenome (GOLD analysis project Ga0210405, IMG submission 155492) | Forest soil microbial communities from Barre Woods Harvard Forest LTER site, Petersham, Massachusetts, United States - Inc-BW-H-11-M | ecosystem: Environmental > Terrestrial > Soil >... | reverse complement strand
GCATATTGGACCTCATCAATGAGGACCGGCGGCGGATGACGCTGGAGAAAAGTGCTCGGTTCCTTTTCAGCCTGCTCGGCTTCAGTGGGGAGGTCGAGGGAGACAAACGCATGTTTCGGGGACAAGCGTAGAAAAGTGGAGGTTTTGCCGGTCTGCCGGGCTCCGGTTAGCACGACCACCGGTCGAGGCTTCCGACACAACAGTCTCGTCAGGTGCGTCATCGGGCAGTCCGATTGATTCGGTGGTCTCGACGCGCTTGTCCGGGAAGCAGGGTGCGAGGGACTTCACACTCCTATCCAATAGGAATTTAAAATGTGCCATACCTTTCGATTGGAACACGGGCCGTTAAGGATTCGCTAGTTCTGCCACAACCGCCACGTCGAACTTCGAGTAGTATTTCTTCACATCACCTGCGCCGTACTTCTCGCGAAACTTCCCGATCACAGATTTCACAGAGTTGGATTTGTTGATCGGTTTCGCCCGCAGTTCTGCCTCCGAGCCACGCGCATCAATCCGAATTGCTGGGTTCTTGAGAACGTTCTTGTACCATTGGGTGTCGGAGCCGTGTACAGGCAGTAGATATAGCATTTCGCCTTCTGCGACGAACCAGACGGGATTCGAGATTGTCTTGCCTGACTTCCTACCGATCACGCTGAGCTTGATCTGACGATAGCGGGCGAGGCGATCTTTAAGGTTATTGCTCTTCCTCGGCATTTTCTAACTCCTGCCTTGAGCTAAGCGTCATCCGGCTTCGGCAACGCTCCAAAGTCCTCCGGATGCGCTGAGACGTAGGCGAAAAGCAAATCCGTGAGATTGTGGGGGTAAGAATAGAATTCTTGATCTAAAGACTCCAGCTTCTCAAGCACTTCGTCCGAGAAATCGGCAGCGACAGAACGAATCGCTTCCTCCGATTCGGGTAGTCCGGCAGGGAATGCGGCAGCTGCCGCCCGTTGGCAAATATCGGCAGTTTTCGGAGCATCAATGATCTCAAGGGCATCCACAACGAAATGCGCAGATTCCGCGCTGCTGTTGACGAAATACTGAGAAAAGCCGCCGTTGTTCACTTCCGACTCGACCTCCCAGAGCGCAGAAAACACCTTTTGCGGTACAGACTGGCTTGCGAAATCTTCTTTCCCCAACTTCGTCTGTGGAGACTCCGACAGACCGATCAAGATGTGGTTTTTGGTCGGACTCATGTGTTCCTACCTATAACGCCTGAAATCGCGACTTCCACTCTGCCCACCGAGATTTTAGCTGAGGAAGGATAGATTCAAGGTTCCTGAGGGCATTCTGGCGGCTAGTCATCGGCAGGAGAAAGCCGACGCCCCACACTCCCCACCTGACAGCTTCCACTGGCATGATCTCTTCGAAATAGGCTGGATCGCAGACTTCCCAAACGATGCCTGCCCGACTCCCGTCCGGTGCAATCACAAATGCGTCTCCTGCTTCGCAAGGCTCCGCTTCCCAATCGGTAATCTTGCCAAGTGTGAATCCATCGGCGGTAACGTCATCAAGAACGATGAAGCCATGATAGACAGGCGCACCTTGCGGGCGGGCAACGAACGCTGGCTCAGTCGGGGACGCGCTTTTCGCTTTGCTGTCAACCGCCAAGGGTCGTCCGTGCCGATCCTCCATCACAGTCTTCCTTCCGCTTGCCACTTCGTAACCTCATCAGCCACAGAAAATCGCTGGGCAGGATTCGTCTCAAAACGACCTTCGAGCATGTACGCATTGACCTCTAATGGGATCGCCTCGTAGCTTCCTCCACTCAGAAAGCCGCGCACGTAAAGCTCAGAGAATCGCGGAATTCCTAGCTGCCGATACTGTTCCACGTGCACGAATTCGTGAAAGAGGAGACCGTCGTAGAAGGGTTCATGAGAGACCACCACATCGCAGAATGTGATTGCTCCCATTCCGGATTGGTCAGGGAGGTTCTTAAATCCCAAATCTTTCAGCATCGGATAAAAGGCCGGATTGCCAACTCGTTCCCCTTGCAGCACGAGCAGGCGGGTGCTCTCCAGAGGTTGCGCCGAGAAGAACCGGGCCAACGTCGCCTTTTGTTGTGCGGATAGTGGCACAGCACGGGAGAAGTATTTCTCCCGCTGCGAGGAGATGTATTGGGCTACGAGCCGTGACACTTGATTGACTTGGTCAGGCTTGAGTTTTGGGGTTGCCATTCTACTCCTCAAAGTCTGGGATCGACGGGCTCGCTTTCGAGCGCCAGCACACCGAACACACACTCATGCACTCGTCGGAGCGGTTCGCGCTCTACAAACCGCTGCAACGCTTCTATGCCCAGAGCAAATTCTCGCAAGGCCAATGACCGCTTAGTGCCGAGACCCCTTGCACGAAGGCGTTCAAGGTGTTCTGGCGCTGTATATTCCGGACCATAGATGATCCGAAGATATTCCCGACCACGGCATTTTATGGCTGGCTGGATCATCCCCCGGCGATTTCTACCAACGAACTGTGAGGGCTTCACGACCATGCCCTCGCCTCCTGAAGTGGTGAGTTCTTCCCACCATGCAGTGCCCTCCGGCTGACCACCGTCGTTCAGGTTGATGACTTTGTAAGGTGTTGCCAGAAGTAGTCCGGCATCAGCAGCACAAAGGCGAGCCAGCATCGTCATGTGCCACACGTGGTCTTTGTCCGAGTGAACCGCGCCCTCGCTTGCCAACAAGTGAAAAGGCGCAAGCTTTAGGTCCGCCAACGAGTGAACCGTCCAGCAGTAGCGGCGATATGCCTCGATGTATTGTCCGGCCATAACCCGGCGTTCCTCGTAGCGTCCTGCTAGTTCGGAAGCTTCTGGTACATGTTTGCTGGTTGTCCGCAGCGCAGCTATCGAGGCTGCAAGACCAGCGCGGGCAGCCGCCCCAGTCGGAGCGTACTGCTGGCGGAGCAAGTCCTGCGCCTTCGACGACCACGGCATCATTTCGCAGTCGATGCACAACCAGTCAGTCGCAAGCTCGTCCCACAGAGCGGACTTGGTTGCGGCTGCCTGAATGCGACCGAGGAATTCTCGCTCTAACCCACGCTCGTTGAAGAATCTCCTGCCTGTCCTCGTATAGCAGACGCCAATCTCGTCCTGCTTGACCCCGAATCGACGCAAGGCTGCATCGCGGTCGCGGCAAACGATCACTACGGCCCTCGAACCCATGTGTTTCTGCTGGCAGATAACCTCCACCGCGTGCTCTTTCTGGTAGTACGCAAACGCCTCAGCAGGGTGCTCCAACAAGCCCGGATGCTTGGTCGTCTCGCTGGGGGACATTGTTGGCGGCAGGTAGATAAGCCACTTTGGATTTGTGGCAAATCGGCTCATCACTTCCAGTGCAGCGATAGCATTTTCTTCTCGGACGGTAAGATTCCCGTGGAGCCGCGTTTCAATAGTCCGTTTTCCGATGACATCATCGATGTCGAGAACGTCGTCCTGCTCGTGCTGTTGAGATAAGGCACGCGTGGGCTGCGTAGACACGAGCGGCTTCGCGGGCTCGTAATACGTCTTATGAGCCGACACGGAGACGAACTCTTTCTCCGGGTAACGGAGCGCGGTCAACTTGCCGCCAAACACACATCCAGTGTCGATATTCACTGTGCGGTTCAACCACTGCGGCTCGGCGATTGGGGTGTGCCCGTACACCACCGACGCCTTGCCTCGATAATCTGCCGCCCAGTTGTAGCGAACCGGGAGTCCGAATTCATCCGTTTCTCCCGTGGTCTCACCGAAGAGAGCGAACGAACGAATAGCTCCAGAACCGCGCCCCTGCATCTCTGCCTTCATCCCAGCGTGGGCTACGACCAACTTTCCCTCGTCAAGGACGTAATGGCTAATGAGACCATCGAGGAAATCAGCAACCTTGTTCTTGAATTCAGGTGATTCGACTTCAAGCTGCGCAATTGAATCAGCAAGACCATGTGCGATCTTCACATCCTTGCCGCGTACCTTCTGTAGCAGCTTCATGTCATGGTTTCCGGGTACACAGAGTGCCGTCCCCGCTTCAACCATACCCATCACGAGTTTCAAAACGTCAGGAATCTTCGGCCCACGATCAACCAAGTCGCCGAGGAAGATTGCCTTTCGGCCTTCGGGTGTTACGACTCGATGCGCCCCGCCGTTCTCCGCTATCGAATAGCCAAGGGTCGTCATCAGTTCGCGCAGTTCATCGAAGCAACCATGAACGTCACCGATGATGTCGAACGGCCCATGCTCGGTGCGTCGATTGGTCCACATCGGCTGTCGCACGATTTCTAATCCGTCGAGTTCCTGAGGAGATTTGAAAACGTGTACTCCGCGAAACCCTTCTCGCTCCAAGCCCCGAATCGAACGTCGTAGCTGCTGCGCCTGATTACGGACGACATGTGGACCGAAATCTCGATTCGGTCTGGTCCGATTCCGTTCTTGGCAGAGCTTTTCCGGGAAGTCGAAAACAATTGCAATCGGAAGCACATGGAATTCGCGTGCCAAAGCGACCAGAGGCTTGCGGGAATCAGGCTGCACGTTGGTAGCGTCAATCACGGTCAATCGACCCGCAGCGAGTCGTTTTCGTGCAATGAAATGCAACACTTCAAACGCTTCCTTGGTTGAAGTCTGGTCGTTTTCATCGTCCGATACCTGTCCGCGACAGTAGTCCGAGGACAGCACTTCGGTCGCCTTGAAATGCTCGCGAGCAAAGGTAGATTTCCCACAGCCCGAAGGACCGACGAGCAAGACTAGTGAGAGTTCAGGCACCGTGATCTTCATTGTCGGAACACTCCCATCTGCGTCGGTGCGCCGACTTGTTGATCCTCTTCACCCACGGGCCTGAACTCCACCGCGTATCCGAATCTCTCCCCTATCCCATTCGCCCATTTCTGGAACTGTTCGCGAGTCCACTCGAAGCGATGGTCGCGATGGCGGAACTGTCCAGCGGGAAGCGTCTCGAACTTTACGTTATATTCCGCGTTAGGTGTCGTCAGCACCGCCGTTTGCGGACGGGCGAACTCAAACAGCACCCGTTCGAATGCCGCGAGGCGGGGTTCATCCAGATGCTCGATGACCTCGACGACGGCGGCAGCATCGAATCCTGTCAGCCGCTTGTCCCGATACATGAGTGAGCCCTGAATGAGTTTTATCCGCTCCTTCTGCTTCGACGGCAGGGTGTCTAAGTGGAGTCGCTCGGCGGCTACTTCGAGGCTGCGGTATGACACATCCATTCCGACGATCTCCTCGAACTGTTTGTCCTTCAGTAGTTCACGGATGAGTTTTCCTTCGCCGCAACCAAGATCGAGGACCCGCTTAGCACCGCTCGTCCTGAGTTCTGAAGCGACCTGCTGTAGTCGGGCGTCATGGAGACGAATGGGAGCTTCAATCGCTTGTTCCTGCTCCTCCTTGGTTTCCTGTTCCGCTTCGGGATCGAGCGATTCATCCTCCGTGAGCCGAGCCAACGCTTCCCGCGTCAGGTTTCGGAATCCCCGCAGATAGCGACTTACGATTGCCTCGCGCTCAGGATGTGACTGTAGCCATCCCTCCCCATGCCGCAGCAGCTTTTCGACTTCATCCTTCCCCACCCAGTAGTGTTTATCCGCGTCTAGCACTGGGATAAGGACATAGAGATGGGTCAGCAAATCCTGCAAGATAACCTTCTTGCTTATCTCCACGGTGTAGTACGGCCCGTCGCCCCATTCGGGAAACTTCTCGTCAAGCGGATGATGTTCCGCCGCGACCTGATAGCCGAGCGGTTCGAACAGTCGGCGAACAAACGCCTCCCCGCCACGGCAGGGGAGGACGGCAATTCGTGCACTGAGAGGGAGTGGAACTGTTATGAGTTCTGGGCGATCTTTACTGTTCCCCGCCAGTGCGGAATTGAAAATCCGAGCTATGGCGACACTCATGAATGACGAAGCCACGTATGGACGGTCATTGACATATTGATCCAGCATTCCGCCCTCACCAGAGGGACCTCGGCGAGAGCGAACGAGACCGACTGGATCAACGTCGAGCAGGAGTGCTGCCGTGCAGCGGTCATTGGTCGCCTCCGGATAAAACACGTGTGCTTTCCCGAAGGATAATTCGAAGGACTGCACCCGGCTTGGATTCTTGTGGAGCAGGTAGCCCAAGTCGGTCGCCGGAGACTTCGTGTTGGTGATGGTCAAGAGCATGGCCGAACAGCCATTATGCCTGAGACGACCGTGGGTACTGCCAGTAAGAGATAATGCCGGACATGTTCAGAACTCGATTCAAGGATGAAATCGTCGCGGAATTTATGCCTCCGTTGAGACCCCGCAAGAACCAGAGGCTCATCATTTTGTGCGACGGGATGCCATCAATTCCTCGCAAACAGTCCTTGGCGGAATTTCTTGCTGGCAAGGGCTTTTGGGTCATTTATCCACGCTATCGCGGAGCATGGGAGAGCGGCGGTGAGTTCATGGCGAAGTCGCCCGATCAAGATATTGTGGACATCCTCGACGAGTTGCCGACTGAACTTAAGGAAATTGCGTTCGGTCAGCGATTCCGACTGGCACCGGATCGAGTCTTCGTGATCGGCGGGAGCTTCGGCGGTGCGGCTGCGATCCTGTTGTCGCTTGATCCGCGAATTAAGCGTGTAGTCGCGAACTGCCCCGTCGTGGACTGGAGCATTCTGGACAAGGCTGAGAAAGCCGAGACTTCGAAATCGAACTACGCCGATTACATCCGCCAATCGTTCGGGAATGGGTATCGGCTCTCGGACGCTAACTGGGGCAAGCTTCGAGGCGGTACATTCTACAATCCGTGGCACCACAGAAACGAGATTGACGGCTCCAAGGTGTTGATGTTCCATGCCAAGGATGATCCGAATGTGCCGTATCAGCGCACCAGAGAATTCGCGAAGCTCACGAGGGCGGGATGGAAATCCATTGAGCGTGGTGGGCACATCAGCACAGACTCCGTGGTCAGAAGATATTGGGTGCAGATCAAGAAGTTCTTCGAGTCGGCCTGACGATGCGCGTTGCCGTTTAGACGCGAGTTGACCACCAGAGCAGCGCAATAAACAAAATCTGCATTGGAGCCCGGAACCAAAGCGGCGTTGGGAGTTTGCCTCGCAGTGTGACGCCGCGCTGTGCCGCATTTACATTCGCGATGAACATCCCGACGACGAGCGCAATGAGACAAAAGCCCGCAAGTCTGCGAAATTGCGGAAGAACCAGTCCTGCCGCTCCGAGAAGTTCCAAAACACCAGTGATGTACACGATCAGCAGGGGACGCGAAAAAGATGACGGGATCATCTGTGCTAGATCATGTTTCATCTTGTTGAAATGAGCCGTTGCGGTGAAGACGAACATCACGACCAAGGCGTACAGAGCGGAATGCTGCCACGAAGCGAGAACATGCACACCAGCCGCTCCTATCGCTCGAAAGACCAGCCACGCAGCCAGCAATACGAACAGAACGAGCATAAGAAAGCGAAATCCAAACCATGATTCAAGAGAACTTACAAACGCCCAACTCCTATCCCTCTAGCCTGCCAGCGAGACCTCGAACGAGCCCGTATTGTCGCGCATCAGACCCAGTGCGCTGAGGACGCGCCCAAGCTCAATGATTGGTCGAAACATCCAATATTTCCGCCGAATGGCAGCCAGAGCGCGTTCATGCTCCGTTCGGTCTGTGAGGAATCGGGCTGTACCATTGAAGTTCTCGCCGCCGATAAACAGCCTGATCTTCGGCGTTTTCTGAACGTTGCGCATCCAATGGCGGTTCACGTTCGCTGTGCCGATGTAGAGCCTGTCGCGGTCAAGAACGAACCAGATCGTGACCTCGTGGGGCTTCCCGGTCTTGCGTCCATAATGAGTCAGTCTCGTGGTCTGCTTTTCCGCTACCCGCCTCAGTCGCGCAAGTTCGGTCGATTCCATAAGCTCTCGCTTGCAATCTTCAACATGAATCAGCAATTACCCCTAAACGTCTCTAAGTTGCTCCTCGGTCATCCCGAAATAGTGCCCCAGTTCATGTATGAGACTCTGGCGAATTTGATGGCGCACTTCGGCCTCGCTTGAGCAGACCGCCTCAATGTTTTTCTGATAGAGCACGATGTGATCCGGTCCCGTGGGAAGGTTGAAAACGCTCCTCTTCGTTGCAGGCACGCCGTGGAAAATGCCTAGAAGCAATCGCTTCCTCTGCCCCGGCTGGGGTGTTGACTGGTTCGCAGGAAAATCCTCTACGAGGATCGCGACGTTCTGGATGCGACTGCGGAACTCTTCCGGTAGCGAATCCAAAGCTTCTTTAGCAACGTTGACGAAGTCTTCTCGTTCCATCCTTCACCACTGACACAAATAGGGGAGGCTCACTCAGAGTAGCCGTCGTCTGTGTCTTCATCCTCGTCATCTTCTTTGCGGTCGCCTTTATCCTCCTCTTCGTCTTCATCCTCGTCGGGCTCTTGTCGAAGGAGGACATCGGCTTGCGCACAGCGATCCGAAAGGTTCGCGTCGAGGTATTGTGGGAATATTCCGCTCATGTCCACATGGTACTCTGTGCCCGTTGGCGGGAGCAGCGAGTGTGGGTTGTGGGCCACTGACGGATTGACTGGGCAGAGGACGAATCGGAGTTTGAAGCCATGAAAGATTTGAAGAATCGAATTGCCCTTGTAACTGGCGGCAGTCGCGGAATCGGAGCCGCAGTCTCAATCGCACTGGCTAAGGCTGGTGCCGATGTCGCAGTGAACTACCGTGAACGAGTCGATGCTGCCAATGCTGTCTGTGGCGAAATCACTGGGATGGGACGCAAGGCAATTGCGGTTCAGGCGGACGTGTCAATCGCCGCCGACGTGAGGCGTATGGTCGCGGAGGTTAAGGCGAATCTTGGGGGCATCGACATCCTCGTAAACAACGCAGCAATTGCCCATCCGCGCAAATTGCAGGAGATTACAGAAGCGGAATGGGACCAAGTGCTCGCCGTCAATCTAAAGTCAGTGTTCTTGGTAACGCAGGCGGTAATCGGCGGGATGCGGCAAAGGAAGTGGGGACGGATCATCAACTTGTCTTCGGTCGCGGCACAGACGGGCGGGGCGGTGGGAGCGCACTACGCCGCCTCCAAGGCGGGAATCATAGGACTAACACACTCTTGTGCAGCATCGTTCATTCGAGACAGAATCACCGTTAACGCCATCGCTCCCGCGCTGATTGAGACCGACATGGTGACCAGCAACCCGAACGCAAATCCCAACCTGATTCCCATGGGGCACTTCGGGTCGGTGGACGATGTAGCTTCGGTAGCCGTCATGCTGGCGACGAATGAGTACATGACCGGGCAAACGGTCTCAGTGAATGGCGGATGGTACATGAGTTAAGGAAGGATGCTGCCAAAGAAGCAGAATTCATTCGGCAAAAGCTCGATAGCATTACTCTTATGACGACACTAATCGCCTTTGGCGGTCTTCCGGGGACAGGCAAGACCGTAGTCGCACGGGAAGTTGCCCGCGAAGTGAATGCCGTGTACGTGCGAATCGACTCAATTGAGCAGGCAATCCGCGCCTCCGGGGTGCTGCGCAGAGCGATTGACGACGCGGGCTATCGTGTCGCATACGCCATCGCTGAGGACAACCTGCGCATGGGCAGAACCGTTGTCGCAGATTGCGTTAATCCCATTCAGATAACCCGTGATGCTTGGATCGGTGTAGCGAATCGTGCGCGGGCAAGAACCGTGGAGGTCGAGATTGTATGCTCCGATCCCCAGCAGCATCGGCAGCGAGTCGAGAACAGAATCTCTGACATTCCCGGTCTGAAACTGCCCAGTTGGGACGAGGTCATTTCAAGGGAATATGAGCCGTGGCGACGCAAACACATTGTGATCGACACCGCCCGCCGTACAGTCAGCGATAACGTGAACGAACTTCTGCAATTGCTTCGTTGAGGGCCGGATCAGCTTGCATACCAAGCCGAATGCGGCGACCAACGGCTGCACGATAGGCACTGAGTCTCCGTCCATTGGTGAAGGCAGGATGGGCAGACGCCGCCCGTATCAAAGGTATTCCACGAATGACCGCACTCGCAGAACCATGTGTCTTCCTTGCGAGGCGACCAGCCGCAGAGCGGGCAGCGGATACGCGGGGGTTCTGAAGCACCGGGCTTCTTGTCTTCCTCAAGCTCGCGGTTTGGAACGATCACCGGATTGTCGGCGAACCGACTCATGGCTGTCGCTCTCGATCAGCCCGATGCCCATCGAATACATGGATTGTCCTTGTTCCCGCCAGTACCTCCCCGCCGTGGCGCACATTGCGAGGAAGCAAATACTCCTCACCAGCTTTGATAGGGATGTGTTTTCCAGCAATCAGCGACGTGTAGCAGCCCTGCACTACTAGCATGTATTCATCGAATTCATGTACGTGCTCGGCGGAAGTTGCGGTCTGGGTGCATGTCCAAAATGCCATTTGGCTTTCATCGGCTCCGTCATACACATATCCTTCGACACCGGGAGTGGCCTGATTCGACCGGGCGATACGGTTTGCGGGGTTCTTCATAAACTCAGGGAATGCAAAAAAGCCGGTGTGGATGGCACGTCACACATGTTCCGGCACACGTTCAGCGTGGAATTGCTCAAGGCGGGCGTGGACATTCGCAAAGTGAGCCGTGCGCTTGGACACAGCTCTGTAACGATCGCGGAACGCTATTACGCGAAGTGGAACAAGGCGCAGCAGGACATATTGGACGGGGATCTCACGCGGGCATGGAAATAGCCGGTCTAGCCCGTACAGACATGTGAATGTGAACGGCGGATCTGCAGGCCACGATTCTAGGCGTCCGCCCTTCACGCGTACTGCTCCTGGGTCACGGGAACGCCGTTCACTCAGAAATTCTCAGCCGCACCGCTCGAATCTCTTCCGAGACACTAAGAACGTGATCAAAAGCGGCCATGGAAAGCCAAGGCTCACAAAGCGTGCGGTCTGCTGTTTCCGACTGCCGGGTACAATCCGAAGCTGGATTTTCTCGATTGCCTCAAGGCATGTGCGGAACGCGCAAAGCTCGACAAAGACGACTTCTGGCTTCACAAGTTTCGGTCAACCTTTGCGACTCGATGCCTTTGGGCGGGAGTGGATCTAAGGACAGTGCAGCAGTGGCTCGGGCACTCCGACATGGAATCCACAATGCGGTATCTGAAACCATCGCGGAGCAGCTTTAAGCGCGCGTGTTATGAAGCTTGTTAGGAAGCCGTTAATCAGTGGGGATGGTAGTAGAAGTAAATGTCCACGATGCATCTCACCGCTTCGATGATTGTTGTTACGCCGAGACAATCGCGCACATAGTTGGAGTACCATCTGCACCCCGCCATTCCCGGTGAAAGTACTCGAATCCTCACACAAAAATCCAGCGCATTTTTCTATTCGCCTCCGAAGGTTCGAAAGAGGAATGTGCTGCGCGTGTCCGCCAAGAGAGGCTTTCCATTGAAGGTCGCCTCGCCTTTGTCGTATCCGCCGACGACATACTTCCAGCCAAAAGTGGCCCCGCCCCTCAGTTGGATCGCGTAGGCGCGTCCCGGCGTGACCGCGAGTCCGCCTTCTGGCATGAGGAACATCACATGCTCAGCATCGCTCACTTTAACAGCTTGCGTTACCGAGGCCAACTTCTGATCCTGCGCATCCAAGACCGTCAGCGTCAACTCGTCTTCCGGTTCCCCGGCGTTTCCCACAATCAACTCGACTTCCACGCCAAGCAATTTTGGCAGCGACGGAGCAAAGGATTGTTCGGAAACGTTCAGCAGATTGGTCCAGGCCTTGTCCCATCCTTCCGTATTGACCTGATCCACCCGCATGGCTTCCATGGGTCGCGGAGTCGGTACCGGAACGGAGGAAGTAAGGGCCTGATGCCTGCACGCAATTGTCATGCAAACGATGAAGATGCCGGCGGCGGCGCACACGATTGAATGTTTCATTACGACCCTCCACCGCCAATCTGTTATCGCGCGCCCATTTGGAACAGATCGTCCATTCTGGCGGTCACGTTCTGCAGCGTGTCTGTAATCAGGTAGACGTTGTACGTACTTTCGCCAGCGGGAAACAGAACGTCCGTTCCATTGCCGTAAGCGGCGCTCCAAGCGGTGTTGTCGGAGGCGGTCTCCGAAGGCCCGTCTCCCCAGCAGTCGAATTTCCACATGTCCAGATTGGACACCGATCCTCCTCGAGACGCGCTGACCCCATAAATCCCCATGGCATTCGCTCCAGAAGCATCCGACATGATGATGCCGCCGAAGTCGACAAAAAAGGCATAGCCGCCAAAATCATTCGGACCAGCCAAGCATCCATTGGGCATCGCGTTGGTCACTTCAGTCAGGACCTTAGCCCGCGCATCGTACGTCCAAAAACGATTGAAGCTGGAGAGCAAATAACCTGCAGGGTCCGCGAGCGTGTCGTCGCGGAAGGAAGAACGAGATGCGTGGTGTATTGAGCTACCGGTCCCAGGTTTTGATAATTGAGAGCCAGATCTTTACCAAGAACTAGACTGTCCCAAATGACAGGGTGGTCCTGGTCGCCGCCATACTGCCTTGGGTCCCAATTGAGCGGGATGGCCCGCGTGTATTGAGTGTTTCCTTGATTCTCAAATCGAAGCACCGGGGATCCGTGTTTCAACGATTGATCCAGAGTTCTCATGGTCATGAAATCCCCGGCTTCATCTGGGTTCAGCTGACTGGTACCGAAATAAAACGCTCCTTGAATTTCTCGTCCGTAATCGCCGTGATTCAGGAACTGCGTGCCATTCCAAAACCAGCGCCAGGTACTGCCTCCAGCGACCGCGTTGGACTGCACGGTTACACCTCCTGCCGTCGTACTTAGCAGTACTTCGGCGGCGTTCCCAAAGCGCGGATAGCCATAGGCCGGCAGCGGCTGCGGAACGTATCCCGCCAAGCTCTCTGACGGCGCGAGCAACGCATAGTCGCGGATTGTGCTATTGAAAGACTCGGTCAACTGCGCCACTCCGGGTATGGAGTTGGTGCTCCATGGAAATCCCAATTCCATGTCTTGCGAATACCCGCTCAAAGTTGTGACCGTGTCGGCGTGATCGCTGCCGTCCGAATTGACCACTCGGTTCAAGGTAGTACGATCGCTGGCGCCTTGATCCGGCACGTAGTAGACCTGTGCTTCCATCGGGTAAGAGCTTCGCTCGTTGGGCCCGATGGTGGTCGTGCGGTCGGTGCCGGTGACCACCACTCGGTACAGGGTGCGGAGAACGGTTGGCGTGGGAACTGGCGACTTAGGCGGAGGAGGCGGTGTTTGGCTTCCACCTCCACAAGCACATTCGATGGTGATGATCACCACGACGAACCAGATCACGATGATTAGGTACCGTCGCATACGCTCGCTGCAATCGAACTTCATTACATGTCAGGTTCACGGTCATCGCGCGTGGCTACATCGCTCCGGGCTTCTAATCACGTATTGCGGTACCGATGTCTTGAAGACAGCCTGACTTATCGCCCCCTTTCGACCGATTGCACTGGTCGGCCGGAGCACAACGGCTGATCCCCCGACGTTACCGTTGCATCCGGATACAACGAAGAGGGCCCGGTAAGCAGGCCGGACGGTGACTCGCCGCGGACATTCGCGTCAAGAAACGCAGCCACGTAGTCGCGGACTGCCTGCATGGTCCGCTCCGGACCCATGGGGCCAGCCTGAACGGAACGGCTGGTCAGCCATATCCAGTCGGAGAAAGCGACGTGCTCGACGCCGCGCAGACTGACGGCCGTCCGCGGCCCTGCGAGGTTATTCCACAGGCGGCACTCTCCGGGCGCGAACTGCTCGCGGTCGCCGACAATCATCAGCACCGGTTTGCTGGTGGCACTGCCCAGTTCGGCTGGCATGAAGCCGTCCAGCATGACGACCGCCGTGATACGCGGTTCAAAACCGGAGCCGAGGAAAGCCGTCAGGCCGCCAAGGGAGTGGCCAGCAAACACGATGCGCGTCATGTCCAGCCTCCCGGCGAAGGGACTGTCACCAGAGGCGTTGAGGTGCTCGATGTGGCCGAGAACCGATTTTAGATCGAGCAGGCGGATGGACACCGCCGACGACAGAGAGCCGGCGTCGCCGCGCGTCGGGCCGCCCAGGTGGCTGCCGACAACGGAGCGTGCGAGCTTGCCGTTGGCCAGCTGCACCGCGGTCGCTTCATACGTATGGTTGACTGAGGCGACCACGTATCCGCGACTCGCCAGCTCCTCGGCCAGGAAAGTGTAGTCGGTGGCCGTGGCCGTGTATCCCGGCGTGAACAGAACCAGTGGATGAGAGCCCGCATCCACCGGAGCGTTCCAGCAGCTGTTGGTCTTCACTGGGAAGGGTGCCACTCTAACGAGCTGGGCGTAGTACTTCCAGACGGACGGGGCGGCATACTCCGCGGGTTGGCAGTCGCGAGCGGCGCTGGCCGCAGCCGGATACCAGAACCGCACGCTGAGTTCGCGCTGGGTGCCGCTGGCCAGATATGGGTCGGTGCGTTTGGGATCAGTGAAGCTTAACGTGCGGGTACCGACCGGGTCGGGTCCGGTGGGTGCGGGCACAGCGGCCCACGTCGTAGCGGCAAGATCGGAGCGCGCCTGTTCCTGGTTCGCTTGTCTTACGCTCGTTGCTGTACCATGCAGTGGCACTTGCTGCGGACTGTCGGTGCTGCTGTCGGTGATCGTTAGGTTCCCCGAGAAGGTATCCACTATGGTCGGGGTGAACTTTACGGTGAAGGTGCAGACGCCAGCGGGGTTCACGCTGGCTGGGCAGTTGTTCGTCTGAGAAAACTGAGTTGCCGAGATAGCAATGTTGCTGATGGCGAGGGCCGAGGTACCGGTGTTGGTTAGCGTCACGGATAATGTCGGCTCCGTCGCGCAATTGTCACGGGGATGAAGCTTGCAGGTGGGGAACGTGAGGCTCGTGGGAGCGAGCTGGACGGTTCCGGTTGAGATGGAGATGGTAGCCGAGGCTGACTTGGTGCCGTCGCTTACGGATGCTGCCGTCAGGCTTACAGACGCGCTCGCGGGAGCTCTGGCAGGCGCCGTGTAGGTGACTGGGACGCCGCTAGCCGAAGTTGAGGAGCTCAACGCGCCGCAGGCGGGAGAGCAAGCGGCAGAGTTCTGCGTGAGAGTCCAGTTCAGGCCTTGGTTCGCGCCATCGTTGGAGACGGTGGCCGAGAACTGCTGAACTGCGCCGAGCGGCATGAAGGCGCCGTAGGGAGAAATCTGCGAGACTTGCACGGCTGGAACGGTCACATTGACCACACCCGACTTGGTAGGATCAGCCACCGAGGTGGCAGTCACCGCCACGGCCAAATCTGCCGTCGGAGGAGACGTGGGGGCGGTATAGGTCGTCGCGGCACCACTGGGGGTCGAAGTGGGAGACACGCTGCCGCAGGGTGCAGGAGAGCAGCTAACGGTCCAGGTGACACTCTGGTTGCTCAGATCGTTGCCGACGTTCGCGATAAGCGGTGCTGTGGTGGTGTCGATGACATCCACGCTCGTGGGTTGCATAGTGACCGTGATGGCAGCAACGGTGACCGTGGCGGTGGCGACGGACGCAGGATCGGCCACTGACGCGGCATTCACCGTCACCGCCAGGTCGCTCGCGGGCGGGGCCGGAGCAGTGTAGGTCGTCGCGACACCGCTCGCCGTAGAGGTTGCCGACAAAGAACCGCACGGCGTGGGTGAGCAGGTCAGGGACCACGTTACCCCCTTGTTGCCGGGATCCGGTGAAACCGTAGCCGAAACTTGCGTCGTGCCGTTGCCAGGAACGGTGCTGTTGACAACGGCAATTGAGAGCACCGACGAAGGAATCGTGACCTTGGCTGTGGCGGACTTGGTGCTGTCGGTAACCGATGTGGCTGTCAACGTGACACTCATGTCACTGGCCGGGGGCGTTGTGGGCGCCGTGTAGCTGACGGCCGCGCCGCTGGACGCCTGCGTCGGGGAAACGCTTCCGCACGGTGCGGTGGGACAGGATACGGTCCAGTTCGCCAGGCTCCCGGCCGGGTCATTATTCACCATGGCGGTGAACGATGTGGACGCGTTGACCTGTAGCGTCGAGATGGTGGGAGAAACGGACACGACAATGGCCGGGACTGTGATCTTGGACGATGCCGTCTTGCTCGGATCGGAAGCGAATGCCGCCGTGACCACCACGGTCAGATCGGTGGCGGGCGCCGCGGCTGGAGCCGAGTAGGTAGCGGCTGCTCCGCTCGCGGTGGAGGGAGGCGAAACGGTGCCACAGGCATTGCCCCCGGTGCAGGAAACGCTCCAGTTGACTCCTTTGCCGGACGAATCTCCGCTGACGGTAGCCGATATAGGGCTACTCTGTGCGGCCTGCACAGTGGCTGCCGCAGGACTCACCATAACCAGGATAGGCGGGGCAGACGAACCGCCGCTACATCCGAAGCTGCCGATCGTGAGTAGTACGCTTAGCAGGAGAGGCCAGAAAGGTATGCGGTTATCGGACTTCCTGCCCCTAAGCCAGATGGGCATTGTCTGCCGCACTTCGACGTTTTTCTCAGACATGGACGAACGCTCCCATTCGTTGAGAGTTTCTTATTGCGTATCCGGTACTCATGTCTTGATGACAGCCTGATTTATTCCTGAGGTTCTTCCGAGGAAGCCTTCAAAACCTAATTTTTCGCGACGAAATGCGACTTTCGGGACTTCTGGCGCTTCCCGAAGATTCCGCCGTCGCGGTCGGAGTCCTGGTACGCGAGAGCATGCTCCGGTTCGCTGGACCTACGAAAAGCGTCCGCGATTGGATGGAATCCACTTACTGGGCTGGGGGGATCACAGGCAAGATTGCGCGATCTCGGAGTTCATCCCGCTGGGCCCCCAAATCGCCAAACGAATCCGCTAGCAGCGGCGGGGCAAACGCGACTGCGGTCGTTCCATCAGGGAGGAATCGGACTAAAGCCCGCATGCGGGACCAGGTTAATTCACCCTCTACCCGATTCGGCTCAAAGGTCCACTGACGGATCGCTTCGAGCGCCGACGTAACGAGCATGGGATGGCCGATGAGTACCCGGGCACTGTTTACATCCCCTTTAGGGGAAACGGCGATTCCAACTTCGACCGTACCGGCGACGTGAGCCTGAATCGCAGATGGGGGATAGTTTGGCAGCACTGCGTGCTTTACTCGCGTCCGCACCACATCGGGGGAAATGTTTTGAAAGAGGGCTTCCGTCCGAGGTGGTACCTTCTCCGCAGCAGGCTGAGAAGCTACTGTGCCCTCGCTTTGCGAAACATTCGTATTGTTCAATACCGTGACGACGGTCACGGGGGATTCCTTTAAAACTGGATCTGCATGGATTACTTTCGGCGTTCCCTTCTTCACAACTTTGGGGGCGGGATCCGGCGACCGATCCTGGCCCACGTCCGCTGGATCTTGTGTATGCGCCTCCACCTGCACCGGGAAACTCGACGCCGTTGCTACTCTTGGCGGCGACGAGTTCGCCCTGAAAATCAATACACAGAAGATCAGCAGCGCAACCAGGGCAGCCGTGGCGGAGAACCACGTCCCTCTCACGGGACGGCGGACTACTGGAGTCGTTTTGTGAGCTCCATCCGCCGGCTCAACAAACGCCACAAGGCGATAACCTCGCTTGGGGATCGTCTCGATGAATCTTGGCTGCCGAGGTTTGTCGTCAAACGCTCTCCGCAGCTCGGAGATGGTGCGAGCCAGAACGTCTTCTGTAACGAACGAGTCTGCCCACACCGTATTCAGAAGTTCTTGTTTGGCAACAGTCTCGCCAGGCCGCGATGCAAGGCACACCAGTACTTCCATCACCTTTGGCTCGAGACGGACGGCGTTACCTTTTAAGGAGACGGTGTTCAGCGTAGGTTGGACAAGCCACGTACCGACAAGGAAGTCCCCATTCAAGCTGCACCCCCCAGTCGCGCAAAACTCGGTAATTATACCTCCAAAGGCAAGTTCCAAACCAGAGACACCTTCTTACTCGAGCCCCAGATGCATATGGGAGTTTTTGCGTCCAAGTGAAGCCAGAAACGATGAAGAAGGACACCCAGGCATACGAACAAATAATGCAGCCGCGGAGGGAACGTGCAGCACGCGGTTTGCGAAGCCGAAATGCGGTGGCGTTTCGCTTGTTAAGAGAAGCGTCGGTTCCCCGAAGCTGTTTTCAAGCCTACCAAAAACATGTCTGGTGAGACTGTCCATATGCTTTGTCGGTCGGCTTTACTGTCGATCAACGCACACCGGCGGCCGGGTAGCGCGCGTCGGCGGTATGATCTCGCTTCGAAGTAACATCCCTAACGAAGCACATTCGCTCGACTGCGGCTTGTCATTCACCTCGGGAGCAGAATCGTATCCATGATCGACTCTGCCACGTTCTTACCGAGACGTTTGCCAGCGATGTGGTCGGTCCGGAAAATCAACCATCGCTCGGGCCAATCGTCGGCCCGAATCACCTGGTTGGGGAACACCAGACGAAAGAACGGGTAGATCGCGCGCAACAGGCGGTAGCTGAAATTCGGTTCCTTCCGCGCCTCGACGGGATAGATGTACGCGGGCCGGAAGGTAAACACAGGGGAACCCGGCCGCGAGTAATGCGTTCTCTGCCTCTCTCTTGTAGCGTGCGAAGGGAAGATGATGCGGGTTGTGGCTGACTTCGCCAAGTATTTGGCAAATGTCCCGACAAGCTCGGCCCCAACGAACTTCGCTCTCCTATTTCTCGAAGGCAGTATTGTTGTGCGATTCAGACTCTCCGATGCGCCGCCCCGCAACCATTCTCCCTGCGATCACCAACTGAAACCGAAGGGCACCGACAGCAACCGCAACCTCGCAAACGATCAGGACCGGCTGATCCACAAACAAACCCCATAGGCTCGAGCGAGGAGCGGCTTCCTTCAAGTCGCTGTATCTGGAGCGCCCGCCCGAGATTATGCAACCGCGACCGGTTGTGCGGCGGACGCTCCCAGATACAGCCCTAAGACTTCTGAGACTGATCCGCTCGGTGCGCGTGTGCATTGCTTCCGAAGCGCTGACAATGCGGGAATCGGCCGGTCAATGCCTGCGATCATCTGTTCTCTCACTGTGCAAACGGAACCACCAACTGTCGCTGCTGGCCCAGGCCTTCAATCCCAAGCATTAACACGTTGCCGGCACGCAGGTACGTCGGAGGCTTCTGTCCCAGACCCACTCCAGGAGGCGTTCCCGTCGAGATGATGTCACCAGGTTGAAGGCTCATGAAGTGACTCACGTAGCCGACAAGATGAGCGATGCCGAAGACCATCGTGCTGGTGCTCCCATTTTGATACCGGTGTCCATCGACATCGAGCCAGAGTCTCAGGCTCTGTGGATCGGGAACCTCGTCTGTTGTAACCAGCCACGGACCGATCGGGCCAAAGGTGTCCGCACTCTTGCCTTTGACCCACTGGCCAGTACCCTCCAGTTGGAAAGCTCGCTCGGAAAGGTCGTTTACGACGCAGTATCCCGCGACATGAGAGAGAGCATCCTCTTTGCGGACGTACCTGGCCTCCTTGCCGATCACGACACCGAGTTCTACCTCCCAATCGGTCTTCTGCGAACCCATTGGAATCACAACGTCGTCGTTGGGCCCGCAGATGGCGGACGTAGCCTTCATGAAAAGTACCGGTTCGGCCGGGACTGCCATGCCTGATTCGGCGGCGTGATCGGAGTAGTTGAGACCGATGCAGAGAAACTTGCCGACAGAGCCCGCGCAAGGACCAAGCCGTGGAGAGCCGGTAACAAGCGGAAGAGTGTGAAGATCGATCTGCCGTAACCTTTCAAGCGAATCAGGCAGCAGCGCGGCACCGGCAATGTCGGCAACGACGCCAGAGAGATCACGGATTTGTCCTTCAGAGTCAAGCGCGCCCGGCTTCTCCTGGCCGCGATTTCCAAATCGTAAGAGCTTCATTGATTCTTCCTTCTCGTGATGATTGAACTGCTAAAGCGTCAGTAAGTGGCCCGGCCGCCGCTGAGGTCGAAGACCGCGCCGGTGGTACGAAGCCGCCCGCCTGGTGCTAACCGGAGTAGGTGCGGAGTACGGGGAGGCTTTCTCGTAATCTCCTACTCTGAGGTTGTCTGCACGCTCCGCTCTCGCGCGCCGAAGAAAGAGTACACCGCGATGATCATATAGGCTGACAGGGGCACTGCATAAGCCAACGCGACGCTGTGAAACTCTTCCGAGATCCAGCCCATCGCCGGAGTCAGCACCGCACCCCCGATGATCGCCATGACGATCATCGAACCGCCGATCTTGGTGTTCGGGCCAAGTCCCTTTAGTCCCAGCGCAAAGATCGTAGGGAACATCAGCGACATGAAGAGGCTGGTCAGGAAAATGGCCCACAGCCCGATCCATCCGGGCTTCAGCACTCCGACGGACGCCAGAATGACATTGACGACAGCGTACACACCCATGAGTTTATTTGGTGCGAGAAACCGCATCAGATAGGCGGAAACAAATCGTCCCACGCCAAACGCAACCAGAGTACCGGTGAGGAAATAGCCGGCAACTTTTTCCGGTTGATGAGTATTTTCCTGTACATACTGTATGAAATAGCTCCACGTACCCACTTGCGCCCCGACATAGAAAAATTGGGCAACCACGGCCAGCAAGAAATGCGGATACCGGAATAGTTCGCGGAAGTGCCCTTGGTCTTCTCGGCTGTTCTCGTGCTCGCTGTGAATGTCGGGAAACTTCGTCCGCCAGATCAGGAATGCCCAGAAAAGAGTGACGCAGCCGAGGACCAGGTATGGTTCGATTACTCTCAGTGTTTCGGTGCGCAGGTAAGCTTCGTAAGTACCGGCAGTCTGACGAGCGGCGACCTCTGCCGGCGTAAGTTCCACGCCGGAGAAAATGAATGTAGTGCCGATTAGAGCACCCGAGATAGCGCCAAAAGGATTGAATGCCTGGGAAAAATTGAGGCGCTGTTCCGAAGTGTCGGGATCGCCAAGTTGGGCGATGAACGGGTTCGATGCCGTCTCGAGAAACGACAAACCACTGGCAATGACAAAGAGCGCGCAAAGAAAGTATCCGTATTGCCCCATAAAGGCAGCCGGCCAGAACAGAAAGGCCCCCAACGTGTAAAGCAGCAGACCAATAATGAATCCAGCTTTGTATCCGACCTTTCTCATTACCAACGCGGCCGGCATAGCCAGGAGAAAATATCCCATGTAAAAGGCCGACTGCACCAGTCCCGCCTGCAAACGGGAGATAGAGAATGACTTCATGAACTGCCGAATCAGGACGTCATTCAGATTGTTTGGGATTCCCCACAAGAAGAAGAGCGCGGTCACCAGAACGAAAGGAATAAGCTGACCGGAAGGGAAAAGACGGTGTCCGGAGCTTTGCGACTGGAAACCGCCTGAGTTCAACGAAGTTGAAACGGCCATGGATAATCCTTGATCTGCAAGATAAAACGTTCGAAGCGTCTCGGGAGTTACGTCAATGCACGGTCGAGGTGAACGTATCCCCCATCCACGAAGAGGTGTTGTCCGGTCGTATGGTTTGATTTTGCGGACAGCAAAAAGACCGTTATGTTAGCGATCTCTTCGGAGGTCGTCATTCTGTTTTCCAAAGGAATCTTGCTGACGATCCTGTCCAGTTTCTCCTGCGGACTGGGGAAAGCGTCGAGCCAGTGACGGTAAAGGGGAGTCATGACCTCCGCTGGAATCACGGTGTTCACGCGGATGCTGTAGGGCAGCAGCTCCACCGCCCACTCACGGGTGAGGGCCATAATGGCTCCTTTGGAGGAGGCGTACCCGGAGGTATTTCCCTGGCCCGTGACTGCCGTCTTCGAGCCGATGTTCACGATCGATCCCTTGGATTGTTTCAAATGCGGCAGCGCGTAGTGCGCCATACAGTAGTAGTGGACAAGGTTGCGATTCAACGAGCTAACATAGTCGCCGGGCGTTCCCCGTTCCAACCCAATCGAGTCGTTCACACCGGCATTGTTCACCAGCGCATCCAGGCTTCCGAACCTCTCCACGGTTTGCTCAACTGCCTGCTGGCAGGTCTCCGGCGTCGAGAGTTCCATGGTGATCAAGCCGCACTTTCCGTTTTTCAATAGCTCTGTTTGCAAAGCTTTGCCCGCTTCGGCATCGCGTCCCACAATTATGGGGCTGGCGCCTTCGGCGGCACACGCCCGCACAATTCCCTCGCCAATGCCCTTGGCCCCGCCCGTAACGATGATGACTTTGTCCTTCAATTGCAGATCCATGTTCATCCTCGAAGGTTGATGAAACCGCCATCTAGCAAATAGTCGCCGCCGGTGATGAAGCTGGCTTCAGCTGAACACAGGAACAAGGCGAGCGCAGCCACTTCCTGAGGTTCGGCCATTCGTCCCACGGGTTGCGCCTTTGACAATTTGTCAAAGATCTCTTGCTCCCGACCGGGATAATTGTTTTTCAGAAAGCCATCCACAAACGGCGTGTGCACTCGCGCCGGAGAGATGCTGTTGCAACGGATGTTGTAGGCCAGATAATCGCGGGCCACCGAGTATGTCATGGCTAGGATTGCGCCCTTGCTCACGGAATACGCAAAACGATCCGCCAGCCCGGACGATCCGGCGATTGAGGCCATGTTCAGGATCACGCCGCCGCCGCTCTTCATGTGTGAGACAACGGTGCGCGCACAGTTGTAGAACCCTTTGACATTGACGCGCATGACGCGATCGAAGTCTTCTTCGCTGGTGCTCTCCAGCGTGCCGATATGCGAAATCCCTGCGTTATTCACCAGTATAGAAATCGGCCCCTCTGCCGCCATTTTTTGGAATGTTACGAACACTTGCTCTTGGTCGGTTACGTCACAGGCGTACGCTTCGGCACGACCTCCTGCGGCACTAATTTGCCGGCATGTGTCTTCTGCCTCCTTAAGGCTGAGATCGAGAATGTGGACCTTCGCGCCTTGAGCGGCGAATCTGACTCCAATCGCTCGTCCTATTCCACTGCCGCCTCCAGTGACGATTGCGGTCTTTCCGTCGAGCCGAAAAATAGCCTGCTTCACGGAAGGAGCAACTTTTTCAGAAGTCGATTGAGTCATGTTGTTTCAGTAGTCCAGGGATGCACATAGGTATGCCTGACAGATGTTGCTCCTGCCCTCTCGCGCGCTGTCAGAGTCGCATGGATAAAGGCGCTAGGATTGTAGATCGAGGCGAGCGACCGCCCGCTCCCAGATCTATTGACTAATCTTCAAGACCCACGCCGGTTGTTGGCGCAAGTCCTCGGGAAGGTCTGGGAGTTCAATCGACAATCCCATTTTCGAGTTGCTGGCTTTCAACGGCGTACTTGAGCCGAGCAAGATGACTGACTTTGCGGTAGCCAGATCCTTGATTACAAGACCGTGACTCGACCAACGGGGTAGGATGGCATAGACCGTGTTGCCCTTTGACGTGAAGAACGCTTCGATCGATGCTTTTCCGTCGGCGGATTTTTCAATTAGCTTGGTCACGTCGTACGCAGACGAATATTCCTGGTTATATTCAATTTTTGGCACTTCGCCGGCAGTCCACTGGCGTGTATTTTTCCAGGGCCTCGTTCCGTAGATCGCTTCCCCGTTTATTTTGAGCCAGTCGCCCATCTGCGTAAGTCGTTCTTCCATGACGACGGGGATCATCCCGTCGGCCCTTGGGCCGATGTCGAGCAGGAGGTTGCCGCCGCGGCTGACCGTGTCGACTAGGATGAACACCAATTCCCGGCCGGTGTGGTAAATGTTGAGATCTTCGGCGCGGTTATAGCCGTAACTCACGCCCATGCCCCGGCTCTCTTCCCATGGATGGTCGACGCCACTCATTCCTGCGGTGTATTCCGTGGTCCAGTAGCCGCCATGTTTGTGGCGAGTGTCGCTGCCCCAACGATCGTCTACAACCACTTCGTCCTTAACCGGCGACTCATTGAACAGCCAAGCCAACAATTCAGCGCTGTGCCAATCGGCCGAAGTCATCTCCCACTCACCATCGCTGAAGATGATTGCCGGTTTGTAGTGCGTCACCAGATCCTTGAACTGCGGAAACATGTGCTCACGCACGTAACGCGGCTTGTCGTAAAGCCAGAGCGGGTTATACCACTCGTAAAGCGAATAGTAGAAGCCCATGCGCAGGCCTTTGCGCCGCACCGCGTCGGAGAGATCGCCCAGCACATCGCGTTTGGGACCGGTCTCGACCGCATTCCAGGGACGGCCCCACGTGGCTGATGCCTCCTTGCTCGGCCACAATGCGAATCCCTCGTGGTGTTTTGAGGTCAGCGCGACGTATTTGGCGCCGGAGCGCGCGAACACATCGGCCCAATGGTCCGGATCGAATAATTCAGCCTTAAACAGCGGTGCAAAATCCTGATACGGGAAATCCGCGCCATACACTTTCTGGTGAAACGCCCAGGTGCCCTTCTGGAGTTCATCGGCTTTTGCATTGCTCCTGCCATTCGTCAGCGCATTCCAGTACCACTCGGCGTAAGCGAGTTTGCCGGGCAATACCGGAGCATAGGCCGGAACCGAGTAAGTCCCCCAATGAATGAAGATTCCAAACTTGGCGTCACTAAACCAGGCCGGCGTGGGACGCTTATCTACAGAATCCCACGTAGGTTCATAGCTTTGCGCTAATGACGACACGATCAACCGGAAAAACAGTATGACAACAATGAGAAACCGTTTCATAGAATCTCCCTTGATGGGCGGTGCTGCACTCACTACTCGAAGAGCCGCTCGGAGGCAGCAAAATGCCCGCCCCGATCTGAACGGCGGCGGGCAGGTTTACAGGCTCACCATCACTTCAAAAAATGAACCTAAGCCCGAACTGTAGCACTCGAGGCCCGTTTGCGTTGGCTCTGGTTGTGACCGTACCAAAGTTGCTTGCATTACTGATGTCACTATTGGGGGAGCCGAAAATTACAGTGTTGAAGAGGTTGAACGCCTCGGCACGGAATTCGAGCTTCCGCTCTTCACCCCAAATTGGGAATCCACGAAACACCGAGAAGTCCACGTTCCAGTAACGCTGCGCTTGGAAGGCATCTGGGCGAAGGTTGCCGAATGTACCCAGACCAGGAGTACCGAACGCCGCGCTGTTGAACCAACAACCTTGCGTGTGCACCCGTGCCCCATTCGGACACGAGCCGGAATTTGGATCTCCTACCAGATTCGCTTGCTCGTACCCCGCCCAGGCGACATTGCCAGTGTTGGCCGGGTCGCCGCTATTGTCCGTCACGCTATAGCGCTGACCGGAACGGACCGCGAGAATGCCATTCATTTGCCAGTTGCCTACGATGTAGTCTACTGCGTGATTTCCGGTGGAATAGCGCTTGCCCCGGCCGATAGGAAGCTCATAATTTGCATTCACGGTAAGCAGATGCGGCAGATCGAACCCTGCTGGACTCAGACTGGCTCGTGGATTGTAGGGATCTGCAACGTTCTTGCCTTCGGCGCCGAACCATCCATCGTTCTCGTCCAGGGCTTTCGAGAATGTGTAGGCGACCTGGTAGGTCAAGCCGCCGGAAGAGCGCTTGTCCACTGACAACTGGAAGGCATGATAGTCGGCGAACCCGACGCTGCGATCATAGAAGGTGGAAATCATGTAGGGGAACAGCGAGCGCGATTGCGGGTCGGGCAGTTTGCTCGGCTGCAAGGCCGTGTTGTACATGCCCCCGATGTTTGCCCGATGGGTTAACGCGCCTACATAGCTGCCGGTAATCGTAGTGGTCGAGTTGATCTGGCGCTGAAGGCCAAAGTTGAACTGGTACGCGTACGCATCCTTGATATGTGGATCGTAGTGCCAGTTCACGCCGCCGGAGAAGAAGGGTGTCGGTGCAGGCAGACCGGCTGTAACACCGCCCGCCGAGAAAGGATCGCCGTAAGTCGCCGTCGGCGTGCCATTCGGAGCCGTGGTCCCCCCCGGCACGTTGAGGTTGTTGGCGATCAACTGACCAATACCCGGCCAGTCGCCTTCGATGTTCTGCGACATCTGGCTGACCGCAGCCCAATTGTCATACACGATCCCGGCGCCACCGCGCACCACTGTTTTCTCAGTCGCACGATAAGCAAATCCGAGGTGAGGACCGATGTTGGTATAGGTGTTGTGGGAAATGCGGCCACGCGGGTCAACTACGACGTGGGGCGGCAAGGTTCCCGGAGGTAAACATTGTTGAGTAGCCGGATTGCAGGCAACAGCTTTGCCATTGGCGTCAAGCATGATACTGGGAATGCATGGGGCGTGTCCCCGCACCGTGCAGGGTGGCGGCGGGTACTGCAAAACATAGGTGCCGTTTGAGAAATCGAAGTCTCCGGTTTCAATCCCGCCCTGCTTATCGATGGTGTCTTTGGTGCCGTACGGCGGAATCAAAGTAAGGTCGTAGCGGATACCATAGTTCACAGTCAGCTTCGGTGTCGCCTTCCAGGAATCCTGAAAGAAGGCACTGAACAGCCCGCCAGGACGGGTTCTTTCGTCGACGTCGCGTCGGTTGGCACTATCGGGAACTCCGATGAGCGCCGTGGCTACGCTAAAGCCGGCTTTGCCGTTGCCGTCGCCCGTCTGACCGTTGGCGAAACCGACGCTATTGTACGAGAGCGGACTGGAAAACAGGCTGCTGACGTAGTTTGCACCAAACGTGAATGTATGGCTGCCTTTCAGCTTGTTCACCGTCCCCGAGACCTGATTGTTATCCGTAGCTTGCGGCGTTAGTACCACACTCTCGCCACCATCTACGTATGAATTTCCAAGTTGAAAGTCGGGAAGCAGCCAGCCCGGGGTTCCCGAAAAGTTGCTGGCAAATCCTTGAGCGAAGCCAGCTGCCTGAATGATGCTGGTTGTGTCGGTTTTGAATTTTGTACGGGCGTTGTCTGAGACCGTGGTGCGAGAGAACAACATCTGCAGCTGCAAGCTTGAGCTGAAGGTGTGGACCCAGTTGCCTCCCCAATTCCGGCCTGGAATGGTATCGGTAGTTTGCAAGCCTGGCACGTTGGTCGGCTTCAACACATTGCTGTTGATCAAGCTATAGCGAAACCAGACAGAATCCTTTTGGCCGAAGGTGTGATCAAGCCTGACATTGAACTCATTCTGGTGCTGGGTATTGGGATCGGTATCGAACGCATTGGTGTTGAAAGCAGCATCGAAAGTACCAGCGGCAGGCAGCACGCTCTGAAGGAACGTAACGATCTGCGGCTGAACGTCGCCAGGATTTGCTCCTACAGGGATTTGGTTGTTCAAGTACGGTGTACGCAAGAATCCCGAAGAACCTGCGGCAACCGTTGTGTAAGGGTTGTATAGCTGTTTCGTCGAGTCATTGCACAAACCGGCCGTAAACCCGGCTGTGCAGTAGGCACTGAAGTCACCGCCGTACATGGCTGCGGTGGGAACCAGGATTCGGGTTGCGACGGGCTTGGAAAAGCGGAATCCCTGGTAGGCAAAATAGAAGAAAGTGTTTTGCTTCAAGCGGGGGAGGGCAACGGGACCACCGATCGCTCCGCCGAACTGGTTCTGACGGAAGTGAACGATGGGAGTAAATTGATCTTGCGAATCGAATGCGTCGTTGCGGATGTACTCCCATGCCGAACCATGAAACCGATTGGTACCGGACTTGGTCACCACGTTTACTACTCCGCCAAGAACAGAGCCGAACTCGGAGGAATCAGTATGGGAGACGACTTTGAATTCCTGAATGGCGTCAACAATGGGAGGCACGGCATAGGTGCTGAGGAAGGCCGCAAAATTGTTCATGCCGTCAGTCAGGAAATAATTGCTTCGATTGGTGGCGCCGTTGATGGACGGGAATACAAACGATGAATCTTCGGCAATCGGCGCAGCGAAACCGCCGGTGCGGCCACTCATGCTGTTCTGGCCGACACTGATCGGCGCGACACCAGGCGTCAGCGAAAGCAACTGGGTGAAGTTGCGGCCATTCAGGGGAAGATCATTCACTTGCTTGGTGGCGATGACCGTGCCCAGCTCAGCGCTGGAAGCCTGCAGCTGTTCCGATGTCGCTTCCACGGTCACGATCTCTGTCTGAGCGCCGGCGTCGAGTGCGATGTCGATGGTCGCCGTCTGGTTCACGGCAAGAACGAAGTCGGAAACCTGCTTGGAACTAAAGCTCGGTGCGGTTACCCTGAGCGTATAGCGGCCCGGGTTAATATCCGAGAAAACATATGTGCCAGCGTCGTTGGTGAAGGTGTTGCGCTCGACACCGGTATCCGAATTATGCAGAGTAACCGACGCTCTCAGCACGGACGCACCCGTGGTATCGCGAACCACCCCGTTAAGCGACGCCGTGGAAAGCTGAGCGACGGCAGCTACGGTTGAGAAAACTAGAGCGCTGACGAGCCACAGTACAGTGCGAAAGCCATAGGACCGCCGGTGTGAATCGGACATGGATTCCTCCACCCTGTTCGTAAACGCTTCCCCGATTAAACCAATGTGCAACCCCACGTTATTGAAAGACGCGACATTCTAGTATCAAAGTACTAGAACCTGTCAAGAACTATTTGAGCGCTTGTGGAAGGGGATGAATGGCAATCAGAACCTCGGACAGCGAGGTATGACGAACTTTGAGCGCTTATTATTGAAAAATTGGCGTCGTTTACGGCCTTTCGTACTGCCGGCAATTGCATAGCAATTAACGCACTTTGTACTCAAAGACGTGGGCCGCTTGCCCGGCAATCCCAATGCAGTTCCAGCCTGGGGGCGTCTCATCTGCGGTCGGCCGAGAACGTTCATCATGCAGTTTGAATCTGACCACGAACCTGATCTGCGCGGGCGCTCCTTTGACCACCGCGTAGAATTAGCGTCGATGATCGAAGATGTGGTATTTCAAAGTTGCAAACGGATGTTCCGCAGTCGATCTGCAAGATTCACCCATAGCGACGCGGGAAAGGCCGGTCGGCAATCCGAATTGGGGAACTCTCATGCATGGCAACGCCGAAAACAGCCCCGAAGAGTCAGGCTACTATCGTGGTTCCCGATTTTCGTCTCGGTTTTCCTGAGAGGGGTGTACGCGTGTGGACAGTCTCCTTGCAATGTAAAACCGACAGCGCAACCCAAAGCAATGGCGTTCGAGCACGTTGGTTCTTTGGCTTGCGCTGCGTGTCACAAACAGATCTACAACAACTATTCGAAGACCGGTATGGGACGCTCTATGTCGCTGGTCATGCCTGAGATTTTGAAAGCGCAGCCGACTTCGGGTTCGATCGAAGATAAGAACACTGGTTTGCACTTCGATGTTTATGCACGCGATGGGCAGCTCTTTCAGTCGGAGTACGAGCTCGACTCCAAGGGAAAAGAAATCTTCCGCGACACTCGCGGCGTGGAGTGGATTATCGGAGCTGGGGAGAACGGGCTGGGCGGTCTCGTCCGGCAGGGCGATTATGTATTTCAAGCACCGCTGTCTTTTTACTCCAAGCCACAGCGCTGGGAACTGTCGCCGGGATACGAACTCGGCAACTCCGGGTTCAATCGGCCGATTTTGCCCGCCTGCATATCTTGCCACAGCGGGCGGCCCAATGCCCTCCCCGAGGGCAACGGTCATTTTGCCAATCCGCCATTTTCCGAACTGGCGATCGGCTGCGAAAACTGCCACGGTCCCGGCCTCAGTCACGTGCTCGCGCATCAGGTGGGATTCGAAAACAATCAGGGGCATGACTCTTCAATCGTGAATCCCGCGACGCTCACCCCCGCGCTGGCAGACAACATCTGCATGTTGTGTCACCAGACCGGAGATGTGCGAGTGTTGAAGCCAGGAAAGGACTACAGGGATTTTCGTCCGGGAACGCCGCTAGACGACACGCTCTCGATTCTCATGGTCCCGCCGAACCGCGAGTCCCCACCGCAGCAGGATCTGCTCGAACACTACTACTCGATGACTCTGAGCAAGTGTTATCGCGCAACCGGCGAGAAGCTGAGTTGCATCGGTTGTCATGATCCTCACGTGGAGCCGACTCGCGAAGAAGCGCCCGCATACTTCAAGAAAAAGTGTCTGGCATGCCACACTGAAAAAAGCTGCACACTGCCGCTTCCGGTCCGCGAACGGAGCCAACCATCTGATGATTGCGCGGGCTGTCACATGCAAAAGCGCGACGTGCGGGAAATCTCGCATTCCAGCATCACCAACCATAGGATTCTGAGGCGCCCGGATGAGCCGTTTCCAGATATTTCGTTTCAGCAGACGACACCGGCTCTGCCCGACCTGATTCATCTGAATCCGGCGCCGGGCAAAATAGGCGCGCCGCCACCGGCGCTGGTGCTGCTGCAAGCTTACGGCGAACTGGTGGAGAAACATCCGGAATATCTGACCCGCTACTACGCCATTCTTGATCAACTCGAGCGCAGTGATCCCGATGATCCGCTGGTGCAAGGGGCACTCGGCAATCGCGACCTGCATGCCGGCAAATATCAGGAGGCAGTCGAACACTTGCAGTGCGCCATCAAGGAAGGGCATGCGAAAAGCGTCTTGTACACCAATCTCGCTGACGCTTTGACGAAATTGGATCGTGCGAGCGAAGCAGTTGGAGTGTTGAAGCAAGCGGCGGATCGCGATCCGTTCAATGCAGAGCTGAGAAAACGGCTGATCGTTCAACTCATACAAGTAAAGGACTACGTTAACGCGCGGGCGCAAATGGAAGATTTCGTCCAGCGCTTTCCATCTGACTCATTCATGCGTCAACTCCTTGCCAGAGTTCAATCGATGGGGCAACCGAAATGATGCCGCGAAGTCTCTTTGCCATTGCGTTGGTCGTGGTAATGGCCGCCCCTCCTAAGATTTTGTGGGGCGCTGATGCGGGGCGCATTCAATTCGAAAATCGGCAAAAGAATTCGGGAGTTAGTTTTGTCCTCGACAATGGATCGCTTCCGGACAAGCCAATGATTGATGGCATACCCGGTGGGGTCGCGCTTCTCGATTACGACAATGATGGCTATCTGGATATCTTCTTCACGAATGGCGCGAGTCTGCCCGGACTTGCGAAGGAAGGCGACAAATTCTCGAACCGCCTGTACCACAACAATCACGACGGCACCTTCACGGACGTGACGGATCGTGCTGGGTTGCGCGGCGAAGGCTACAGTGTCGGCGCCGCCGCCGCCGATTATGACAATGACGGGCGCACGGACCTCTACGTCACCGGTTTTGATCGCAACTTCCTCTACCACAACAACGGCAACGGCACATTCACCGATGTGACCGCCCAAGCTGGCGTAAGTGGGGTTTCCTCCGCGGGGAAAAAACTCTGGGGCATCTCGGCCGCGTGGTTGGATTACGACAACGACGGCAAGCTCGACTTGTTCGTGGTCAACTATCTGGACTGGTCGTTTGCAACCTCCCGCGTGTGCGGTTCAGCCGGCAAGCGCCTGTCCTGCTCTCCCACTCTCTACAAAGGCGAACCAAACATCCTTTACCACAACAACGGCGATGGCACGTTCACGGATGTTTCAGAAATCATGGGCATCTCCAGACACATCGGCAAAGGCATGGGGGTGGCGATAGCCGACTACAACGATGACGGTTGGATGGACATCTTCGTCGCCAACGACAATGACAGAAATTTTCTTTTCAAAAACCGGGGTGGAAAAGCCTTCGATGAGGTAGGCGTCGAGTCGTTCATCGCATACACCGACAACGGACTGCCCGTCTCCAGCATGGGCGTGGATTTTCGTGATTGGAACAATGATGGCAAACCCAGCCTGATCGTCACCGCACTTGGGGGCGAAACCTATCCGCTGTTCCGCAATGAAGGCAATGGCTTTTTCAGCTACGAAAGTTACAAGGCAGGTATTGGATTTCGGAGCTTGAAAATGAGCGGCTGGGGGGCTGGAATTCAGGATTTCGACAACGATGGTTACAAGGATCTGTTCACGGCGAACTCGCACGTGAGTGAGAATGCTGATTTAGATGGTCAGCAGCACTACCGGCAGGCCAATGCCGTTTTTCGGAATATGCACGACGGAAGTTTTCAAGACGTAAGCGGTGATGCTGGTCCTGGCATGCAGATTCGTGCCGCCCACCGCGGGTGCGCGTTCGGCGATCTTAACAACGACGGAAAGATTGACGTTGTGGTTTCGGCTATTGGCAGTCCGGCAGAACTACTTTACAACACCTCAACCGGCGGCAATCATTGGATTCTGATCAAGACCGTCGGGGTGAAAAGCAACCGTAACGGCATCGGAACGCGAATTAAAGTGACAACCGCATCCGGCCTCGTGCAGTACAACCACGTCACGACAGCTGGAAGTTACGCGAGTTCGAACGATCCGCGCGTTCACTTTGGACTGGGCGCAGATACTGTCATCAAGGAAATCGAATTGAAGTGGCCGAGTGGGACGGTGCAAGTGCTGCACAATGTAAAAGCAGACCAGGTTCTGCCTATAACCGAGGAATGAAGGCGTGAGGACGGCGTTTATTTCGCTGCTGTTTGCTGTGTGCGCCACATGGCCTGCTGTCGCCGGGCCCTGCACCGGTGCGGAGGTGCAACTAGCACAGGTTTCGAAGGCTTTGACCGTCAATGCTCTCGATATCGCCGAGAATGCGCTGCGCACCCTAAGCCTTTCCTACCCTGATTGTCCCGAAATCGTGCTGCACCAGGCCCGACTGGCGCAAGCTAAGGGAAACATTAGCAAGGCCGCCGAGCTTTATTATCACTACACGGACACGGACCCGAATGACTCACGCGGACTTGCCTACTTCGGCCGGTTCTTCCTTGAGCAACGCGACTACATACGGGCCGATGCCCTGTCGGCCGCAGCAGTGGACAAAAATCCAGACGACCCGGCTGCCTTAGCGTTGCGCGGACAGATACTTCTTATGAAAAGGCAATCTTCCGAGGGGCAGAGTCTGCTGGAAAAAGCCAGCAAGCTTGATCCCGATGATCCTGAGACACAATTCCAATTGGGCACGATTTATGACAAGGCGAAGGCCGCCGCGCAAGCTGTGGAACATTTCCGCAAAGCCGCGACGCTGAATCCGCACGACGCGCGTGCATGGGACTATCTAGGACTGAACCTCGAACTCGCAGGAGACTTGGATGGTACCGAGAAGGCCTACGAAAAAGGGTTGCAAGTGAATCAGGCCGGACGATATCACGATGCTTTTCTCGATTACAACTACGGCCGATTTCTGGCAAAGCGTAACGACCTGAGCGGCAGCAAACGCCATCTCGATCGCGCTGTCCAATCGGCGTCTCAAGTCCGCGCTGTTTGGTACGAGCGCGCAAAGCTCGACATGCGGATGCAGAATTATCAACAGGCACGCGCGGACGCAGAAGAAGCTGCCGCCTGCACGCAAACAGGAGGCGTCATCGATCTGCAAATTTACAGCCTGCTAAGCCAGGTGTACTCGCGGTTGGGCAATACTGCTCTTGCCAAAAAGTATACTGACTTAACTCGCGCAACCCCTCCTCCTGTTCGCGGAGAACAGCGATAGCTTGATCTCGAAGATCAACCGCCGGTCGTTTCTGCTGACTGCTCTCGCCGCCGCTCCCGCCGGCAAATTGCTGGGTGCAATGCGGGCACCTGCGACTCAACCGGTGATTGAATTTGAAGATGTGACCGCAAAGTCCGGCATTCGCTTCCAGCACCAGGCTAGTCGCACCAGCCGGAAGTACCTTCCGGAGTCCATGGGTGCGGGAGTCGCGATTTTTGACTACGACAACGACGGATGGCTGGATTTGTTTTTCGTAAATGGCGCCAAGCTGCAGGATCCGATGCCACGCGGCAGTTCGCCAGACAAATCTGATCCACGTTACTGGAACCGCCTATATCACAACAATCGTGACGGCACCTTTACGGACATTACTGAGAAGGCTGGGCTGCAAGGGCGGCTCTATGGCATGGGGGTCGCAACTGGAGACTACGACAATGATGGCAATGTCGATCTCCTGGTGACGAACCTCGGTGGAAATATTCTTTATCACAACAACGGCGACGGCACCTTTACCGATGTTACGGCCAAGGCAGGCGTGGGCGGCAGCGGATGGTGCACGGGCGCGTGCTTCGTTGACTACGACCGCGATGGGAGTCTGGATTTGATGGTCAGTCGTTATGTGCAGTGGGACTTCTCGGAAGTTTACTGTGGCGAACACCGTCCCGGCTATCGCGCCTATTGCCATCCCGACCAGTTCGAACCGATCACGCACTTCATGTTTCACAACAACGGAGATGGGACGTTTACCGATCTTTCTAAGAAGTGTGGCATCGCGAGTTCCCCGGGGAAAGGGCTGGGGGTCGCGATCGATGACTTCGATGGTGATGGCTGGCCCGATATCTTCGTCGCCAACGACTCGGTCGCGGAGCAACTCTTCCGCAATAATCACGAAGGTACATTCACCGAAGTGGCACTGATCTCCGGGCTGGGTTACGACCAGAACGGCCACGCGTTTGCGGGCATGGGTGCTGATTTCGGTGATTACAAGAACACCGGCTGGCCTTCGGTGTTCGTAAATGCTCTCGCCAATCAGAAATACAAGCTTTTTCGCAATGACAAGGGAACCTTCGAGGACGTAACAGACTCGATCGGCCTGGGTGCGTCGACCTTGTCGCATTCGGGTTGGGGAGCGAAATGGATTGACTATGACAACGATGGCTGGCTCGACCTCTTCGTCGCTCAAGGCCACGTGATGGACAACATCCAACTCACTGAGCCTTCCCTTCGCTACCTCGAGCCTCCGCTGCTCCTGAGAAACGATCAGGGCCGCTTCTCGAATGTTTCTCCGCAGAGCGGTTCCATTTTCACGACGCCTATTGCGGCACGGGGCGCTGCCTTCGGCGATCTCGACAATGACGGACGGGTCGACGTTGCGATCAACTGTAACGATGGACCCGCGATTATTTTGCATAATCGGGTAGGCAACGGAAATCACTGGCTCATACTGAATCTAACCGGCACATCCAGCAACCGTGACGCAATCGGTTCGAAGATTCGGCTGGTGACTGAGAGCGGGCAACAGCAGACTCGTTTTTTAAGTACAGCGGGAAGCTACCTCGCCGCCAGCGACAAGCGCGCGCACTTCGGACTGGGATCTTCGAAGAAAGTAAGACTAATCGAGATCACCTGGCCGAGCGGAATTGTGCAGCGTGTCGAATCAGTTTCCGCCGATCAGATACTCCAAGTGAAAGAGCCGTCTCGCTAGCTACCACGATTTGTGACCCCAGCACCACTCAGGGTGTTGTCTGGCTCACCCCGACTTTGAAGCGTGGCCGCGTTTTTCTCACGTACTCATGGCTGAGCGCCGGCTCACCATCGCACTCGATCGCAATCACTGTGGCCAGATCGCTGGGGGAAGTCGGGGGAAGGCCGGTGATCCTCAATGACAAATCGTCCTGCGTGAACGTCAGCGGTTTGTCGCCAACCAGCAGCCGCACCGACTTCACTTTCGCCCTCCAGCCACCCAATGAGATCACCGAAGGCGGCTGATAGAACGTAAGCCATTGCTCGGCGGGCGTGTCCCCGGGCCAGTTGGTAACGTGCGCATACGCCGTATTTCCACGCTGTGTGAAGTTGGCATACACGTGCCACTCGAAATGATTGCGCTCGGTCCCGTAGATCGCGGCTCCGTTTTGTGAAGTCCACTTCCCCACGGTTTGCAGAATATCTATCGACTCTTGCGGTATTGAACCGTCCGGCTTGGGCCCGATATTCAGTAAATAGTTCCCGCCACCTCGAGCGCACGTAATCAGATTGTTGACGATGGTCTTCGGTGTTTTCCAGTTATCGTCGGCTTTGTGGTATCCCCAACTGTCATTCAGGGTCATGCAGGTTTCCCAAGCGCGGCCTTTATCAGCCGCGCGGATCTCCTGTTCAGGCGTCGAAAAATCTCCCGGCAATCCGTTGCGGTTGTTCACAATGATGTCTGGCTGAAGCTGGAACACCATATCGTTCATTTTCTGCGACTCCCACTGGTCGGGTGTCAGCGGCCAATCTACGTCATACCAGAGAATGTCAATCTTCCCGTAGTTGGTCACGAGTTCACGAATCAGCCCATGCGTGTAAGCGACAAAGCGCTGCCGCGCTGCTTCATCGGTTGCGCACCGTGCTCCATCAGGATGATGCCAGTCCATCAGCGAGTAGTAGAAGCCGACGCGCAAGCCTTCTGCCCGCGCGGCATCGACGAATTCACGCACTAGATCGCGTCCCGCCGCCTGCTTTGGCGCGCAGTAGTCGGTGAGCTTCGTGTCGAAATTGCAGAAGCCTTCATGATGCTTCGTCGTCATCACCATGTACTTCTGTCCCGCCTGCTTGGCCAATCTCGCCCAGTCGCGGGCGGCGTTCAGCTTGGGGTTGAAGTGCGTTGCCAGCATTTCGTATTGCGGGATGGATACTCCTTCGACTTCCATGGCCCATTCATGACGGCCTATCAGGCTATAGAGCCCCCAGTGGATGAACATGCCGAACTTTGCTTCATGCCACCATTGCATTCGACGCTCATGCCCCGTAGGAGGTCCAACCTGTTGTGCCGATGTTTTGGCCGCATCTTCCTGCGCGAGCGCAAGGGGCGCAGCTGCCGCCAGTCCTGCGCTTGCCGCCATCAACTTCAAATAATTTCGTCTGGATGTTCCTCTATTCATGATCGTGGCCTCTTGGGAATGCAGTGATTGGGTAATTCGAACTGCACGAAGAGGGATTCTACTCTGGCATGTCAAACCAGCCGCCACTTCGGTGTGAGCTGCAGTCGCCGAGCTTTAAAAATGGCCTCGTTGCGCCGCCGCTTCCACACGAGCAGTCCGCGTTTGCATTGCGTGGTACATTACGAGACCTATGCATACTGAGCAGAATGCGGTCGCTGCACGCGGCCTGCTCAAAGAGAACGTTGCGCGGCGGCTTCGTGAGGAGATTCTGGCTGCAAGAATTTCGCCTGGAGAAAAAATCGTCGAAGGCAAATGGGCGCGCGAATACGGAGTGGCCCAGATCTCGGTTCGCGAAGCGCTGAACATTCTCGCGACACAGGGCTTCGTAACCAAAGGGCACGGCCGTAGTGCGCGCGTGCTGAAGCTCGAGCGAGCTGACATCATTCACATTTATCAAGTGCGAGGAGTTCTGGAGGGACTGGCGGCACGGCTAATCACTGAAGACAAACTCCCCGTGAACGATCTGGAAGCTGTCTTCCAAGAAATTCATCGTTCCGTCGGAACCGGCGATCTGCGCCAGGTGATCGATAGCGTACAGCGGTTTCATATGCTTATGCTGGAGAAGCCGCGGAACTCCGTTCTGCGGGAGCACGGACGACGACTCCTGGTGCCGCTTTATGCATTCACGCTGATGAAGGCCCTGGTGAAGAAGCTCGACGTCGGCCCGTGGGAAAGGCAACTTCGACTTCATAGGCTGATCATTGACGTGCTGCAACAGGGCAACCCTCAACTCGCTGAGCAGATGTTGATCCATGTCACGAACTTGTTTCTCCATGCGGCATTGGAAGTCTGGGCGCCGTAGAGCCTTTTCTTAACCCCAAGACTTGAGGCGCTATGTCATTCGGAATCTGGATGGGACTGGCAGCGGTTGTATTTGCGGGCGTTCTGCAAGGTCTTTTCGCGGTGCCGATGAAATTTGCACCGCGCTGGAACTACGAACACATCTGGCTGATTTACAGTTTGACGGGAATGGTCGCCCTGCCTTGGATGCTTACGACCGCGACCGTGCCACATCTAGGTGAAGTATATTCACTCACTCCAACGACCGTGCTCGTTCGCATCGCGGGATTTGGACTGTGCTGGGGAATTGGATCCGCCCTGGCCGGCCTGGGAATGAATCTTCTCGGAATCGGGCTTGGAATGGCGATCATCTTGGGACTGAGCGCGTCATTGGGTTCGCTGATCCCACTCCTCATTCTCAGTCCTCAACAGTTGCACACATCTCAAGGCCGCACCTACCTGGTTGGAACTGCAATTATGCTGGTGGGAATCGCAGTTTGTGCGCGCGCGGGAATGCTGAGAGACGCCGCTCGGAACCGCGGCGAATCTGCGCCTCACAGATCATTTTTTGCCGGGTTTATGGTCTGTTGCCTATCTGGCCTGTTTTCGTCAGCGTTGAATTTCTCTTACGCATTCGGCGGAGATGCCTTGGATCGCGCGCACGCTCTTGGCGCAAGCCAGCTATGGAGCACCGGCGTTGTGACTGCGCTAGCTGTTTCCGGCGGCTTCATATCAAACCTGGTTTATTGCAGCTATCTTCTGCGCAAGAACGGCACGCTCGGAAGGCTCACCGGCGAGGGCGCAGGTACCGGCTGGGTTTGCGGTGCGCTCATGGGCGTGTTCTGGCTTGGAGGCCAATCACTGTACGCAATCGGCATAACCTGGATGGGGCAGCTGGGAGTCGTGATCGGCTGGCCGTTGCTCATGGGCATGATCATTGTGACGAGCAACGCAGCCGGGGTAATGACTGGTGAGTGGAACGGCGTTTCGGCTGCGACCAATCGCATTCTCGCCTTCGGCATGCTGATTATCCTGACTGCGCTGGGAGTTCTGGCCATGGCGCAACGAAGTGCGTGAAGTACACTCCGCCGCTATCGGCGGTATCCCAATTCGGCTCCGCCGCTCACGGGAAGAATGCATCCGGTAATGAAGCGGGCCTTATCGGACAGGAGAAATGCAGCGGCGTCGGCGATGACGTCGCCGCGAGGGCAAGACCCCAGCAGGTGAATGTCGTCAAGATACTTGCGAATGCTCTCCGGGTCTTTTTGTTCCCCACACCATTGCTCGAGCATCGGCGTCCATACCCCTGCAGGACAGATCGCATTCACTCGAATGGAGTACCGCGCATAATCTGCCGCCATCGCCTTGGTAAGCGAAATCATCGCCCCCTTTGTTGCGACGTAGGCGGCATGGTCCTGCTGCCCGATCAATCCGACCATGCTTGCCGTGTTAAGAATTGTTCCTTTGCTGGCACGGAGAGCTTCAAAAGCGTAACGCGTGGTCCAATAGACCGACTTCACATTGTTCTGCTGCAAGTTGTCCCACTCTTCTTCGGTGGTTTCGTGAAGCGGTTTAGACGGAGTGGCAATACCAGCGTTGTTGTGCACAGCATCAATTCGGCCGAACTCTTTCAACACCGCTGCGATGACCGATTTCACCGCGGCGCCATCGGAGACATTCACCTGCAAAGCCAAGCCCGGCGAACTCAGCTCATCGGCGGTTCGCTTTGCACTCGTAAGATCTTTGTCAAGGATTGCAACCGTCGCGTGATCGCGCGCGTATGCCACGGCGCACTCGCGTCCGATGCCATCCCCGCCGCCCGTGACAATCACTACCTTCCCTTCCAGATTGCCCGACATGAAATACCCTCGATGCAATTTTTTGAAAAGCGAAAAACATATTAAAGGTATAAGCGAAAATAGGTCTTGAATTGACGCCCGACTGCAAATGAGTGCTCAGATAGGCGAGGAGTGATACTATAGCTCCGTTTTTGTGCGGTCAATCGACGTTTAAGCGCTTGAAGTCCGACGAACTGAAGAAATATCTTCTGCACTATGCCGTCAGCTTTGAAAAACTACAAGTGCGACGATCCCAGGGAGAACAGTGCCCAATCCTGACAATTGCCCACCGAACCAAACCATGTTCCACAGCAGGCGAGATTTCATCAAAATCGCAGCCCTAGCTGGCTGGCTGCCGCTGCTCACGCCCGTCGCGTTCTCGTCAATCTTCTCTGACGCGCGCACCGCCCGGTATCGAAATGCGAAGTTCGGCATGTTTATTCATTGGGGACCGTACTCACTCGCCAGCGTCGAAGCCTCGTGGCCCATCATGACGCCAAAGACGGGAGGCATCACCGAAGCGGAATATGTCGAATTACCAAAGCGCTTCAATCCGCAAAAGTTCGATGCACGCGCGTTCGTGGATTTAGCGCGCTCCGCAGGTCAGCAGTACATGGTGTTCACCACCAAGCATCACGACGGCTTTTGCATGTTTGACAGCTCCTACACGAACTACAAAATCACCAACACTCCTTTCGGAAAAGACATCGTGCGGCAGCTTTCTTCCGCATGCAAAGAAGCGGGCATGCCGCTCGGCTTTTACTACTCGCCTCCGGATATGCATCATCCTGCCTTTCGTGACACTTCTAAGCCGGCATCAGCAAATTGGAATGGGGAGCCAACGCGACCGGAGTGGCCGATCTACCTCGAATACATGCAATTGCAGTTGACGGAGTTGCTGACCAGGTACGGACCGGTTGTGTTGATCTGGTTTGACGGCTTGCATGACCAGCAGAAATACGACGGCCAGCGTTTCATCGAACTGATACGACGCCTCCAACCGGCAACTTTGGTGAATGATCGCATCGGCATCCCTGGAGATTATGAGACGCCGGAGCAATTTATCCCTAAAGGGATTCCGACGAAGGACGTGCGATTCAATGCCGTCGACACCAGCATCAACGAAAAACTCAAGTCTGTGGTTCCAAAACCTGAGGACTTTCAGCTTTGGGAGACCTGTATGACCATCAACAATCAATGGGCATACAACGTCAACGATCGGGACTTTAAGTCGGCGCAGTTTCTGATTCGAGGTCTGGTCGAAGTTGCTAGCCGTGGAGGGAATTTCCTGCTCAACGTCGGCCCCCGGCCGGATGGAACTATTCAGCCGGAATTTCAAGAACGGTTGCGCGCGATCGGCGATTGGCTCTCGATTAACGGCGATTCGATTTACGGCACTACCTATGGACCGGTGCAAGGAATCGCTTCGATTCGCACGACTGCAAAAGACAACAAGATCTTCGTTCACGTCCTGGAATGGCCATCCGCGGCGCTGGAAATCGGGGGAATCACACCAAGAGTCGTTTCGGCGCACCTGTTGGCCAATGGGCAGTCCCTGAAGGTCACGCAAACTGAGGAAAAGCTCAGGTTAGACTTGCCGTCGCAAATGCCGGATGCTAACGTCACGACAATTGCATTGATGACGTCATGATTCATTGGCTTGGTTTTCTACAGGCGTTTTAACGACTAGTCTTCACCGGGGCGCTCGCGCTCAGTGCCTTCCAGCCGGACAATTGCTGCCCCACCCATCCGGCATTTTTTTCAGTGTGGCACAGTAAGCACGCGTTTGGACTCTCCTCCTGGCCGAATTGCTTTGTCATTTCCGCGTTGGGAATATCGTCAACCTGGTGGTAGCGCGCTCGGAACAGCAAGGCGTCCATGATGCGAGGCATGTGACAGGAGACGCAACGGCTGCCTTCTGATTCTGCCGCGTGGTGGGAGTGCCTGCTGATCGCGGCCGCATCTCTGAACTGACTGTGACAACCAGTACACATCAGGTCCGGTTCGTCAAGAAATTTTAGCGACGTCGGATTCGAAGCCGAATCGCGGCTATGCGGATCATGACAAGTCCCACAGCTTAGTTCGGCTTTCTTGAAACACTGCGAGCGTTCCAGCGCTTCAACTATGAACGTTGTTTGCCGAAACCTCCCGTCTTTGTAAAAGCCCTTTCGGGAAAACTCGCCGAACGGCTGCCGCAAGCGGTTTCCGAAGAACTCTCCAGAGGAAACATAATTCAATTCACCGTCGAGCCCAGAATTGCGGATTGCCGATTGCATGTGGCATTGCGCGCAAATGGCAACAGACTTTCGGCTGTCGATCTTGTGAAAATTTACCGGTGGATCCAGCGGTGCCTTCGGTTGATAGTCATGCTCACTCATTTCTATAACGTGACCACCGGAAGGACCATGACACATCTCGCAACCAATTCCGGGCTCCTTGAACTCCACGTCATTAACGTCGAACCCACCACCATGGGCATTACGCAGCTGGCTGGTATGGCATACCGCGCAAATTGCCTGATAGCTGGTCGAGGCGTCGAGTCTCTCCCAGGTGCGCGGGTCTGCGCGCTGGCTTCCTGGGCCGTCAATCACTTTCCAAAAATTGATCCACTGCTTGTGCTGCACGTTGTATTGAATCGGGAATACGTGGATTTCTCCGTTCGGCAGTTTTGTGGCATACGCCTGCTCAAATTTCGAGCCTATGGTGTAATCGACAGGATAGCTGTGCCAGTTGCCGTCAGACTGCGAGATGTCGAAGTAGAGGCGGTGATTGCGCACGGTCATCCGAGCAAAGAGACGCCGATCCCGGGCACGCTTCAGTTGGAACTTTCCGTCTCGATAGTCTGCTTCATCCCCGAGATAGAATTCATTGTTGTTCTTGAAATCTCCCACAACATTTTGCGCAGCGTAAGGACGAAGCATCTTCGCCATGCCGCTTTCTGCCCAGCCCTTGTAAATTTCGGCATGGCAAGTGCGGCAGGAATCGGAGCCGAAATAGGCCATTCCTGCGGGCTCTGTGTGGCTTTGCTGGTCGGTGACTATGTTCGAATTCTGGAGCACGGTCGTCCAGCGGTCCGTGGCTTGCTGCAAGAAAGTCTCGAACGAAATGGTTGCGCTGGGATAAAGCAGACGATATATCGTCCGAAGATTGTCTAGCGCCTTGGGAGCGAGCTTACTACCCCCACGATAGATTGCGGCGAAACTGTTGCTGGCCTCCGTGGCTTTACCGAAACTGAGTTGCGCCAGGCCCAGCGCATAGGCGATCTCCAGGTCCTGATTGTTAAAGTGGAGTGCTTCGAGCAGCGCTGCCTCAGAGTTTTTCAGCAACTCCTGTCGCGTTTCGCCTACCGGCTGCGTGAGCCCAGCTTGCAATAGAGCTCGACCCTTCGCGAAATTCGCGGTTGCCTTGAGCTGCTGCTTTACGTTGGGCCAATCTTCATTGCGAACGGAGGAAGGCCCCGCGAAGCGATCGAGGTCGTCTAGTGCCTCCCTCGCATGAGCAATAGCCGCGGAGTTCAGATTTTGACGTGCTTCCACATCCGCAACAGGAACCAGCAGCAATGGATTTTCGGGAAGTAGTGCTAAAGATTTTTGCGCGTAACTGAGTCCTAGCTCGTATTCACTGAGGTCGAAGCAACCACGGGCTGCCGCTTCATAGGCGTGAGCCAGGAACGCCGACTGAGGAAAGCGATTGCTGAACGCTTCGGCACGCGCACGCATCTCGGCCGCTGTGGCTGGCTTGAAAAGTTGCAGGAATGCGGAGCGCTCCGCAGGATCGACTATCTCATCGGCGATTGAAGCCAAATTACGCTTCTGCACAGACGGAACTGAATCGATGTCCTGCGCTGCCAAACAACTAAACGACCAAAACAGAAAGCCGACAACCCGGAGCCGGTGAAACATGGCTCTACACTCTACAACATTTCACCTCCGGGAAGTCTGCGCGATGCGAATGGCCTTGTCGATATCCGGGTCCGCGGGCGTGAGCTTTTTCGCTTCGAACAGTTCCTGCAGTCCATTCTTTGTGTCGCCTGAATGGAGGTAGATGAGCCCAAGGTCTTTGTGCAATTGGCCAAGCGCGGTGCAGTCGCCGCAGACCTGGATCCCCTCTCTCAATTGTGAAATAGCTTCTGGCCAATCGTGCGCAGCGGCAGACGCTAACGCGAAGTTCCCCAAAGTCTGGGCCCGATCCATGATTTGGTTTTGAGCCTGCAGGGCCTCAAAGCGCGATTGCAGGCGCGTGGACTCATCAGGATCAGATTGCGCCAGTTGGCGCGAGAGGTTGTAAAGGGCTTCGCCGTGCTTAGGATTGATCTCAATCACCATCCGCCACTGCGCGATTGCACCGGCACGATCTCCGGCGTGCAGAAGCTCTTGGCCAAGCACGAAGAGAGTGTCCGGATTTCTTGGATCGAGTTCTGCCGATTTTCGAAGTGCCTGAACTGCCGCCGTGGGATGCCCGGCTGATTTTTCGATCAGTCCAAGCAGATACCACGGTTCCGCATAGTGAGGATCGAGCCGCACCGCAGTCTCAAGTTCCGGCTTCGCGTCCTGATCGCGTCGCAAGTCGAGCATAACTCGCCCCTTGTTGTAGTGCGCGGGCGCAGAATTGGGATCCAGATTCACAGCTGAAGAAAACTCCATCAGGGCGCCTTCCAGGTTGAACTCGTCCGCGTATGCAATTCCCAGATTCAAATGTGCGCCGGAGGACTTGGGTTCCAGTTCGATGACCTTCTGGAAATAGCTAATGCCCTCTTCCGTCCGCGTCATGCGCGCGAGGACCATCGCAAGCACCGTTAGCGCCTGGGAGTTGTTGGGACTGATCTTAAGGGCGCTCCGAATCGGTTGCTCCGCCTCGGGAAAACGCGATTCACCCGCGAGAATTAGACCAAGATTGATGAATGCCTGCGTGTATTGCGGACTATTTTCCGTCGCCTGGCGGAAAAGTTCTTCTGCTTCTTTGTTTTTTCCCTGCTGCCCATATAGCACACCGAGGTTGTTTTGCGCCTCTGCATAACCCGGGTCCAGGGCAATCGCCGCTTTCAGTTCTTTTTCAGCTTCGGCGGCCTGGCCAGCTTGAAGGCTGATAAGGCCGAGCTGGTTATGCGCGCGAGCGATAGTAGAGTCAAGGCTAATGGCTTTTTGTAGAGTCTCGCGCTCCTCCGCACTTTTTCCCAGACGATCAAGGGCTAAGGCCAGATCGTAGTATGTGCGCGCATTCCCAGGATCCTGTGCCAGCGCTTCGCGATAAACGTCCACTGCGCGTTGATACTCGCCTGCCTGAAAATATTCGTTGGCCTGGTTCACCTTCGTCCCCGCTACGTTCTCTTTGACACTCTGCTGCTTCTTTTCTTGAAAGTCTTCCAGCTCTTGGCGGGCTCGCTGCTCCTGGCCCAGGCTTCGCAGCACCGCTGCCAACTGAAATCGTGCTTCGCTCGAGGCCGAATTCAGCTGGACCGCCTTTTCCAGCTGTACCAGTGCTTCTTGTGGCTTGCCCAGCTTGGCAAGAACAAAGCCCAGGTTGTACCGGCTGTCGTAATGATTGGGGTTGAGTACTACCGCATGTTTAAGCAAAGGTTCGGCAGCCGTATAGTCTCCAAGCCCACGGTCGACCACTCCCATCAAGTACAGCGCGTCAAAGTCGTGCGGCTTGCGCCGGAGGTAGTTCTGGATTTCAGGCGATGCCGTTTGGAACTCCGCCAGGATAATCAACGCTTTCACATACGAAAGTCTGGTGACGTCATTACTTGGATCCAGGCGCAACGCCTCGCGAAACTCGTCAACTGCTTGTCGGAACTGAGACTCCTGCGTGTAGGCAAGGCCTAACCTGACGTGCCGGCCCGCTGATGAAGGGTTTTGTTGTACTAGCTCTGCCAGCAGCTTGACAGCTTCCGCCACATCACCGTTACTCGAGTAAGCCACCGCGAGGTCATCCTGGAGCACAGGATCGGCAGGCATGTCTTTCAAGTACGCAATCGCGGCCGAGTATCGCTTCTGGGCAATCAGCGCTTTCGCCAACCCGTCCAGGGCGGGCACGGACTTCGGATCCGATTTCAAAGCAAACTTGAATTCTTCGATTGCGGCTTCATTTTGCCCCAACTCGCCTAACGCCTCTCCGAGTGCGATGTGTCCCAACGGATCATCGGGTTTAATCCGTACCGCTACTCGTAATTCACGAGCGGCCCGCGCGGCGTCGTGCTTTTGAAGAAGCGCTAGAGAGAGATTGAAACGCGCCTCCCAGGAATTCGGATCTTGGTGTACCGCAGCTTCAAAAGCGGCGATCGCGCACGACAATTGCTGCCGCTGGCCAAAGTAGGCGCCCAGTGCGTCATAGGCCCCCGCCGAAGGATGAGTTGCAAGTACCTGCTCCAACTCCGCTGGACCTTTGCAGATAGCAGGCACTTGCCCCAACACGTTCAGACTCCATACCTGCACAATCCAAGCGCAGAGCGCGATTTGGGCACACCGCCACATTTCCGTAACCTGATTGTCTAATTCTCGCTTGCGCTCATGGTAGCAGACAAGCGGCAGAGGGACGTTCGGTCGAATGTTATGATCGCGAAATAATGCGCGTGAGAGCCTGGCAGTTGCGCAAATTCAGTTTCGGTCAGATTCTTATTTTTTCCGGCCTCCTACTCCTTGCCCTCGGCAGCAGTCATCCTGCGCACGCGCAGGGTGTAGCAACCGGCGGTACGGCAGTTCCGGCGCGGCCACTTCCTGCAAGAATGAAAGCCCCGGCAGTTGAATATCGGGATATCGCGAACCAAGCAGGGCTTGCTGGGGTGAACGTCTCCGGTTCAGAGACCTCAAAGCAGTACATTGTGGAAACGACCGGCAACGGCGTCGCGATTTTCGATTTCGATAACGACGGCCTGCCCGACATTTTTGTGGTCAACTCAGGGACACTCGGGACAGGCGGCGTCCAACCGAGGCATTTCCTTTACCACAATCTGGGTGGACTGAAATTCGAAGACGTCAGCGACAAGGCGGGAATCAAGCCCACCGGGTGGGGACAGGGAGTCTGTGTTGGAGACGTAGACAATCATGGATATCCGGACTTGTTCATCACCCAGTGGGGACAGAACGTTCTCTATCGAAATCTCGGCAATGGCACGTTCAAGGATGAGACCAGGGAGCGGGGCCTGCTTTCGCCAAAACCGCGCTGGAGTACAGGTTGCGCGTTCCTCGATTTCAACCGAGACGGATTTCTGGATCTTGTCGTAGTCCACTATGTGGATTTCGACCTGGCCCATACGCCTCACCCTGGCCAGACCAGCCAATGCCAGTGGAAGGGCAAGCCGGTCATGTGCGGCCCGCGCGGTCTGCCGCCCGAAACGCTCTCGTTCTATCAAAATGATGGGCACGGGAACTTCATTGATGTTTCGGATCAGGTTCATATTTCAGGTCCCAAGAGCTACTACGGATTCACTGCCTTAACAGGAGACTTCGACAATGACGGTTGGCCGGACATCTTTGTGGCATGTGACTCGACTGCGAGTTTGTACTACCACAATGTTGGCGGAAAGAGGTTCGAAGAGATCGGAGTCCGCGCTGGCCTTGCGTACAACGAAGATGGACGCGAACAAGCTGGTATGGGCGCTGCCGCTGCCGATTTCGACGGTGATGGTTTCCTCGACATTTTCAAGACGAACTTCGCCGACGACACGCACACCATGTACAAGAACGAGGGCGGAAGTAATTTTGAGGACGATACCATCGGCTCGGGCCTAGCGGTGAACACAAAATATCTAGGATGGGGGACGGCATTTCTCGACTTCGACAATGACGGCTGGAAAGACCTGATCGTTGCCAACGGGCACGTTTATCCCGAAGTGGACACCGGCCACACCGCCGAAAAGTACAAGCAGCCGCGACTTCTCTACTGGAACCGCGGCGACGGGCAGTTTTTTGATCTGTCTTCGCAGGGCGGGCCGGGGATATCCGACGTTCACTCGTCACGCGGTCTGGCCATAGGCGATCTAGACAACGACGGCGATGAAGAAGTCGTTATCGTCAATATGGGTGAAGCACCATCGCTGCTAAAAAACTTTCGCAGTAGCGGTAATTCGCTTCTTGTTCGTGCGCTCACCTCGGGGCGAGATGCCATCGGTGCACGGATCACGGTCATTGCCGGCAGCCGTAAACAAATTGACGAAGTGCGCAGCGGCGGGTCCTACATCTCACAAAATGATCTTCGCTTGCACTTCGGCCTTGGCGGCGCTACCACAGCCGACATATCAGTCCGGTGGCTCGACGGCAAAGTGGAGAATCTCAGGTCAGTAGCAGCGGGTGAAATCGTGACCATTGAAGAAGGCAAGGGAGTGGTTCGCAAACAGTCTTACAGTTCCGCAAGGAAATAGGTTTTCATGTACCTGTGTTACGCCCGTCAGAAAGAAGGCGGGAGGGGCGTAGGCGCCTCTGGGGGCCGCGCGAATTTCATCGAATCGACCGGCACGTTAAACTTTGCATCCTCAATCTGAACTGTCAAACGCGAACTGGGGCGCATAATCGTCTCCTGGAAAGGAACCTTGAGGCCATCCAGCGCGCGGAAATCCGCATAATCGATCTGCGTGGGATTCCGGCCCAGTGGAGAGTTGGTGTAACGTAAAATCCGCAGCAAATATCCTGATTCTTTGTCGAAATAGAACTTGGCTGCGATCTCACCTGAATTCATGGCTGCGACGACGTAGCTCTCGCGGTCGCCGATCTTCTCCGTCGCCGCGGTCTTAACTTCGTTGAACAATTGCTTCATATGCAGAGGCAGTTGTAGATCCACTTCCGCTTTCGCAGAGGCCACTTCAAGCGGAGGAATGTCGCGCGCCTGGCGGTTTGGCACCGAAGTCCAGCCAGACGTTCCGTCGTACGCCGAAATGGAGTCACCATTGGGCAGGTGAATGACGGTAAGCTGTTTCCCGCCAATCTTGCTGAGAATCTCGATCGGCAGATTTCGGCCGCTAATGTTGATCGTTCCCTTTTCCAGTCGTGTGATAATTTTTTGTAGGGTTGCTGCTCCTCCGATCGCCTCGACGTACTTCGCGATGATCTGGTCGGCTGGGGGAGCATTGGTTGTCGAGGTCTCCTCTCCGAGGGCACTCTCAACGGCGGGTTTGGCGCCGCCCTCAGCAATTACGGGTATGGCTACCGGACGCGGTGCGCCACGATGGCAGGAGTTGCAGCTGACCACTTGCTTGGAATCAAAGTTGTCCCGGTTAATCGCGGCCATCATCTGCATCATCTTCCGCGCGGTCTGCTTGGGTTTCTTGTCATCTTTCTCGAGGGCCCCTTCTACGTGGCAATAACTGCATTCCACGCCCAGAGAGTAGGTAATGAACTGCATGGCTGGGACCAGTTGGTCAGCCGGAATTTCCTTCAATACCTGAATATTCTGATACGCCTGTGCTGCTGACCTTTGGCGAGGTGAAGATGCGTTTTCAGATGCCGTTTGCCCGCGCGAGGGATTTTCTGAAACTCCCACGACGGTACAGGTGATCCCAAGCATGCATAAGAATTTCCTGTACATTAGCGTACTCTCCCAAACGACGTGACCGGCGAAGCAGCGCATTGCACTGGCGCTTCATCATGAAGCTTCTCGATAGGATCAGCCGACATAGCTCAAGGATTCTTTTGGATTGGCCACACCACCGATCGCTTCCGAGAGCGCACAACTGGCCTTTCCGAGTACACGTTTCACAGTCGAGGAAGTTGTAGAATCCTCAATTCTTTGAAGGAACGGAACGCTAAGGGCAGCGACGCCGTAGCCGCGATCGTCCAAAACAGGAAACGAAATATTGATTACACCCTCTACCTCATAACTTTTTCTCTCGTCAAATCCGCGCTGTTTAATCTTAGCCAAGTGTTGGCCCAAATCGCCCGGAGGACGCGTTCCATTGTGCTTACACCACAGCTTTACAGCCCGAGAAGAGACTTCAGGGATCTGATACGCCAGGATTACCTGTCCCGTTGTCGAACGCATGAGGTCGCCAATGCCGCCAGCTTTCACGTAAAAACCGCTGCTGCTGAGTGGGGGATTAACCTGGGCGATGATTACGACACGGTCTCCGTCGAGCACTCCCAAATGGCACGATTGGTTGATAAGACGAGTGACCTGGCGCATGATCGGCAAGGCTTCGGTAGTCAGGCGCTCAGTTGGGGGATGCTGGTATGCCAGCTTAAACAGATGCAGGGTCAGTGAATAGCGCTCGTCGCCACCAGATCGAGCAATATACCCGCGGGTCTCAAGACACACCAGCACCCGGAAAATCTCCGAAACTGTGCGACCGAGCCTGCGAGCAACATCAGTTTTTGTGAGCCCATCCGACTCGCTCGCAAAAAGTTCGAGCACATCAAGGCCTTTTTCCAGAGCTGGCGTCGGATAGCGGCGAGCGACTTTAGTTCGTTTCTTTAGGTCCATTCCAGAATCTTCGGTCGCGTTTCAAAGAGGGAACATAGCAATTGTTCCGCGTGAAAATCAAGAATCGCATTGCTAGCGATGCCGTGGGAAAATAGCCGGCGAGAAGCTTTTCATTCCCTGACCTGGTCACCTATTTCTCTCCACACCGGGCCGTCAGGATAGCTGTGGCTTACAAGGGTCTCCGGGCATATTTCAGTGCTGTATCCCGGTTGCTGCGGAAGCAGGTAATGCCCGTTGATAATGCGTACAGGATCAACGAAATGTTCATGCAGGTGGTCCACAAATTCAGTGACGCGGTTGTCCAACGACGTCGACACGCACAGATAGTCGAAGATTGCCAAGTGCTGGACGCATTCGCAAAGACCGACGCCACCAGCATGGGGGCAGACCGGGATATCGAATTTGGCAGCCATAAGGAGTACGGCAAGATTTTCATTGACCCCGGCCAGGCGGCAGCTATCAATTTGACACACGTCGATGGCTCCCGCCTGCATTAGCTGCTTGAACATCACGCGATTGTGGCAGTGTTCGCCCGTGGCGATACGGACGGGCACTTCCCGGCGGATGCGAGCGTGTCCTAGAATGTCGTCCGGACTGGTGGGCTCTTCCATCCACCAGGGGTCAACCTCAGCAAGTTCATTCGTGCGCTGAATGGCTTCCTCCACTTCCCATTTTTGATTGGCATCCATCATCAGCTTGTTGGTGGGACCGATTTCTTCACGAACAAGGCGTGCACGGCGCAAATCGTCGGCGGGATCTCCTCCAACCTTCAATTTAAAATGAGTCCATCCTTGATGAAGGCCTTCGCGGCACAGCCGCCGAACCTTGTCGTCACTAAAACCATACCAGCCCACAGAAGTGGTGTAGGCCGGGTAGCCATGTCGCTCCAGAGCCGCGAGGCGCGTATCTTTGCAAGAGACCCGCTTTTTCAGGAGCGCGAGCGCTTCGTCCGGAGTGATCGCGTCTGTGATATAGCTGAAGTCAATCGAACGAATAATTTGTTCGGGTTCAAAATCGGCAAGCAGTTTCCAAAGTGGTTTTTTCTCGATGCGCGCGTAAAGATCCCACACCGCATTCAGAAGGGCGGCCGTCGCAAGATGGACCACACCTTTTTCGGGCCCAAGCCATCGGAACTGGCTATCTCGTGTTAGCTCCCTCGAGAAAGCCGCCATGTCGTGAGTAAGCGAGGAGAGGCGACGCCCGCGAACCAATCGGCCCAGATACCGAATTGCAGAAACGCAGAGTTCAGTTCCCCTGCCGAGAGTAAAGGTCAGACCATGTCCCTCCACGCCGGCGTCGGTTTCGAGGATGCAATACGCTGCGGAATAATCGGGATCTTTATTGACTGCGTCCGATCCGATCTGCTGCAGCGAAGTGGGGAAGCGAAGATCGATAACGCGTATATCGGTAATCTTAGGATCGCTCAAGTTCAGTTTCTCCATCGCGCTACGCCACCCGGTGCTCGGGATTGAGACGCATCACCGAAGCAGTGCATGGTGGTTTCTATTTCTGAAACGTTCCATTTGTCAATAAACAGCAGGGCTTATTGCGTGTCCCGGAACGGTCCGTTATCACGGCTGTCAAAATCAGACCGCGTCAGTGGATCAAGACGCTGCTCCAGCGGTGACCCCGCCCATCGCCTCCGAGAGCAACATACTGGCCTTCTGTAAGACTTCGCGCACAGTTGCGGGAGTGGTGGGATCGCCAATTCTTTGGAGAAAGGGAACGGTCAATGCAGCGATGGCACATTCTCGATCATCGAGGACGGGAAACGAAATATTAATCACACCATCCACTTCATAACTCGCTCTTTCTTCGTATCCTCGCGACCGGATGCTGGCCAGGTGGCCCGCCAGATCACGCGGAGGACGCTCCCTGTGTTGTTTACACCAAATCTCGATGGCCCGAGAACAAACGTCAGACGTCTGATGCGCAAGTATGACATGTCCAGTAGCCGCATGCATCAGATCGATAACCGCTCCGGTTCTAACGTAGAAACCTGAGCTGGCATGCGAGTCAACCTGCGCAACAATCACAACGTGTCCACCTTCAAGCACTCCCAAATGGCAAGATTGGCCTATTTCGTGCGCGACCTGCTGCATGATTGGCAGAGCCTCGGCGATCATGCGTTTGGTGGGAGGATGCTCCTGAACTAGCTTAAACAACTGTAGTGTTAACCGGTAGCGCTCGCCTTCGCGCGACTGTGAGATGTAGCCGCGCTCTTCGAGACACAAAAGCATTCGAAAAATCTCGGAAACAGTGCGATCGAGGCGACGGGCAACGTCACTCTTACTGAGCCCTGCCGGTTCGCTGGCAAATAGTTCCAGGATGTCCAGCCCCTTTTCAAGGGCGGGTGTTGGATATTGCCGACTGGCCTGCTTACGCGATTTCTTAGTCATAACTGGGTTTTCACAACCGTTCGTTGTTCCACTCGAGACGTCAGAAAGCCTGTCACACGCGTTGTCGCGATGTTTCACTCAAGACTGTGCGTGCAGCCTCAATCCTTCTCCTTCGGGGTCGTTGCGCACCGCGCAGGGCGTGTCAAAGTACATCGTCGCCCGCTGCTCCGAAGTGTATGTGGGCCAATGTGGCAGGCCGTTGTGATTAGGATTTCCTGTTCGGGCAAAATTCGCCCAGGCGGTACTGATTTGCTTCGATAGGACCAAAGCCTCTGTAGTGCCCCCACTGTAATGATCGCAAATTTCAGCATTGTCGAAAGTGAACGCGATTTCTGCGGCGTGAAACGGGCCAGGGCGGCCATCCAGTACCGGCGTGCGCCAACAATAAACATAAGAATACGCAGGCGCCCTACCCAAAGCAGCCTTCCTCATAGCCTGCTCGAACGCAGCACTGCGAAAGGGAGCGGCGGCGATGATGGCATACAGGTCAAATGGAGTTGCTTTAGGGTAATCGCGCCGGTAGGCTTCGATGATCGGCTGACTGCCATCGCCAAATTCTTCCTTAACCAATCGGTTAAGTTCTTCCGCTCCCATCGCACTGACATCGGGACGGTCAAGCCCACTTACACCCTCGTGAAGATTAGTGCCGGTTAACAATGGAACCTCCGCAGATATTTCTGGAGCTCCTGGATCGAATGGATGGCGAGGAACTATGAGGCCGTCTACTGTCGGCCCCCAATCGTATTCGCCGTAGGTTCTGCGAAGAGAAGATTTGGGCCGAGGCATTTTCTTCATGGCTTCCACCGCAGCGCCCGAAAGCCGATCAACCGGAATTGCCTGAAGTTCGCTCAACTGCGATTTGGATAAACCCAGTTCCGCGAGCACCTTTTCAGCCAACCGTCCGGAGTAGTCAGGAGAGAGAGACCTAAGAAAAGGTCCGCTCTGCACAATCGCGCGGTGAAATAGGCCTTTGGCTGCCGGCATCGCCATAAGGACCAGGACCTTCCCACCACCGCCCGACTGACCAAAAATGGTTACGCTGCCTGGGTCGCCACCGAAAGTTGTGATGTTATCGCGAACCCATTCTAAGACAGCCACCAGGTCAAGCATGCCAACGTTGGCGGAGCTCGAATATTCTTCTCCTCCCAAGTGTCCAAGATTTAGATAGCCATACACGTTGAGGCGATGATTGTGATTCACGACCACTGCGCCGTGATTGCGGGCAAGACTTTCGCCGTCGTAGGAAAGAAGATCATGACCGCTGCCGGCGGAAAATCCTCCGCCGTGCATGTAAACCATGACTGGGCGCTTATGGGAGGCATTGATCTCCGGCGTCCATACATTTACACGCAGGCAGTCCTCGCCGGGAACCGTGGCGGCCGCGCCGCGATGCAGCACAAACGCATCTTCATCGGAGTTCGCTAGGTTTTTCCCGTTAGTATCAAAGTGCGCGGAGTCCTGGTATGGACAAATGCGGCCATACTGCAGCGTGTTGCGAATTCCCGTCCACGGCTCAGGCTTAACTGGCGGCATGAAGCGTCTGGCACCCGCGGTAGAGGCGCCATAGGGTATGCCTTTGAAAATGTACACGCCGTTCCGCTTGAAGCCCCGGATCTTTCCAGCGGTTGTTTCTGCAACAGTCGCGGCGTCAGAAGCAATAACAAGGCTGCGGCCGCCACCGGCCACTGCGGATTTTGTTTTCGACGGCGGGTCCGGCATGGGCTTTGATACCGCGGGCGACCGCAAGATGACAGAACCCGCCAAGCCCGCCCCCAAGGTTGCCATGCGGGCAATGAAAGAACGTCGCTCCTTAAAGGCCGGCCCTGACTTGCGATTTGGCAGTTTTTTTAACATCGTTCCTTGCCTCACATCTCAGATTGTCTAACGGCGCCATCCTCGATCCGCCTTAGCAGGCCAGGTCACGCGCCCCTTCGCACGCTTTCTATTACTGAAATAGTCTATCTGTCAATAAAATTTCTTGACAACCATCGCTGATGAAGTTTATAAGGTTACGCGTTTGACAGGTAAACTAATAGTTTTAGATATAAAATACGGCCGCGAGCGACCCTTTCTCCGTCACGTATCCAGGCTGCTAGGGAAGTCGTTGAGGATGGCAAACCAATGCCGAGGGAGGCATTATGCATGACCGGGCCGTTAAGTTTTTTTCGCCGATTCGAGAAGGCAAAGATTCATCCGGCTGGCGGGGATACGGATTCCGTCGCGGTACAGCCGCGCTATATGTTGCGCTGGTATTGGTTCTTGTACTTCCGAATTGTGCTTCTGCGCAGGCGACAGCCAGTCTGAACGGAGTTGTTCGGGATTCGAGCGGTGCGGTATTACCGCAGGCAACAGTAACTCTTCAGAATACTAATAATGGTACGCTCAGAGAGAGTCTCACCAACGATTCCGGGCTGTATGTCTTCGTGAGCGTGCCACCTGGTGAATACGTTCTGAAGGTAGCAAAAGATGGATTTGCTACCGCGACACAGGGCCTGCATGTTCTCGTCAATCAGGCAAGCACTCAGGACTTTACACTGAGAGTAGGATCGACCCAGCAGTCCGTTACGGTCGAGGCGGCCGCGGTCAACCTCGAAACCGGGAATGCGACGCTAGGCTCGGTGATAGAGTCCAAGCAAGTTATGGACCTGCCGCTCAACGGGCGAAACTTCACGCAACTTCTGTCCCTCACGCCGGGTGTGAGTCCGGTCAGCGTGGCGCAAAACTCGGGTGGTGCGCAGGCTGCCCCGCTCGGCTCATTTGTCTTTCCCGCAGTCAGCGGGCAATCAAATCGCAGCAACTACTTCCTGCTAGATGGGATCGACGATACCGACCAGGTCTTTACGACCTACGCGGTAGCGCCCATCCTCGACGATATTCAAGAGTTCAAGGTCCAATCCCACAGTGACGAGGCGCAGTTCGGCGGCGTATTGGGCGGGATCGTCAATGTGGTTAGCAAATCTGGCACAAACCAGTTTCACGGGACTGCGTGGGAGTTCTTCCGCAACACTGTCCTTGATGCTAAGGACCCGCTTAGAGGCGTTGCGTCGAAATTAGAACAGAACCAGTTCGGTGCAAATTTCGGCGGTCCGGTGATTCTCCCGTTTTACAACGGCCGTAATAAGACCTTCTTTTTTGGAAGTTATGAAGGGTTTCGCCGCGCGCAGCCTTCAACCGGTGCGTTTTACAATGTGCCTACCGCGGCCGAGCTTTCAGGCGACTTCAGCGCACTGCTGCAAGGTCCTAACCCGGTCCAGCTTTACAACCCATTCACGACGCGACCCGACCCTGCCCATCCTGGGTCATTCATCCGCGACCCTTTTTCGAACAACGACATTTCGAGCGTATTGAATCCAGGTGCCGTGGGCCTTGCCCAGGCGGTGTTTCCCGCTCCGCAGCCAGTCGTAAATGGCTTCAATGGCTATGACCTTCGTTCCAATCTAACTCCTCAGAACCAATACAGTTTCAGAGTGGACGAAAACTTCAACCCCTCTAACTCTGTCTTTTTTCGGTACACGAGTTCGGACCAGTCGAGGATCGGAACCGGTGGGATTGTTGGCGAGACCGCTACAGGCGAAACGTTCGGAAAGCAATACGTGTTGTCCTACTACCACCAGTTCACCCCATCAACAATCCTGGATGCGCAATTCGGACATGTGGAGCTCACCAATAACGTTGGCAACGCCTATAACAATCTAAACCCGACAACGGTGGTCAATGCCGCCGGCCTGGCACCTGGTTTCGCCTGTGGTTTCACGGGTGCAGGCTCTTCTTGCTCAATCCCAGGGCTGAGCATTCCGGCGTACGCGACTAGTGGTGCCACAAACAAAGGCGGAACCAAGCTCACGGACATTTATCAGTGGAGAGCCAATTTGACGAAAGTTCTCCGCAAACACTCGTTTACCACTGGTTTCGATTTTGAGAGAAACTCATTTTTTGTACATGGCGGCGGTCCGGCCGAAGTTTTTGGTGCTGAACAAACAGCGAATCCGGAAGCGCCGGCCGGTACGGGCGATGCCCTGGCAGCGTTTCTTATCGGAACAACCGCCAGCGCCTCGCGTCGAGATACTGTGGCACCCGTGACCGGGCAGCGCAGTTACGGCTTCTATTTCATGGATAAATGGAAGGTGACAAACAAGCTAATTCTGAATATCGGGCTTCGGTATGACCTAATGCTTTGGCCGGGGTATGGGTCAGGCCCCAGCGATCCAACCAGCCAGGTCGGGAATATCGATTTCAACGATGGGACCTATGTCATTCAAACAAATTCACCGGACTGCGCGAGTGCCGGCCAGGCTCCCTGCGTGCCTGGGGGTCTGCCGCAGCCTCACGTGGTTGTTTCCCGAAATAATCGCTTGTATTCCAACACTTATGACAACATCCAACCCCGAGTCGGGATTGCTTATAGTCTTAATGACAAAACGGTGCTGCGTGCCTCGTTCGGCATGTTCAATGACCTCTGGGCGGGCGTCATGCAAACCGTGCAGGGCATTGGTGGCGACTGGCCATCAGTAGCGCAAATACTCACTCCCGCACTAAATACGTCGAATGAAGTCGCCACAGTAAATTGGCAAGATCCGCTTGCAGGCTTAGGTTCGGCGGGTCTACCCGCTCCAACGCCATTCGGCCAAGTTGAGTGGTACCGGGATCCGAAGGCCAAGAATCCATATTCGGAGCAGTGGAATTTTGGAGTCCAACGGCAGTTGAGCTCGAACACTGTCATGACTGCGAACTATGTGGGTTCCCAAAGCCATCGCCTTACAGTTGGTGGCTTGTACAATGTCGCATTAACTCCGGGACCAGGGACGCCCGCCGAGGTTGCAGCTCGACAGCCATATCCTTATATCAGCCCGACTTTTTATGATAGAAGCATCGGTAATAGCTCCTACAACGCTTTCCAATTCTCTACCAACCACCGTGCTTCGAACGGGCTTACTTATCTGGTTGCTTACACTTGGTCAAAGTCTATTGACGTCGGTTGCTCTGGGTTCTTCGGTATCGAAAGCTGCTCAATTCAGAACCCTTACAACATCAGGGGTGACCGCAGCGTATCCGGCTTTGATTTGAAGCATGTTCTCAGTGCCAGCGCGGTCGCCCCCCTGCCGTTCGGTAAGGGCAAGCGCTTCGCAACTTCCAACGGTTTCGTTAACTATCTTGTCGGAAACTGGCAGCTCAATGGCATCCTGACTCTCACTTCAGGCGTGCCATACTATGTGTACATCTCGTCTGACATCCCCAACATTGGGAATTTCGCCCCCGCTATCGCCGGGAATGGCAACGTTCGGGCGAATCTGGTTGGGGATCCTCACTTGTCAAGTCCGAGCACTCAGGAATGGTTTAACACCGCCGCTTTTGCCCCGCCAGCGCCTTTTACGTTTGGCGATTCTGGCAGGAATTCGCTTCGAGCGGACTGGTTTAAGAATCTGGATCTGTCACTGTTTCGGGATTTTCCCATCGGAGAGAGAAGAAGCCTTCAGTTCCGTGCCGAGGCATTCAATGTTACAAATACGCCAACTTGGGGAATTCCGATCAACGATCTGAACAATCACGCACAGCTCGGAACAATAACCAGCACTCGCAGCACGGAGCGCCAACTGCAACTGTCGCTAAAACTTTACTTCTAGCTGGGTTACTCAACAACAGCCAGCTCGTCTTCAATTCAATGAGGCGGAACGATGATCTGTTGTACGCCCGATGGCGCGTACAGTATTTCTACGGTGGTGGTTGATCGTAATCACTCCCCGGAATCTGATCCGCTTCAATAATGACCAGAAGTTCACTTGCGCCAAATCGGGTGATCGTGACTAGTACCTGGGCAATACGCGCGATCTGCGTCAGGGGAGTAACATTTTAAAACGTCCTTTCACCTCACTCCCTCAGCAGAAAAAACTCTTTAAAGGTGATGATGAGTGGCGCTGCCGGCGTGCCGGCGTCCTTTCAGGAGGCTTTGGTTTCCCCACTATCCATTCGAGCTGCAGTTCCCCCGGCCACAGAACCTCTCATTCGTGAACTCACGCCATATATCTGTTTGTACGGAACAACAGCGGCAGAGATCGGGGGCAACGCAAAACTGGACAATCTGAAGATCTCCCTGAATTGTAAGGGTTCAACCAGCATTTAATGGAACATTACGACTCCAGAAGCAGGTGAATGTGACCTGTTCAATTCGTGTGCTGTTCCCGGGCCCTCCTGCCACCTTGAAGTTATCTCGGGCCCCAGTTTCGTTAATCAGATCTAAAGTTTACCGAGGGTGTGTATCGCCCAAGTGAGGACGGCTGGTCTGTTAATTTCGAAAAGATGCGGCTCGATGGGAGATTGCACCTGACCCGCGGAATAAACCCAATCACACTTCAAGTATCCGGAGCTGATACGGACGAAGTGGTCCGCTTGCGGTGCCTTGAAGTTCTCCCTGCTTCGGCCAACGCTGAAATGACGGCCGCTGAAGAGAGTGCCCGCGCGCATCGAGCGAGCACGGACTGGTTTGTCAACGCGGGGTATGGGGCCATGTTTCATTGGACAGATCTCACGCAGCCGCGAGATGGAATGAAGAAGCCGTATCCAGAGGCTGTCAGCGCCTTTGACGTTGATGCCTTTACCAGGCTTATGGGAGAAATAGGAGCGGCTTACGTCATCTTCACTCTGAACCATGCCCATCCGCACTGCCCCGCTCCCATCCAGTCGTGGGAAGCGATCCATCCGGGATGGACAACGAGACGCGATCTAATCGGCGATATCGAGGGTGCTTTGGAGAAACGCGGAATCAGATTGATTCTTTATATCAACTCTCCTGTATTGACAAACTTTGGAACGACCGGGGAAACCGGGCTCTACCAGCTGACCTTCAGCGGGGAGCAATTCACAGAGATTCACAAGAATGTTCTGAGCGAAATCGGATCTCGGTATGGCGAGAAACTAGCCGGCTATTGGTTCGATTCCTGGTATCAATTGCTGGCTGCCTACCCCGATGTTCCGATTGAGGCAGTATACCGTTATTGCAAAGTAGGAAACCCATGCCGGATTACAGCCTTTAACTTCTGGATCTTTCCAGTCTTAACTCCCTGGCAGGACTACTGGGCAGGCGAGCTCTACGCTCTTCAAAATCCTTTTGAGTCTCGTTACATTCAGAGGGGGGCTGGCGCAGGATTTCAGGCCCACGGGATGGTATCCATGCTGCCATCAGGGTACACAGCGAAACCGGTCCGATTCCACCGCCTCAATTCAGCACGGAGGAGTTGATCGGACACGTGAAGGCCAACGTGGAACACCAAGCCGTCACGACGATCAACATCGGAATCTGCCAGGACGGCACGATTGAGCAAGAGTTCTCTTGAAATGATGCGCCAATTGCGGCGCGCAATCAGGGGGACGTAAGGCAAGTGTTCACGCCGATATCAGACACAATTTGCCGCTGCTCTGCCTGGACTGCAAATGCAGGGTGCCTCACTATGCTTCCTCAATCGAGATGAAACACTTCCTCCATGCTGGCCCACCATTCGCCGGAGGCGCGGGACTCAAATGGACGTTGCATCGGTTCCATCATTTTCCACCACTCTTGCGTCTTTGGATCAGCCGCCATCTTCGCCATGTCTGCCTGAAAATCCGTACCATGGTATTCCCAATAACCGAACAGCAAATCATCTTTGAGGAAGATGGAATAATTGTGAATATTGCAATTTCTGATCATGTGCAAAACTTCCGGCCAAACCGCCGAATGAAACTTCTTGTATTCGTCGATTGCCTCCGGCTTCACTCCGATTACCGACCCGTAGCGTTTCATTGCGATTCCCCTTGATGATCGACTCGCCCGAGCGTGCCCACAGGGATCTCTTCGAGGCGATCGAGGTTGCGCGCAACCCAAGCGCTTCAATATAGTCGAAATCTCATTTTGTCGGAAAGAGAATTTGATTCTGCAATCAGGTACTGATATGGACGACCGAATCATCGCGCTTGAAACGAGGGATGTACGCTTCCCGCTTCCCGAGGGCGCCGGCAGTGACGCCGTACACTCCGGCTCGGATTACGCGTTCGCGACGACACTGCTCATCACTGAAGCTAAGAAATTTGGCACAGGGATTGTGCTAACGCTTGGCAACGGGAATCAACTGGTGTGCCGAGCGATTGAAATGTTGGCCAGGGAAGTCATAGGACGCGACGTCGAAGAACTGATGTCCAACTTCGGCGAGATTTCAAGGCAATTAGCAAACGACCCTCAACTGCGCTGGCTCGGACCGCACAAGGGTGTGGTGCATCTGGCCCTCGCTTCCGTCACCAATGCTTGCTTTGACCTGTGGGCAAAGTTGCGTGGCGTTCCGTTATGGCGCCTTCTGCTGGATCTTAACCCTCAGCAACTGGTGAACCTTCTCGACCTCAGCTATCTCGAAGATGTTCTTACCTCTGCAGACGCTCGATGTCTTCTCGAGAACCAGCTGTCCGGACGTTCTGGGCGAGAGCGCATTCTGCAGGAAGGTTATCCTGGCTACGATACATCAGTTGGCTGGTTCCAGTATGAAGATGACAAAGTAAAATCTTTGGCACAACAAGCTCTACAGAGTGGCTTTCGCGCATTCAAACTCAAAGTCGGCTCCGAAGAGGGCTCTCGTGATTTGCGGCGCGCCTTTATGTTGCGTGAACTGGCAGGCCCGGACGCAATGATTATGTTGGATGCGAACCAGCAATGGACGCTTCCCACTGCTGTGAGAATTTGCCGTGAACTCGCGTCGATGTCACCTTATTTCGTGGAGGAACCGACCCATCCGGACGATATCGGCGCCCACAAGAAACTCGCGGACGCGATTGCGCCGACTCGAATTGCCCTTGGTGAGCATGTCCCCAACCGCGTCATGTTCAAGAACATGATGGAAGCCGGTGCGGTCCACTTCGTGCAAGTCGATTGCACTCGCGTTGCCGGGATTTCCGAGTTCATCACTGTAAGCTTACTCGCGCGCAAATTCGGACTGCCGGTGGTTCCCCATGTGGGAGACATGGGCCAGATTCATCAGCACCTGGCGCTCTTCAATCACATCGCTCTCGGACACGATGCGTTGTTTCTTGAGTGCATCCCACACCTGCAGGAACATTTCGTGGCTCCGGCCACGGTACAGAATGGCGTCTATCTCACACCAAATCTTCCCGGCAGTTCGTCTGATCTTCGCGGTGTTAGGCCCTGACATTAGTCCACAGTGAAGACCCACTCGCGGGTGGTTTCCTCACAAACTTCGGCTCTGCTATGCCGGTACAGCACTATTGTCGTAGGAATCCTGTTGAGTTTAAGTTCTGTGCCGATGGGAGGCGTCCAAAAGTCAAGTCCAATATCGATAGTTCCCAACTACGGTAGTGCGCGCGGGTGCTTAAGCCGACCAGAACTCCATTAATCGTCAACTGACTGGCCCCTCCGTCGCTGCGATTTATCGGCGTAAAAGAGACAGTTTTGTTAATGCCTGCTGACGACGCCAGTGTTTTATCGGAAGCACGCACGCGAGAACGAGTGCGTGTGACGACAATGCTCAGCGCGCTTTCGATAAAACCGTTAGTTAGAAGGAAGCCGCTTGGGTTTGCGGCGGACGCGGTCTATGGGGAATTCAAACGATTTGGAGCTGAAAGCCATTGTAAAGGCATCGTTGAGTACCCATTTTTCCACTTCCTACAATTCACAGAAATTCACATCGAAGGTGCGACCTGACGATTGCGTGCACCTTCACCTTACGTGGTATTTATAGTGATATATGGTCAGAAGCGACCACTTTGACAAAGTATGCATTCCCTGACGGGCCTTCTCCCGACTCTTTCAGGGCACTGGTGGAAGGCCAACTTTGGTCAAAACTGACCAGTAATCAATCCGCAGCAGCCGCACACTGTAAAGGTCAAAGTTATATTTATTCGGTCGGGAAAGCCGCCTGAACTTGAGTTGGAATCGGGCAGGGGGGCTTATGACTACCGTCGTGGCGGTCATCTTCGGCGTTTTCGCAATTGGTCTGATCGTCCTCCTGATCTACAAGAGCACACTCACTATGCACGAGGATGAACAGTTGTTTCTGGATGACGCGAGTTCACACATGTACGCGGAGCAGACGGAACTGTTGAGCAAGGTGAACCACCTTATCCTCCCGGTGCGGGTGTTCGGCATGGGGTCCGGGGTATTCTTTCTGGTTCTTGTGGCGATGCTGATTTACCAAAAGCTGAACGCAGCGCAGTAGCGTCAGGGGGTGATGATTTGGCAGAGGTTCGATTGCAAGAAGGCGAGTCAATAGACAACGCCCTCCGTCGCTTCAAGCGCAAGGTTCAGACGGAGGATATCATCAAGGAAGTGAAGCGCCACTCTTTCTACCTGAAGCCGGGCGCGAAGCGCCGGGTGAAGCAAGCCTTAGCGCGAAAGCGTGCCCGAAAGAAGATTCGCAAAGAATCAGATTGAGCAATTGAGTGGCAACCAAATCGGCCGCCGCTGTCGAGCAGCGGCCTTCACCGCTACTTTTCAACGTCGAAGTAAATTTTCGTAGTGGTGCGGTATTTGACTATCTTCTTGCCGTCCAGTTCCATCTCTAATTCCGCTACTCGCGCCCACTTCATGCCCCGAACAGTCTTCGCAGCCTCGGCAACTGCGTTTTCCGCAGCCTTGGCGAAACTCTCTTTGGAAGTTCCGACTACCTCAATAATCTTCTGCGTCATTATGGTTCTCCTGAATGGTTCTCCTGATGATTGTGATTCCCACTCTGGATTGTACCGCTGGTTTTAGCGGTCACTGCCTCCACCGCCAGTGCGCCGCGCAGGTTCCGGTTCAAAGAGGTAACCGTAGGTGTGGCACCCATCCCACGACTGTTCAAAAGTGAGCAGTTTTTCAAATGAACTAAGGCTAGCCTGTTGGGATTGGAAGACCAAGGCGGTGCTGTGTGAACCGGGCGAAAGTCAGATCGTTGATCGAGTTTGCAATTCCGGCCAACCTTTTAGCGATTCACTTTGTTTCGCCGTAAGGGCCTAAGTGCAGCCAGTTCCGCCGCTCCCCGCTCCAGCGACCGTGCGCTCTCGCCACAACCTCATCACGGGTCGCGCAGGTTCTTGTGTAGCCTTACTAACGGAGCCCCGCAATGACACGAATTCTGATTGCAGACGACAGTCAGCCCGTTCGATGCGGGCTGCGTGCTTTACTGGGACTGAATTCAGATTGGGAGGTTTGTGGCGAAGCCGTGGATGGTGCCGATGCCGTAAAAAAGGCACACCAACTTCTCCCCGACCTCATATTGATGGACTTCTCGATGCCGCAGATGGATGGCGTACAGGCGAGCCGAGAAATCGCTAAATCTGGCACAGACATCCCGATCCTGCGTCACTCTGAATTTCACCTCAACTCATGGAATTGGCTCGCAACGCTGGGTTGCGGGGCGCGATTTCAAAGTCGGAAATCAGCAAGTTACCATGTGCGATCATGGCGCTTCAGTGCGGTGAGACCTTCTTCTATTCGACCTAGACGGGGGAGTAAGTGGTGCGCCCGAAGTCGGATAGGCGGGTAACCATCCTCTGCACAAATGCTATGCAACTGGCACGGACAACAACTCCGGGCTGCGCCGGGAGTTTCCGAGTGATTCGATAGCGTCTTCGGCCGTGAGCCTGCCCATGAGTAATGCAAGCTTGGGATTGGTGGTCATGTGGATGGGAGTGGGATCAACTCGCTGAACATACTCGGCGGCGCGACAATCTCGGTTCAGTTTTACAACAAACTTGATGGTTTTCATTTCGCATACCCTTTCGGGCAAAACTCTGAATAAGTCGGCGGTTCATTTCTTGGAAGTCGAGTACACCGCTGTAAAGGGCTTGCCACAGTTCAAGCAATTTGTCTTTGATCGGGGCGTGATCAATCCGCAAGACGGGCACATCCTCTGTGATTGAAACCCTGCAATCTCTGGTTTCAGCCTGCGCATCCAGCGGAGCAGCAGGATTATAAAAAGCACGATCAGCAGACCGACGAAAATGCTAGGTGCGTTCATGGAGCGACCCTTCTTGGCGAGTTCCGCGTCTACCGGGTAGGGCTCGGGGCGAGAAACAAACGGGAGGCGAGATAAGCCGCCTCCCGTTTCTCTCACTGACTACTGGTCTTACGCGGCCTTGCCCTGAACCTTGGCTTCGAGGGTCTTCTCGTTGCTAACATTCACCTTGATCTGCTTGGGCTTGGCTTCCGCCTTCTTCGCGAGTTTGATCTTCAATACACCTTTGTCATAGTCAGCGCTCACTTGCGCGGAATCGACGGAACTGGGCAGCGTGAACGACCGGGTGAAGCTTCCGTAGTGCCGCTCGACGCGACGGAAGTTCTCCTCTTTCTCTTCCTTCTCGATCTTGCGCTCGCCATGGACGGTGAGGGTAGTGTTCTCGACGCGGACATCAATGTCTTTTTCGTCGATGCCGGGGACCTCAAGCTTCAGAGTAATGTTGTGCTCGTCTTCGTAGATGTCCACGGGCGGTGCGAAGCTGGTGGTTGTTAACGCCTCTTCCGGCTCTTCGGGGCTATAGGCCTCACGGAAAAGACGGTTCATGCGGTTCATGCGGTCTTGTATGGTAGCCAAGTCACGGAAAGGCTCCCAACGGGTCAATAGGGTCATAACGTAGTCCCTCCTTGGAGGTAATCTAAGAGGAAAAACTTCAGATGGGCTGACTTAGTTCAGAGGACCTGAAAGAGTAAGGAGACGTAGCTTGCTCAATTAAAAGGCTAGGCTTCGGCGCACCGGTTGTCAAATTGCGGCTGGAAACGGTGGAGCGTCAGTTTGAATATCCATAGGGCACCGCTCTCCCAGGACCGCCGAATCCGTTGTGGTGGGTAAGGGAAAACACCATCGTGGCTCTTCGCATCTCAGTGATTGCCGCGCTGTCCGTGTTGACATTGGGGTACACTCCTATGCGCAAGGCTGTGCTAGTGGTTGATGACAATGCGCTTATCCGTCAGGTGCTCTGCCGGGTATTCACGTCGGAGGCGGGTTTTGACGTATGCGGGGAGGCAGAAAACGGACAAGACGCGATTGAAAAGGCTCGGGCCTTGCACCCTGACTTGATTGTGATGGACTTGTCAATGCCTGTGATGAACGGCATAGACGCCACCCGTGCTTTGAAAACGTTGATGCCCATGGTGCCAGTGATCGTCTTCAGTGAGTACAGCGATGTGTTCTCTGAGAAGGAGGCTCGATCCGCAGGGATATCCGCTATGGTCTCCAAGTCTGAGCATGTGTCTGTTTTGATTGACAAGGCTCACGCTTTGCTCTTCCCCGCTGCCGCGTGATTCTTACTTCTTTTCCCAGTCGGGAAATCCAAGTCCGTCCCTCTTGAGCACGCGGAGTGCAGCCAGAGCATCTTCGATGGCCTGCCGTTCAGCGTGTCCGTCTGAGTTGTGCGAAATGGCCTGAAGGCGATTGAAGATAGCGGTTTCCGCTGCCGTAACCCGCTCGAAGAGCGTCTTCGGATCAAGCTCTAATAGCGCGGCTTGGTACTCAGCCTGCCATTCGGGATAGAGGATTTTGGAAGATGGAGAACCCCGGATCCATGATGGCCTCCTGCACAATCAGCTTTCATCCATTTGCACAAGAGTCCGTCACTAACGGGCGAGGCGGTAAGGATGTGGGGACAAACTACAGTTTATCAGGTTTGTTAGAGTCGCCGCCCGTGGAAACCTCACAGGTTCAATTTCCGATACCCGCTCAACGGCGCCCGTTGGACTTTCTGCTCATTTAGCAGCCGGTTCAGAGCGGTGATCACTGCGTCCTTCTCAACACGGTTTTGGGAGTGACCTGGTAGGCGGCGCCCAGGCGGGGACCGAAATTGTTGAATTTCGTATGCCAGAGAGGTCCCGGCACCAACGCGAGCGGTTTCGAGTCGAAAATTCCCTGCGGGTGTAGAGCGGCTGTCCTGACGATGTCGAGGCTAGTGGCGTATCGATTTCCCAACGCAGCCCATAGATCAACGTGAGCTTGCGCGTCGCCTTCCACGTATCCTGAGCAAACCGCGAATAGTTATTCAGCGCAGTGGACAGATGATCACGAGCAATGATGAACGCCAAGTCCGCACTCCCGGCCTCAACCGATGTGAACGCAAAACTAGAAGCAACATAAACATCCGAGTTCCCAACCGAAGGGCTTGTGCGCCGGTAATCGACGCCAAACTTGAGCTGGTGTGTGCCCACCGCCCAGGGGAACGTGCCAGAAAATTCAGTTGCCGTCTGGACATTGGCCTGCGGGGGGCCTTGTTGGACGCCCTGATCGAAGCCGTCTGGAAAAGTGACGATCGCTCGACTCGTTCCAGCAACATAGGGGGTACCGGGCGGAAACGAAACCGAAATTGGCGGGACCACAGCTCCGTAGAAGTTGGTGAGGGAGATGATTTCAGAAGCCGCGTTGCGACTCCAGTTTGCGCGGAAGTCGTTCACCTTGGTGGGAGAGAGCATGAAGGTCGCACCCGCAGTAAAAGTGTCGACATTCGAATTTGTACTCCATAGTTGTTGCCAATTACGGGTCCCGTCATACGACGGTGCGTGGTTGTAGCGCGCAAACAGCGTAATGTTCCTCGTCAGGTTGTGGTCGACCCGGAAGCCGGTCGCGTTGAGACTGGAAGGGTTGGAAATAAGCGACGGTAAGGGGTGCAACGCAACCAGTAGGATCAGCCGGAGTTTGGCAGTTGGAATCGACGAGAGGCGCGTCGGGAGGGGCGCACGAGTATCGGGCGGCGGCCCCGACAGTTTTCCGGTTGCTTTTCGACCTTACCTGTAAGTATTGACAGTTGTTGCCTTAAACATCTTCCGCTACCTTCGCACCCACTACAAACTGTGGGTCCGGGTTCTTGGTTCTGGGAATAATCTGCTTAAACGCTGTCCAGTACGAGGAAGAATCCATGAAAAGCTATATGGCTGTTCTCGGATTGTTATGTTTGTGCGCTCTAACGTTCACCGCGCCAATTGTGCACTCGCAAGATAAGAGCGCCCAGGGCTCAGTTCAAGTCCACCTAGTTGTCACCAACGAGGCAGCCCGTGGCGACGATGTTCCGACTCTTCAACAGGGCGACGTAAAAGTCAAACAGGGGAAGAACTTTCTCAACGTGAGCCAATTGATCCCGGCGAAGGGAGATAACGCAGCGCTCCAACTATTTATTTTGGTCGACGATACGCTCGACACTCAGGTTGGAAACAATCTCAACGATGTACGGGATTTCATCAATGCGCAGCCGGCATCAACCGTGATTGCCGTCGGCTACATGTCGAACGCGAACGTTAACATAGTCCAGAATTTCACTGCGGATCATGCCCTCGCCGTAAAAGCGCTACGCCTACCTTTCGGGAGGTTGTCGACGATGGATAGTCCTTATCTGTCACTTATCAGCGTGGTAAAGGGATGGCCTCAGCAGAATGTCCGGAGGGAAGTCCTGATGGTGACAGACGGCATCGACCGGCTCCGCGGAGAGCAGCCCGCGTCTTCGCGCTCGGGCCCGAACCCCGGGACGCGAAACTCGCGCTTGGGGCCCGACTTTGGTCCGGTGTATCACAGTATGCCTACCATGAGCCCGGATGTGAACTCGGCCAGTGAGATCAGCCAGCGCTATAACGTGCTTGTCTACTCGCTATACGCTCTGGGCGTCGGACGGGCCGGCCGAAGCTCCTGGGACCTGCAAATCGGGCTTTCGGGACTCACAAAACTCGCAGATGAAACCGGCGGCGACTGTTTTTCTCTGGGCACTTCAAGTCTGGTCAGTTTCAAACCCTACCTGGATCGTTTGCAGAAGAACTTCGACAACCAGTATTACGTAGTTTTCCAGGCTACCCCGAAAGGAAAAGGGGGGCTCCAGCGCGTCAATGTCACAACCGAGGTGTCGAATGCCGAGATGGCCGCTCCCGACAACGTTTGGGTTGCGCCGGGCAAGTGAGGGGCTTTGCCAAGAAAAAATGCGCCTACTCCTCGTAACTGAATCCTCCGCGCTTCTGCTTCCGAGGTGCTGAGAACTTTAACCAGCGGGCTGGCTGACCCTTTTACAAAAGCCGGCTTCAGAAGTTAGGACACTATGCTTCGAATGCAGAAAGCAGTTGCCGTATTGATGAGTTTTCTTCTTGTCCTGACGACGGTTTCCGTCGGGGCGGGCGCGCAGAACGCCTCCCCATCCGGAACCCAACAGGAGGATGGAACTCTTACTACGGAGGAACTCGACGGGATCGTTGCTCCGATCGCCCTTTATCCCGACGCTTTGGTCGCGCAGATTCTTGGTGCGGCAACTTTCCCCTACGAAATAGTCGACGCCACGCTCTGGCTCAAAGACAACTCCCAACTTAAGGGCGAGGCGCTGGCCAAGGCGGTCGATCAACAGTCATGGGATCCAGCGGTGAAGGCGCTGACCCAGTTTCCTTCCGTGCTCGACAATCTGGCGAAGAACCTCGCTTGGACCTCCGCCCTGGGAGAAGCTTCGGCTACGCAGCAGCCCGACGTTATGGCCGCTGTCCAGAGAATGCGCGCCAAGGCGCAAGCGGCGGGTAACCTGAAATCGAGCCCGGAGATTAAAGTCGTTCAGGAGACCCCACAGACCATCGTCATTCAGCCGGCGAATCCACAGATTGTGTATGTGCCCGTTTACAACCCGGCGGTGATTTACGGTGTTCCCTACGTGTATCCCGGCTATGTCTATGTCGCCCCGCCCCCATCCACTGCGGTGATTGCTTTCGGCGTCGGGATCGCGGTGGGAGCCATGGTGTATGGCGGGTGCTGCGGGTGGGGCTGGAGTTATTGGGGCACGAGCTGGCACAGCCACACCATAGTTTACAATCGCAACGTTTACGTCGGAAACAGCTACTGGCGTGGTGGCTATTACGGTGGCGGCTATCGTCCGGGATACCCCGGGTATGGTCCCGGCGGTCCGGGATATCGTCCGGGTTACCCTGGGTACGGTCGTCCTCCCGGCTATCGTCCACCCGCTACAACTCTTCCAAGTCCGGGCAATCGTCCTCCAGCTACAACCCTTCCAAGTGCGGGGAATCGCCCGAATGCCCCCGGTGGCGGTTCGAGGCCGGGCGGGGGAATGCCGAGCACTCTGCCGGCCAATGGAGGGAACCGTCCGAACCAGACTCCGGGCACACGACCCAGCACGAATGAGGCCCGCGGTTATCAACGCCCACAGACCTCCAACACCGGTGCCGCGTCAGCCGCACGTGCGGATGCCTTTTCCGGATCTGCTGGGGGACGTGCGCAGAGCGCGCGTGGGAACCAGAGTCTTGGAGCCAAGGGTGGCAGGGGAGGTCGTTAGTGTTGCGAACTCCTATGGGATCAGAGTAGGGCTCTTGCTGGGGAAGGTTTTAAGTGGAGCGATGAAGGAGTGGTATGACGCGTCTCAGGTTTGCCAAAATGACCATAAGTTCGCGTAGTTTGCTTTTCGCGACTTTGATGGCGATTGCTGCCACGTTTGTGGGTTGCAACAAATCGCAGCCCCCCGCCAACGGGCCGCGATCGTTCGCCTCTCCGGAAGACGCAGGGCAAGCGATTTACGCCGCCGCAAAAAACGGAGACAGCGATGGGCTCGTAGCGATTTTCGGCCCCGAGGCAAAGGAATTAGTCTTCTCAGGCGATCCCGTCCAGGACAAAGCCGGGCTCGATCTATTCGCGAGCCGCTACGATGAAATGCACCGCTGGGGCAAATTGGCAAACGGCGGAATGGTCCTCGACGTCGGCGCGGAGAACTATCCCTTCCCATTCGCCTTGCTGAAAGACTCAGCTGCGCAATGGTATTTCGACAGTAGCTCGGCAAAGCAAGAGATACTGGCTCGCAGGATCGGCGGCAACGAACTGTCAACCGTGGACGCTCTCAACGCCATTGCGGATGCCCAAGTTGAATACTTCAGCCGGACTCGCGGCGACAGTCATGTGCGGCAATATGCCCAGAAGTTTATCAGCGACGACGGAAAGCAGAACGGTCTGTACTGGAAGCCGGCTGACGAGAATCAACCGGAGAGTCCGCTCGGGCCCCTGGCTGCTTACGCAAGCTCCGAGGACAACGCTGGCAACACGCAGGCGCAGCCTTTCCACGGCTACCTCTATCGGATCCTCACAAGACAAGGGGAAAAGGCCCACGGGGGAGCGAAGGAGTACATAGTCAACGGAGCCATGACACGTGGTTTCGCCATATTGGCCTATCCCGCCGAGTACGGTAATTCAGGAGTGATGTCGTTTCTCATCAATCAGGATGGCGTTGTATTCGAAAACAATCTTGGGGAAAACACCACAGATGTAGCCAAGGCCATCGCGGCATTCAACCCTGACGATACTTGGAAGCTCGTGGAGTAAGTTTTTTCATCGACCGCTGAGTGGTATCAAGTATTCCATGACCACATGGAGGACCAATGTCCACGAACCGAGCGCCCAAACTTGTAAACCAGGATTTCGCTTCCGATCCGCGCGACCACAAAATCCACGAGCAGAGCGGACTTCGTCGTGAGCCCGCGAGGCGGCGATTCTTGCAACTCGCTGCCGGAGGCGCATTCGTGGGGTGGATAGGAGCGGCAGCGTCGCAGTTAGGTTTTCCGGAACCAGTCCTCGCGCAAAGCACGCTCACTCCGGATGCTGCGCTTGCGGAATTGATGGCGGGTAATGAGCGTTTTGTGACCAGGCGCATCACCTCCGACGCCCAGGATCTCGCCATCTTGAAGCAAAACAACGCCGAAAAGCAGGAGCCCTTTGCTGCGGTGCTTTCCTGTGCTGATTCTCGCGTGCCGGTGGAGCTGGTTTTTGATCAGACCATCGGCCACATCTTTGTAACCCGCCTCGCGGGCAATTTCGCCACGTCAGAGATTATCGCGAGTCTGGAGTACGGGGCGGCGGTTTTGGGCACGAAGGTGATCCTGGTCATGGGACATGCAGGCTGCGGCGCGGTGAAGGCGACCATCCAGGGCGCAGAAGTTCCAGGGCAGATCAGTGCCCTCTATCCCCATATTCAGCCGGCCGTCGATCAGGCCGGGAACAATCTGGAGGCGGCCACCAAGGCGAACGCCAAGATTCAGGCGGCCCTGCTAGCCGAATCGTCCACGGTCATCAAGGGATTGGTGAAAGAAGGCAAGCTGAAGGTCGCGGCCGGGTACTACGACATCGCCACTGGCAGCGTGATGCTGTTGAATTAGTGTGCAGATTCGCGCTTCAAGGCCGCTGGAAGAACTCTATTTGCAGGTCCGACCGACGATCGTATCAATTGATTTGGCAATCGGTCAATCGTCGAGTCCGTGATCGGTGGGCCAGCGACCGTCGGAATCGCCAATGTGCCACTTGCCAACGATCGAAGTGGCATACCCTGCGTCGGAGAAAATGTCTTCCAGCGTCCGTTCCCATGGCACGAGCCCGCCGTGCGACCCGGCAAGTGCCACTGTCTGATTACCGGAGCGAATGGCGTATCGCCGGTCATCAGCGCCGAGCGTGACGGTGTGCATTGAGTCTCTGGGGCAAAGTTAAGTAGCATCGTGCCTTCTTGGGCGAAGGCATCGATTCGCGTCGTCGAAACGCCGCGCGGCCGCCGATGTAGGAACTCAGTTCGCCCATGCCGAGATTGTCGACCAGGAAGTAAACCACGTTTGGTTTCTGGCTTTGTGCCGCGGGAGTCTTAGGTCCAACCTTGCTGGAATCTTTCGGCGATGCCTGTTTCATTTCATTTCCTCTCTGAGGATCTTCTTAGCCAACACAACCGGTGCGATTGCTGGCGCGACTTGTGTCCATAAAAGATTGCCTAAGGTTTGGCGGGTTGCGCTTTTGGGATTCGGAACGTCCACGAGCCGCCGAACACGATCGTGCGTCCTTGCGGACGAGCCTTGGCTGAATACTCGTCGTAGTACTTGAAGAAGAGAGCTACATTTTTCGCGGGGAGAATGTAATTGGCCTGAAAGCCGATTGCATGAACGGAGTAGTACGGAACCAGGCTCGCAGCGACGGGCATCCCAGCCACCGTGTAATGGCCTCCGTTACTCGAAACCTGCCATTGGTCATACCCAACCAATCCCAGTTGGGCCAGTTGGCTCATATCTTTCTTCAAGGGAAGAACCTGGCCAATTCCCCACTCTTGAGTGAAAGCCTGGCCCGGCGTTATTTTGCTGAGCTGACCCGACACCAGGCTGGCAACTGTTTTTTGCCCGTGGATTTCTCAGGCGGTGGCGAGGTTGCGGTGGTCCCGTGGTTCTTGGTGATGTAGAGCGTGGTGCCCGACGTGATGTCGTTGCCCCAATATCCGGAACCCACGTTGTCGCTCGCCCCAGCCGTGTAACGGCCAGTTGGGGCGGTAAAGGCGTATCCGACGTTGAAGTCAACTCGTTTCGCAAAGTGCCAGCCAATGTTTATCGGCTCAACAAAAGTATCGGCCAGACCTGATCCACCCGCACTGAGATTGATCCCGGACGTATTCCCGGGTAAAAGAGGAGGTAGGGCGGCCACCACAGAACCAGTCGCGTAGTTTACGGCGACATAGGGCATGAAATATCCGCCGAGGACCTTGTGGTGCGGGACGTAATAGAAAATGTTCTCATCCGCCCAGAACGAATAGGTCCCCGTAACATTCTGAAGAATTTGGCTCCCAGTGGAATTGTTCAGTCGGCCAGCAGAATAATTCACGGCCAAGTTGGCATAGGTGATCCCTGGATCGGGAATCACACCCGCGTTGAGACCAAACTGTCCCGGTACCCATTGTCCCTTCTGTTGGCCGAGCAAAGGCGAAACAAATCCAGCAAGGATGAGTACGAGCACAAAGGCAATGGGTTTGATTTGTGATGACATTGGTTTTGTCCCTAACTGCGATGTAAGCTCTGGCTTTCAAAGCGGCATCGCATTGCGAAAGCGGCACCAACCTCGTAGGAGCGGTTGTCGGCAACCTGTCGCAATAGTGCGCAACGCCTTGAGCCTATGAGCACCGCGCTGTCCCGAAAACTGGCAAAACCGACAGTTCAATCAGGAAAGTCGTGTCGGTGTGGGCTGTGCCCGCCGGGTTAGGGCAATGTTGAGGTCGTACAAGAACTCCCATATGTCCAGCTAAAAGCCAAGCATAAAGGTACCGGTCGGGCATGCTCTTGCGAGAATTGCGGGAGTCGCGTCAAGCCGTAGGGCTCGGTACGGTAAACACCCGTTGCAGAAACATGAAAGCGCTGCAGAAATGATCGATTCCGTTACTGAACTGGTAGATTTGCCAGTTCCCTTCGCCGCCCGAACCCTTCAACCTGCTGCCTTAAGGAACTCAGAACAATGAAAATATCCGGCGCCGGAATCTGGATCCTTGTTTTTCTGGGCTTAGGTGCAGCTCTGCTCGCGGTGGGGCACGCGCAGGCACAGGAATACGTGCGGGATTCACAACCGAAACTGTTCTCCTACGACGAACTCGTACAACTCAGCCTGGACAAGGAGATGAGTCCCGAGCTGGCCGAAAAGCTTCGTGTTGTCACAACCACTCCCTTCATTAACAACGAGGCCTATTTTCGCGGGACAAAGCCGCGGCCACTCGACGTTCACGGGCTTGGCCCCTCGCTCCGCGTTGCCTATTGGAATATCGAGCGAGGACTGGAACTCGACTACATCCTACTGTTTCTCAAAGATAAAGACGCCTTTATGGCCAAGGTCGCCGAAGAGCGCAAACACGCCAAAGAAAATGGGAAGACTATCCGTAAGGTCAACATGGAGAAAATCCCGCAGGACATCGAAATCTTGAGTGCTGCAGATCTGTGGATTCTGAACGAAGTGGATTGGGGTGTGAAGCGAACCGAATACCGTGAAGTAGTCCGAGAACTGGGCGAGAGTCTGGACATGAATTGGGCCTACGGAGTGGAGTTTATCGAAATCGCTGCCCCGCAGCTGGGGATAGACAAATTTGACGATGGCGAGCCTGAAAAAGACCGTCAGCAACTGCTAGAGGAGTTTAAGGTCGACAAGGGCCGGATCCGGGCTCTACACGGGAATGCAATCCTGTCGCGCTATCCCATCCGAGAAGCGCGGTTGGTTCCATTCACGGTTGGATACGACTGGTTCAAGGAGAGCAAGATCCGTCCGCTCGAGGGCGCAAAACGAAAAGCAGCCATCTTGATAGGAGAGGATCTTGTGCGCGAGGTGCGACGCGGGCAGCGAACCACGTTGTCTGTGGATCTGGACGTGCCAGACGCGCCGGGCCAAATGGTGACCGTAGCGTCCACGCACTTGGAGAACCGTGCGGCGCCCAAGGTCCGCCGCCAGCAGATGCAGGAGTTGCTAAATGAAATACACGACATACACCATCCAGTCATAGTGGCAGGTGATTTGAACTCCACCGGTTCCAACGGGACCCCCACGAGCATCGAAAATATGCTCTATAAGCGCTACGGAAGTGTGGATTTCTGGACAACGAAAGGCATTCAGTGGACGACGGGAGTTGGCCTAGTCTACTCAGCAGCCAAGGCCACAATGAAGCTTTCTGGAATTCAATATCGAATCGACCCGACGTCGGCGAACATTCCCGGTGCGTCCCCGAACCTGGAGCGTGGACTGTTCAGGACAGTTGAAAAATTCCATTTCGCGGACGGGCACGTTTTCGATTTCCGGGGTGTTCCTGAAAGGACCGTCAATGGAAGATCCGGAACGCTGGCCGACTCTAACCAGCGGGGAAGCAACGGATTCGTTCCCACCTTTGTCACGGAGCTGATCTGGGGGAAGATCCGAGTCGCCAAGTTCAAGCTCGATTGGATCTTCGTGAAGCCTAACCTTGACAGTTCGCGCGATCTGAAGGGACCGTACGTGTTTGCACCTCACTTCCCGAGGACTATGAGCGATCTGAATAACTGCCTTCCTGAGCCGATCTCGGACCATAGTCCGATGACTGTGGATCTTCCGTTCCATGAACCGCCCGAGATGCATTCCAAATCAAGTCTTTGAGTGGGACGAAATGGATAAAAACTTGAGGCCCATAAGATGAGAAGGCTGCTTGCGAAGGCCGTGTGCTCGAGCTTGTCGCCGCTGAGTTTTGCTGAAGGTCTCGCAAGACGGCTTTCCGGGCCGGCTAGCTTCCGCTTCACCCTGCAGTGGTCTCAACGATTGCGGGAATTCGCGACGGCGTGAGCGATGCCAAGTTGGATTACCCGTCTATGGGATCGTTGTGCTGTTCGATTCCGACAGTAGAGGTGAACTGCTGAGGGCGGGTCTAAACGCACTGCCATACCGCTCGTACTGGGAGTGGTCATTAACATGGTGGTGCAATCGATGCTGTTTCAAAGAGTTCTTCTTTCTGCCGCCATCTTGGTCGGCGCGCTGCTGGTCGGCGTTGCTTACATAGCTGTACGTGGCTTAACCAATCGTATTCTGCGCCGGCGGTTCAAATGCGTGTTTGCACGTGGATCCCGCCGAACGCTGATCGAGAAATTTCACGCGCAAGCCGCAAACAAAACGAAAGGATCGATTGAATAGGGTGGCGCAACAACAACAACCTGAATCGCGGTAGTCGCAAGGACTTAACTTTAATGACCCCGAATACATTGCGGCGCATAGTCTGCGTCATTACGGTGCTGTGCAGTTGCGTCTTGGCTGTCCCGGCTAGGGCGCAGCAACAAGCGGAGCCCGAGGACCCCGAAAATGAGAAGCAGATAGGACTCTGGCTCGATCAGGGAATTTCCACTGGCCTTTCGGCGAATAAATCTCTGGATGTCGAGTTCCACGAGCGGTTCGACGAGGGAGCGTCCAACCTGTTCGAGTACTTCGTTCAAGGCGGCCTTGCCTTCCGTCTGCGGCCGTGGTTCACGTTGATACCGATTTATCGTTACCAGCGCTTCCCTGGGAATCCCACCATTGCTTACGAAAACCGGGTACAGCTCAATCTCACCCTGAGCACATCCCGTGGCCCGTGGCGGCCGACGCTCCGCACGCTCATCGAAGGACGCTTTGTTGATAACCGGCCTGCTTCCGCACGTCTGCGATTTCGCCCGGGCATCGAATACACCTTACCGCTTCGCATGTCGCGGTCGCCGGTGCTGGTCGTGAGCAACGAGTTCTTTATCGTTCCCGGAAACAACCCCTTCGCCAATGGCGGCAGCAGCTACACCCAGAACCGCTTCCAGGTGGGAGTACGACTGCCCATCGCCGATTCGTTTTCCGTCCGGCCTTACTACTTATTACAGTCGGTCAACCTACCCAGTGGCTGGGACACGAATGAAATTTTTGGTATCTCGCTCGCCTTTAGGGTGCCGCGCAAAAGCAAGATTGTCCGCTCGCGACAGTGAATACTAGTATGCGCAACGTCGCGCTCGCTCGTGCATCACGTAGCTTTCCTGCAGCAAATGTCGACGTCGGGGTGCTGGCATTTAGTGCGTTGATGTTGCCGCGGAATGTGCTGTTTACGATTTACCACAGCCGAACAACGAAAAAACCCGCGGCCGACGCTCAATCCGCGTTAAATGGTAAAGAGCCTGACCAAAGTATCAAGCTTGCAATAACGAAAATCGAAAGAGCGGAAATGCCGATAAAAGTACCGCGAAAGATGTTTTTTGACCAGATAAACTCGTGTGACCACTCAGTCTATAAGCGCGGGAATAGATTACTGATTTCCGGAGGGATCGGACCTCTGAGTTTGTTTCTGACTCTTCTTTTTGAAAAGCTTTCGTTCGATATCAGGCCCAAATTCTGAGAAAACAGCGCCCGCCGTTCCGAATATCATCCCGATGCCGGCCCGCGAGAACACTAATCCCACGCTCCGATCTTCCGCAGGGTAATACAGAGTTGAAACACCCCCGGCCGCAACTCTCCCCACGGAATTGGACCAATTAAAGGAAGTGCGACCTGAGTCTGTGCGCGTTACGAACGCGCTTGCGAGTGCATGCCCTAACCGCTTTTTCGTTGTGCCCTCTCCCTCGCGGAAATATCTGGGGTCTTCGTGCAGGAGCGAGGGAAAAGCGTAGGTGCTCATAAATTCGCCAATTGCGAAATCGGCAATGGATGCTCCATAGCGCTTCGCGTACCCGGCCATCCCTTGGCCATAGGACGGGAAATCGTTCGTCGCCTGCCCGATTCCAGCCTGAAGAGCCGTACCGACAAACGTAAACGGGTCAGTGACGTTCTGCCTGAATATACGGAACTTGCCTCGCGGCGTAAGGGGAGCCGCATGCTTGTCATCGGTGATACCAAAGGTTCGGACCACGCCAAAGACACGTTCGCTATCAGCGGGACCGGTATCTTCGGTAGGTTTCGAAGGTGTCTGAGTGGAAGAGGACTGGGCCGCCGTTTTTTGTTCTTCCCGACTAGGGGTATCTTGTCCGAAGGCTATCGATACAACTACGAGCACGAGCATTGGCCCGAAGGCCCGGAACCTTGCGGAAAACGACTTCGAGCGACCGTAGATTGAACTGCGCATCGACATATTTCCTGGCGATTCGACCTCCCGCGAAATACTGATGAGCAGGACGTGACCGACCAGTCACGATAGGTGAAACCGAATCAGTTCTCCCACTGCCATAGCCTAGGAGCACCATGGCACCCGGATAACTGGCAAAACTGACAGCCTCAAGGAAATCGAATGATGATTGCCGATTGGATTCGACGCGAAGGTTTTGTCGGTGGCTTCCTTCAGTGAAATGTTTTCAAAACGTGGGTCGGGAGGCACCAACTGCGGCTCTGTATCAGGCGGCCAGCCGAGCATGTCGTCGAGCGCGACCGTTAATTCCTTTACCTTGGTAGTTGCGATCGACAGCGTGTTGCGAGCTTCAACCAGGTCCTCGTCGTGGCTCGACGAATCACATGACCACAGGGAGGAAAGCAACGATATGCAGCAAGAAGCGGAAGACGCCGGCCCCGAGTCATTGGTGGTACGGCTCTGATACCGGTATTGCCGATGAGCAACTCAGAAAAAGGCTGCTTGAGAGATCGAACTCTGGGTGGGGATGCCCGTTCTTCCTTCTCCTTTTGCTTCCGGCTCGATTTCGTTTCCGGTCCGGTGGTAACGGTCTTTCCCCGGGGTCGATGCGCGGCGCGAACCAAACGACTTTCGCGATTTTCTGGGTATTTTGTATCCCCCAAATTTTGGCTGTTTGGGTGGGAGATGGAGTTTTTCAACAGCCACGCCTGTTCTCGTCAGTCGTGGTGCAGTATTATGGCCGCAAGGGCCGCTGTGCGAAACTCGCTCCAGTTCATCGCGCTTATACTCGCCACTAGCTTGTTCTCTCTAGCGACCGATCGGGCAGTCATCACCGGAACGGTTACCGACAATCTCGGCAAACCTCTTAAAGGCGCTACTGTCATGGTCTGGCACGCAGGTGTCAGGAAAGGCTATAGCTCATATTGCCCGGGCTGCTATCGGGATTGCGGTAAACGAAGCACGACAGATGTGGCTGGTTCGTTCACCATCGGGAACCTCGATCCCGAATTATGGTTCGAACTATTGGTCGTGCGTGATGGCTACACTCCGACATTCATCGAGAAGGTCGATCCTGCGATTGCCGGACCCAAAACCGTGAGCCTCACGCAAAGGGCGATAGTGAATGACCCCATGCGTGTGGTCCGTGGCCGAGTTGTGGACTCGCACGGTCGAGCACGACGTGACGCCGTTGTAATTCCTGAAGGAGTGACGACACAGATTAACGGCGGTAATCACAGTATGTACGGAACGATCAAAGGCCTTGACCCAATTGCGGTCACAGATTCACGAGGGCGATTCGACTTGGCATACAACCAAGAGGCTAGTGGCATGATGGTTCGGGTCGAGGCACGCGGTATGGCAACGAAATTTGCTGCCCTGCCCAGTGGAGCGAAACGCCAGACCATCACCATCTTCGATGGCGCAGCGATCCGTGGCCGCCTATTGAATCAGGGTAAACCTGTGGCTGGGGCTGAGATTGGCTTGATTGCAGAGGAGAGAGGGGGATTCCGTGACAATCTCAAGATCGTCGGAAATCCCTATCCCGAGGTCCGCATCGGTACTCAGGGAGACGGCTCTTTCCTTATCCCGAACGTGCCCGTGCCAGTCGTATGGTGCGTTTACGCCAAAATGGAATCGATTGCCTCACTCGGCGCAGTTAATCCCGTAGAAACCTCGACCGTCCGCGACGGAGAATTGTTAAACGTCGATGATCTTGAGATTGTTCCCGGCCACCAACTGCGGGGAAGGATTACGTTAAGTGACAGTGCAAGAATCCCTGATGGAATGAGAATTACCATCGGAGCTGATCGCGTGTGGGATAGCCAGACGGTTCTGATTAGCCCAGACGGTTCTTTTGACTTCAGGAGCATTCCAACGGGTAAATACAAAATTTTCCCTTCCGTCCGGGGCTACCGATTGCACAACAAACAGAGCACGATTGAAATGATAATTGATAAAGACATAGATACCTTTACGCTTGTTCTCGAGCCAGTTTCCTAGGGTCTTCTCTGCGTAACTGTCTCAAAATCGCAATAACACTCAAATTGCCCCCCCGGCAGGGGTTTTGAGTGAAATCGCCTTATAGTTACTCAGCCCGAGGAATTCAGGAGACGGGATTTGCACAGCACTTGTTGTACGAACCCGACTAGGCGAGAGTCCCGTCCCCACAGACAGACTCTCATAGGGAAAGGAGAACCCATGCGAAGAACTCGGCTCGTCAGCTTTACCTTGATGCTTCTACTCTGCATGATTGCCATGTCTCCGGTCGGAGCCCAGGTGGTCAACAATCGTCGCCTACGCATCGATCGGGCGATTTACGGAATGAGTGGCAAAGGCAGCGACGTCACCAACCGCGTCCGGAGCATGGTGCGTAACGACTCGCTCGATTTCAAAGTGAACAATACCAATCTGGGCGGTGATCCAAACCAGGGGACGAAGAAGACGCTCAAGCTCTCCTATACCTACATGGGGCGCCAGCAGGTCAGAACGTTCAACGAGGGCGACCGTTGTCGCGTCCCCTAGTCCGCCGGTTGGAAGACAGACAATACGCCCCCGATCACTGCCACGGGTTTTACCTTCTGTGAGACGGAAAGTCGATAAAAGCGGTAAGTTTGGCGCTATCTCAAAGAGATCGTTGGCGTAAAATCTCTCTCCAGGAACTCCCGTCAGAAACTCGTAGTTGTGGTTTTAAGCCGCGGCAGCAACTTCGATGATTTCCAAGCCTAGCTGGGCGGCTTTGCGCTTGAGATGGATGACCTGCTGTTTGCGGGGTTGGGCCTCATAGAACTCGGCTCCTTGGTTCACATATTTCATTCCGTAGCGTAGCATGCGGTAGAAGAGCCGGGCGAGTTTGGCGGCCATCGCCTTGGTCGCCACCGGAGGCCCCAGCCGGGTCCGAAATCGGCGGAACTGCGCCCCTAAATAGCTGTCGCTCTCCCGTAAAGTAGTGGCCGCCATCCTTAAGACAGTGGTCGCGCGGTTGTTGGTGGCATGCGACCTTTCCCAATGACTTTGCCCCCACTGATTTTGTTGTCCGGAGACAGCTTCAGCCAGGAAACAAAATGGTTCTCGGTCTTCCACTTGCTCATATCCCATCCTACTTCGCTGACCACCGTCATC